>ERZ1034427.185-NODE-185-length-13172-cov-34.793779_pt1 | contig 13172 bp, 18 predicted proteins | sample MGYA00520607_ERZ1034427 | MGnify/ENA primary metagenome ERZ1034427 (study PRJEB33736, sample SAMEA104288489) | Azolla caroliniana | place: Brazil | collected 1987 | study: EMG produced TPA metagenomics assembly of the PRJEB19522 data set (Is there foul play in... | reverse complement strand
GTCTGTGGGGTAAGACTTTCCTTCCATCAGTAGCTATGTAAATACACTACATTTTATGTATCCTATCCTTCCAACATTCCTTTTCTACTCCCCCTTACATTTACTTTATCAGCCTCTTAGACAGTTTGAAGATGGATAAAAGAGGTAAAAATGGAATTACAGAAATTATTATGCCAACTTCCAGCTATCCATTGACAAGGAATATGTAACATAATTGCCGCATTTTCTTTTAACCGAAATTTACTGTTTCCTTTCATTCTTAAATTGACAACTTGGCGGATTGAACTTTCCATAGCTCCACTACCAATAGGTAATTTACGGGCTAAAACTTTAGCATAATTCAGACGTTCTTCCCCATAGGCACGTAACAGATAATTTCTTTGTTTAACCAGAGTTTTAGAATGCTCTCCGACTGGTGAAGCAATAAATTCATCCATATTAATGCAGCTTCTCTAATAGACCTCTTACAAAATTTTTCCTGTGGTATAATAGAGAGTTTTAGATCTTATGTGTTTTTGGTGTTCTTTGGGCTCGTTAATTCAAACATAACCCTGTAACTCTAACTTTTGGCTAAAACAAAGACAACTGCCTATTTGAACATCAAATTAATTCTGCAAGAGGTCTAATATTTTCTTCATGCGCCTTAGAAGTTTGTCCATTCCATTGGGGAATGTTATTACTTTCTAAAAGTTTTGTAACTGGATCTTGAAAATCTTTCAACCATTTGCTTAAATCAAGACTGGAATATATATTCTTTGTCACTAACGGTAGGTGTTCCCTGTTTTTTCTTTGGAAATCCTACCTTTTTTTTCGACCACAATACCAGTCTGTCTCAACTTCTCTCATCTGATAAATTTATTTAAGTAATTTACTTAATATATATGTATACGATATTTTAATCGTACGGTAAATGATTTTTATCGATGCCTGTTTTCAGTTTAGCGAGCCCACACTTACTTTTTACCCCACCTCACAAAATCGCGTTGCGCCCTTTTCTCACATACTTGTCGGAAGAAGATACACAGAAAGTTTTATATTAAGTAGGTGTCCGGAAAAGTTTATAACTATGTCATGGCGAATGCAGCAAAGGGGAAGCAAGCAATACCAAGGGTTTCAAGTAATTTATATCTTCTTACACAGTTATTTTTATTTGTGTCTACCTACTTATTATTAAAGCGAGATTGCTAGTTTTGTCCATAACCAGATGGAAAAACATTTCTGGGAATATCAAGTTGAGTATGAAGTCAAAATCAGCAAAGGTTTTACAACCCTAAAAGAGAGTGCTTATACTACAAATGCGAATGATTCTTTAGATTATAGAATCTCGCCTCAAGATAAAAGTAATATGTCTAAATATCTGTTTACAGGTTTTTCTAAATGCCTTTATACAGAACAAAAATTCCAATCCGAAGCGGAGAGGGTATTATATATAATTTTGCAACGAGATGCAATAAAATGGTTTAAACCAGCAAGGGGACAATTTCAGAGTTATTACAAATGGGATGGAGATTACTTAGAATATCACCCGGATTTTGTGGCAGAAACAGAAGAAATTATCTATATGCTTGAACGTAAAAATCGAGATGAAATAGATCATCCTCAAGTGCTTGCTAAGAAAGATGTAGCGGTTCAATGGTGTAAATATGCTTCTGAATATATGCTAAAACACAATGGTAAGCCTTGGGTTTATGTGTTTATACCTGATGATGCGATCACTCAAAATATGACAGTTAAATTACTAGGTGCGCGCTTTAACACAAAGTGACAAGTGACAGAGGAATAGGAGAGAATTATCAATCCGCAATCCCCAATCAACGATTTTTCAACACCTTTGACTTATACTTGTCTCCAAATCACCAGGATTCATAAGTTCAAACTTTTCAAAGGGTTGATGAATCCAGGGGTTACTAGGTAGATACTCAGTATAGTAATCTGGGGTAATAACTGAACAGGCTTTATACCAAATTACAGCAGTACGGATTTCCTCAATGGGAAACTCACTATGTTCTTTTAGCCAAGGAACTGTTTGCTGTAGAGTTATCCCAGAATCCACTAAATCATCTACCAGGAGAATCCGGTAACCTAACTTGTCGGTAGTCATCGTTAAGTGAGTGGAAATTACTAAACTGCCCCTTTCTTGTTTACCCACACCACTGTATGATGATGTAGCTAAAATTGCCAGAGGTTGATTATATATCCGGGAAAGAATATCTCCTACTCTTAGTCCCCCTCTAGCAAGACAGACAATTTGATTGAACTCCCAACCTGATTCATAAATCTTGACAGCCAATTGTTCAATTTTATGGTGATAATCTGACCAAGAAACGTGAAGGTCTGACATAAAACTCAGGGAAGTATTTTTTAGTTAGCACTGAAAGCAAATACCAACTATTTTAATATGAGTGTAAGTAATTATGAACGATTCCAATAGTGAAAAATTAGCCACTGAAAAGTTAGATTTTAAAACTAAACTTGCTTATGGCGTTGGAGATTTAGGTCCAGGTATTACTTCTAAATATTGCCGTATTTTTTCTGCTGCTGTTCTTTACCAATGTAGCAGGTATTCCTGCTGGTTTAGCTGGCAGTATTTTAATGATTGGTAAAATTTGGGATGCTGTTAATGATCCATTTGTAGGATTATTGACCGACAAAACTAAGTCTCATCGCTGGGGTCTTCGTTTACCTTGGTTGTTATATGGTGCTATTCCTTTCTTTTGGGATGTTCTTCTTCTTCCAATGGATTGGACCACAATTTAACCCCCAGCAAAGTAGTAATATTTGGCCATTGTTTTGGTATTACGTTGCTATTGGGGTCATGTCTCAAGTGTTTTTTACAGTGGTCAATTTGCCTTATACGGCAATGACACCGGAACTATCTCAAGATTACGATGAACGAACTAGTTTAAATAGCTTTCGCTTTACTTTTTCCATTGCTGGCAGTATTTTATCGCTGATTTTAGCGCAAATGATTTTTTCTCAGATTACTAATCCTCAACAACAGTATCTAGTATTAGCAGCAATTTGTACTGTGATTTCGGTTTTATCTTTATATTGGTGCGTTTATGGAACACGCGCTCGCATCCTGGCTTTTGAAGCGAAACGCATTAAATTGGCAGAACCTCCAGAAATTCCCTTCCTTGAACAGATAAAAATTGCCTTCAGCAATCGACCTTTTCTATTTGTTATCGCTATCTATCTTTTCTCATGGTTAGGTGTGGAAATTACAGCTAGTACTATTATTCCCTATTTTGTGATTTATTGTATGGGGATGAAAAACTCAGAAGTTCCCACAGTCTTGATAGCAGTTCAAACAACAGCCTTATTAATGTTATTTGTGTGGAGTAATCTAAGTAAAAAATTTGGTAAAAAACTTGTTTATTTTTTGGGAATGAGTTTATGGATAATTGCCGCTGCTAGACTTTTTTTTATAAAATCTAATCAAGTTGGATTAATGTATGTGATCGCTGTAATGGTAGGTTGTGGAGTTTCTACAGCTTATTTAATTCCTTGGTAAATGATTCCCGATCTAATTGAATTAGATGAATTGCAAACAGGACAAGGAAGAGAAGGAGTCTTTTATAGTTTAATAGTCCTCTTGCAAAAATTTGGTTTATCTTTTGGCTTATTTTTAGTAGGTAATGCTTTACAAGCATCTGGTTTTAAGGAAGCTGTAGTTGTACGAAATACCCTACCTATACAACTAGATTCAGCATTATTAGTTATTAGAATTGCCGTTAGACTGATACCGATAATTTGTTTAGCAATTGGCTTGATTGTGACTTTTTTATATCCTATTAACCGTGAGATGCACGCGGAAATAATATTGAAGTTGCAAGAAAGACAGGAAATTGGAGGATAAAGAATTTTTTATATGCAACAGGGTGCAGAAATAATATTATTCTCCCTGTTATATTCACAGTAGATTTCTAAAGACTTTCATCCTGATTAGGTGTTAAACATGAATTGGTAGCTTGATATTTACATCTACAATTTCCTGATTAAACCAAAGTTATACTTGATTTTCTTGAAGAATATCTGCTCCTAATTCCTGGTAAGTAGCGATATTCTTTTGATAAGATTTTTAGATCTGCTGATAGTTATGTTGTTCTACTTTTGGAGGCAGTACAACAATTGCAATTGGAAGATTAGTTTCGCTACTCTTTACATCTGAAATCCGCCAAGGAAGTGCATCCTGTAATCTATCGGGTACATCAACTTCAAAAGATATACCATCTGCTGCATAGTAAGGTCTACCATTAGGAACAACAACATCGAATTTATTATTTTCTAGCTTACCAGGAATTTCATAATCACTTTTCATTAAGTCTTGAGCTTGTTCTCCAAATATCTGCTTTAAAACTTCCCGTGTTTTAGACTTGATAATTTTTGCAGAAGCTTGACGGTCAAGCATCTTAAACCCAGGAGTGGATTCAGATACTAGTTCACTCAAATATTTATTAGCAATATCTTCTACTAATGCATCCATAGTATCAAGTGAACTGCAAGGTTCTGTGAATTGAATACTATTTATCCATCCCTTTGCTATCTTTAAAAGTCGTTCTTAGTTTGGTACTTCATCAGGTTTGTCTGGAGCAAAAATAAGCCCTTCTTTAGCTCCGTTTTCCATGCGATGAGCAAAATCTTTCAGGAAGTCAATTTCTTCCATACCAAAATGACGCACTCGCTGCGAATTTTTTACAAAGCGTATTCTGACAACGTTGTTATTAAAAGCAATCACACCAATATTAATCCTTTCATCTGCGATCAGATTGGGAACATAGTGAATTACACTGTATCTACTTGCCATAGCGCCTACATCACACATTAGATGAGGAAATCTTTCAAAATTAAAATAGGAGTCCTATATTTTTAAATCAGTTATTAGTATTAGACATAACCTAAAATTGAAACGCCCCAACCAATTAAACTACCACCCAAAACTAACCAAGCAGCATTGATACGGTAATGAATAGCTAAAATTACAGAGATTAAGAAAATAGCTAAACCAAAGAAATCTACATACGGTGTTTTTATGAAAGTGAAAGTCGTTATTCCCAGTTGTAATGTAGTCACTACCATTAACGCTACAGCACTGACATTGACAGCATCTAAAAAAGCCCTTGTCCAAAATGAGGCACGTAACCGAGGAATGAGAGGATTTAAAATAGGAACAAATAAGAATGAAGGTAGAAAAATTCCTACGGTTGCCACAATTGCACCAGGGATATCGGCAATTATATAACCTATAAATGTAGCAGTAGAAAGCACTGGTCCAGGAGTAAATTGACCGATAGCAACAGCATCTAATAGTTGTTGCTGGGTTAACCAGCCATATTCATGTACTAATCCTCCTTGCAGAAATGCTATTAGTAAATATCCACCACCAAATAAGATACTACCAACTTTGAGAAAGAATAAACCTAATTTCCACAAAGGTACAGATACTGCTGTTATAGATGTTCCTTGCCAAGTTGCACCAATAGTTAGACCAGCTACAACTAAGTTAGTTTGATGACCATTTCGTAACCAAACCATTCCTATTATTCCTCCTAGTAATAAAGCTATAACTTCATTGACTTTAGCAAACCAAGTTATCAAGCCTACTGCTATAGCAATTATTAGTAATTGTCGGGTTTTTACCGCTTTTTTAGATAACCCCCAAAGGGCATTGATAATTATTGCTAGAACGGCTGGTTTTATCCCATACAGTAAAGGTGCAAATTGGGGTGAAGTACCATAATTAACATAAATCCAAGCAAATATACCTGTAATTAAAACGGCAGGTAAGATAAAACAAACACCTGCAATAATTAAGCCTAAGCATCCTGCATAAATGTATCCTATATGAATAGCCATTTCTGTAGAATTGGGTCCGGGAATTAAGTTAGTCGCACCCAATAAATCCAAAAAATATTCTCTTGTTAACCACTGACGACGCTTAACAACCTCATCTTCAATCATGGCAATATGGGCAACTGGTCCCCCAAAGCCGATAATACCCAGTTTAAGAAAGAGTTTGGCAATTTCCCCTAAACGATTTAATGGCAAGTTATTCATTTTATTTCTGACTATGTTTATAATCTAAAAGATAGACAAGAGATTTAGAATAGGTTTTGAATTACAAAAAAAGTAGCCAAGTATACTAAACAGATTGATTTAGTGTAGTAGAATGCAAATTCCGATTAAAAATCTAGTGGCTCTTTCAGTAGTAGCACTTGGTAAAGTGTGCAGAATTGACTGTTAGCATTTATGGTTGACAGTCAATTTACTCTAAAATTGTGAATAGTAATTTCTCTTGGTTACAGCAGTATCAGTAAACTCACTAAATACGCCATCTATACCTAAGTCGAAAAAGATTTTATATTCATCTTGGGGATTGTTTTTAACATTTAATGGGAGGAATAAATTTTCATTACGAAATGTCCAACCATGAACTAGTAAACTAGCTTGATGAGCATCTCTAATTAAGGATGTTGGTAATTTTAATTTACCATTTTTATCTCTGGGAATCAATAAATTTTTCTTCATTCCTATTGCTTGTGCATATTGAGAAATTTGTTTTAAACCTGCTGGCTTAATTAAATCTTGATATGTGCGGTAATTATCGCTGGTAATAAAATCATAAGGTTTACCAGAATCATAAATTAACTGCACTAAAAGTAAATCTGTTTTCTTGGCTAATTCTTCCAGATTTCTAACTTCGAATGATTGAATAGATATAGGTAAATCAGTTTTTTGCAAAGTTATTAATAGATTTTCTTCTAATGGCAAGCCAATAGATTTAAAGTAAGTTTGATGTTTTGTCTCTGGATAAATTCCAACCATTTTACCAATTTTTCAACTTGTGTTCGTGGCTAAATTAATGTAATGATTTCTTCGAATGTGGGAATTGTAAAAAATCCATTGTATTTTGTATTTTGTATTTTGTATACGTATTTGGGGAATGGGTTCTTTCGCGCTTAAGGTTTTTAATTCTGCTAAGGTAAAATCTTCTGTAAACCAGCCTGTTTTAACTTCACCATCAATAATTTTTGTGGTTTTAAAATGAACGAATTCAGGATGATTAGCAATATCTGTAGTTTCAGAGATTTCATTTTCATGACGAGCAATTAAAACTCTATCTTTGGTAAGGTAATAACTAAGTCTAGTTCAATATAGTCAGGACCTAAATCAATTCCTAATTGATATGCTGCTAAAGTATGTTCGGGACGGTATCCACTAGCACCTCGATGAGCGATAATAATAGGAGTTTGGTTGGTAATTTCTTTAGTCATAACCTAACACAACAGTCTATTGTATCTGTCTTATTACGTAAGAGTCTATGTTTGCAGAAATTAAATACTACAATATTTTAAAGTAAAATCTTTTACAAGGTTTAGCTATTTAAAATAAAAATATACCATAGATAAGTGAGAGTTTCGTTACAGTTATTACAAATAATAATATAGACAAGTAGTTTTCAGCTTTGATACAACGGGTAGTATGTATCCTTGTTTAACCCAGGTGTGGAAGAAAATCAAAAATACTGTTACCAGACTGATGGATGAACTTCCTTTGATCAAGATAGGAATTATAGCTTATGGTGACTATTATGATGCAGGTTCAACCTATGTTTCAAAAATATTGAATATGTCTAGTGATATTGATTAAGTTTGTGATTTTTCCTAAAATATTGAACCGACTGCTGGGGGAGATGCACCAGAATATTATGAGTTAGTATTACATGAAGCTCAATGTTCATCTTGGTCAAAATCTGCAAATAAGTCATTAGTTTTAATTGGTGATGATATTCCTCATGCTCTAGCACATAATCCCCAAAAGCTGAATTGGCGTAAGGAATTAGATAAGTTAGGTGATGCTGAAATTACTTTTTATGGAGTTCAAGCACTAAATCGCTCTCCTGCTACACCTTTTTATCAGGAAATAGCCGAAAAGTCAGGTGGTTTTCATATCACTCTTGATCAATTTTCTTATATTACTGATTTATTTTTAGCTGTTTGTTATCAACAATCATTAAATAAACAACTACAGGCTTAGGAACAAGAGATAATTCAACAAGGGCAGATTAGTCGTGGGTTAAATATTTTATTTAACACAATGATGAAACGAGAAGGAGTTCCCTATTATGAATCCACTGATTTAACGGCAGTTTCTCCGGGAAGTTTTCAAGTTTTACATGTTGACCAAGGTATTTCTATTAAGGCTTTTATCTTTGAAAATGCCTTAAGATTTAAACTAGGTAGGGGTTTCTATGAATTCACAAAAATAGAAACTATCCAAGCCGAAAAAGAAATTATTTCAATGGATAGGGAGACTGGTGATTTATTTGAAGGTAGTTCAGCTAGGGAAATGTTAGATCTACCAATGGATGCCACGATACGGATAAAACCTAGTAATCTAGAAAAATACGTGGTATTTGTGCAAAGTACGTCAGCTAATCGCAAGTTGATTGGTAAAACTAGATTTTTATATGAAGCGGAAGATTGGGATAATTGAGGATCAAGATGCTGTACTTATAAATCCGTAGGGGAGGTTTTGTTGATAAATGATTGTTTGAACAGAAAATTTATCTGCTAAACCCATCCCTAGAGGAGTCAGGTGTTAGCTTAGGTTTGTAAGATTAACAATAGAGAGGACGAATCCTGGAAAAAAACTAAGCTACTATTTACTTAAGGAACGTTAATTCCGTATTTTAGATTCTTAGGTATATTGGTAAGCATTCAGCTAATGCCTAACGGCACGCTACGCGAACAGGCATCAGCAGTCAGCTTTTTCCGGCTAACGCCAAAAATACCTATTTGATAATTAACCAATTTCTTAAAGATTCTGATGACTCATGAATTCTTACGTATATTGTATTCTGAGTCTTGTATTATTTTGTTGATTATATGTTTTCGTCTTTACTCATGATGCAAATGACTTCTGAAGCCCAGCTTGTACGAGAATTGCGGCTGTTATTACAACAAGCCAGTTATGCTTACTATGTTCTTGATGCACCAGTTATGGAAGATAGGGTTTATGATAGACTGTATCGAGAATTACAAGAACTAGAAACGCAATACCCATACTTAGTCACTCCTGATAGTCCAACTCAGCGCGTGGGTGAACGACCTGCAACCCATTTCACCTCAGTACGGCATAACATACCTCTGTATAGTTTGGAAAATGCTTTTAATGTTGAGGAATTACAAGGTTGGGATCAACGTTGGCGAAGACACTTAATGCCTCAGTATTGTCCAGTAGAAGTTGACTATGTTGCAGAATTGAAAATTGATGGTGCTGCTTTGGCGCTAACTTACCAAAATGGTATCCTGGTGAGGGGTGCGACCAGGGGTGATGGGGTGATGGGTGAAGATATTACCCAAAATGTGCGGACTATTCGCTCAATTCCACTACGTTTGAATTTTGACGGTTTGGAAAACATCGAAAAGGTGGAAGTACGGGGAGAAGTATTTTTACCTTTGGAGGTGTTTAAACAAATTAATGAGAAAAGACAAAAAGCAGGTGAGCAGTTATTTGCTAACCCGCGTAATGCTGTGGCTGGTACAGTTAGGCAGTTAGATTCCCGCATTGTCGCACAGCGTCAGTTGGATTTTTTTGCTTATACTGTGCATATTCCGGGGATGGATGATGCGAGTATTGCGAATACTCAATGGGAAGCTTTGGAGTTGTTACAAAGGCTCGGTTTTCGTGTTGATACTAACCATAGGCTGTGCCATTCGATTAGGGAAGTTGCTGAATATTACGAATATTGGGATACTGAACGGCTGAATTCTCCCTATATGACTGATGGGGTGGTAGTAAAATTAAACACTTTTAAGCTGCAAGAACAACTAGGGTTTACACAGAAGTTCCCTCGTTGGGCAATCGCTCTTAAATACGCAGCAGAGCAAGCACCTACGCGTGTAAAAAATATTACTGTTAATGTGGGCAGAACGGGGGCTTTAACTCCTTTGGCAGAAATGCGTCCCGTACAATTAGCAGGTACGACTGTGTCTAGAGCTACCTTACATAATAGCGATCGGATTCAGCAATTAGATATCCGCATTGGTGATACAGTCATTGTCCGCAAAGCTGGGGACATCATCCCGGAAGTCGTACGGGTAATTAAAGAACTCCGTCCGTCTGACACTGCACCATTCATTATGCCTAGTCATTGTCCCATATGTGGTCAACCGGTGGTGAGAGAATCAGGGGAAGCGGTGACAAGATGTGTAAGTGCTTCCTGTGCGGCTATTCTCAAAGGAGAGATCGAACATTGGGTCAGTCGGGATGCCTTGGATATTAAAGGTATGGGTGAAAAACTGGTGCATCAACTGGTAGATAAAGAGTTAGTGCTTTCTGTGTCCGATTTATACAAATTGATAAAAGAAGAGTTATGTGCATTAGAACGGATGGGTCAAAAATCTGCACAAAAATTAGTGAATGCGATCGCCCAATCAAAAAATCAACCTTGGTCTAGAGTATTATACGGTTTAGGGATTCGTCATGTTGGCAGTGTTAACGCTCAACTATTGACTGAAAAATTTACCACAGTGGAACAGTTAGCAGCTGCAAAACAATCAGATATTGAAGGTGTTTACGGTATAGGTGCAGAAATTGCTCAATCAGTTTATCAGTGGTTTCGTACCCCTGCCAATCAAACTTTAATTTCTCGTCTCCAAGACATCGGATTACAATTAGCCAACAGCGCAGAAACAAAGCCAGTAGGTGAAATTAATCCTAACTTGGCTGGTAAAATTTTCGTAGTCACAGGTACATTACCCACCTTAAAACGTGACGAAGCAAAAGCACTAATTCAAAAAGCTGGCGGGAAAGTAACTGATTCCGTAAGCAAAAAAACTGATTTCTTAGTTGTAGGTGCAGACGCAGGTTTTAAGGTACAAAAAGCGCAATCTTTGGGAATTACTCAGTTAAGTGAAACACAATTATTAAAGATGTTGGAGGTTTCAGAAAACTAGAGTGTACCTAATAACCTAAATTGCAGTTGGTCAAGATATTTAGCATCACCAAACTGCTGATCAAAAGTATCACTTCTTGAATCTGAATTGTAAGCATTCGGCTAATGCCTAACGGCACGCTACGCAAACAGCAGTCATCTTTTTCAGGCTAACACCAAGTGACTCCTGACTCCTGAATTCTTACTCTGTATTTTTGAAATACAGTTTCCTTTACAGGATTTCAAACACTAACTGATGACTGGTAATAAAATCATGAGTAAAATAATCGAGTACATTCGTATCACTTAATTCCAAATTATAAAAATCCACAAACTCATGGTTACAATATGGACCGGCATGCCAAGTTCCCACCTCTAATTTAATAAAACAATTCCCTGGAATGCGGAAAGCAGCAAGTTCTTCTAACACCGGGTTATCAATATCATTATAAGGTGGACAAACTACCATTAACCAATCCTTACCTTCCAAAGAACCCAAACATTGAGTACATCTTTCATGACGAGTAATTTTGTGAAACCTTTGTCCTTTATTATGCAATCGCATAATATAAAAACGAGGAATACCATTTTGTACATTTAATTGTGCATCTTCCCCATTAAAAACCTGAGCATCTCCACTAGGAAATATCACCTATCCGTAACGCTGAAAACTTTCCGGCGTGATCCGATCCATTCTGCTTTTAACTGTTGGACTGTATAGGATACACTCATAAGAAATCCCCTTTATATACCTGGCTTAATTATTTCATAAAATTTCTTGACAAGCGAAGAAATTCTTACCAATCTAATTCATTGCTTGTGTTTCCTGATTTGAAAGTTTAGCAATTCCAAGCAATTAACCCCAATTCAAAATTCAAACTTAAAAAAACCAGAAAGCAATTAACCCCAATTCAAAATTCAAACTTAAAAAAACCAGACATAACAAGGGTTTGCAAATGTGTATCTATCGCATTCTTTTTGAAATTGGTATATAAAATAATTAACTTAAAACTCCATGAACTTAATACCAATTTTCAATGAGTTAAATCTTTTCGAATTTTGAGTTTTGAATTTTGAATTGGTATTATTCTTTCTTCCAGAAGATGGCACAGAGTCCCATCAGCCTACTACTGAATTCCCATTTCTTGCAACTGGGCTGCTTGCTTCCACAGCATTAATTTCATCAATCACCCGCCAAATTTCCTGTAACATAGGCTCTAAGCCAGTGCGAGTAACAGCGGAAATTATGAAAACAGGTGCATAAGAAAGTTGATTTAATTGCCTAGCTAACTCCTCTAAATCAACAGTTTCCGTATCAACAGCATCAATTTTATTCAATGCTAAAATTTGTGGACGTTTTTCTAAACCCCGACGATATGCTTTTAGTTCTTGTTGGATAGTATGGTAATCACCAATGACATCTTCACTTGTGGCATCAATTAAATGTAATAAAACCCTGGTGCGTTCAATATGGCGCAGGAAATCATGTCCTAAACCGGCACCGTGAGAAGCACCTTCAATTAATCCTGGAATATCTGCAAAAACTGTACCATCACCTGTGGTTTTTCTCACTACACCCAAGTTAGGAATCAGAGTCGTAAACGGATAATCCGCAATTTTAGGACGTGCAGCAGATAAAGATGAAATTAAAGTGGATTTACCAGCATTTGGTAAACCAATAATTCCCACCTCTGCTAACAATTTCAATTCTAAACGTAACATTTTCCTTTCTCCTTCCAGACCAGGAAGTGCATATTCTGGCGCACGGTTGCGGTTACTCAAGAAATGTTGATTTCCTAAACCACCTTTACCACCTTCAGCAATGAGACAAGTTTGTTCAGGTTGAATTAAATCACCTAAAATTGCATTGGTTTCCGCGTCATAAATCACAGTACCACAGGGAACTTCGATAGTTAAATCCTTTCCTGATGCACCTGTGCAATTATTCGGTCCACCACGACCCCCGTTGTCGGCTTTGAACAGATGCTTGTATCTAAAATCCAGCAAAGTTTGTAGATTTTCCACTGCTTTAAAAATTACCGAACCACCCCGTCCACCATTACCGCCAGAGGGTCCACCCGTAGGAATATATTTTTCCCGCCGAAAGGCAACAATACCATCGCCACCTTTACCAGATTCAACTTCAATTAATGCTTGGTCAATAAATTGCATAATTTAGTCAGTTGTCAGTTGTCAGTTGTCAGTTGTCAGTTGTCAGTTGTCAGTTGTCAGT
>ERZ1034427.182-NODE-182-length-13202-cov-3.243782_pt1 | contig 13202 bp, 8 predicted proteins | sample MGYA00520607_ERZ1034427 | MGnify/ENA primary metagenome ERZ1034427 (study PRJEB33736, sample SAMEA104288489) | Azolla caroliniana | place: Brazil | collected 1987 | study: EMG produced TPA metagenomics assembly of the PRJEB19522 data set (Is there foul play in the... | reverse complement strand
ACAGCAGGCTCTGAGCGCGCTCGAACGCCTTCAGGGCCGCGCGTTCGCGACCGCGCGCCTGCTCCATCTGGCCAAGCTGGTAGTAGAGGTCGGGATTGTTCGGCTGGATCGCGATCGCCCGACGCAACAGGTCGTTGGCGCGGTCGTAATCGCCCGTCCGGACCGCCACGCGGGCCGAACCGGCCAGCGCCTCGTAGTCGTTCGGATTGATCGACAGCAGCGCCTCGTAGGTCTGCGCCGCCTGCGGGGCGAGGTCGCCGGTGTCGTAGAGGCGCGCCAGGGCCGACAGCAGCATCGGATCGCGCGGCGCGACCGTGAAGCCTTGCGACAGCGTGTCGAAGGCCGAGGAGAAATCTCCGGCCAGGCGCAGGCGGTCGGCGCGGCGGGCGCTGTAGAGCGCCGCCAGGCTCCGGTACTCGCTCTGCGGCTGCTGCTGGGCGGCGGCGTTCAGCAGGCTGATCGCGGCGGCGTCCTGGCCCGTCTGGGCCAGCACCGCCAGGAAGCCCGAGGCCTCCGACGGCTTGAAGCTCGCCGGCGGCTGGCGGGCCGCTTCCAGCGCCAAGGCGGTCGACTGGTAGCTATCGCCGAGGTCCAGCAGGGTCTCGGCGATGCGACCGCGCACGCCGAAGCTGGGCGAGGTGCGCGACAGCAGGCCCCGCAGCAGGCTGACGCCATCGACCGGACGGCCCTGGGCGCCCCAGCGCTTGGCTTGCTCGACGGTGCTGAGGGCGTCGACGCGGGCGATCAGGTCCTTGACCGCGCGGGTGCGGCTGGCCTCGGGCACGCGGCGCAGCAGGCCGACGGCCTCGTCGTTGCGGCCGCGCGATTCCGAATACAGCGCGGCGGCCTGCAGGGCTTCCGGATCGCTGGACTGGTACAGCGGGGCCATCAGCGACTGGGCCTCGGGCTCCTGGCCCTGGTCGGCCAGGAACTTGGCGTAGTCGTAGCGCGACCAGGGATTGTTCGGATTGGCGGTCAGGGCGGCCGACAGCGCCGCGCCGGCGCCGAAGGTGTCGCCGCGCTTTTGCAGCTCGTTGGCGCGCGCGCGCTCGATGGCGGCGCGCGTCTGGCCGGCGGTGGGGCCGGTCAGCGTCGCGGCGATCTCGCTGGCCTCGTCATAGCGGGCCTGGTCGGCCAGGGCCTGGGCGAGACCGGAGATGGCTTCCGGACGCCGCGGCGCGGTCGCCAGGACGGCGCGGAACGCGGTCTCGGCGTCGGTCGGACGGCCCAGGGCGGCCAGGGACTGCGCCCACAGCACCTGCGCCTCGACGCGGTCGGGGTTCGAGCCGTTGGCCAGCGGGCGCGCGTCCTGCTCGGCCTGGGCGAAACGACCGCCCTCGTAGGCGGCGCGGGCGCGCGAAAGGGTCGAGAAGAACTGCGCCGAGCGCAGGGCCTCGCCCCAGCGCTGCTCGCCCGACGCGCCGCCGCTGGCGCGCTTGAGCAATGTCTCGGCGTCGGTGAACCGGCCTTGTTGCAGGCGGATGATCCCCAGGCCGCCGGCGGCGTCCAGGTCGCTGGAGCGCTCGCGCAGGGCCTGATTGAACAGGCGCTCGGCCCCGGCGAGGTCCTTGCGTTCCAGCGCCTCGAAGCCGGCCGCGCGCGAGGCGCCGCTGGGATCGATCGGCGGCGACGGCTTGGCGTCGGTCCTGCCCTGGCGGGGATCGATGACCGCCGCGTCCTCGTTGCTGGCGACGGACGCCGAGGTCCGCGCCTTCAGCGCCTTGTCCAGCGCCACGACGCGAGCGTCGGACGGGCCGGTGGCCGCGCGCAGCTGACGGATCCAGCGATCGCCGGCGCCGATGTCGCCGTCCTCGATGGCGTAGGTGGCCAGACGCTGCAGCACCTGCGGATTGTTCGGGCTCTCCCTCAGGGCCCGTTGCAAGGCCTGAAGGGCGAGGTCGGTGCGGCCACGCTTGCGCTGGGCCGTCGCCTGGTTCAGCAGCGCCTGCACCACGCCGCCCTTGCTGGCGCCTTGAGCGGGCGCCGACGTGGTCCCTTCCGGCTTCAGCGTCTTGGCGCCCGGCACCAGCGGCTGGGCCGCGGGCCGATCGCTGGGCAGTTTAGGCTGGACCTGAGCGATCGCCGTCGAGGCCAACAGGCTCGACGCTAGCGAGATAAAAGCGATCTTCCTCATCGCGGGTCCACTTCCCTGTCGGCCAGGCGCTTGCGTTCAAGGGCGTGGAGCACGACCCAGAAGCCCAGACCGATTACCAGGGATGCGCCGATCACCGCCAGGGCCAGCAGCAGGGGATTGCGGCTGCACCACCACATGACCGCCACCCACCAGGGCAGGTGACCGGACCAGAAGCCCGGCGCGACTTGGAAGCTGTTGAAGCTCTTGTCGGTCGCGATGGCCAGATCGCCCTGCATCGCGGCGTTGGCCTCGGGCTTGTCCATCGCGTTGACGATCTCGGGCAGGCGCGACGGCGTCGCCGCCAGCACGGCCACCACCACGCGGCTCTTGTCGAACGGCGAGCGCCAGCTGGAGACGCCGGCGAAGTCGCTAACGGTCACCAGGGCGGCGTCGGCGGCGGCGGGGTCGCGCTGGTCGACGTTGGAGCCGAACCGCGAGAACAGGCGCGAGATCGGCGAGTTCGAGGCGACGCGCAGCTGGCTGCCCTCGACGCGCACCGGGGCGCTCTGGAAGAGCTCGGACGCCTGTCCGGCCAGCGAGAGCGGGCCGACGACCAGGACGTCGCGACCACGCAGGGTCGGCGACTCGCCCGGACGCGCGATGGTGAGGCCAACGGCGGGCGCGCCGGTGGAGTCGCCGATGCGGCCGATCAGGGTGAACAGCGCTTGCAGCGTGTCCGGCGACGGCTGCTGCGGGATCAGCACCAGGGTTTCCGACAGGTCGGCGACGCGGCTGAACGGGAAGCCGGAGCTGGCGAAGAACGCCAGGTCGGGCATGCGCGAGAAGTGATGCGCGCCGGTCAGGTCCAGCGTCGAGTCGGCGTCGATGCCGACGCGGATCCCGATCGGCAGGATGCCCTCGCAGGCGCCCTTCTTCTTGCTGTGCAGGTCATAATAGAACTGCAGCTGGTTCTGGCCGAAGATGTTGTAGCCGGGAATGTCGACCGAGGCCGAGTGCTGGATGGCCGACAGGCCGATGGTGTCGCGCACCTTCGCGGCGGTCCGCTCCTGCCGCAGCGGGATCGAGCGGATGTACTTGTCGTTCGCCAGCACATCGAGGCGCGACATCGAATAGTCCAGCCAGGGACCGGCCGGATAGCGATAGCCGAAGGTCAGCTTCGCCCCGGTGCGGGGCCAGAAGAACAGGTCCGGCGCGGTGCGGAACTCGGCCGTCAGCAGGCCCGGGCGCAGACCAGCGCCTTCCAGGTTCGACTGGCCGACCAGGTCGCCCAGCCGGACGGGATGGTTGGTGTTGACCCACCGCGGGGCGTCGTAGGGCTGCCGGCGCGTGATCGGTTGCGGCGTGATCTGCGCGGTCTGGCCCGACAGGCTCTTGGGCGAGGAGGCCAGCACGCGCGCGGCCGCCAGAACGTCCTCGTCCGAGCCGCCGGCGATCACCAGCAGCGAGGCGTAGGGGTTTCGCGGATTGCGGACGATGCTGATCATCGGCCCGGAAGCCTGGGGAACGACCCAGCCGCCGATCTGGCTGCCAGCGCGCGCCAGGACGACCGCGTTGCCGTCGGGCAGGTCGTTCAGCAGCACCGGGAACGAGAAGCCGTGGAAGCTGGCGGTCATGCCGAAATAGGACGCCGTGGCCGCGCCGGCGGCGATCAGCTCGTTGGACGGCGCGCCCGAGAACACGAAAGGCAGCTTCAACTGGCGGCCTTCGGTGGAGTCGAAGAACGGGCCCGGCAGGCGCGAGAGCGAGTCGCCCACCGACAGCTGCTGCAGCGTCAGGGTCAGCTTGCTACGGGTGTTGCTGATATTGGCCCACAGCGTCGAGTGCAGCGGGTCCTCGCAGCTGCGCGTGTAGTGGCTGATGAAACGGAAGCCCAGGCGGTTCTCGTTGGTGAACAGGCCCGGATCGATCGGCAGGGTGACGACCACGCCGCCCGCGCCGTCCGGCGTCAGGGGCATGGTGCCGATCACCTCGTCGTTCAGCAGCACGGTCAGGTGGCTGAGGTCCGCCAGCAGCGTCGGCGAGTAGGCGAAGTTCAGGGTCAGCTGGGCCGCGGTGACGACCTCGTCCTGGCGCAGATTGACCGGAATGCCCGCCTCGCCGGCCGAGCCGATCAGGCGCAGCGGCCGGTTAACCTTAAGATCCTCCAGCGTCATGGACAGGGTGCGAACCCCGCCCGGAACGGTCGCCTTGGCCGGCGCGACGGCGGTCGCCGCGGCGGAAGGGGCCGCGGCGCGCGGCGACTGGGCCCGGCCTTCGCTCGGGCTCAGCAGGCCAAGGCCCAGCCCCAGCGAGAGCAGGAGGGCGGCGGTCGTGGCGCCCGTGCGCTTGAAGGCCACCGAGGCGCGCGGGGTGTCGCGGTAGCGCCACCAGAGCAGAATCGAGATCGAGGCGCGCATCAGGTCGGTGAACGACTGCCAGGCCGACCAGGAGACGTGATCGTCGATCAGCGGCCAGGCGTCGGCGCGGCCCATGACGACCCGCACCAGTTGCCGCCGCGACTCCAGCGTCATTTCCGTGAACATGAACCTCAGCCCGCCCTTCCCGCTTCCCAACATCTTGACCGGGAACCCAAACGTCTTTTCGGCCGCGAACACCTCGACATGGGTCACGGTCCGTCCCTCGATAACCTCGTCGTCCGGCGCCGGAACCGCCATGCCGCCCATCGAGATGTTCATCGTCTCGGTCGACAGGACGTGGCCGTCGTCGAAATAGAGCCGCGTGGGCAACACGACGCCCAAGTGCTCATGCTTGCGGATCTGGCGGGTCTCGCGCCCCACCGCGATCGCGGTGATCAAGATCAGCAGGCTGAAACTGGACCAGCCGACGTTCAGCATGATCGTGCCGAGCTGCACATCGAAATACTGCGGAAGCAGCAACTTGGCGATCCCCGCGCCGATGCCGCCGAACAGCAGGCCGGTGGTGATCAGCAGCGGCAGCAGCACCTTGAAGTCGAAGTAGCCTTCCTCGAGCAGACCACCCTTGTCGGTGACGTTGAACTTGCCCTTCTTGGGATCGAACAACGGCAGGATCGTCGGCCCCACCAGGTGGAACGAGATCAGCGACTCATAGACCTCGCCCCAGAACGCGCGACGATATTTTCCCTGGATGCGCTCGTTGACCAGCACCGACAGCAGAAGGTGCGGGATCGCGTAGGTGACGATCGTCCAGGCCGCCGCGGCGATGATGTTCTGCTCGAAGATCAGATAGGCCAGCGGCGAGGTCAGGAACACGATGCGCGGCAGCGGAAACTGGAAGTGCAGCATCGCGTTCAGGTAACAGAGGCGCTGACCCAGGGTCAGGCCCGGCCCGAGCATCGGATTGTCGATCCGGAAGATCTGCGTCATGCCCCGCGCCCAGCGAGCCCGTTGGCCGATGTGCAGGGCGAGGCGTTCCGTGGCCAGGCCCGCCGACAGGCGCGTGTTCAGATAGGCCGTGTTCCAGCCCATGCGCTGCAGCTTGAGCGCGGTGTGTGCGTCCTCGGTGACGGTCTCGCCGGCGAAGCCGTTGGTCTGCTCCAGGGCCTCGCGACGGATCACCGCGCACGAGCCGCAGAAGAAGGTGGCGTTCCAGAAGTCGTTGCCCTTCTGAACCACGCCGTAGAACAGGTCGCCCTCGCCCGGGATGTCCTTCACGGCGCGGATGTTCCGCTGCACCGGATCGGGCGAGTAGAAGTAGTGCGGCGTCTGCATCAGGGCCAGCTTCGGGTCGGCCTGGAACCAGCCGACGGTCAGCTGCAGGAAGGCGCGCGTGGCCACGTGGTCGGCGTCGAAGATGCAGAGCAGCTCGCCCGTGGTCTGCGGGATGGCGTTGTTGAGATTGCCGGCCTTGGCGTGCTTGTTGTCGTTGCGAGTGATGTAGCCGCAGCCGGCCTTGCGGGCGAACTCCTCGAACTCGGGCCGGCGGCCGTCGTCGAGGATGTAGACCTTGAAACGGTCCGGCGGATAGTCCTGGTCCATGGCCGCGAAGACGGTGTCCTGCACCATCTCGAGGCTCTCGTTGTAGGTCGGGATGTAGATGTCGACGGTCGGCCAGGTCTCGGGCGGGCCCGTGATCTCGCGCACCTTGCGGTCCAGCGGCCAGACGCACTGCACGTAGCCGAGCACCAGGATCAGCCAGGCGTAGAGCTCGGCCAGATAAAGACCGGTCCCCAGCATCGCGGCCAGGGGGTTGTCGAAGTGCAGGGTCTGGGTGGTGCGCCACCAGATGTAGCGCGTGGACAGCGCGGTGGAGACCACGACCAGGCCGATGGTCATCTTGCGGCTGTCGCTGAGCTGGCCGATGGCGGCGGAGACGGCGAAAACCCCAAGGCCGAAGATCAGCTGGCCGTTGGAGTCCAGCGGCACGACGACAGCCAGGACCACGATCAAGGCCGCCAGCGCGAAGATCGCGTAGCGCGCCGGAGCGGACGCCGCGACGCGGCCGAAAAGGCCTTCGCCGAGGTCCGATGCCCCCTTGATGTTCATGGTCAGTAGGACCCCGGAGCTGTCAGTCGATCAAGGCGGGCGGCGATGCCGTCGATGTCGATGGCCGCCACGCTGCCAGGCGACGCGCCGACGACGGGCTCGCCCCGCGCGGCCGCCTCGGCCAGCGCCTCGTCATAGTGCACCACGCCGATGAAGCGCTCGGCCGCGTGGGCCGAAATGAAGTCGGCGATGTCGCGGCTGAGCCGGCGACGGGGGTCGACCTGGTTCAGGACGCCGAACGTGTCGGGACGCTCCGACATGGGGCGCAGCATCAGACCGTCGCGATAGGTCGGCACCAGGGCCATGGAGCCGGCGTCGGCCAGCAGCACGATCAGCTTCAGGTCGGCGAGCGCCTCCAGGCGCTCCTGCATGCGGCCTTCGCCGGGCGTGGTGTCGGCGATGACGATCTCGTCGCTCGCGCGGGCCAGATTGGACAGGGCGTCCGACAGCGCATCCTCGACCAGAAGGTCCTTCATGCGCAGCCGCTCGTCCGTGGTCGCCTCGCCATATGGCGCGACGCGCACGCCATCCAGTCCGCCGACGATGGCGGCCGACCACGGCAGCCCGCGCGATGTGCAGCGGGCGATGCCCAGCTCGCCTTCGTGATGGGGCGCCAGCAGGAAACGCAGCGCGTTCTGGGAATCGAAATCGACGGCGGTCACCTGCCGTCCCCGGCGGCGCAAGGCCACGGCCAGGTTGGCGACAAGCGTCGTCTTTCCCACGCCCCCCTTGGGCGACGACACGACAACAAGGACCATTTAGATCGCCTTCCGCCCGATCCGCTCGAAAATGTCCGAAAGGGCCTGGGGAGCGTCTTGGGCGGGCTGAGCCGCGCCGTAACGGCTGAAGGCGGCGGGCTTGGCCGGCGCGGTGTCGGCTTGCAGGCGCTGGAACAGCGATCCTTCGGCGGGCGTCTCGCTGACGAGGACGTCGGCCACCACGGCCGAGACCTTGGCCGGAGCGACCGGAGCCGCGGGGGCCGCGACCTGGGCAGCGACAGGGGCCGCCTCGACCGGAGCCGCCGGCGCGATCCTTTGAGGGGCGGGCTGCGACAGAGCGTTCTTGGCGCGCGCCATCTTCTCCAGGATGGGCCAGGCCTCATCCGAGGCGCGCGGCGCGTCGAACTGCTTGTAGCTGACGGTCGCTTTCAACTTGTCCATGAGGGCGCTTACGTCGCTCACCGGCTAATTCCTTCGTTCCAATCAGTGCAGCGATTGCTCGATTAGAGATGAATCCAAGACTTCTGATCTAATCCGACAACTTCAAAGCACAAGGCTCGAAATTGTTGCATTCCTCGTCGCCAACCCAATGAACCGTTGAAACCGAACAGAATTCAGCAATGCAATGACGCGCTGAAAAAGTAGAGTTACAACCCATAGTTTATTGTTATTAATTTCTTATTTACACGCTAGGCCGATCTAGAAATATTCTAAGCACAACCCAACAAGGTAAACGCATGTACACTATCGTCAGCGCCTTGGGTCAAGGGTCGAGCCTCGATAGCTCGCTCACGACAACCCAAAACGGGTAAACTCAAAGACATCATCAGACAAAAATACCACCTAAAAGTGAATTTCATTGCATAGGCGGGCGATTTCTATCTGAGTATATTGCGAACTAGTTGGGCGTTTCCGCTAAACGTCGTCCGCATGTCGGTGATCATGGGTATACGGGTAGTCGCCCCGACATCCCAGGCTCAACCCGCGCGTTCTATTGTCGCATCCCCGACTTTGACGCCGCAGCTGGCGGGATGCGCGAACCCAAGCGCCACAAGGGATCGCGGCTTCGCTGGCCGCCTCGATGAACCGGCGACCAAGCGCATGTGACGCGGGGGCCACGCGTCCCGGATTTTGACTTAAAGCATTTTTCACCATGCCGATTCACCCGTTGGCGGGCGACATCGGACCGATCGAGCCTGGAGGGACCTCCGGGCCCGCGGACGGGATCGAGCGATACCTTGGGAAAACGGTCGGCCGCGCGCCGGCCGTCCGGCGCTCTAGATGATGCCCGTCAGGGCGTCGAACCCGGAAACCCCGTCGAGCGCCACGACCGCGCCCACCTCGTGCGTGGCCAGCGTGTCGGCGAACACATAGAAGTCCTCGCCAACCTGCACGCCGACATAGACGAGGGCCGCCTTGGCCGCGAAGGCGGCGTTGGCTTCCGCCAGCGCCGCGTCGAGCGTCGCGGCGCTGGCCAACAGCTGGTAGTTCGTCGCCGTGGCCGCGACCAGGCCCACGAAGTCCAGGGCGTCCTCGCCGCCGAAGTCCAGGACGTGATCCAGGGCCGAGGCCGCCGAGTCCGACGCTCCGAAGACAAAGACGTCGGCGCCGGCGCCGCCCGTCAGCGTGTCGGCGCCCGCGCTTCCGGTCAGCGTGTCGTCGCCGGCGCCGCCCAGCAGGATGTCCCTGCCGACACCGCCCACGAGGCTGTCATTGCCCACTCCGGCGTCCAGCGTATCGTCGCCGCGGCCGCCGATCAGGGTGTCGGCGCCCGAGCCGCCACGCAGCATGTCGTTGCCGGAACCGCCGTCCAGAAAGTCGTTGCCCGTGCCGCCGCTCAGGCTGTCGACGCCCGAGCCGCCCATCAGCACGTCGCCGCCCGCGCCGCCGTCCAGCGTGTCGTCGCCATCACCGCCGTACAGGGTGTCGCCGCTGTCGCCGCCGTCGAGGCTGTCGTTGCCGGCCGCGCCGTCCAGGATGTCGCTGCCGGCGCCGCCGACGAGGCGATCACCCATGTCGCCGCCGGTCAGCACGTCGTCGCCCGCGCCGCCGAACGCCGCGATGACGTGCGAGGCCTGGGCGGTCGTGGGCTCGAAGGAGTCGCCGTCCACGCCGCCGATGAACAGCTGCGAGCCGTCGGCGAACTTGATGCGGTCGGCGCTCGCCGCCGCGGGCAGGCCGAAATTGACGCCCGCCTGCGGGAAGGTCACCGACCGCGTTCCCAGCGTCAGCACATAGGAGCCATAGCCGTTCGACTGCGGATTGAAGGTGATCTCGACGCTCGTCGCCGACCCCGAGGTGAAGACCAGGGTGTCGTAGGTCAGGATGTTGAAGCGCTGCGCCTCGGCGGCCGTGATCTTGGAGAAAGTATACGTCGCCATGGTCAAGCCTCCGGGAGCGCGGGAAATTCACCCGTCGCCGGTCGATAGAACCTGGCGACGTGGTCGTCGACCCCTTCACCCGGCTCAACTCGCCGTGTCGAGGGATTTGCGACGAAATGACGCCCCCACGCTCCTCAATATGGGGACTTTAGCGCCCGAGTAGAGCTCGTTCGACGCCTCGCTCGGAGTCCGCGGGGGCTTTAGGACACCATCCCCGCGAGCCGTCCGCGGATCAGCGCCTCGGCCTCCGAGACGATGCGGTCGACCAGCTCGCGCACGGTCGGGACGTCGTGGATGAGGCCCTGGACCATGCCGGCGGTCCAGACGCCGTGGTCGACGTCGCCGCTCTCCAGCCCCTCGCGGCCGCGCGCGCCCTTCACCAGCTCGGCGACATCCTCGAACTTGGCGCCGCCGGCCCGCTCGATGGCGACCACCTGCTGGCTGATGGCGTTGCGCGCCACGCGGGCGGTGTTGTGCAGGGTGCGGAAGATCAGGTCCGTGCCGCGCTCGTCGTTCTCGACCATGGCCCGCTTGAAGTTCTCGTGGATCGGCGCCTCCCGCGTGGCGCAGAAGCGGGTGCCCATGTTGACCCCGTCCGCGCCCAAGGCGAGAGCCGCCACCAGGCCGCGCGCGTCGCCGAAGCCGCCCGAGGCGATCATCGGGATCTTCACCTTGTCGGCCGCCACCGGGATCAGCACGAGGCCCGGAATGTCGTCCTCGCCCGGGTGACCGGCGCACTCGAAGCCGTCGATCGAGATGGCGTCGACGCCCATCCGCTCGGCGCTGAGCGCGTGGCGGACGGCGGTGCACTTGTGGATCACCTTCACGCCGTGAGCCTTGAAGTGATCGACGTGCTCCTGCGGCTTATAGCCGGCGGTCTCGACGATCTTGATCCCGCTCTCGATGATCGCGGCGCGATACTCGGCGTAGGGCGGCGGGGTCATGGCCGGCAGGATGGTCAGGTTCACGCCGAACGGCTTGTCGGTCATCTCGCGCGTGCGGGCGATCTCTTTCGCCAGCGCCTCCGGCGTCGGCTGGGTCAAGGCGGTCAGGAAGCCCAGCGCCCCGGCGTTGGCCACGGCGGCGACCAGTTCGGCCTTGCCGACCCACTGCATGCCGCCCTGGGCGATCGGGTGCTCGACGCCGAACAGCTCGGTGAAACGGGTCTTGATCGCCATGGCGCGCGGCCTCCCTCGTGTTTGGAGGGACTATGACGAGGCGGCCCTTAGGTCAGGCAAGAGGCCTCAGCGAAGCCGCCGATACATCTCCAGCGCGTCGGCGCGGCGGGCGGTGTGGTCCAGCACGCAGGCGTTGGCCTCGATGCGCGCCAGGCTGCCCCAGTCGGGATCGTAGACGCTGGCGCAATCGGCGTCGCGATAGGCGATCCAGGCCCGCTGGGCCTTCTTCAGCGCCGTCTTTTGGCGAGGCAGGTCGAGACGCTTCATCGCGTCCTGATAGGCGCGGTTCAGGCGCGCGTCCTGGACTTTCAGCTCGACCGCGGCGCACTGGATCATGCCAATCGTGCTCTGGCCGTCGGGCGAGGCCAGGCAGCGGTCGTAGGCGGGGCTGTACTTTGGAGACGAGGATTGGGGCTCGGCCGCCTGGCCCGCGACGGGCGCGGCCAGGATCGAAAGACACAAGAGGACGGGGGCGAAACGCATGAGAAACTCCGGCTTGGTCCCCCGACCTGATGTGATCTCCTACTGCAGGCCCGCGCGGCCGATCGCGTAGAAGCGGTCGGACCGCTGCTTGCGCAGCTGTTCGGCGCTCATGTGCGCCATGGCCTTCAGCTCTTCCTCGACGGCGTCGCCGACCGCCCGGATCGCCACTTCCGAGTTCGAGTGCGCGCCGCCGGCCGGCTCGTCGACGATGCGGTCGACGATGCCCAGCTTGATCAGGTCCTGGGCGGTGATGCGCATGTTGGTCGCCGCGTCCTTGGCCCGGGCGCCGTCACGCCACAGGATCGACGCCGCGCCTTCCGGCGAGATCACCGAATAGATCGAGTGCTCCAGGATCAGCACGCGGTTGGCGCCGGCCAGGGCGATGGCCCCGCCCGAGCCGCCCTCGCCCACGATGGTGGCGACCATCGGAGTGCCGAGCGTCAGGCAGCGCTCGGTCGAGCGGGCGATTGCCTCGGCCTGGCCGCGCTCTTCGGCGCCCAGGCCCGGATAGGCGCCGGCGGTGTCGACGAAGGTGATGACCGGCAGGTTGAAGCGCTCGGCCATGTCCATCAGGCGGACGGCCTTGCGATAGCCCTCGGGGCGGGCCATGCCGAAGTTGTGCTTCAGGCGCGTGGTGGTGTCGTGGCCCTTCTCGTGGCCCATGACCACGACGGGCTGGCCGCGGAAGCGTCCGAGCCCCCCGACGATGGCCTGGTCGTCGGCGAACTTGCGGTCGCCGCGCAGCTCGACGAACTCGTCGATCAGGCCCGCGACATAATCGCGCAGGTGGGGCCGCTGCGGGTGCCGCGCGACCATGGTCTTCTGCCAGGCGTCGAGGTTGGCGTACGCCTCCTTGCGGAGTTCCTGGGCCCGATCACGCAGGGCCTGGATTTCGAGGTCGAACGCGCCCGGACCAGCGGTCTCGGAGAGCTTGGACAGCTCTTCGATCTTGCTTTCCAGGTCAGCGATCGGACGTTCGAAATCGAGATAATGGGCGGCCATGGACTCTCAAACGTCGCCGTGAATGAAAGGGTGCGAACCTAGTGGCGGATTGCGTCGAGGGAAAGAGGCGAGATTCCGTCGGGGAACCGCCGCGAATCCGCCGGGTTTTATCCACAGCATCGATCAACAGGTGAGTCTCGATTCAGGACTCTGCTGATCTGGTGAATCGCGACATAGAGTCCTATGTTGTTTCCTAGCGGGGCGCGAAGCCGGCCCGCGCCCACCGCGGCCCCCGCCATCGAATATGCGCGGTCCCGCCTGATGAGAGCGCACAGTTCCCATGCAGGTGTTCACCTTCTTCTGTGTCGAGTCCGACGGCTCGGTCCCCCGTTTCGACGTCACCCCCTGCGCTGACGATCACGCCGCGCGCGTCCGGGCCTTCGAGCTCTTGGACATGCATCGCCGCTGCGACTTCGTGGAAGTGTGGCGCGGTTCGCAACGCGCCTTCGATGTGTCTGGTCAGCAGCAGGCCGCCGCCTAATTCAACGTGTGATCGCTTTGCGCCGCGTCACGAGCGGCGCTAGGCTGTTTTTCCGGATGGGACCTCTTTAGCGTCCCGCTCTCCGGAAGGCCGTTCCATGGACGTTTCAGTCCGCGACGCCAAGTTCGGCCCTGTCAAAGTCCGCTCTGGGCCGCTCGTTCCTCCCGTTCCCAAGGTTCACGCCCGTCCACTGGGCGGCTCGCCCCTCGGCGACCTGCGCATCGCGTGGGAAATGAGCCGAAACCTGATCGGGGCCTGGTGCGAGGAGGACTTCGACAACCTCGTCACGCCCTACCGCTTCATGGGCCAGCCCGGCCTGGTGGTCAGCGACCCCGCCGGCGTGCGCCAGGTGCTGGCGCTCAAGGGCACGGCGGCGCTGTGGTCGCCCAAGGTGCTGCGG
>ERZ1034427.181-NODE-181-length-13216-cov-31.027809_pt1 | contig 13216 bp, 7 predicted proteins | sample MGYA00520607_ERZ1034427 | MGnify/ENA primary metagenome ERZ1034427 (study PRJEB33736, sample SAMEA104288489) | Azolla caroliniana | place: Brazil | collected 1987 | study: EMG produced TPA metagenomics assembly of the PRJEB19522 data set (Is there foul play in the... | reverse complement strand
TCTGCTTTCCATACACCTTCTTTAATCCCTCTTCCTTAGACCTGAATCCTTACCTCATTAATTTTATTAATGAATCAAATTATCTAATATATAAAATATTATATTAATAATATCCATAAATCAACTTATATATCTGTAGTAATTACAGCAAGTCTCTGAGAGCAATGGGAGAATATACTTAATTTTAGATGTCAAATTATAAAATTCAGTTTTTTGTTGATCGGATTATTTATGGCTTTTCCTAGTTGATTTTTTACAGTATAGTTTAGGTATTTTAAAGTCGCTCTAATTTCTCTTTGTGCTAGAGTGTAAACTAGCAAACACAACCCCATTCTCACTGCTAATGCTTCTATTCTTTCTGGACTTTCCAAAAAACACTATGCGCTAGAAATAAGGGGTTTTCTAGAAAACTAAATCCTCTTTCACACGATTGCTGCACTGTATATGCAGGAAGCATTTTCTCATTGCTCAGTTCCTTGTCACACAAAATATTTGTAGCAAACATAAACCTTCTTGCTCTTAATATTTCTCGCTCAATAACATCTTCATTGTCACTAACAGTTGATGAAATCTGATAATATTTTCGATTGATTCTCTTCTTTAAAATCAGGATTTTTTTCCACCATTTCTATATTTTCTACCTGATGACATTTAAATAAGTTCTTTAGTTATTTTGGTTAATTCCTTTCTAGCGTCAGCAGCACAAGGAAATTTTTATCGTGATAGTTTTTTAACTTAGCTCTGAGTATTTATCAAGGCTTTTTTTATTTTCTCTGATAGTTTCTTTAAGTTATATTTTTTCTATCCTGACGTTTCATGTGATATAATAAAGGGTTATAGATTTTATGTGTTTTTGGTATTCTTTGCGCCCGCTAATTCAAACATAACCCTGTAACTCTAACTTCTGGCTAAAATAAAGACAAACGCCTTTTATAATATAAAATTAATAATTCTGTTAAGAGGTCTAATAATTTTGAACCAGATTTTCCATAAAAATAACCTAAGAACCAAAATTTTTTACTTAGTCGTGTTTATTAACTGTATATCTAAACTTAATAATAGTATTCATTCCTATTTAGCTCCAATAAATTCTAGTGAATTTTCTCTGTACTTAGTTTTCATGTACTAAATACATCCCTTTTGTTGGCGTGTGATAGTTGTGGGTGCGGAATATGGTTTGTATTTCTTGACACAGCTTTCTTTCATTCTAAATCCTCCTCTTCTTCCTCCTGACTCCTGACTCCTAATTGTCACAAATAACTTTTCTAGCAAGCCCTAGTTAGGATTTTCCAAAATCCCAAAACTAATTCACAGCAAGCATTTCACTTTTAACTTTTGTTATAAAAACCTCCTCTGACTCATGGTAGTGGGGGTTAAATAAACTTAATATCCACCTTCTTCTTCGTATTCTGGCTGTCTTTCCTTCACCTTTTTGGGAATATTCAGAGGCTTAGGTGCATCTTCCCAAGCATCACCTTCTACATCGTCATAATCGTCGTAATCGTCTGAGTATCCCTTGTTAGAAGGTTGGGGTGCGTATCTTAGTGGGGCTTGATACCTATCTCTACCTGTCGCTTCACTCCAGTTATCTTCTTCGTCCTCTTCATATTGAATTGATTCGTAGGAACGGGCTGGCATAACTCGTCGCTGTGGTCTTTCTTCTTCCATATAATCTTCTGTCCATTCCTCCTCCTCTTCCTCTCCAACAGGTTCAGGAGCACGTACTTTGGGCTTAGGTGGTTGTAATGGTACTCCGCTGGGTAACTGATTGGGTGGGGCAACTACACGCGGAGCAGAATAGCCATATTCTTCTTCTGGGTCTCTTTCCCAAGGTGCTTTACCAATACCCAGTCGTTCTAGAACGCCGACTGTTAACTGGTTAACTCGTTCTTCTGCACCTTCAAAGACAATTAACCGACTTGGTCCAGTGCTGACAACTTCATCTATTGAGATTTCGTAGGTACTCAAAAATTGGTCGGGTATTTGAGGTAATCCCAAAGATGCTATGACAAGGGAGTAAATTTTTCCTGTTTCTCCATTAAACTTAAAGCCCCTTACTTTCCCTAATACTTCCCCAGTTTCGGTGATAACTTCCCAGTTGATCAGGTTGCTGAGGGCTTCAACTTCAATATCTTCAATCACATCTTCGTTATCCACGAGGATGACATCACCGATTTGGTTGATGCTATTGAGGTACATTTGGCGAGGTAGCCCAGAAATAGAGATCAGGCTGTCTCGTAAACTAAGCGCCACAACCTCTCTTTGATCAATATCAACCCAGACTTGACTGACAATGCCTAACCGCTTGCCATTGTCGCGGGTGATTACCTGAGTGTTTAATATATCGGAACGTCTAATAACTTGTTCAGAGGTCATTCTATACGGAGTCCTGATCTCGAATCCGGTTTATCTATAAACCATTTTTAACAGATACTCAAGGGGATTGGTAATTAGTAATTGGTAATTGGTAGACTTCTTACCTGTTACGTATTTGCTGTTCCCTTTAACTAGAGGATTGTAACTTAATACCCAATACTTGGGTATAGGCTCCTCTGGCTTGAGTTACGCCAATTGTGTGCTCGGCCGATTGTATCATCGGACGACGTAAACTCACAACAATAAACTGTGCTTGTTGTGCCTGTTGTTTAATCATTTTAGCTAATCGTTCGACGTTTGCTCCATCTAAAAACATATCAACTTCGTCAAAGGCGTAAAATGGGCTGGGGCGATAGCGTTGTAGGGAAAAAATAAAACTTAATGCTGTTAAGGATTTTTCCCCACCAGACATGGAAGCAAGACGCTGTACTGGTTTACCTTTGGGGTGTGCGACTAAGTTTAAACCGCTGTTAAAGGGATCTTCTATATTATCCAGTTGGAGGTATCCGTCACCGTCGGAAAGGGTGGCAAAAATTGATTGGAAGTTTTCGTTTACTGCGTCGAAGGCTTCTTTAAAGGCGATTTGACGTAAGCTGGTAAAGTTTTCAATTCTTAATAATAGTTCTGTCCGTTCTGCTTCTAGGGTGTGTAACTTGTCAGTCAGTTCCTGAAGACGATTTTGGACTTTATCATAGTCTTCCAATGCCAGCATATTGACGGGTTCCATTGTCTGTAAGCGTTTGGCTAGACTTCTCAATTCTTGTTGCAATTCTTCTAATTCAACTTGAGCAGGAACTTCTGGCAGGGGATTGGGTAATTCTGCGCCTAAATCCCGCAATTGAGTTTGTAATGCGGTTAGGTCTTCTCTCCGTTTCTCTTGGGTTTCTTGCAGTTTCTCTAATTCCCATTGTAATTTTTGTTGTCGCAGGAGGAGCGCTCGCACTCCTGTTTCTGTTGTATCCCGTTTCTTTTTCTCTTCTCCTAAGTTCTCTTCTAATTGCTTCAAATCGGCTTGAATGGCTGTAATTTGGCTATTCAGTTCTGTCAATTGACTAGTAACTGTTGCCAGTTGATTGTTAACTGTTGTCTGTTCTTGTTGATATTCAATAACTCGCGTCTGAGCTTCTTCTGTTTTTTCTTGTAAACGTTGTTGTTGACTTTCTAAACTCTTCAATTGTTCTTGTGCATCCCTTAAAGCGGTTTCTTTTCCTTGTAATTGTTGCTCCTGAGTTTTAATTACTGCTTGGATTTGTTGCCATTCGCTAGGAGTTTGAGACGATTCCAACTCTGACAAAGTATGTCTTAATTGTTGCAATTGATTTTCTAAACCTGGTAATTCCCGATTTAAAATTTCCAGACGAGTTTGTGCAGTGGTAAATTTTTCGGTGTTTTGGGATAATTGACAGCGTGCAGTTTCTACTTGCGCGGTTAGAGTCTTGATATCTTTCTTTAACTGTTCTAAACGTAACTGCTGTTCCAGTCGTGCTTGACGTTCTTCTGTAAATTCTTGGGAAAGTTTCTTACTCCAGGTAGATAAATTAGAGATTGCTTCTAGACAACGATCTAAAACGCGGTCAATATCTGCCAATCTTGTCTTTAAACTGGATACTTCTTCCGATTCCTTTGCTTCACCTATGCCAAATTTTAACGCTGAACGCTGAGTATTGCTTCCTCCTGTCATTGCACCGCTGGTTTCCAATAATTCACCATCTAGGGTGACAATACGATAAAGACCGATTTGTTTTCTGGCTTGTTCTAAAGTGGTAAAAACTACCGTATTACCAAATACATACTTAAATACTTCTTGATAACGGCGATCACACTCTACCAAATTCATAGCATATTCAACAAACCCATCCGCATAACGCAAAGTTAGATCTGGGGTAAATTTTGGGGCTTGAATTTTATTCAAAGGTAAAAAAGTTGCTCTCCCCACGCGTTTTTGTTTTAACAACTCGATCCCCGCAGATGCCACTCTGTCATCTTCCACCACAATATGTCCTAAACGCGCACCCGCCGCAGTTTCCAAAGCCAAATGATGGCGGTATTCCACCTTAGCAAGGTGTACCACCAACCCACACAAACCAGGTAAACCAGATTGAATAATGATCTTACTCGCTTGTGTACCATGAACTTCCTGCTGTGCTTGGGCTTGGGCTTCCAATTTATCTAACTGGCGTTGTTTTTCCCGTTGTTCTTGCAAAAGTCGTTTTTGAGTTTCCTGTTGAATTTGTAACTCTTGTTCCGTCGCCGCCAGATTTTCAGCTAAATTTTGAATAGGCAAGGTAGAAGCATTAAATTCCGTTTCCAGTTGATTACATTCAACTTGCTTGTCTGCCAATTCCGGTTCTAAAGTGGCAATTAGTTCGGATTCTTCATGAATAAGTTGCTTTAACTGAGTATTTCTTTCTTGCAGTTGTGCTTGTTCAGTTCGTTGAGGTTCTAGAGTTTGCAGTAGAGTTTCAATTTGGCGATTTAACATGGTTTGTTGTTTTACGCAAGCTTCTGAAGCCGAAGCAATCTCCGCCACCGCTTGACGAGAAGCTTCTAAAGCTTGTTGTGTCTCATATCGTTGTTGTTGAAACGATATTACCTGTGCAGTTTCTATATCTTGTTGTTCAACAGCTTGTGACAGAGAAACTTGATATTGTTGAATTTCTTCCTGAGTTTGAATCAAACGTCTTGCAGATTCTTTTAAAGCCGTTTCTAAATCGCGCTGCTGACGTTGAAATTGCTTGCGTTCTACTTCGTGAATAGCGAGGTTAGACTGAACCGCTAAAAGTTCCTCTTCCCCCAAAGCTTTGACACGAGAATTAAGTTCCTCAAGTTCAAGAGTTTTTTGAGAAATATCCGAGTTAACAGTGTGAAGTTGATTGGTAAAATCCGTAAAAGATTGTTCACCAGCTTGAATTTGTGCTGTTAACTTTTCCTGCTGTGCTTGGAGAGAACGGTAGGATAATACAGTTTGCCAAGATTGCTTATGAACAAATTCCGTCCGTAACTTTTGATATCTTTCTGCCTTAGCCTTCTCTTGACCCAAGTGATCGCGCTGTACAACTAACTCAGTCTCAATAATCCGACAACTGTCTTCCCTTTCCTTCACCTTATCCAAAGTTGACTTAGCTTGAATAATCTTCCGATCATAAGCCGCTACCCCAGCCAACTCATCAATAATTTCCCGACGTTCCCGCGCATTCATCGAGATAATGCTAGTTACATCACCCTGCAATACCACATTATAGCCTTCAGGATAAACCCGCAGTTCCTGTAATTGCTCATGCAAGTCAGTCAGAGTGCAAGAAACACCATTAATATAATAATTGGACGTATAAGTTCCTTGCGGTGTCACCCTTAAGCGTCTAGTAACACTCCATTCTGTTGGGGACTGGGGACTAGGGACTGGGGACTGGGAATTATTGTCCTCTTCCTCCCCAATATCTCCTGTTTCCCCTGTTTCCCCTGCTTCCTCTACTTTCTCTACTTCCTTTACTTCCTCCCTCTCCCCCTCTGGCTTTCTGCATGAGACAATATCTGATAAATCAAAGGTCACTGTCACACTAGCTTCCAAGGAAGAACGACCCTTATGCTTTTGGGCATTATTCACCAAATCTGGTAAACGTTCAGCCCGCATTCCCTTAGAACTAGCTAGTCCCAAACAAAACAGCAAACCATCGAGAATATTTGATTTACCAGAACCATTGGGTCCAGATATGACAGTACACCCCGGCAGTAAAGGGACAGAAGTAGTACCACCGAAGGATTTGAAGTTTGTAAGTTCAACGCGCTTGATATGCACCATTATGGGCGCTGCTTAACTCTTGAGAGAGGCTCAAAGAACAAGTGTATCAATTATTTTAATATATGCATATGCAACTCTTGAGAAGAAGGAGTTTTGATTTATAGTAGCTTTAATGTGTGGCCTATACTTGTCTTATAGAAAAGTAAGTAATGAAACAATATTAACAAGATTTTGTAATTCGTGATTGGGAACCCAAAGACTGTACACGAGCAGCATCTGTAATTAGTTATGTATTATCAGAATATGGTTTGGGTTGGGAACCTGACAGGGCACATAGAGATATGTTAGAAATCGAACAATATTACATAGAACCTGGGGGCGAGTTTCGGGTAATTAAACACCAAACTTAAATAGTAGGTACGGGGGCATATTATCCTATTAACCGGGGTGAAAAAGCTGTAGGAATACCTAAAGTGTATCTATTACCAAATATGCGGGATTTAGGTTTAGGGAAGTATTGATTAGAATAAATAGAATTACCGACCGCTAAACATGGCTTTGAGCAAATTTGGATTGAAACAGCCACTATATTGAAAGAACCAGTCCAACTATATCCCCACCACTGGTGTGGAAACAAAAAGGTGTGATCGCATTTATGTGAAATATATTTAGGGGACTGAAGTTCTCTTTTTATCTCTCCATTAAGTAACAAATAGGAGTAGCAAGATGAGCACTCACAAAGTAGAACCTGTTTTAACTGAAAGATGTAACCTTGATGTTGCGGGGGAGGGTTTACCTATCTTTTCATGCAGGGGACGGATTAGAGGTAGTTATTCTCGAAGCTAAAACTCCCTCCACAGACTCAAGAAGCACTACCTACCCAACCAGAAAAAAATGCGCGGGAGAGTAGTCCGTTATGATGACCCTACAAAACCCGTCGCTTTAGACGGTTGGGAAGTTTTGCAATGATTATACTTGATACACATAATCTGGGTTTGGTGGGTTGACAGTAACGAACGATTCACTACAAAACATCAGGAATATATAGAATAATAGTCAGTCTCAGGGTTTGGGAGTATATTCAAAAATATACTCAATCTTTTTTTACAAAGCAACTGACCTATCTGTTAGCTCATTACACACGGAGAGATTTTTGAAAATTGTACTAAACAACTCCAACCCTGTTACTTGAAAAATCCTAACTATTTTTTATGTCAACAACCATTACCAGTTTTTGGTTGGGGAAGTTATGGAGGTTTATTTAAAAGAGTGATCGCAGTGATGAAATATGAAAATTAGCCGGAAATTGGGCGAGTTTTAGGTACTCCTTTGGGAGTAGCATAGTTCTTAAATACTCCTCAATTAAATAAAAAACCTGTAGTCATACTCATACTACTCCACACCAAAAAACTCAAAGAACGAGGTTACAACCAAGACACACTCATACCTGAAGGTTCCTGCCAAAAAACGGGTTGAAACTTAAAAGCAAATGTTTTAGCGAGAATTAAAGAAACTAAGGGCCACTAAACTGGGCCTGGGTCTGAGCGAGAAAAAAACCTAGCCGATGCTTTTTCCATAGGACAAGATTTTAGCTATCGTCACCCAGATGTACCAGTGCTGTTAGTGGATGATATTTATACCACAGATGCAATTGGCAAATCTGCTGTTTACACAGTTCATCAAAGTAGCATTTCTGTACTTGGTTTAGCTGCTGTTACCACAACTAGTTCACAATAGATTCAGCCTCAAGTTTATGGGCAATTTCCAATTGGGAAACCTATAATTAGGAACATTACCCTGTATTTGAGGGAAAACTCTATCAAATACTGTATCAAATTATGAATAAAGCTTTTGTTGCGGCTTTGGGAAAAATTATTATCTTTCCTGTCACGTTGCTGACGATGGGGATATGTATGAATACAGTCTTTGCTCAAAAAAATACTATTATTAACATCAGCAACTTATATAAGCCACTTCCTATTAATGGAAGTACGGAAATTAAAGATACATTATCAGACCAAGATATTCCCACAGGTCAAGGAGGATTCGCCCGTGATTATACCATGAAATTAACCAAAGGTGATAATTTAGCTATTGATTTGTCTTCTGATAATTTTGACAGCATTATTACTCTGTTATCACCCAATGGTTCAACAGTGGCAGAAAATGACGATGGGCCCGATGGTACAAGTGATTCTCTGTTGTTTACCCGCATCACCGAAACAGCAACTTACATTATTCGCGTCCGGTCTTTCGGAGAAACTGGGGTAGGCAAATTTCAACTCAAAGTGACAAAATTGCAGCCAGTGAAATAATTCAAAATTCAAACCTCTTACCCCATGCCCAGTGCCCCATGCCCTATTCACTTTTAAGATTCTTTTGCCAATACACCATTGAGAAAGATATCAGCCAGTCCTTCAGCCATTAGCTGCATTTCTTGAGGTGATGCATTAGGTTCAATGAGGGTGTTGTCAGAAAAGCCGGCAACAGCGAACATTCCCAAAAATACCTTGGCGACTAGGTTAGCATCCATTTGGCGATAGATCCCCTTATCCATAGCGGTTTGGAAGAATGCTTCAGCTACATCAGTCATTTTTGTGATCACTTCTATTTGAATGCGATCGCGCAAATCTGGGTGAAATTGTACCTCCATGAAACACACGCGCATCATATCGGCATTTTTTCTTAAATTCCAGATCCGACGGCGCATAACCTGGGCTACAGCCTTATAACTGCCCATTTCGCTTAACTCTGTCAGTAAATCTGTGAGAATATCAACCCAGCCATTTGTGGCCACTTCGACTAAAATAGCTTTTTTATTGGTGAAATGACGAAATAGAGTACCCTCAGCCACACCCGCTGCTTGGGCCAAGTCGCGGGTAGTAGTACCATCAAATCCCTGAGATGCAAATAACCGCTGTGCAGCCTGAAGAATGCGGGTGCGCGTCTGTGCTTCTGATGGTGGGGGAGAATTAAAAACTCGCATAATAGTAGTTATTGCTATATCTCTGGAACACGAACTGTAGCAATATTCTCTAACGTGAAATCCAAAAAGCACAGAAAGCTTAATACAAGATTAACGCTTTGTCTGCTCAATAACCCAAATTTAAGGGTGTAAAGGTCTAAGGGTGTAGGGTGTAGGGGACAAACTTAATTCTTACTTCTCCCTCCTGCCTTGTTAAAAACTGTAAATTTCCTTTAATCTCTGCTTATGACTTATTCAATTTTGGATTCCTGGAAGAGTAAAACTAACAAGTCTCAATTTAGATACTCTCAATTATTCCACAAATTCCCTTTCTCTCCAGTTTTGCATCGTTTGTTAATAAGTGCTTTGGCGGTAATGATATTTTGTTTGGGTGTAATACCACAAGCTGCAATTGCACTGGAACCTACCCAAAGTTCAGTTCAACCCTATTTAGATCAAGTAGTTAACCAATTAACAGAATTTCGCCTTGATAATGGCTTGAAGTTTATTGTTTTGGAAAGACACCAAGCGCCAGTGGTTTCTTTTTTGACTTATGCTGATGTGGGTGGGATAGATGAATCAGATGGTAAAACAGGTGTAGCTCACTTTTTAGAACATTTGGCTTTTAAAGGGACAAAACGTATTGGGACAATAGATTACAAAGCCGAAAAACCGCTACTAGAAAGTTTAGAACAGTTAGATACCCAAATTAGAACTGCTAAATCCCAAGGTAAAAAAGATGATTTAGCAAAGTTAGAAACTAAGTTTAAATCATTAGAATCTCAAGCACTGAAACTAGTCAAACAAAACGAAATCGGGCAAATTGTTGAGCAAGCGGGGGGTGTAGGTTTAAATGCGAATACTTCCACCGAAGCTACACGTTATTTCTACAGTTTTCCCGCTAATAAGTTGGAATTGTGGATGTCTCTGGAGTCAGAAAGATTTTTAGATCCTGTATTTCGGGAGTTTTATAAAGAAAAAGATGTGATTTTGGAAGAAAGACGGATGCGGGTAGAAAACTCTCCCGTTGGTTTGATGGTTGAGAAATTTATTGATACTGCTTTCAAAGTTCATCCCTACAGACGACCGGTGATTGGTTATGACGAAGATATTCGCAATTTGTCACCGACAGATGTGAAGCAGTTTTTTGACAGTTATTATGTTCCTAACAATCTAGTGATCGCTATTGTCGGTGATGTTAAGCCTAATGAGGTGAAAAAATTAGCACAAGTTTACTTTGGACGTTATCCGGCTAAACTTAAAGCCCAAGCAAAAATCACCCCCGAACCTAAGCAAACTGAACCCAGAGAATTTACCTTAAAGTTACCTACTCAACCTTGGTATTTCCAAGGTTATCACCGTCCAGGTATCACCCACCCCGATAATGCAGTTTACGACATTATTGGTAGTTTATTGAGTGATGGGCGCACTTCACGATTGTATAAGTCTTTGGTGGAAAAGCAGAGTTTAGCCCTTGCGGCTCACGGTGTAAGTGGATTTCCTGGTGATAAATATCCCAATTTGATGTTATTTTATGCTCTCACATCTCCAGGTCATACAGTTGATGATTTAGCAATCGCACTGGGAAAAGAAATCGAAAAGTTGAAAATTGAGCCTGTCTCCACAACTGAGTTACAGCGAGTGAAAACTCAAGCGCGGGCTGGTTTGTTACGTAGTCTTGATTCCAATATGGGTATGGCGCAGCAGTTATTGGAATATGAAGTGAAAACGGGCTCTTGGCGGAATTTATTTAAGCAGTTAGAGAATATTGCAGCAGTGACACCTGCTGATATTCAGCGTGTAGCACAGGTGACTTTTACCCGGGAAAATTGCACCGTTGGTAAGTTGTTGTCGAAGGAAGGATAGGAACAGCCGTGAATTCGAAATGCTTCTATCAGAAGAGCTACGCTAATAAAATAGTCTTTCCAGCAGGCTGCGCCAACAAAATTCAAAATGAATACGGCGTGAGCCTTCCAGATATTTGGAATAGTTGGTTTATTTACGCCGTAGTGTACTAGGTACTGGAAACGAAGAAATAAAGAGAAGAGAAAAATACAGATATGTTGAATTTTCTGGTGAAGGGTAGGAAATTGAAGTTTTCACTAAAGTTTTCCAAGAGTTGGCGGTTTATTTCGGCTTTCGTTGTTGCCTGTTTGTTAACGTTTAATTTTTCTTGGGCGGCAACAGCAACAGCAAAGCATTACACAGATTTACAATTTACTCCTTTGTCGGAGGTGAAGTTACCCAAGTATGAACGTTTTGTACTGGATAACGGTTTAGTTGTTTATTTAATGGAAGACCATGAGTTACCTTTGGTAAGTGGGACTACACTTGTGAGAACGGGAAGCCGTTGGGAAGCAAGTGATAAAATCGGGTTAGCTGAGATTGTTGGTTCCGTAATGCGGACTGGTGGAACTCTCAAACATTCAGCTGATGAGTTAAATGAGATTTTGGAACAACGGGCTGCGGCGGTAGAAACTAGTATTGGTGAAGCTGTTGGTAGTGCTAGTTTTGACAGCTTGAGTGAAGATTTAGAAACTGTATTTGGGCTGTTTGCTGAGGTGTTACGAGAACCAGCATTTGCTCAAGAAAAGTTAGATTTGGAGAAAACACAGACTAAGGGTAGTATTGCTCGCCGCAATGATGATCCTAGTAGTATAGCCAATAGAGAGTTTAAAAAATTAATTTATGGTCAAGATAGCCCATACTCTCGCACAGTAGAATATGCGACCTTGGAGAAAATCACCCGTGAAGATTTGCTGAAATTTTACGAGCAATATTTTTATCCCAATAAAATGATTTTAGGGATTGTGGGAGATTTCAACGCCAAAAAAATGCGCTCGCTCATTCAAGCCAAATTTGGCGACTGGAAACCAAATCCTAAAATCTCCAAAACTCTATTACCAGAGGTTTCACAAGCTAATTTAGGCGGTGTGTTTTTTGTCAATCAACCCCAACTCACCCAAAGTAACATTCTCATTGGTCATTTAGGTGGTAGTTTCAATAATCCCGATTATCCAGCCTTGGATGTGATGAATGGGGTATTAAATGGATTTGGTGGACGCTTATTTAATGAAGTGCGATCGCGTCAAGGTTTAGCATACTCTGTATATGGCTCGTGGAGTCCCCGTCATGATTATCCAGGTATGTTCATCGCCGGCGGACAAACCCGTTCTGATGCCACAGTTCAGTTTATCAAATCCTTGGAAGCAGAAATCAAGCGGATGCAAAATGAAAAAGTGACAACACAAGAACTGAATTATGCTAAAGATTCTACCCTCAATTCTTTTGTATTCAATTTTCAAGACCCCAGCCAAACCTTATCTCGGTTAATGCGCTACGAATATTATGGTTATCCCGCTGATTTTCTGTTTCGCTATCAAAAAGCTGTCACCGCAACCACAACAGCAGATATACAAAGAGTAGCTAAAAAATACCTCAAACCAGAAAATCTCGTAACTTTAGTAGTAGGTAATCAAAGCGCTATTCAACCACCATTAACACAGTTAGCTGCTAAAGTGACACCAATAGATGTAACTATTCCCGGTTCTCAAACCCAAGCACAGAACTCTAGCAAGTAATAGGTGATAGGTGATACAGCAGATAGTAGATCAATGAGGTGCAAAATCGAAATTGAAACCTAGACAGCAAGAGAGTTTTACTCCTGACACCTGACACCTACTGTAGATGATAGGCTTCACCGTGAGCGTCAGCAGCTTCCCTCAAAAGCGGGGGTATAGAGAGAGGGCAATACAGTTCAGGTAAGCCTCTTTCTCTCCCCCTGTTTCCCGTGCCAGCGTAAACAGATAATTTTCAATTTTCCTTCACTAAACCATATTTAAGGGGGATTAATAAGTCCCTAAAACCACACCAACCACTTTTAGAACAACCTCTCATAGATTTTGATTCCCCACTTCTTCAAGAAGTGGGGAATATTATTTTTCTATAGCATTTGAGTAGATAGCGGGACTTAAACAAAAACCAAGCCCAAATGTAGTCCAAACTGGCTTGATAAGAAGGAACCACGTCCGGACTCCAGTTGAACTAGTCAATAAATAGAAAAGATATGGCTGTTCTAAATGCTTCTAAAGCTGCAGTAAAAGTATTCAAAGGTTTCTTAGCCCACCTTGGTCTTA
>ERZ1034427.180-NODE-180-length-13248-cov-2.606989_pt1 | contig 13248 bp, 17 predicted proteins | sample MGYA00520607_ERZ1034427 | MGnify/ENA primary metagenome ERZ1034427 (study PRJEB33736, sample SAMEA104288489) | Azolla caroliniana | place: Brazil | collected 1987 | study: EMG produced TPA metagenomics assembly of the PRJEB19522 data set (Is there foul play in the... | reverse complement strand
GCAAGTCGTGCGCATGATCGGTGTCAAGCGCCTGATTCCCATTCTTGCCGTGGGCGGGCTCGCGCTCGGCCTCCTCGCCCGTAGCCAGATGACGGAAAATGCAGAGCCGGCGGAGTAGCCGCCGGCGCCTGGTCGTGAAAGGCTATTGTAGCTAGAGATCCGCTTGCTGCGGGTCACCGCAAGCCCAATCTCAGGTGATGCAGCGTCCCGGCTGCAACCGCTTTGCAATCTCGGTCAGCACGGAAACGGACGGCTCACAGGCGACCGGCCGCTTTGCATCGCGCCGCTCGGTCTCCGTGGTGATGATCCGTGAACCCTGCGGCGACGCACCCTGGCGCTCCCGCAGCTCCGTGCCGGCAAGCGGCAGCCGCAACAGGAACGAGGTCTCGGTGAACGCAGCGAGCTTGATGGAGATCGTCTGCGTCGGCGCTGCGTCGGCCACCCCGGCAGCACGATCAGCCTTGCTCGCCCGGTTGACATCGTTCACGGCCGGCGACAGCTCCGCCTGGTTGGACGCCTGCGGGGGCACGCCAGCGGCGGCGAGATCGTGCCCGGAGGCGAGTTGCATCGCACCCACGAGCATTGCCGAAGCCGCGAGTGCGCCCAGGATGACGACTTTTCCAGTCTGCGACATTGTCTCTGCTCCCCCGCCAGCAGGCGGTCAGTGTCTCAACGTAAGTCGCAGCGACTGGGTTCTCGGTCGGGCAAATCACTTAACCGTGTGTCAACGCACGCAGCATTTTGCGAAAATATTTGCCGCCCTCGGGAACGACTTCTTGGGCCATGCGTCATCATGGCAGCCGGTTATTCCCCCTGCCCCATTGACCGGCGACGCGGGGCACCGCCGTGGTGATGCCGGCGGTGTCCCGCATTCTTTTGTGGCGTCGAGGCTGGCGTATGGCGCCGCTTCCCACTCAGCCTTGCCAACGGTATATCTCGACCCGCGCGGTAGCTTGATAGCTTAGCGCATGGGGAGGGAGATGCAGGGGGCGTCGGGCTTCGCTAGCGCGGTGCGGAAGGTCGGACTGGCGCTGGCCATCATGAGTCTGCTTCCAGCCCTCGGGATGGCCGACGGCGGCAAGGAGGTTTGGATCAAGAGCCTCCTCAGGCAACTGAATGCTCAGCGGCGCTATCCGGTTGGGGCCACCGACGAAGGCGGGACCGCCAAGGTCGTCTTCCGTATCGACCGCGCCGGCCACCTCGTCTCCACGGCCTTGGTCGAAAGCACCGGCGACCCTGTGCTGGATCAGGAGGCGCTGGCCATGGTGAAGCACGCGCAGCCGTTTGCGCCACCGCCGCCAGAGCTGACCGATAGTGAGCTGACCTTGCTCTTGCCGGTCGTCTTCGCCCCTCGGCGGACGTCGGACGTCATCAAGCTCCATGCAGCAACGCTGTAGTTCGAACAGGCCAGACCGAAACGGCGCCCCCGCTCGGCAAGGCGACTGCGGAGCGCTATGATTTTGCACCCGGCCCAAACAAAACGACGCGCTCCACCAGGAGCGCGCCGAAAAAAGAACCAAAGTCAATCGGCGCCTCAGGCAGCCGGCTTCGGCAGCCGGTTGCGCGAGTTGCGCTGGAAGAACAGGGCCTGGCTGGCCACGGCCGAAACCATCGCCGGCTGGAACGGCTTGGAGATCAGGAACGCCGGCTCAGGGCGCTCGCCGGTGAGGAACCGTTCCGGATAGGCTGTGATGAAGACGACCGGAACCTCGAACGTCCGCAGCAATTCGTTGACGGCGTCGAGACCTGACGAGCCGTCAGCGAGCTGGATGTCGGCCAGGATCAGGCCAGGCTTCTTGTTCTTGGCAAGCGCGACGGCATCGGCATGCGTCCGCGCGACGCCAATGACGTTGTGCCCGAGATTCTTGACGAGGCTTTCGAGGTCCATGGCGATGAAAGTCTCATCCTCGATGATCAGCACGTCGGTTGCGATCTCCACCGCGAGCTCGCGACCGGCCGCATCCGCCAACCGCCGGGTTTCCGCGACGTCGATGTCGAGAATGAACGACACTTCCTCTTCCGGGAAGCCCTCGAGCGACAACAGCAGAAATGCCTGTCGCGGTAGCGGAGTGATGTTCGAGAGGCGCCGCTCCGGGGGCATCGGCAACGTCGCCACCTCGGCGTCATCGTTGAGTGCAACCGAGTTCCAGATCTGGGTAAACAGCCGGAACAGGGCTGCCCGTGCGCCATACCGCTCGTCCAACAGCGCCGGATCCTGGATCAGAGCCTCCAGCATCGCACCAACGTAAGCGTCTCCAGAACCCTGGCTGCCAGTGAGGGCACGCGCATACCGGCGCAATAACGGCAAATGTTCAGCAACTAGCTGTGATCGGCTCATCCCCACTCCATTTGGTATTCTGGGCTTCGGCCCGGGTTCCATGACGGGCTAACTACGCTCGAAACGAAGAAAAGTTCCCCGAACACGTGGAACTTTTGTCGGCCGGTTGCATTAGTTCCCGGTCATACCCCCTCGACAGCGAGGATAATTCTTGAAGCTTCAGGGACTTAACTCTCGGGGAAACGTGGAAAAGGTCATGAAAGATGTAAAGTCTCAAGCCAGCAGGAATGCGGCACCGCGTAAGCCCGGCGGACTTAACGCGGAGATCCAATCCAGAATCGGTCATCAACTTCGCGCGATGTACGACGATGTCGTTCGCCAAGGGGTTCCGGATCGGTTTACGGATTTGATCCGCAAGCTTGATGGACCGGCAGCTCAGTCCCACGTGGAGAATGGCGGGGGATCCAACGACCAAAACGACGGGAGGGAGTGAATGCCTCTCACTGATTCCTTGAGGGACGATATCCTCGCGGCCGTCCCGAGCCTCCGTGCATTTGCTATTTCCTTGAGTGGTAACAGCGATCGGGCCGACGATCTGGTGCAGGAAACACTGCTCCGGGCGCTGGCGAACATCGATTCGTTTCAACCGGGCTCCAATCTGCCCGCGTGGCTGTTCACGATTCTGCGAAACCTGTTCCGCTCCGACTATCGCAAACGTCGTCGCGAAGTCGAAGACGCCGAAGGCAACTACGCCAAGACGCTCAAGACGCACCCCTCGCAGGGCGCACATCTCGAGTTCGAAGAGTTTCGCGCAGCACTCGAGAAGCTGCCTCAGGATCAACGCGAAGCGCTGATCCTGGTCGGCGCAGGCGGCTTCGCCTATGAGGAAGCGGCCGACATCTGCGGATGCGCGGTTGGCACGGTGAAGAGCCGCGTCAGCCGGGCGCGTCGAGCCTTGCAGGCCATTCTGGAGGCTGGCGCTTATGACCGCGATGGCGCGGCCGCCGGAGATGCGATGCACGCCATCCTGGCCGACGCGGAGCGGTTGAGCTCTCTTCGGTGAGTCCGCTCGCCGGCCGCGCCGCGCAGGCCGTCACCTCGATCCGCGTCCGTCTCGCCATCGCGCTTTGCGTCGCGCTGCTGCCCGTCCTTATCCTGGGCGGGCTGCAGTCGATCTTCGCGTTCCGGGCGGAAGCGGACTCACGCCGCCAGAGCCTGGAACTGGCGGCGGGGCGCAGCGCGGCGATCGCGCGCGCGCGCATCGAGGCCGCTGGCGTGCTTCTGCAGACACTGGGTCCTCGATCGGTGGGCCTGGAATGCGCCCAACGTCTGGCCGACGTTCGCGCGCGGTTGCCAGGCTACGCCAACCTGATCCGCTTCGACTCGCGTGGTCGCGTGGCGTGCGCGGCCGCGACCACGCCCTACGATCCGCAACGCGGCGCGCGGGGGTGGTTCCAGTCGCTACGGGGCGGAGCGACCCTGGTGGTGGCCGCCGACCCCGGGATGGCCTACTCCAATGAGCCCTCGGTGCTGGCGGCGGTTCGCGCGGGCTCTCCCGAACAGTTCGAGGGCGCGATGGCCGCGGTCCTCACGCTCGCAGATCTTAAGGTGGAGACCGCGAACCGCTTCTTGCCAGGCGGCGCCGAGGTGGCGCTGGCGGACTCCAACGGTCATGTCTTCGCCGCGACCAATCCAGCCGCCTTCGTCGCGCCGCCGAGCGGCTGGCGCGCGATCGCCGCGGAACGTGGCGCGGCGTTGTGGACCGCGCGCGACGCGCAGCGCCGGGACAGGACCTTCTCGGCCGCGCCTCTGGTCGATGACGACGTCTTTGTCATCCTGTCGGCGCCGACGCCGGGGCTGATGTCTTGGGCTTGGATCAACCCGATCTCGCGCCTGCTCCTGCCGCTTCTGGCGTTCGCCCTCGGTCTGGGCGCGGTATGGTTCACGGCCGAGCGAGGGGTCATTCGCTGGATCGTCTATCTGCAACGCGTGGCGGCGATCTACGCGCGGGGGCGCTTCACGGTGCGCCCCCTGCAAGCCGAGCGCGCGCCGCCCGAGATCCGCGAACTGGCCGCCACCCTGGACGCCATGGCGGGCGCCATCGTGGCCAGGGACGCCTCGCTGATGGACAGCTTGGCGGAGAAGGACGCGCTGATGCGCGAGATCCATCACCGCGTGAAGAACAACCTGCAGATCATCACCTCGCTGTTGAATATGCAGCAGCGCGCCTTGGCCGATCCCGCGGCGAAGGCGGCGATGAACGACACGCGCCAACGGATCACCGCCTTGGCCCAGATCTATCGGGCGCTTTACCAGGGCCCCGATCTCAAGCGCGTCGACCTGCGTCCGTTCCTCGAGGAGCTCACGGCTCAGTTGCTGGCGAACGACATGGGAACGTCCAGCCTCGTTCGCACCGAGGTCCACGCCGACCCGCTGGTTATAGATCCCGATCGCCTGGCGCCCATCGCCCTCTTCGCGGTGGAGGCGATCACGAACGCTCAGAAGCACGCCTTTGGCCCGACGGGGGGAACCTTGCGGGTCGGCTTCCACGTGCGTGGCGAGGAGGCCGAACTCTCGATTAGCGACGACGGCCCTGGCGCCGCCGAAAGCTTGGGGGGCGGCGTCGGTCGAACTCTCATGACCGCGTTCGCGCGGCAGCTGCGCGGCAAGGTGACGTTCGAAACGCGAGAGCCCCGCGGCCTGACGGTGCGCTTGGTCTTCCCGACGCCGTTGGCCGTGAGCACACCTGAAATTTAAACCTGAAACCTCGACCGGAACCGAGCTTCGCCGCTGACGTTCTTTCGGAGCGATTGTTTCACAGCCTTCCCAAAGATGCCCGGGAGAGGCGAACAGCGGAGAAGACCATGCGTAAACTGGTGATCCTGGCCGCCCTCGCCGCCAGCCTGTCTGTCGCGGCCTGCAACACGGTCGAAGGCGCCGGCAAGGACGTCTCGTCGGCGGGCCGGGCCGTGACCGACACGGCCAAGGACGTCAAGAACAACTGACGTTCGCCAAACGCCGAAGTCAGAGGCCCGCCGGAAACGGCGGGCCTTTTTCTTTCTGCCACGTTCGAAGTATTTCCGGTGCGAAATCTAGATGTGTCGGCCAGAGATACGCGTGAAAAGCAGCCGCGAGATCCTATCCCTCTTGCAAAGGGACATGGTGATTGTCGAGCGGCGCGGTCTTCATTCATAGCGGCTGGCGATGTTCCAGCACCTACATATGGCATCGCTTTCGCGCCGAGCCGAAAGTTCGTGCCTATTACGAGCCTTGGCACGAACAATTGGCCCGCTTGACCGCGGAGACGATCAGCGTCGAAACGCCCGACAACAGCGGTCTGCGGCATCCGGGCGGCAGCGAGCCCTACCTGAAGGAATTCGAGGTCGTCCTCGATCCGGCGGGCGGCGTCAGGGGCTTTGACGCGAGCTTCGCCCTAGACCGCTACTGGATCGAGCCGGAAGCCAGCGACCTGACACAGCAGGCCTATGTCGAAGGGTTGATCGAGGCGGCGCGGAGTCGAGGCGAGACGCCGGTGCTGGCGTGTTGCCGCACGCTGGGGCGCGCGGGATGGCTCAAGAAGCGATTTGGCGGGTTCCACATCGTGCTGGTGCGCGATCCCGTGCAGCAATGGCTGTCGTTCTACTCGCTCCGCCGACGCCCCAGGCCCACCTATTTCGAGCTGTGTCACTACGTCTTGCTTTCGGAGATGGCGGCATGGCGTGACGCCGCCGAGCGGATCCTGGGCCGCCGCTTCGGCGGAGCGGGACCGCTGTCCCAGCGTCTGGCGGCCGTACGCCGGGTGTTCAAGCGTCGTCCGGCGAGCCTGTCCTTCCAAGCCTTTCTCGCCGTTTGGCTGGCGTCCCTGCTGAAGGCCTTGCCTCACGCCGATCTTGTGATCGATGTCGATCGATTGGCCCGCGATCAGGCCTATGCGCGCGAGATCGAGACAGCCATCGCGGCGGGCTGTGGTCTGGAGCCTGATTTTTCGGACTGTCGCGCGCCGGCCGCTCATGGCGTGGTCCCGCCCATCGCGTGGCGGGCGGCTGCTCGCGCGGTGGTGGATGTCATGGGGCTGCGTGAAGCCATCGTCGGTCCCGACGCGCCGCCCATCCTGTTTCGAAAACTCGCGCCCGCTTTGGCGGCGCTACCGCCGGCCAGGGCTGGGACTCTGGCGCGGATGGCCGAGGTTGTGGGCGGACTGGCCGGCGGCGTCGCCTTGGCCCGCCTGCAGGACAAGTTCAGGAAGGCCTAGGGCCTAGGCCGCGACGGCGGTTGCGATCGTGGGGTCGCGCAGATGAAGGCCCGCCCCGCCGGGGGCGGGGACGAGGATGTCGTTCAGCTCGGAGATGTCATCCCCGGGATCGAGCACCAGAACGCCGTCGGCCGCCAGGCGCGCGGCCAGGCCGCGGACCACCTTGCCGCGCAGGGCCGGGACCATGTTGCGTAGGACGTTACGCAGCAGGATCACGTCGAAGGACCCGAGCGCCGAGAGGTCGGACAGCAGATTGATCCGCCGCCATCGCACCATCTGACGGATGCGCGGCGAGATCGTCCAGGTGTCGTCCTGGTTCTCGAAATACTTGACCAGCATCCGGATCGGCAAACCGCGCTGGACCTCGAACTGGGTGTAGAGACCGGTCTGAGCCTTCTCGAGGCAGCGTTCGGAAAGGTCCGAGCCGAAGAACTCGAACCGCGCGCCCGGCGCCAGGTCCGTCGCCTCCGCGGCCGCCATGGCGACGGAATAGACCTCCTGCCCCGTGGCGCACGCGGCGCTCCAGATACGAAGCGGCGCGTCGCGGCGATGCGAGAGCGAAGGCAGGACGCCGTCCCGGAGCGCCGCGAAAGCCTCCCGGCCGCGGAAGAAGTTCGTCTCCGTGCGGCAAAGCGACTCCACGACCGCCCAGATCAGCCTCTCTTCCCGCTTCGCGCGCAGCTCGTCGACGAGGGCTTCGATGCTCTCGAACCCCTCGCGGCGCGCCAGCGGCGTCAGGCGGCTCTCGATCAGATAGGGTTTGTCGACCTCGACCCGCACGCCGGCGCGGGCGCGTCCCAGCGCGGCCAGAAGGTCGATGTGCTCGGGGGTCACAGCAGACCCGCCTCGGCGAACTTCGCCTGGATGATGTCACCGTCGAACGGCTTCATGATGTACTCGTCGGCGCCCGCGTCGAGCGCTTCGCGGATGCGGTCGACGCTGTTCTCGACCGTGCAGAAGATGACCTTGGGCGTGTCGCCGCCACGTTCCCTGCGTAGCAGCTTCAGGAACTCCAGCCCGTTCATGACCGGCATGTTCCAGTCGAGCAGCACCGCGTCGGGCATGGCCGCGCGACACCAGGCCAGGGCTTCCATGCCGTCGGAAGCCTCGGCGATGTCGAAGCCGATGTCCTCGAGGACTCGGCGGGCGACCTTGCGGATCACCCGGCTGTCGTCGACCACCAGGCAGGTCTTCACGGCGTGCTCCAATCCAGACGACCACAATGAGGGCTTCTGGTTAAGGAGCGGTTTGCCGAATTTTTGAGCTGTGGGATGGGGTTAGGCCGGCACCCAGGCGGCGACCGAGGCGCGGTCCTCGCCGACCTCGGCGGCGATCTGCCCGCCGGCCGCGCGGACCAGGGCGTTCAGATAGGCCGCTTGGACCCACGGTCCGCCCAGGCCCTCGGCCAGCGGTTCGCCTTTCAGGCCGGCCAGCACCTCGGGGCGAAGCCGGGCGCGGGGGCCGATCGCCTCGGCGATGATCGAAAAGCGACCGTCGGCGGCGACGCCCTTGACCGTCGCCACGCCGCCGGCCGGTAGGGCGCTGGCGGCGATCTGGGCGATGTTGAGCACGGCGCGAGCGGACGGCTTGTTCATCGCCTGCGGCTCGATCGCCCAGTTCAGCGTCGGGCGCACGTGGGCGAAGACGCCCTGGGCCAGCTTTTCCAGTTCCCGGCTGTCGAAGTTCTCGGCCGAGGCCGAGGCGCCGAACGCCACGCGCGTGAATTGCAGCAGGTCCGCCAGCTTGCGCGCCGAGGAGGCGATCAGGTTCATGGCGTCGTCGCGCATGTCCTGGGCCGCGGGATCCTCCAGCAGGTCCAAGCCCGAGACGATGGCGCTGGCCGGGCTGATGAAGTCGTGACACAGGCGCGCGGCCAGCATGGCGGCGAAGTCGGGGCCTTGCACGTCCGTTGGCGCGGGCGCCGGGGTCGCGGTGACGGTCTCGGGGACGATATCGGTCATGGCGGCGGACTCTGCCGTGATTTGAGGCTTTGGCAAACTGGCCCAAGCCTCTACAGGAGGGCCGTTATGGATCCGTTTCTAGAGCCGGGCGTCCTGGTGCGCCATCCCGACCAGCCCGACTGGGGCCTGGGACAGGTTCAGTCCGTGATCGGACATCGGGTCACCGTCAATTTCGAAGAGGCGGGCAAGCGGACGATCGACGGCCGGTACGTTCGGCTCGAGTTCGTCGGCGACGACCCCCGGGGACAGGCATGAGCGAAATCGCGACCACCGAGCACTTGGCCGACTGGGGCCGCGCCCTCGCCCGGATCACCGAGGAGGCGGCGACGGTGATCCTGCCGTTCTGGAAGACCGAACTGGCCGTGGCCCAGAAGGCCGACGAGAGCCCGGTCACCGAGGCTGACCGCGCGGGCGAGCGCCTGATCCTTCAACGCCTCGCCGAGGCGTTTCCGGGAGTCACCGTGATCTCCGAGGAGCACGCCAGCGAGTTCGGAACGCCCGACGCCGTGGGCCCGTGCTTCTTCCTCGTCGATCCGGTCGACGGCACCAAGGCTTTCGTGCGCGGCGATCCGAACTTCACGGTCAATATCGGCCTGATCAAGGACGGTCTGCCGGTCGCCGGCGCCGTGTGCGCGCCCGCCACGGGCGAGGTCTGGTACACCACGGCCGAGGGCGCGATGAAGCGCCTGGGTCCCGACGCCCCAGAGACGCCGACGCGCGTCCGGGCTTGGCCGACCGGCAAGGCCTTGGGCTTGATCAGCCACACCATGCGCGAGGAGAAGGCCGCCGAACTGGCTGCTGAGTACGGCTTCGATCTCCGCACGGCGATGGATTCCTCGATCAAGATGTGCCGCATCGCCGAGGGCTCGGCGGACATCTATCCGCGGCATGGCCCAACGTCCGAGTGGGACACCGCCGCCGCTCACGCGGTGCTGGTCGCCGCTGGCGGGGCCTTCACGCAACCGGACGGCTCGCCCTTCACCTATGGCAAGGCCGATCAGGGCTTCCGTAATGGCTGGTTCGTGGCGCGCGGCGGCGCGGCTTGAACCAAATCATCGGCCGTGCTGCTCTCCGGCGAAGTTTTGCTCTGATCGGATGACCGCATGGCTCGCCGTCTCGCCCTGATCACCGGCGCCTCCGCCGGCATCGGCGCCGCCTCCGCCCGCATCTACGCCAGCCATGGCTATGACGTGGTGCTCACCGCGCGGCGCGCCGATCGTCTCGAGGCCCTGGCGGCCGAAATCAAGCTGCGCTCCGGTGGTGAAGCCTATGTCGTCGCCGCCGACCTCGCCGAACCGGCGGGTGTCGATACGGTACTGGCCGCGGTCGCCGAGCAGGGACGGGTGGTCGACGCCCTGATCAATAACGCCGGCTACGGCTTGCCCGGAACCTATGCGGCGACGAGTTGGGCGGACCAGGCGAGCTTCCTGCAGGTGATGCTGACCTCGGTCTGCGAAATGACCCACAAGGTGTTGCCGGGCATGGTCGAGCGCCGCTTTGGCCGCGTCACCAATGTCGCCTCGCTGGCCGGCCTAGTTCCCGGCGCGGCCGGCCACACGCTGTACGCGGCGACCAAGGGTTTCCTTGTGAAGTTCTCCCAGAGCCTGCATCTGGAGAACCTGTCGACCGGCGTGCATGTCAGCGCCCTTTGCCCCGGCTTCACCTATTCGGAATTCCACGATGTCAACGGCACCCGCGCCCAAGTCAGCCAGGGCGTGCCGGAGTGGATGTGGCTGGGCGCCGACGAAGTCGCGGCGGCGGGCTACGAGGCCGCCGAGGCCAATCGCCCGATCTGCGTGCCGGGTTCGCCCAACAAGGCGATCGCCGCCGTGGCCAAGGTCCTGCCCGACGACTGGGCCCTGGCGCTGATGGCCAATCAGGGCGGGCGTTTCCGCAAGGTCTGAGGGCCCGCGACGACGGGGCCTTTTGGAAAAGCGGCTCGGAGCTGCTATATGTCCGCCTCGACCCCCGAAGATCCGGACACCCCCTTGAGCGTCACCCTCGACCTGTCGCGCGTCTCGTCCGACGCCGCGCCCGCAACCGCCGTCACCAAGCCGCTGGTCAACCTGTCGGGGCTCACGCGCCCGCAGCTGGTCGCCGCCCTGGTCGAGAGCGGCGTGGTCGAGCATGGCAAGGCCAAGATGCGGGCGACCCAGATCTTCCGCTGGATGCACCATCGCGGCGTGACCGACTTCGCCAATATGAGCGATGTCGCCAAGGAGACCCGGGCGCGTCTCGCCGAGGCCTTCACGATCGCCCGCCCGGAGATCGTCGAGCGCCAGGTCAGCCAGGACGGCACGCGCAAGTGGCTGATCCGCATGGCGCCAGGCATCGAGGTCGAGAGCGTCTTCATTCCAGGCGTGGGCCGGGCCGGCGCTCTGTGCGTCTCCAGCCAAGTCGGCTGCACGCTGAACTGCAGCTTCTGCCATACCGGCACCCAGCCCCTTGTCCGCAATCTGACGACGGCCGAAATCGTCGCCCAGGTCCAGGTGGCCAAGGACGACCTGGGCGAATGGCCGTCCGACAAAGAGGACCGCCAGCTCTCGAACATCGTGTTCATGGGCATGGGCGAGCCGCTCTACAATTTGGGTCAGGTCGCCGATGCGATCGAGATCATCAGCGACAACGAGGGCATCGGCATCTCGCGTCGCCGGATCACGGTCTCGACCTCGGGCGTCGTGCCGATGCTGGAGAAGCTGGGAAACACCACCCAGGCCATGCTGGCGATCAGCCTTCACGCCACCAACGACGCCCTGCGCGACGTGCTGGTGCCGCTGAACAAGAAGTACCCGATCGCCGAGCTGATGGCCGGCATCCGCGCCTATCCGGGCCTGTCGAACGCCCGCCGCGTGACGTTCGAGTACGTGATGCTGAAGGGCGTCAACGACAGCCCGGCCGAAGCCCGCGCGCTGGTGAACCTGATCAAGGGCATTCCGGCCAAGATCAACCTGATCCCGTTCAATCCCTGGCCAGGCAGCGACTACCAATGCTCGGACTGGGCGACGATCGAGGCCTTCGCCGCGATCCTCAACAAGGCCGGTTATTCCTCGCCGATCCGCACGCCGCGCGGCCGCGACATTCTCGCGGCCTGTGGCCAGCTGAAGAGCGAGAGTGAGAAGGTTCGCGCGTCGGCCCTGCGTAAACTGTCGCTGGCGGCGATGGCCGGTGTTCTGAGCGAGGATGACGACGAGGCGGCCTAAGCCTCCTCGATCTCCTCCACCCCCTTTTTCAGCCGGCTCAGCATGCTTGCCGCATAGGCCGCGTAGGGGCCGATCCAGCGCTCGTGGATGGCGTGGATGGGCAAGGCGTCCAGATGGTTCCACCGCTCGCGCCCGCGTCGTTCGGCGACAACGAGGCCGGCGTCCTCGAGAACGCCAAGATGCTGCATCACCGTACACCGGTCGAGCTCCGGGAAGCGCGCGCACAGCATGCCGGTCGTCAGCGGCTCGGCTTTCAGCAGGTCCAGGATATGCCGCCGCGCGCGGTGGCCTAGAGCCTTGAAGATCAGGTCGGCTTCGTCCTCGCTTGACATGTTATAAGAATATAACACATTGTCGCGCCCATCAAGGATGGAGAGGCTCCATGGCTCACGAATTCACCGTCGGCGGCCGGATCGCCAAGCCCGTGTCCGAGGTCTTCGAGGCCATCGTCGATCCCAAGAAGCTCTCGGGCTACTTCACGACGGGCGGCGCCAAGGGCCGGCTCGAGACCGGAGCGACCGTGACGTGGGACTTCCACGATTTCCCCGGCGCTTTCCCGGTCGAGGTGGTCGAGGTCGTGCGGAACGAGAAGATCGTTCTTCGTTGGGGGGGCTCGGAGCCGGGCGCGACCTACAAGACCACCGTCACCATGACCTTCGCCGACACCGGAGACGGTCGCACCCTCGTGAAGATTCACGAAGCCGGCTGGAGTGACACCCCGGCGGGCGAGAAGGCCGCGTTCGGCAATTGCGAGGGCTGGACCGGCATGCTCTGCGCCCTAAAGATTTTCGTCGAGCACGGCCTCAATCTCCGCGACGGCTTCTACAAGTAATCAGCCGACGCACGCGCCCCCTACGCAAGCCTCCGCCTGCCGTGTTAGTCAGAGGACCGAGAACCTTCCCGGGGGTAGTTCGCGTCCATGCCGTCCCAGCTTCAGTCACCCGAGGTCCAGGCCTTCGCCACGGGCTTTCCAGTTACCCTGCTGCACGCGGGCGTGACGCTGATCATGCTGATCCTGGGCGCGACGCTGTATGCGCTGATGACGCCGCACAAGGAGATCACCCTGATCCGCGAGGGCAACTCGGCGGCCGCCCTGTCGCTGGGCGGGGTGATGGTGGGTCTGGCCATTCCGCTGGCCGTCTCGCTAAGCGCCGCTACCTCCGTGGTCGAGATCGTCATCTGGGGCGCCGCGACGACGGCGGTCCAGCTCCTGGTCTTCCGCTGCACGGATATGGTCTTGAAGGGCCTGCCCGAGCGCATCCAGGACGGTGAGCTTTCGGCCGCCGCTCTGCTTGTCGGCGCCAAACTTTCCACGGCCCTGATCCTCGCCGCCGCCGTGGCGGGCTGAGCGGGCGCGGGGCGTCCATGCATTTCCCAAAACTTCCCGACTGGCTGGTCTATGCCGTCGTGGTCAGTGCGCTGCTGATCGTCGCGGTGGGCCGGCAGGAGCGCTCGGACGCGCCGCCGCCACCGCCGCCGGTGCCGGGCGAAGAGGGCTTGCCTCTTGGCCCATCCTCGCCGTTCGACCCCTCGATCGTGGTCCAGGTGCCGGAACGG
>ERZ1034427.178-NODE-178-length-13269-cov-5.087407_pt1 | contig 13269 bp, 12 predicted proteins | sample MGYA00520607_ERZ1034427 | MGnify/ENA primary metagenome ERZ1034427 (study PRJEB33736, sample SAMEA104288489) | Azolla caroliniana | place: Brazil | collected 1987 | study: EMG produced TPA metagenomics assembly of the PRJEB19522 data set (Is there foul play in the... | reverse complement strand
AATCCTCATGGTCTCTTAGTCAATAATAAATGAGCGCATATGGATACTCACGGTCTCTTGGTCTTGAGTTCTTTGTAGTTTCCTTTTTGTGTTTTCAAAAAAAACAGAGATGATAATGTAATCTTACAATGATTATGCTTTTATAATCCTCTCTGTCCAATCAATCATGGTTATGCATTAACCATAATTTCTTACATGATTACAACATGGAAGCTCCCTACACCTTAGAGTTTTCTAAAATAAGTATATACTAATGTACTTCAGTTGTAAACATTCTACAGGGTATACCGTATACATATATCTATAGTTCTTAACACAAGGACCAACTATAGGGCAACTATAGTAACTATTGATTAGCCTTATTACAATCCCTTGTAGTGTAATAAATGTTCAATTGTATGGTAATTAGGTGCTTGTGTGGTAATTAGGTGCAGAACAAGGGATGAACTCAAGCATATTTTCTCGTATGTCTATGTAGAAGAACATTAGGGTTAGGGTATGGTTGTGGAATTGACATGTAAAGTGAAGGGAGCTATGCTGGAAAGTAGTGGAATGCTGTAACATATTGAGTTGTGGAATGAATATATTTGAGCTTGCATACAGATTTGGTTGCTGGATCGCTAATATCGGATTCGAACGCTCTGTCGTTGTAATTGTATACTCTGTGCGTTATTTGGACAAATCTTATTTCGCAAATGTTGTTTCTTTTATAATTTTGCTGCATAGCACTGCAGCCCATTTCTGTAGTCTTTACATGGTTCCAGCACAAACAAACAAAAAGAAAAAGAAAAAAAGAAACTGACACAAATTAATGGCTCACGACACAGGCTTAAACTGTACACAGCACGTGAATTTTCTTAATTAGTTCTGGTTAGAGTTGAAGTTTTTGTGTGATTGTGTCGATGGATAAAATGTTTCGTGAGGTTCTTCCATGCCCCCTTTTGTTATCTTCACATCTGTGACATAGCCAATCATATGGTCATAGTATACTTTACATGGCTCACTAGACCATATGATGTAGCATATGGTCTAGTATACATTATGTGGCTCCCAAGCATATGGTCTAGCAAGGCAACGCATTAGATGGATCACTCCTTGCTTCCATTCACAATTATATGTATTGATAATGGCAAACATGTTTTGACGATCACCTTCAGTATATCCCCAATATCCTTGCCCCAAAAGGTATCGATGGATCTTGTATATCCATGATGCAAAAGTGTTGTGGTATGGAAACTTCTATCCTTGAAGAAAGCTACCCATTTGTTGATTCGTGCAATTCTTTTAGTGTGATAGTGGTTTCTTCTTCTCTTCTTGTTGGCTTCTTCCTTGTTTCACAACACGTGAACAATAGAGCAGTAGCTCTTCCACGCACAAGCTACAATGTCATGCTATGATTGCAATAGTCAATTGTAGGAGTGCATGTGAGCCAAATTCTTTCCATGAAAACCACAAAAGACCGAGTGGTGTTGTGTTGCCCATGACACACATTGTGAATTGCATGTAAACCAAGGATAGATTTCAAGTGTGAATGAGCGGCCAAGTCATGTAAGTGTTGGCATGTGTTGAAGACTTATTTCAATGCTTTGAGGCTAGTGTTCATGCTAAGACAACTGGACCAAGGGAATTTGAACATATTACGGTTGTCGAGGATGAATGTGTGACCAAGTATACAAAGGAACCACTCCTTGCAAACTCAAGATTGGGATAATTTTTGCCTTGGTTAGTAACTATTTTTTTTGCATGTTCAAGGCATTGATAGTGAAGAGTTTGGAGGTTGGGAGGTCATTGGTTTGACACAACATCAATGTGACATATTGTTCTACAGAAGTGACATATTATGATTCCGAGAAAGTTGTAATGTGAGATTAAAATTTGAAACTGTGACCATGGGTATGATGTGGAGTATATAACTAACTGAGAGTACGAGGGCAAAGAAAGACTTACCACAAAGCCGATATAGGTAGCTCTAATACGAGAGAGATTTTAGATATAGATGGTCATTAGGTTTCACATGAGTTTCATGTGAGTGTGGTGTCCCTAAAGAGTCCCAACCAGACCATGGTTCCGAAGTGAGTCAAGACGGACTCAAGAAGCCCCAAAACGTATTGGGACAAGCGTCAGGATCGAGGTTGGCATGAACATGAGGAGTTGGGAAACAAGAAGGGAACCACTCCCAATGGTGGTCCCAGTCCCAATACCAAAGAAGGGGTTCGACCCTTGGGTTGGGACTTAGAAAATACCCAGTCCTAGACCTTGCCACAAAAACAACAACGTCGCAGTGACCAACCACAGGGGAGCCTAAAAGCCACCTCTTGGCCTAATGGTCAAGGCAGCCCAAAAAGCCATCTCTTGGCCTAACACTAAGGGACTCCACCAGCCACCCCTTGGTCTATATATGGAGGAGTTTCTCCTCATTTTTGATAATTCCCTTCCAATTAATTTTAGACTCCTCTTCCGAGTCTCTCACTCTGTAATCCTCGTTCCCTTGCAATTAATTACTTTAGTTTGAGTGTTTTTATGAGTGAGCATAGCAATGGAGCAGAACATTAGGGTTAGGGTATGGTTGTGGAATTGACATGTAAAGTGAAGGGAGGTATGCTGGAAAGTAGTGGAATGCTGTAACATATTGAGTTGTGGAATGAATATATTTGAGCTTGCATACAGATTTGGTTGCTGGATCGCTAATATCGGATTCGAACGCTCTGTCGTTGTAATTGTATACTCTGTGCGTTATTTGGACAAATCTTATTTCGCAAATGTTGTTTCTTTTATAATTTTGCTGCATAGCACTGCAGCCCATTTCTGTAGTCTTTACATGGTTCCAGCACAAACAAACAAAAAGAAAAAGAAAAAAAGAAACTGACACAAATTAATGGCTCACGACACAGGCTTAAACTGTACACAGCACGTGAATTTTCTTAATTAGTAATGATGGTATGTATAAAATACAGTGGAAAAACCATTGTTCCGATATTCTTAATGATCTCTGGGAAGGGGTAAATCAAGGCTATTATTATTGAAATCACGACGGGTGGGTATATGTGCGATATGGACAGTGCAACTTATTGATCCTGACCATATACATACATACATACATACATGTATGTATTATGTACTACTACTACTCAATCCACCATTATTCTTCATTCATAACAGCCAACGAAATGCCGGCTCAACAGTATATAGTGCAAGAAACACAGACAGTATTCATAATAATGGTGATGATGGAGAGGACTAAATCTGACTACAGGCTGAAGCTCACAGAGTGGAAGTGCAGGAGGGCCCCCCTGTGGCCTTCCGAAGATTTGGATGTGTCAGGGGCGGCATAGAAGGGGCGGAAAGGCGAGCATCTCTTGCATTCTCTGGCAATGTCCTCTTGCATGCTCTCCGATGCCGACACCAGAACTCCCACACATTCCCCACGGTGTTGCTCCACCAAGCCCTCGAAGACATCTGCCAATATTTTGGACCATCAAATTTAGAAGAACTACACATTCATTGCTTGACATGCTTCATTCTCAGGGGTAATTCATTCATGCATCAATTCAGTGCCATATATAATCGCAAGTCCACTACAGTATAGCATACATAGCACATTCCTGAGTAGATGGTTTCAAATAGCTATTGCATGATATTTGAATTAACTAGTGCTTTATTCAGCCAGAGGATGAGATCATTGAGCTAGAAAATTCTGCACAAATAGTACTATATATTCGTATATAGTGACTGCAGCTTGAATAGAAGGGATTAAAATTTCAGAATTGGGGTAATCTACCTGTACTCATATATTCACAAACTTGTATATGTACTACTACTACTCTTCCCAGGTTAAAGAAGATACCACATATATTCACAAATGCTTATGTTATGAAAACATACTTAACTTTCTTGGCGTAACGAATGCTTATGTTTTTTCTTTAACGTTTTTAACCTTTAAAACTTTTTTGCCGTAATAAAAAGTTTAGGGTTTAGGGTTTAGGGTTAGATGTGGACCCTATGATGCCAACCTACCTTTCCAGTTTGGCCGTGACAAAATGTGCACATCCCCATCCCACTGAGATGCGCCATCTTCGATTCCGTTGTAAGTTGCTCCCAAATCTTCGTTACTTCCGGATGGAGAAGAAGTCGGACTCTGTTTCCTCGGCTGCACCGATGCCGAGCTTATACTCGATTGTCGTCGCAACATATGGAACCATAGCAGAACCACGAGGCCGCCACAAATGAGAATCCCCAAGATCATGCACGCCACCACGACATGCGCGCGATTGTAATTGGTGAAGGTGTGATGGGCATAGGACCTCACAATAAAAGTGTTTGCCAAGCCTGAAAGCACAAAGTATCCTGCAAAGGATGCAATGGTGGTTAATGCTACCCATGAGGTGCTCCCTGTGCTGCCAATGCTCGAGATTCTTCCATCGGATTGTGGGTGTTGTGCCGCCGGATAAGAGGAATCAAATATCAATGGTTGTGATGTAGGGTGTTCACGGTTAAACTTGGATAGGTCCAAGGATTGGCCTATTCTATATGAATTATGGGCCGTGTTGCCACCGGATAATGGCACTCCCTCATAATCTTGTATGTTCTTCGAGGTTATGTATACATGTACTCGGATGCGCAGTCCTAATGTCTCATAGCCAGGGAGAATTTGGTTAGGATATAGGGTATTTAGCACACATAACTCCTCTGGCTTTCTTATGCAGTGGTAGAGTGTGATGGAGGTCGGAAGAGTAGTCGATGCCGGTGAGGATCTAACGTCTTTGTATCGATACAAGATATCGCGGATTATAGCGAGGGCAGGGGTGAGGCCTATGCCCCCGGCCACGATGACTAGGGTTTTATACCTGCGAAATATTAATCATATACATTACATTAAGTAATGGAAGCAACTCATTAATGTGAAGGCTAGTTATATCAATGAGGAACGACAGACATGAGCTTTGGGAACGGAATCGAGAACAGGAATTACGACAAATAATTAGAGAGATCCCCATACTTTAGGTAGAAATCGGACTCATCGCCGTAAGGACCTTCGACTCTAGCCTTAAACGAGAAAGGGCAGGAACCCCCAGTTTTCTTGGCACTTGAGAATTGATCGCGCAAACTATTCGTCCATTCGCCGAGAGGCTTGATTACGATGGAGAGCTCCTGCGTGTTATCGAGAGGGGACGATGCGCCACTGAAGAAGTGCCACTGTAGTTTGGAGATACCAGGAATCTGGATGCACCATGTGGAGAGTGCATTATAGAGTGGGGTCCCTGACATAAGTAATGATCACATTATTGCCTGTTATTAGTAAAGGTTAGAAGAGCTCACTGACTGAATTTAGTCAGAGAGATTCTGGAATATTAATTAATATGTGGATCCGAACAAGCACACATACATGAAAGAGAATCCATTTATGTTACCTTTGGTGGCATTGGTGTTAAGAGGCAGCAAGAGCTCGACTGTGCCATTCTGGAGGAGCTTGGCCGAGGATACGCGGACAACACTGGACGATTGGATCATGCGAAGGAAGCGATCGATGAAGAAGAGCATGAGAGGGACGATGAAGAAATGATAATTCCAGACCGCGTGATACAGCCAAAAGAGGGAGAAGAGGAGATACAGGTGGTGGACCGAGAAGAATATGTCGTAGAAGCGGCGACGGACGAAGGACAGGGAAGTGGCCCACATGACTAGACCGAACACCCATGCCACCAGCCCGGCCACTACCGCACAGTTTTCTTGCTTCGTGACCCACCCAAAGATCTAACAACAAGAAGCGAAAAACAAATTATGTCCCTATCAAGATATGATCAAACACACTCAAGTACAATGAATGCATCATGATGGAGAAACCACATGAGCCCTAGCATAGGTTGGCCCTTGGGACATCATCGGCGTTAAGCCTTGTAACATTATGGTAATATTGGGCGAGACAGTGAGCGCGAAATACTGCATGATTTGAACCTACCAAGTGCGTACGGTTGGTGTTGGCATAGAGAATGATGTAGCCGAGGCTATGGAGGCTGACGAGAACAAGCATGGAGACGGCGAGCCAGATGTGGTAGCGCACGGCGCGCTCGAATGGGATGCCTACCAGCCGAAGCAACGGCGAGCCGCGCGACACGGGGATCCAGAGCAACGAGAATGGCACGACGGCCACGCGTCCGAAGTAGAAGGATACGTTATTCAATTTCTGCCATGGCCTGCAATATCAATGGAAAACATGAGTGCTTATTATGTACACTCTTGTCACATCTTGTCGAGCTCACGAAAGCCTCCTCGTATATGTGATTGGGAATTTAACAAACAATGTGAGCTTGGCGATGGTGTTCAAAGCATGAATGTGTGTGTGTGTGTGTGTGTGTGTGTGTGTGTCTGTTGGAGAGAGAGAGAGAGAGAGAGATATGGTTATGTCATGATCGTAGTAGGACGTACTTGGCGGGGGGCGGGCCGGAGCCGTGGTGGTGCTGGGTGTTGTTGTCGATGCGGGTGAAAGCAATGTTGACGATTCTGCTGAAGTGGTAGATCATCAACAAAGTTATGGCCAGAATTCCGAGAAGCTCCGAGGCCGTGAGGATGCCGAAGGGGCTCTTGTCCACCCACACCGGGTACGTACTCATCTGCCATTGGTTTTTCCAGCCGTTTGCACCCGCGGGCACCACAACACGGAGCTGTGCAGTCTTTGCTTTGATGAATGCGCGGAGCCGGATCACGACGAAGCTCAGAATGGTGACGACGAAGAAAGGCATGGTTTGGTATATGAATGTCGAACCTAATGGATGGATGCCATAGATATATATATCAGTTTTAAGTAGGAGGGAGCTGATCACTTGACAAACCATATATATGCATACACATATATATGCATTATGTGATCACTAATTATATTATATTACTGGTAGGAGGTGTACTGTAACGATTCATCTGGGTGAGATTGATAATGAGGGGCTTAGTTACCTTCGCGACCGTCGGTCCGAAAGAAGCGAGAGTGGGATTTGTCGCCGATCCACGACTCCACGTATTTCTTGTCTCCTTCTGGATCGGGCGCGACAAACCACCATAATACCCAAAACACGCACGCGGCCATGATTACCGCTTCCGTGACCGCTTTTGCCACCTTCGCCCGCCGAATTGCCCCCATCAATCTCTCATCATCCTCATCTAGGCCATGGACGACCGCCGCAGCCTCCTTACCTGCATCAATCCTTGCGTTAATGCCTCGGAATATCAAACTCGGTAGCCACAAGGCAAGGAGGCCAAAATTCATCCATAGGAGGCACAAACAACAACAACTACTGCTACTTCTCCAACATACTCATCGCGGATTAATCGAGAAGTTAACTGCCGAAAGATGTGCGAAACTCAATCGCTTCTATGTACGGCAATGTTGTTGATCATTAGGGAGAAGAATGAGGAGGGTAATGATGCTCGAGCAGACAAGCCTTAAACCACACAGATCCTGTTAAGGACAAAAGTGGAGTGTGTTATATATATACATATACTTGCATGATACGGTTGGGTTGACTCTAGAGAACAGCTACCCACTAGGTAGTAGTACAACACTGGTACCGCATGGGTTGTACTAATGTGTTAAGTCAACTGGTATTTGCGAAGGACCTCTCATGTCCCCATAAAGACAATGCTAAGCACGAAAAATAGATTCAACAAAATATGTCTATAAATTCGTTTGTGTGCCGCGCGCCGGCCGGGTCGACCCTTACACGTTCTTCCCTTTGTGTAAATTACATAATCACAAGAATTGCACCATATTTGTTGGGTATGGAAAACCTCATGGCTACAAGGGTTATCAATTTTACATTGACCCAAATGTCAAACGATTTTTATTTAGTCAATCACCGATGTGCAATGAAGATAGCCTAATATCTCATACATGAAAAGACACAAGCTACAACTACCATACCAAACCCCTCAAACATCAAATCCAACAAACAATATCATCAACTAGTACTTTTAAATAGGCTCCGCTAGCTTCCTAAAAACTCGAAGTCATAATTGACAAAATGCTCATCGAACATCTTCTGTGAATATTCACATCACTAGACGCTCAACCACATATTTCCCCTTTAACTAATGACTCATCTCTAATAAAAAAACAATCATTACAAGGAGAGCCATATGCTCCAATTACAAATAATAGTAATCTTACCCAAACTAGAAAGATATCTAGTCATGATCTAAATATTCATTATGACAAGGGAAAGGAAGTTCGTGAGGAGATCATCAATAAGCCTGGATTGCACTTGAAAAACATGTTGTATTGTACTTAGCCATGCTTTGGTAGATATGTATGCAAAATGTGGTGCAGTAATGAATGTCTGTGGCAACCTAAGAGCCGTTGAGAAAAAGTAAAAATCCATGATGAATATTTGGAAGTGTCCATCATTGTATCATTTAAATCACTTTAGACATAATATACACCATTGTTGGAATAAAAAACATTCAAAATGGCAAACCGTTGGGCACAATACACCTAACTCACCTTGATTATTCATGTTTCCATTCTCGCAAAAGCTCCTTTATCCCATTAACAAGATCGTCACGAGTTTATGGAATAGACAATGACATCAATAACAAAGGATACCAAAATAATCAAATTACTAGGGTGTACAAATGCCTCTTATCCCGTCTAATGGAGAATGCATGGAACATACCAATAATTTTCACATTTTAGCACTAAGAAATTAGATGATCTTTAGCTCGCTTTCTTTGCAATTAGCTCCCCCTCACTTATATCGACCATTCTTGATGATTCAGTACCTATCAACGAGGCAATACAATGTGGAAAGGAAAACCATTAAGGAAAAAGAACTTGAAACTCTCTCTTTGTCAACAAAAATGGATTCTAGTACTACTCCTTATAGGCCACTTGCCTATCTCATGCAAATAAAAAATTATGTAACCCTAATGGTACAATAGTATGCTATCAAGCTCGGCTAATGGCTTATGGTTTTTCTCAAGTCGAAGGGCTTGACTATTATGAGACAGTTTCACCTGTTCTCCCTATAGCATCATTCTGACTCCTATTGTTCTAGACACCATTCTTGACCTTGAGGTACATCATTTGGATGTACAAACAACATTTCTACCAAAAGAAATCTACATGTCACACCCTCCTGGATTTGAAGCAAGTTCTCAACCAAACTATATTTGCTGGCTCCATCAATGCGTCTAGACTTAAACAATTTCCTTCAAGTTGAATTTTATGCTCTCACAAGATTACTCTAGATTGTTACTTGAACCAAATATATACATTGGACATAATCATACATTCAATTGCCCATTAGTGTTAACATTATATGTGAACGACAAATTCGTGTAGTTAGAACACCATCTCAAATCACATAATCAAAGATAGAGCTTCCTAAAACATTATCAATTATAAATTTAGGCCCTCTAGCTTATTTTCTAGTGATGCAAATTACTCGTAATCATAGTCTACCAACTTTGACTATTCGCTAAAAGAAAATCATTAATGAAATTTTGAAATCAGTTGGAATGTTAATTATTAAACCTTGTATTACTTACTATGTGTAAATTGTGTGAATAAATGGCCTAATAATGACAAAAAATATAGATTTTATGAAGCAATTTCCTTTTATATGATTAATAAGGAAGCATTGATATTGATTTAAAATAACTCAGAATCTTGATCTTTGTTTTGCAATTAACCATCTCTCACGCTTTATTTATAGCCCTGATCTTATGCATTGGAAATCACTTGGAGGGTTATGTACTATCTAAAACACACCTCTAATTATGGCTTATCATATAAATAGATCCAATTCAAAAGACCAATCAAATCACTAGTTCATTGGTCTAATTGAGAGGGTGCAACATTTCTATGCATATAACCACCATAACTTAAATTCAGATGTTCTTGGTTGTATCAGATCTATAATTCAAATATCCACTCGATTTAGTCTTTCTCTTCTATAATTTTACATATGGTGGAAAGAATGAGCACATCCTTACTTCAACTTTGTGTGGTTTTTAACAGGGTATTGATGTGCAAATTTTCAAGTAGGACCACCATCTCCACCCTGCAACCGTTGAAAAGACTGTTGGTTCAATGTGCATCACACGTTAGACGATTCGTCCGTCATGGTCTAGATGGTGTTCATCCCTAATTTTGAATTTTCCATCGTCACACGGAGTGGTCCTCATCTCTTGAGCATCTCAAGAATTCCAAGAGCTATGAGAATTCCCTTGTGAGGAGTTGGCTCCCCTCATTTCAACATTCCATTAATTTGGTCTTCAAGATTTGCCCGAGGTTGCACAACCATTCCCCTTGTTGCTCCTCATCAACAATAGTTTGTTATTCAATGCACAATCCTTTCCGTTGTACACACAATTGAGGCGTTTGGACGTTCTTCACTGTAATAGAGATTATGGGTATATATATTCTCATGGAGAGGTATAAAGAATAATAATACATTGTGTGGTGTAACCATCTTTAAGAAAGGTTATCTTGTTAAGTGTTTACTCATTATTACAATTACCATTAAAGTAGCTTCAAATTATTTATACATATACATACATATGCACAAATATTATTTTAATTTTCTCACCGTTATTTTCAATGCAGCAATTTTTTCAGTAATTCGACACTATCACGTGCTGACATCATCACATGATGGTTCAATGTTCATGTTGCTAGAAACTATATGATGCATGATTTAATTAGAGATATTATAAATTTAGAATGAGATGCAAAAAATCAAAGGAACTATAGGAATCTATTTGTACACCAATGGTTAGTGATGCTAGAAAGTAACTAAAGTTATTCTTTAACATCAATCTATATGAAATGCATGCACCAACTACATGTAGCCTTGTAGGCCCAACTGCTTCAAACACCACTTATCGTAGAAGCTTCAATTTAATAATGAAAACTTCAAACTCTACACCCAACAAAAGCTAGTTAGCATGTATGTTATAAAAGCAAAATCTACTTTTTAATTAAAAGCTCATTCCATTGTTTACAATAATGTTATTAACATCTATCTTAATACTTAAATGTTCTTATGCCACTTCAACATCTTAATGGTTTTAGATTATTAAACACCCCTAATAATCTTTTCTATTTGTGTTAGCAATGGACACATTGAATAATACTCGCAAAAACAACAATTATAGCCCCAAATGCTAGTATGTCTATCTAGGGCTTCGTATTACATTCATGTTGGTGCATCATATTGATTGCATAAGGACCACATATGGCTCCACATCATAATAACTAAGGCTATTTGAGATAATGGGACTTGGTGGCGTGTGTATGGCTTTGTGTATAGACATGTTTTTGAGCCTACCACTATCTTGATAGTATTGACTTCTAATTGTCAAGAATGTATGTGATCGAAACACACACATACACACAATATAAAGATTCATTTCAAGAGGCCATGCCATAAAAATGATTTTCCTTGCTTCTTTTTTGTTTAAGGTCATGGTTTTGTGATTTAATTAAAGTTATTCATAGTTCTAGTGTCAGATCAAGGTAAATAACATATACTAGTCACATTTTTTAAGTTGGAGATAGTAGATCTCAACATTAATATGGCCACATACATTAAAAATATGAATCTTTGTATTGTGTATGCTTGGATCACACATATCATGCTCAACCTTGATAAAAGCTAGGAGTCGATACTGGGTGAAAGCACACTACAGTGTACCAACTTTTGGCCAAAACTGTAGTACTAATTCCATGTGGAGGAAAAACTTTAAAATGTAAAAATAAATCCAATATTTGGGTTTAAAAAGTTGATCACTTGTGTTAAAATTAAAAGTCACATTCAATGAAAATAGATTTCAAATATGAAAAAACATCACTTGTGTTAAAATCCTAGGTAATGTTGTAAGGAGGTCTTAACTATATAAGATCTCGAGTCGTCAGTCAATCATCCACTCTGTCTCTCTTGGCAATTAACAAGTTTATGTCGAACTGTCAATTAGTTAGTCAGTTAGTCTCTCTCTCTCTCTCTCTTTACACTTGGTAATTCCCTAGGTTCGTACCTCCTCTCTCTCGCACTCTTTCCTTCCCTCTTCTACTCGTTTGTTTACTACATTCGTACCCCCCTCCCTCTCTCTCTCTCTCTCTTCCAACTTCTGCACAGGTTTCTCCACGTTCTCTGCTCACCCTGCAAACTCCAAGCATTCCCTGCTCGTCGTGTCCTCTTTGCAACAATAGTACACTCAGGTGTCCTAATGTGTCCTTGTTGCATCGACATCAGGTGTTCAATTGTGTCCTCATCGCATTCTCTCTCTCTCAAATGTTGTATTGTGTCCTCGTTGCATCAAGCTTTCCTCTAACGGTCGCGTTCTCTCTCTCAATCGTTCTCTGAAGTGTGGTCTGCTCACCGTGTCCCCTTCGCATCGGTCTCTGCTCTGTTGGTCGTGTTCCCTCTACCTGGTACATGTTCTATTGTATGTTTGATTCTACTTATTTTTGTCATTTAAGGTTTTGTTGTTATCGTTGTTGTTGTTCTCCCTTGATCATTTGAGTGCTTTGTATATGCATATGCTTGAATTTGAGAGTCTTGTACATGCTTATGTCATTTTCTATAGGTGCTTGAATTTTGTACATCTGCAACCATAACGATGTTTGGGACATGTTTATCTGTATGTTTGATTCTTTATGTTATTATCATTTAGGGTTTTGTTGTTGTTGTTGTTCTCCCTTGATCATTTGAGAGTTTTGTACATGCATATGCTTGAATTTGAGAGTCGGTCAACATGCTTATGTCATTTTCTATAGGTGCTTGAATTTTGTATAGCCCCAACCCTAATGACATTTGGTACATGTTCTATTGTATGTTTGATTCTATGTGTTATTGTCATTTAGGGTTCTTGAATTTTGTACATGTTGATATATTGAAAGAGGGTTCTTGTTAAATGATCTTGATCTTGTACTTGTTCTTGTCCTTTTTTTTGTGCATGTTGTTCTTGTCGTCCTTATTATTCTTGTTTTCCTACCTGATTTAGAACTGTTATGATGCATGTGTATATGTTGTGTATCGGGAGTTAACATTATGTTTCATATCCGACATCTCCTTGAATTGTATATTATTTAATATTGTTTACTATTGTTGTGCATGATTTACTGTTATTTACTATTGTTGTGCATGTGAGGCAAAGAAGAGAGACAGGATTCACATGACAAGGAAGACACCCACAAAGAAGAAAATGGTCACCGAAAATGTCATCACACCATGCAAGGAAAGAAAAAGGACCCCCATCAAAGAAAGTAAGATGACCCCC
>ERZ1034427.177-NODE-177-length-13283-cov-33.055110_pt1 | contig 13283 bp, 14 predicted proteins | sample MGYA00520607_ERZ1034427 | MGnify/ENA primary metagenome ERZ1034427 (study PRJEB33736, sample SAMEA104288489) | Azolla caroliniana | place: Brazil | collected 1987 | study: EMG produced TPA metagenomics assembly of the PRJEB19522 data set (Is there foul play in... | reverse complement strand
GATAGGAACTATCCGTAACTATTCCCAACCCTGATTCTTTCCTTGGCTCTTTCCTAATCTTAATACTATGGAAAGCCAGATACAGACTCATTTGTAAATTTTCCGACGTCTCTATTATGATTTAATAAAATTTAGATCAATTAGTTTTGTAAAAATCTTTATTTCTATTTCTGTCTCAATGTTGAGATGATTTTTTTCATAAAGGTCTATTAATTTTATTAAGTCTGTCATATATCCTTGAGCATGAGGAAGATTAGGATGGATAAAATTGATAGCATTATTAAGTCCTTCAGCTATTCTGGCAACAACTTTCCCCAAGCTAAACATTTTTTCTTTTTGAATTTGATCTTCCCAGTTGATGATGGCAGATGATGGCAACTGATTTTTTATGAGTTTGCTAAGGTAAAAACCTGTCTAAAGCAGCTTTAAGTTGGGCTATTTCTACATCTATATTACCTTCTTGTGCTGCTCTACCTATACACTCGGTTAAATGCTCATCTAAAACAATCCGTGCTACTTTATCTAATGCACCTCTAACAGCGGCAATTTGTAATAAAACATCAGGACAAGGAGTATTTTGTTGTACCATTGTTTTGATACCGCGAATATGTCCTTCTATTCGTGAAAGTCGGTTAACAATACGCCGTAAAGATTCTTCACTATGTATATGAGGATGAACGGATTCGCCTTCCACCGGAGTATGATCTGTATGTTCGTGGTTGTAATCGTGATAGTGATGGTATGTGTGTTCTGCTTTATGAGATGAAGATGAGGATTCTTCTGTTAATCGGTTTGATCCATTCATGAGTGATCACAGTTTTGGTATTATTTCACATCCTAACCTAGAGCGCCTATAGAGATTTGAGATTTTGGGTTTTGAATTTGAGGTTGGTGGAATAACCGAACCTAGTATTGGCAAATTTCCATAATAGCCTGGTTGCTGAATATTCCAGTAACTTGATTAAAGATAGTCAGTAAATCGAAATATCATTTTTGCAATCTGTTATTCTTGTTCCCTACACTCTATACCCTGTCTTTGATTAGGTTGTGACTATGCAAATTTTCAAATTACCCCGGTCTATACGCCAAGTTAGTACCCATGTTTTAGCGATTTTTCTAGGAGTTTTGCTGACGGTTACTTCTTTGCAAGTTTTACCATCTCAAGCTGAACCTGCTCCTCCTCTGGTTCCTCAAAAATCATCTCCTGTGGCTGCGGCTATTGGTAATAGTAGTTTTGTGACGGCTGCAGTGAATCGTGTTGGACCGGCTGTGGTCAGGATTGATACAGAACGGACGATTACTCGTCCTACTGATCCTTTGATGGATGACCCGTTTTTGCGGCGGTTTTTTGGTGATGGGTTTCCTCAACAGTCACCGACTGAACAATTACGCGGTCTGGGTTCTGGGTTTATTTTCGATAAAAGCGGGATAGTTCTGACTAATGCTCATGTAGTTGATCAAGCTGATAAGGTGACAGTCCGCCTCAAAGATGGCCGCACTTTTGAAGGTAAAGTTAAAGGTATTGATGAAGTGACTGATTTGGCGGTGGTTAAGATTAATGCTGGTAATGATTTACCTGTTGCTTCTTTAGGTTCTTCTCAGAATGTCCAGGTGGGAGACTGGGCGATCGCAGTGGGAAATCCTTTAGGATTTGATAATACGGTAACTTTAGGTATTATTAGTACCTTAAAACGTTCTAGTGCCCAAGTGGGAATTAGTGATAAACGTTTAGATTTCATTCAAACTGATGCTGCTATTAACCCTGGTAACTCCGGTGGTCCTTTATTAAATGCTGAAGGAGAAGTGATTGGGATAAATACAGCGATTCGTGCAGATGCTATGGGGATTGGGTTTGCAATTCCTATTGATAAGGCTAAGGCCATCGCAACTCAATTGCAACGAGATGGTAAAGTTGCTCACCCCTATTTGGGCGTACAAATGGTGACATTGACACCCCAGTTAGCGCAACAAAATAACATTGATCCAAATTCCATGTTTGAGATTCCAGAAGTGCGCGGCGTTTTGGTGATGAGGGTTGTACCCAGTTCTCCTGCTGCTACTGCGGGTATCCGTCGCGGAGATGTCATTGTTCAAATTGATGATCAAGTAATTACAAGCGCCGATCAATTGCAAAGGGTAGTAGAAGATAGTCGTCTAGGTCAAACTTTCCAGCTAAAAGTACAACGAGGTAATCAGACACAAATACTTTCAGTGCGTACTGCTGAGTTGAAAGATATTCAGTAGGTAGAAGGGAACAGGTGACAGGTGATAGGTGACAAAAGGTATTCTTCCCCTACACCCTACACCCTTTCTTCACTTGCTAAATTGATTAAATTATCCAATTCTTGCTGCATTTGGTTTTTGACTAATTCATAGCATTTATTCACATAAGTGCGATCTCTTGCCGCTTCTTTTCCATAGCGTTCAAAAACTATGGGTGGACAAACCCTGGTATACATCCGCACAGGCAAAGGAATATTAGGCAGAGGCCCGACAGCTAAACCCCAAGGTAATCCCAAATAAACAGGAAACACTAAGGGATCTACATCAAAAAGCCAAGGCATACCCCATTTATGAAATTGCTGCATAATTTTATACAAATCAGTTAACACAATCAAGGTGTCATGGGCTCCCCAGGAAATTGCTGGAACAATCGGTACATTCTCCCGCAGTGCTACTTTTATAAAACCCTGACGGTCAGCGAAATAAATCTTGTCTCGCATTTGATGAGGTCGAAATACATCCTCTGCTCCACCCGGATAAACTAATATACTAGCTCCAGAACGCAAAGCAGCATAAGCCATTTTGGGATGAGCCATAATAGCACCGCCTTTCATAGCCATTTCTGCCCCTGGGGGAAAAACTTCCCAGACTTTCGGATGCATCAAACCGTAAATTGGTTTTTGGGTACCAAACCGACGCAACCAGTCGTACAGCATCATTGATGTATCTGGTGATGCGAGTCCCCCGTTGTGAGAACCGACAAAGAGGACTTTTCCTTCTGGGATATTTTCCCAGCCACTAGTTTGGACTTGAAAATAGTAGTTATACAAAATGCCCAATATAGGCATGAGATTTTCAATGAACTTTGGATCTCGCTCGTCCAAAGACCACCCTGGTTTTGTATTCTGGGTATGTGTTATTTGTAACATCAAGAGCTTGTATTAAGATAAATTAAGAATCTTAAATCATTTCCGAAAAATCTTCAGTTGGGTGGGCATTAGTCACCAAAAACTTTTAACCTGTAACCACTCCCCAGTACCTAGTCCCCAGGTTTCCAAGTACCGTGGAAGCTGTGGGGAATAACGCTGGGTAATCCTATTTTACAAACTGGTTCTTCATCCAAGCGTGGACTGCCCCCACCTAGAGTATTGCTATTAAATAGCCAAACTTCGCTACTATCGGTATTACCATCATAAACCACAGTTAACACCCAACCTCGGTGGGAATTTTGATGATCAGGAGCATAAATAGGTTCAGAAGGATAAAGATTTTCACGTAAATTAGCTTCTGTCAGAGTTCCAGTTTGATGATCAAAACTAGCAATGCTATTTAAGATTTCTCCCTTTGTATCTGTTCCTTCCCGAAAAATAGACATATAGCTATAACGAGAGAACTTACCCACATTTTTGGTAGGAACATGAGGAAATTCACAAGTTCTATTTAACAAAGTTTCAATTCCCGTTACTTTGCCAGATTGTGGATTAACTTGTACCCGCGTCAAAGTATTTTTAGGAACTGTTTGAGTTTCCCCGGTCGCTACTTGGCGCAAATATTCATTAGTTTGAAAATCTGCATATTTCGCAAAATCAATAATTACTGTACCGCTATCATCAACATAACCATTAGCAAAATGCCACTGAAACCAAGGATCAGTTACACCACGACTGACTACAGACAAAGTTTCTCTATCAATCACTATAATCTTAGTTCCCTGATCCGGTTGCCAGGTTAAGGAATCACTATAGGTACTAGTTCCAAAGAGAACAGACCAAATATTTAACCGCACCGCAGGAGCAAAAAATACTAAATATTGTCCTGCTAACACAAAATCATGTATTATGGGAAAACCTTTTAAGGTCAACTTTGCTTTTTTGAGAATCTTACCAGTGAAGTCACTTTTATAAATATGCAGTATGGCATTAGGACCCGGACTCATGCCGAAATTAAAGATTTCTCCTGTTCCATAGTCAACTTTAGGATGAGCAGAATAGGGTTGTCCTTTAGCCAAACCACCTAAATTATTTAAACCTTTCGTCTCTAAAGACTCTAAATCTAGTGCATAGGGATTATCCCCTTCCCATAACGCTAAAAGTTGATCAGGTAATGCCAAAACCGAAGTATTCGCTGTGTGTTTGACTGGTTTTTGCCATTGATTCCAAATAGCCCCCGGTGCAGTCATACCATAATTACCATACACCCACTTACCCCTAGCAGTTTCTTCTTGATAACCAGCAGTCTGCACATAGCGATAAACCCCGGTAGCACCAGCATCGGTAAAATGGACAGCTAAAATAGCCCCATCCCCATCAAACCAGTGTCCTACTGATACACCACCCCGTTCTAATCTGGCTGCACCGTTGCGGTAAAGTGTACCCCTTAGACCATCAGGGATTTTACCCGCGAGAACAGATAATTGTGTAGGAGGAAATTCAGTTGCAGGTTGAGATATAGCTTTTGCCCAACTTTTTTTATTTGACTTTTTATCAATTGTTTGCATAGTAATTTTGCTGCTATAGAGTTTTGCTGATTACGAGTTCTTCTCAATTACCTACTAGTACAGTACGGCGTAAATAAACCAACCATTCCAAATCTCTGAAAAGCTCACACCGTATACATTTTGAATTTTGTTAGCGTAGGGTCTCCGAAGGAGATATATTTGTTAGGGTAGCTCTTCTGAAAGAAGCATTTTGAATTCACGGTGGTACTAGCTATCTCTTTTTGGCTAGTAACTGATAACTGATAACTGATAACTGCCTGATTAAATCAATTTTGCTGATTCATAAAGTCTTTTAAAGATGGCTTTAATTTTAGTACCATAATCTAAGTCTGCTGACCATCTTCCTGATAATTGATCAACAGAGGGAGCTACACCTCTAGTTACAAATCTAAACCGAGGATCTACCTCTTGTTGTACCAAAGGTTCTAAACTGGCATAGGCTTTTAAATGTTGGATATGCGCTCTCACTCCAATTCTGGCACTAGAAAAAGAAGCTGCTTCTGTTCCACCACCTATTGCACCTAAACCAGCAAAATTATTTTGTTGAGGTTTAATATCACTACCAAATCGTAAAAAGACAGTTTCTAAACACATTTGACAAAACGCAATATCATGATTTACTCCTTCCATTGCCGCTTCTTCTCGATAGAGTTTGGGAATATCAGGAAACTGGACGAGAGCATTTTCATTGTTATTTCGCAAAAATAATTGTAGCTGTACTTCTGTGGTATTACCATTAGAAATAATTTGGTTAATTTGTCCTGGACAAACTGATAAAATTGAACGTAGGTTCAGGGTTTTTGTTGCACTATCCCATTCAATAGAAACATTAAAATCTCGAAGTTCAATAGCTTTAATGTAAACTACTCGCTGATAGGTAACACGAACAACATTAGGTGATTTGGATAAATCAATCCGTAAGCGATCTACTAAATCAATGGGGATATAAGAGTTACCATGAATCAATACACCTTGCTCTGCATAATTTTGACCATTAATGTTAATATTAATGGGTGGATAAGTTCGTTGTGGGGGAGTTCCCGGATTAGGGTCAACTGCCCTACTCCAAGCTACCAATCCATCCACTATTCCTAAAGCAAAATCACGCCGACGAGTTTGTAACAAACTGTGATCATCTGGACTGCTAATAAAGCCTACTTGCATTAATAAAGCAGGGACATTTGTCTGACGACAGAATTGTAAACTACCTAAGCCGCTATCTGTATCGGGTTTAACTCCACGATTAGGTAATTGAGGGACACGACGTAACAATCCCATCAGCACCATTTCTGCGTTTTGCTTGCGTTGATTGTTGTTAGCAATATAAAAAACTCCAGCCCCCCTAACTGTAGGACTACCAGCAGCATCGGTGTGAATTTCTACGGCGACATCACCAGTTCGACCGCGAGAATTAATCCAGGTAATAGTTTGAGCAGCACTTAAATCATCAGGAACAGCTAAGACTTCCACCGTACGCGCTCTGATTTCTGTAACAATTAAATCCCGTAACAGAATCATTTCTTTTGCTTCAGTTGTACCACCTGCGATCGCACCAGAATCAATTCCACCCGCTTCCCTGCCCCCATGCGCCGCCGAAATGAAAATACGTCCCATTTTGGTTATTCCAGTTGTTAAGCTCCAGCGTATGCAATTTTAGCGATTATTCTGGGCTGAGAACAAGAATATAATTGTTAGTTGGCATTAGTCATTAGGAAAATTACTTCCCCAGTTGCCAGTTCACAGTTGCCAGTTCACAGTTGCCAGTTCACAGTTGCCAGTCCCCAGTCCCCAGTCCCCAGTCCCCAGTCCCCAGTCCCATGCAAATCCCTCGCTTACATCCAGATACCATAGAAGAAGTTAAACACCGGGCTGATATTGTTGATGTTGTTTCAGAGTACCTAGTTTTGCGTAAGCGTGGAAAAGTTTTTGTCGGGTTATGCCCCTTCCATGATGAAAAAAGCCCTAGTTTCACGGTTAGTCCCAGCAAGCAGATGTATTATTGCTTCGGTTGTCAAGCTGCCGGTAACGCCATTAAATTTCTCATGGATTTGGGTAAATACCAGTTTACAGAAGTGGTGTTAGATTTAGCACGGCGTTATCAAGTACCTGTGAAAACCTTAGAACCGGAACAAAGACAAGAATTACAACATCAGTTATCTTTGCGTGAGCAGTTATATGAGGTTTTAGCGTCCACAGCCCAATTTTATCAACACGCCCTTAGACAAAGTTTAGGACAAAAAGGGATGCAGTATTTACAAGAACATCGTCAATTCAAACCCGAAACAATTCAACAATTTGGTTTGGGTTATGCACCCGCAGGTTGGGAAACCTTACATCGGTATTTGGTGGAAGATAAACATTACCCAGTCCAGTTGGTGGAAAAGGCGGGTTTGATTAAACCCAGGAAAGATGGAGGCGGTTATTATGATGTATTTCGTGATCGCTTAATGATTCCCATCCGTGATATACAAGGACGAGTTATTGCTTTTGGTGGGAGAACGCTGACAGAAGAACAACCAAAATATTTAAACTCCCCAGAAACAGAACTTTTTAGTAAAGGTAAAACCTTATTTGCATTAGATCACGCCAAAGATGGTATTTCTAAATTAGATCAAGGAGTAGTTGTAGAGGGATATTTTGATGCGATCGCTCTCCATGCAGCAGGGATTAATAACGCCGTCGCTTCCCTGGGTACAGCTTTAAGCATAGAACAAGTCCGGTTGCTATTACGCTACACCGATTCGAAACAATTAGTTCTAAACTTTGATGCAGATAAAGCCGGAATCAACGCCGCAGAAAGGGCTATTGGTGAAATCGCGACATTAGCCTATAAAGGCGAAGTGCAGTTAAAAATCCTTAATATACCCCATGCAAAAGATGCCGATGAATACTTGCATAGTCATACAGCAGAGGAATATCAACAACTATTAGCAAACGCCCCACTTTGGTTAAATTGGCAAATTGCGGAAATCATCAAACACAAAGATTTAAGACAAGCTACTGCTTTTCAAAAAGTTACAAAAGAAATCGTAAAACTCTTGCAAAATATAGTTAATAGTGATACCCTAAATTATTACATTTCCTACTGTGCAGAAATACTCAGCTTAGGGGACGCTAGATTAATACCCCTCAGAGTTGAGAATTTACTAACTCAAATTGCACCCACTAGTGTGCAAACTCCACCACTGCGATCGCGCAAACAGAAGTTGAAAACGCCGAAGCTATCTCTAGTAACCACTGAACGGAGTTTATTAGAACAAGCAGAGGCGTTATTATTACAAATATATTTACATTGTCCAGAACAGCGCCAAGTAATAATTGACGAACTAGAAGAGCGAAATTTAGAATTTAGCCTTTCTCATCATCGCTTTTTTTGGCAACAGAGTTTAGAGTTTCCAGTAGAAGAAGTAGATTTAATTTCTAGTTTGGAAAACAAGTATTTAGAATTATCAGAAGACTTAATATTAATTTCTCATTTATTTCATTTGAATGAAAAAACCAACAAAGAAATACTGCGCACTCCCCAAGTACTTCAAGCCACATTTGCTTGTATGGAAATAGTCTTGAGAGAAAAACGCTATCGTCATTTTATGGAACTGTGGGAAAAAACTGATCCACTAACAGAACTAGAGAAAGATAAGTTTTATGCTGATGCTATGTATGCTGAAAAAATGCGTTTACAAGAATTAGATAAACAACGGTATTTTTCAATTAGAGAATTACTTTAGTATATATGGGGCATTGGGCATTGGGTTTGTTTACGTTTCATATAGGATTGCTGTATGATTGATACATCAGCTTGAATTTTTGGCAGAACCTTGATAATTATTGAATACTTCTAGCGTTTCATTAGTTTCAGTTAGCTGTTGACCAGAAGCCTGAAATCAAGTTTTTTTTGAGGTGTGCCAAAATCGTCTCTAGATTACGCCCCTAGACTCTGTTTCAGAGGGCAGAGTTTCAATTTACTAAATCCCCTCAAGGGGACTGAAACTAGTCTTAACTTGTGCTTTGCTGAAGGTAAGATGGTATCTTTCAATTTACTAGATCCCCCTCAACCCTCAAGGGGACTGAAAGGATTTTTCAGCCGCCACCATAACTTTGGTACTGGCTTGTTTCAATTTACTAAATCCCCCCAAGGGGACTAAAACCTTACTCCATCATTAGTTCTGCATCCTGGCAGCTGTTTCAATTTAATATACTGAAAACGGTTTAAAACTGTCATTCTGAACGTTCGCGGAGCGTCTATGAAAGAGATAGTGAAGAATCTCCGAGATAGTAGAGCCTACTACGGCATGCTCCGCGTTCACCCAGTGTACCGAAGGGATACGCTGCACTACGTTACCCATGGCTTACGCCACCCTGCACTATCAGTATGATATAAGTCCAAGTTTCACCGGTTTGCAGTATAAATCCCCCCAAGGAGAATAAAAGAGTCTTCAATAACACAAAGTCCTCAATGCCTAATTACCAATTACCAATTACCAATTCTCTAATTTTTGATTGATTATTCTTTTAATAGACGAATATAACCATCAAGACCATGATCTTTAAATCGTGCAGAAATAACATTTAACCTAAATCTTGAACCTATCTGTAGTTCCTTATCCACATGACTATATCCTTGCCACCATCTTGGTAATGCAGAAACTATATCCATACCATGAACAAATCTATGACTTTTAGGAATTTGTTCATTATAGGGCTTGCAAAATCCATTACTTCCCACCTTTGGCGCTCCAAAAGTATAAGCTTCTATGGAAGTTAATTTTTTAACAAAGTTGTACTGAACATCTACTACACATAATGTTCCTAATGCGCCTCCTAAAATGTTACCAGTTACAGTAACATTAGTAGTATTATTATTTATTGATATATTTGTGAATCTGACTTCTGAGAGAACAGTAAGCGTTAGTAAAGCCACGATGCATTAACGAACCAGAAGTATTTTCTGTTTTATAGGGATGAGTTTTATCTTTTTGAGCAAGAATTTGTCCACGAATTACTTCTTGCTCAAATGCTTTCCACTCTTGACTGGTATCAAAATTTGTTTGCCAGTTAAACGATGAACTACTACCTTGAAAAACAAGAATAATTCCTGATGAATCTGATAAAATGGCGAGTTGAGTATCAGTAGTTGTTTCATCAATTAAAATTTATTTTTCCTTCCCATTAGAAAAGATAATTTTTGAAAAATCTTGATAAACTTCTTTGCAGCAAAGTACCATTTTGAAAGCTTTGGAATAATCAAAGGTCATAAATTTATCCTGTGGTTATAAAAATCGATTTCAAGAAATAAAGGGGAATCGGAAAAACCTATTTAAGTAGGTTGGCTTTAAAAATTGTCCTTATGACAGGCAAAAGACAAGAGGTGAAGCAGCGCGGTCTTGAGGAGCCACTGCGGTGGATGGGTTTCCCGGCATAAAGCAAGTGGCGTGGTTTCCTCTATGTAAGCGCTTCGCCTTCCCCAGGGTCCCACTGGAGAAACCGAAGGGCAAAAGGCAACAGGGAAGAGGGTTTTGGTGATTTTACTTTTTGTTACATACTTCTGTTTTTTCCCGCCGAGGTACTTAGTAAGTTCTTCAAAATCAGAAATGGAATTCCAGAAAAAAGTCTGCTTTTTCTGTGCTTCATTTATAAAACAGCAGCAAAAAAATGCTATAGCAGGAGTCACAATTCAGAATTCAGGTGTAAGAGAACTCCACAAAAAGAAATACCCAATGTCATTCTGTTAGCGAAGCTTGGCGTAAGCCATACGGAACGACGTAGGAATTATAGGCTACGTTTCGCTTTCACGGAGTGTGCCGAAGGTATACAGTATGACAAAACAGGATCATTTATTTTTTGGCTTACTCTAAAACCATTTTTTAGAAGGAGTTTCATTATCACTTGATTTCCTAAGCTCATTTCCCGTTGCTATATTCAAATTTTTCTTGTCTAGTAGGAATCAATTACGTAAATGTCACAATTAAGTCCATTATACAGTGCGTTAGATGTCAAATATCTGTTGATATTAAATAATATATGGATAGGTCCCATGCACCCTATTAATATGCCAGTTGTGTAAGTCCTGTCTAGTTTAAACTCTCGGTAGGTGATGTAGCAAATATATTTTTTAATTTAATAATTTTTAATTCTTTTAAGATTTAGCTACTTTGTGTAATTTCAAATTGAATTACATCTTTTAAACTGTCTTGGGTTTTTAAGTTGGTAAAAATGAAGAGTTGATCACCACGCATTTTTTTTGCGTCTCGTTCACGGTTAAATCACCACCGACATAGGGTGCAAGGTCAGTTTTATTAATGACTAATAAATCAGATTTAGTTATATCTGGTCCACCCTTGGGGCGAATTTTATTACGAGCAGCAACGTCAATTACATATATTGTTAAATATACTAATTTGGAACTAAAGGTAGCAGCTCAGTTATCACCACCACTTTCTAAAAAGACTAGATCTAAATCTGTAAATTTTTCTTCTACTTGTTCAATTGCAGCTAAATTCATGGAAGCATATTCACAGATAGGTGTCTGGGGATAGCCTCCTATTTCAACTCCCAAAGTGCCGCTCTCCAAAGCCTGAGAACGTACCAAAAACTGGGTATCCTCTTGAGGATATATGTCATTTGTCACCACTGCCAAGTTATAGTTCTCCCGCACTGCTTTACACAAAGCATCCACTAAAGCCGTTTTTCCTAAACCTACAGGGCCAGCTACGCCAACTCGAAAAGTATTCAATTTAGTCATTGGTAATTGGTGATTGGTGATTGGTGATTGGTGATTGGTGATTGGTGATTGGTGATTGGTGATTGGTGATTGGTGATTGGTGATTGGTGAAATTATTACATATTCCCTGTCACCTATTCTTTAACTCCTAAATAACCTTGTATGTATATTGGGTTTCATGGTACATACTTGGTAACGATAATCCCCAACTGCAATAAGCGAGGTAATCATCCTCCAAAGCGAGAATTTCCAACATGGAATCAGTTAATAATGTTTGTAATTCTAATAACAATACTTGTCCAGCAGTTTGGCCGAGGGGAATAAGTTTGATTCCCGCAGTAATTAAATTATTTACCCAACTATGCATATATGCTAATAATGCAGCTTGGTGGTTAATTTGCCAGTGAGATGAAGCAATGCCAAAAGCGAGCGCATAATTGCAAGGATAACCCACAGCAGTAGCTAAGGGAATAATTGACGGTGCGAGTTTACCCAATAATTGTATGAGCGCCCCATTTACCAACTAGAACCCCGTCACTCTTCCGTATCCCTCACCGCAGATAACCACAAATTCCACCGTTTTAAATCTTCCCAATCTCCTAAATTTGCAGCCTGTAATCCCCTCATCATCACCGCTGTATCTATGGGAATAGACCCATCTTTCAACTCAGAAACTAACCAATCTTTTAGATTATTACTATCATTAATAGTGCCATTTTCTACCAACATTTCTAAACCTTCCGAATAGCTATAAGGCCCCACAGGTAAAGCTGGACTAGTCAATTGCAAAATAGATAAAAAATGAAAATTAGTGAGCTGGATTAGTTCCATAAGCTCCTAATTCTGATTGAAAAGGTACAACTTCGTCCTTAATTTCCAAGCCTAATTTTACCAACATCGTTTGTAAAATCGGGTCAGGACACAGGCGTAAATAGTTCTGTGTAATTCCTACAGGTACATGACGATTTCCCAAATGATAAGCAGCCCTTAATAACAAAGGTATGTCTGCAACCACAGTTAAAACTGATTCAGGTTTTGCAACAATTTTCATGAAATTACACTGGCTTTCATGTGTCAGAACATCACCATCATGGAAAACCGTACCTCTTGGTAAACGCAAAAACACGACCGTACCATTAGGTAAAGTAAATCGGTGACGGCTGCGGGTGCGTTCTTCTGCGGTAAGTTCCAGGGTCAAATTAACCGCAATATCAACATTAAAATCAAATAGTTCACCTTGTATTAAGGTCAGCATAAATAGGTTAGCGTTAAAAATTGTCGTTATGAGAAAGCAAAAGGCAGAAGGTTGTAGAGGATGTTTGGAAAGTTATAAAGTTTATCCAAAAACCTCCACTCCCTACAAGCAAGGGAATGGGGGTAGGGGTTAGGTTGAGGGGAATTACTGGGTTCATATAATACTTTTCAAACAATCTCTTAGAGGATATTTGAAAAGTCCTTGCTTATGTATCAAGCGAAAAAGTTTTCAAACACGCTCTTAGCGGGACTTAAACAGAAGTTAAGAGTAAAAAGGAGTATAATGGGATTTCCGTGTAGCTTTCAGGTTAAAAGACGCTGATGAAAGAAACCACTGCCGCGGCAATGACACCATGGTTTGAAAGATGGTGTCACTTGATGATGTATTTACTCATAAAGCGCAAAAAAGAGAGTTTGGACATGATTTAGGGGGATGATTGGGTAAAAGTGAGAGAAAAAACCTATTTCAAATGGCAGAGAATGCCATAGGGGTGACTTACCACCGATTACACCACTTTTTAAGTGAAGCACCTTTTTTAACTGAAGCACCTTGGTCCAGTTCCCAAGTCAATGAGCATCGGTTAGAGA
>ERZ1034427.176-NODE-176-length-13289-cov-31.372903_pt1 | contig 13289 bp, 17 predicted proteins | sample MGYA00520607_ERZ1034427 | MGnify/ENA primary metagenome ERZ1034427 (study PRJEB33736, sample SAMEA104288489) | Azolla caroliniana | place: Brazil | collected 1987 | study: EMG produced TPA metagenomics assembly of the PRJEB19522 data set (Is there foul play in... | reverse complement strand
TTTTTGCCTTCAGCCATAATTAGTGTTTCATCCCAGTTATAGTTCGTGTAACGCTTTCACAGTAAGCTTTTTATCTTTTGTGGACAAGTCTAATGTACTTGAGTTATCCCCTCTCAAATTTTGCCGTATAGCTGAATCCATTCTCCATGTCTTACACTCCCCCAGGTCATCCAATTTTGGATTGATTCTACAGATATAGGACTTACGTAAGTGTCACAATCAAGTTTCTTGTAGGCTGCATCAGACCTAACATCCTCTAAATGAGTCAAAACAACTCTTCCCAGTTCGTCTGTTTACATAATTGAGGTTAAAACTGTGATTTTGCTCTTGGGTAAAATTAACAGGGTAAGTTAATATACAAGGGTATTAACTACAGAGGTTGGATATAAATGACATCACCTGATGAACATAATAGAGAACTGCAACGTAAAGTTGAAATGCGACTTCGGGAAATGGAAGATAGAATCCATGCTACTGATACGCCTTTGTATGAAACTGAGAAACATCAACCAGAAAATTCTCAAAATCTGGGATGAAAAAATTGATTCTTGGTGCACTTTTGGTATCTCAAGTTGTTTATGATGCAGTCGAAGAATGTTTTGATGCTTATGAAGAAGAAGTCAGTCAACGCATTGATAATGCTATCAATTCTCCTAAATCGGAGTTAGATAATCTCCTCAGACAAAAAACTAGAGATGAAATTAATGGTTAAGCTGAATTCACGCGGTTGAAAACTTTGCAGGAAGGTATTATTGACCAACTACAAAAAATTCAATCTCCATACAGCAACTTATTACCTTACTATAGCTAACTAAATTTAGAGACCCACAACAAGATACCCGACTTCTTAAACAAATCGGGTATCTGAATACCAATTATTAAATCGAGGAAATATGCACCAAAAATATCAAAATTATAGTCAACTAATCGATTCTATTAAATCTGTTTGTAAATTAGTGGATTTGAACCCGGAATCAACTCTATATAAAGATGTAATTGCTGTCTGCAATCATTTAAATAATCCTAATTGTCAGAGTGCGGTATTTGGTATTTTTAATCATGATCAATCAAATTTGTTAAATGCGATTTGCCAACATCGCATTTAACAAATTTGATTTAATACCGACTACTGGTGCTGCAATTCCTGTTAAATATGCTTCAACTCTCCGCACACGCATTATGTTGGTAGATGGGATAGAAATCTATCGCACTGGAACAGAGGTTTTACAACAGTTTGCAGTTTTATATGGAAATAGACAGATGAGAAAAGATGTTGCATCTGTTGAGGTTTTTTGTCCTGATTCCTTTTTAGAAAGGGGTGTAGAATTTGTATATTTACCGGGAACCAATGACATGACAGATTGTAGATTTACCGGTAACCAATGACAGAGAAGCACAGGATAGTTTAGTGCGCGAGCGCTTACTAGAAACAGATTTAGTTATACAATTATTAGATGCTCGTAAATTGATGACTATAGGTGAACGGGAAAACTGACGAGATTGGTTATTAGAACGGGGGATTAAAACCGTTAATTTTGTTGCTAATTTCTTAAATTAACTCTAACCAGAAGAACAAAAACAAGTTTATAATCGTTTGTTATTTGTTGCAGAAAGTTTCCCTGTTGAACTACCAGTGGGTTTTAGTAACTTGTATAGAGTTGATGCTTTACCTGCTTTACGCGCTAGATTAAAAGGTGATGTAGCAGCAGCAAATAGTAGCAGTTTAGTAGCTTTTGAAACAGCTTTACAGAATATAGTTGGAATTTTACAACATCTAATATTTTAGATGATTATAATGGCTAAATATTTACCGAATTTTACCCATATTCAAAACAAATCCCGGTAAAACACTTCCACAACTGACAGTATCAGGATTTTCTAAACATTTCTCTGTTTGTCCAGGACGATAAATATAAACTCGGCGATTTTTTCGGTCGATTAATAATCCTAATTGTATTCCTGGTTCCTGGATATATTCTGTGATTTTATCTTTTAAAGGTTGCAAGTTATCAGAAGGCGATCCCAATTCAATGACAAAATCAGGACAAATAGGTGCAAACTACTTTTGTTGTTCTGGTGTGAGGGTATTCCATCTGTCTAATTGTATCCAGGAAGCATCAGGAGAAAGTTCTGCACCTGTGGAAAGTTTAAACTCTGTGCTGGAAGAAGAAGCAATACCTGTACCATCTTTTTCTGACCATACCCACAATTGTCCAAGGATGTTAATTTCTCGATTTCCTGTTTCTGAACCTGCTGGTGACATAATTGATATTTGTCCAAATCTATTTCTTTCAATGCGTAAGTCGCGGTTTAGGTGAGAGAATCCAAAAAATTGTTCGTCTGTGATTGACATTGATGGTGGAAACTGAAAAACTAAAGGGGATGAAAGCATGGTTAGTTTCTCCTACTTTAGTGACCCAACTCATTTTATCTTATCGTTAGAGTTGTGAATATATATAGAAATGGTGGGTTAGTGATAGCGTAACCCACCCTACGAAATGAATATTAATGTTACTGCAAATTATTTGTTAGGTTGGGGAGTCATCCGCAAATAAGGTTTGATTTCTTGATAACCTTTGGGGAATTTCTCTTTCAGAACTTCGGGATCTTTCAAGGATGGAACAATTACGCAGTCGTCACCATCTTTCCAGTCTGCTGGTGTAGCAACGCTGTAGTTATCTGTTAATTGCAAAGAGTCAATTACTCGCAATAGTTCATCAAAATTGCGTCCGGTGCTGGGGGGGTAGGTGAAAGAAAGACGCAGTTTTTTGTTGGGGTCAACGACGAATACGGAACGCACTGTGATGTTGGCAGCTGCTTTGGGGTGAATCATATCATAAAGGTCAGAAACCTTTTTGTCAGCATCTGCTAAAATTGGGTAATTGAGGGTGGTGCTTTGGGTTTCTTCAATATCTCCCACCCAGCCATTATGGGAGTCTACATTATCAACGCTGAGTGCGATCACTTTGACGTTGCGTTTGTCAAATTCTGGTTTTAACTTCCCAACGGTACCTAATTCTGTGGTGCAAACAGGTGTAAAGTCAGCAGGGTGAGAAAACAGCACTACCCAGCTGTCACCTGCCCATTCGTAAAAATTTATGTCGCCCTGTGTAGAGGCTTGAGTAAAGTTGGGTACTGTATCACCAAGATGGAGAGCCATGCTAGATTCCCTGTAATTAGAAAAGATAACTATTTTACTGTGCCATCATGACACAAAACGACTATTATCCCATCGAGATTGCGCTGTTTGCAACAAAATTTTAAATTTTTTAACTCTTGGTGACATTAAAATATAGTATTCTCAACCACAATTTCTCGGTAAGCTTGAATTACTTGTTGTGTGATCGCATCCCAACTAAAATGTTGTAAGGCGTATTTTTGGGCATTTAATCCCCGACGTTGACATTCTTGGAGATTTGACAACGCTGTTGTTAATAATCTCACTATTGATTCTACATCCGTTGTCCCCACCCAACCAGACTCACTATCTAACACCTGTTGATAAATATGCACTTGATCAGAAATAACCACAGGTGTTCCTGCTACCATCGCTTCTGCAACAGCAATACCAAAATTTTCATAGTATGACGGTAAAACAAATAAATCAGCAGTTTGCAATAAACTTATTTTTGCTTCACCAGTCACAAACCCAGTTATCGTAGTATGTGATTTTAACTGGGAATTTTCAATCTCAGATTTAATTTTTTGCTCATATATTGGGTCTTGGGGATTTGTACCCGCTAAAACAAAATGAAAATCCAAACCCTGTATTGATAATTTTTCTAATGCTGGAATTAATAATTCTAAACCCTTTTTTGGATCAATACGTGACATAAATAAAATTACGGGTTTATCATTATCAATACCAAACTTATTTCTAATATTTTCAGTATTATTTTCGGGAGGAATAACACCCAAAGGAATCACTAAATCTTTTGTACTTACTCCAAATCTTGATGATATTTTCGCCTCTTGTTCACTAGTAAAATGAATTCCAGATGCACCTGCTAAATTCCGACGTTCTAATAGTGCAACATAAAGCTGCTTTAATTGTTCTTTCTTCCTTAAATCAGATGGATCAAGTGTTCCCAAAGGACGTAAAATATAAGGTAAATTTTGCTGACGACAGACAATAGCCGCTGCACTACTGATAGGAGAAAATAAAGCATGAATATGGGCAATATCGAAATATTGAGCGTTATTTTTCAAAAATTTTAATAAGTCGAGAGAAAATTTATATCTACGAAATGGTGCACAGCGAAAATAAATGACTTCATAACCATCTTGTTTGATGGGAATATTTAAAGGAACATCCAGCGGCTTTTGACCATTATCACCATTACTATCAGTCGTCAAAATAGTGACTTCTACACCCGCTTTTGCTAATGCTGGTGCTAGTCCTAATACCATTTGACTAGGTCCACCATAAATCAGAGAAATAGAGGGGATAATTTGTAATGTTTTCATTATTAATTGTTGTTGATTAATTGTTCATAAAATTCTAATTGTTGTTTAGCTACAGCTTTGTTAGTATAATTTGCCATTGCTTTTCGATAACCCCTTTGTCCCAAATCATGAACTAAATCTGGATTTTCTATTAACTGCGATAAGCAATTAGACAAAGCCTGATCATCACCTTCAGGGAAGATTAAACCAGCATCACCAATGACATGAGGAATTTCCCCAGAGTTAGAACCAATAACGGGCACTTTACAAGCCATTGCTTCAATTAAAACATGACCAAATTGTTCTTTCCAACCTATAGCAGTCAGGGTTTTAAATTTATAAGTAGTTTCTGAAGTAAGAACCAAAGTATTCATTAAATTAATGTAATTGGCAACTTCATGATGAGGGACACTTTCTGCTATTGTTAGCCTATCTTTAATACCATTTTCAGTGGCTATTTTTAGTAATTCATCATGCAAGTCACCTCTACCTAACAGTAGCAATTTCCAAGATTTATCTTGTATATTTATCAAGGCTTGTAACAAAGTTAACAAACCTTTTTCTAGTACAAATCTACCAACAAATCCTACTATAAAATCATCTTGAAAAATTCCTAATGTAGTAGCTAATTCTGGTTGTGGATTAGGAGTAAAGAGTGTTTCATCTACACCCAACTGGGGTAAAACTTTAATTGCACCTTTATATCCTCGTTGACGTAAGATTTCCGCTCCATCTTGATTACCAGAAATAATTCCATGACTATGATTTAGGTTAAATTTTTCTAGTAAAGCAATTGGTAATTTTAATTCGTAGGGTAAATTCCACCAAGTAAAAAATACATTCTTAGCTTTTAATCCTAATAACTGATTTAAAATAATCATTTGTGTATAAGCCAAACCCCTAGAACCTTGTTCTACATGAATAATTTGGGGACGAAATTTTTGTAATAATCCAATTAAATCTGCACCAAAAGTGAGCAGTCCTTGATGATTTTGGCTAAAATTAGATATTGGCACTATTTTAAATCCATCTTCATCACGATATTCAGTTTCAATAATTCTATTTTGTACACCTCCAGGTTTCCATTTCTTGGGAACTACAACTGTAACTTCAATTCCTGGTTCTAGTTTTGCTAAAGCCCGTAATTTTTCACAGTTCAGGTCTACTATATAGGTATGACCAGCAACTAAAATTCTCATGGTAGGATTTGAGGATAAATTTACGAATTTATTTGAGAAATTTTAAAACATAAAAAATAGATAAACACAGAGACAATCATTTTTTTTATTATTTAATTTATCTGTGTTTATCTGCGGGCACAAAATTCAACTTGTTGATCTAAACGACTGTAAATTTGTCCATCATTCCATGCTGATTGAATCATAGTACCCACAGCTTTGAGAAAACCTAAGAAATAGAAAATACTACGAGTGGCAACTTTAATGGGAGAAGCACTTTTATAACAAGGGGGATGTCCGAGAACGTGACAATCAAATAAACGTCCGTAAAGTCGTAAAGCTTGGGTAAAGGTAAGATTTTTTAGACCTAGTAGGAAATGATTGTGATAGAAGGTAACTTGATATTGGAGCGATCGCATACTAATATCATGACAACCTCCAGTGTCTTCCCCTAAATGCACCAAATAAGCTTCCGGGTCATACCAAATTTCATATCCACTCTGCCGAAACCGTAAACAAAAATCTGATTCTTCCCGTACCGCACTACCCCGAAACCTTTCATCAAACTGAATTCCGTACTTGGTAAAAACTTCCCGACGGAAAGACATATTGCAACCTCTAGCAGTTAAAACTTGCTGAGGTTTAGTAGTATGTACTAAATCAATATGATACCAAGCAATACCAGGATCCATTGCTTCCGGGGGTAAATACTCAATTTCCAATTCTCCCCGAGAGTCCCCTAATTTCATTCTGTCAAATACCCTACCTGCAACCGCCCCTATTTTCGGGTTTTCCACATAATTCTTACCATGGGCAGCTAAAAAACCTGGTGTTAACTGTATATCGTCATCAATAAATAAAATAATTTCACCTGATGACCTCCGTACAGCATAGTTACGCGCCCCTGGTAAACTCGCCCAATCTAGGCTAAACAATTTAATTTTACCAGATGCTGCCATGTCTGCCAGGAAAGCTTTAGTTTCTGGTTCATGGGTTTGGGTTTGATCCACTACCAAAACTTCAAAATGGGGATAATCTTGTTTTAAGACATCAAGAATACTATCCTGTAGCAATTTCTCTCTTCGGTATGTAGGGATAACTACGGAAATTAACGGGTAATTATTCATAACGTTTGTTGGTTAAGATTGTATTGATTCATTGGATTCCAATGTTACTTGGCTGCTGCTGTATAGAGAAGATCAAATAATTCATTTTGTTTTTCGGCGTTATTGACCTTTTGGGCTTGGGCTAAAGCCCCGGCGCTTAAATATTCATAATGTTCTCGTTTATCTGATCTATCCAAAAATTTGATCATTTGTTCCAAAGCTGCTTCTGCTAAATAATCGTAAGTACCATTTAAAACTTCCCAATATTCCTCTGTTTGCAATTTTTCCCCATGTAGCCAATTTTTCCATTCTCTAGATTCATTTAGGGGTACTTCTAACAAGAATCCATTTTCACCCGGAGTAATTAATTCTGGTAATGCACATATATTAGTGGTAATTGCTGGTGTGGCTACAGAAAATCCTTCAGCAATGCTAAACCCATAACTATCTTGTAAAGTAGGCATGAATTGAAAATGACTTTTTGATAGTACATCAATCACTTGTTGATTAGGAAGACTTTTGTAGTAATTAACATTATCTAAATCCAATAACTTTAAATCTTCTGCATACTTGTTTCTATCAGGAAAATCTGTAGGTCTACGTGCACCAATACCCAGCCCTGATATAATATTTATTTTGATATTTAAACCTAATGCTTTGGCTCTCTTAGCAACCCTTAAAGCCACAATTCCGCCTTTCCTAGCCAGATGATGACCTATGAAAACGAATTGGAGAGGTTGTTTTTCATCGTAAACTTTAGCATGGTTAACCCTGACAGGAAAGTTGGGATGAATCACGGTTAACTTTTGCTTAACTTTTTCTGCTATATTCCAATTTTCTATCTTTTTTGTGATGCGGAATTTAGCGAAACTTGACATAGCAATGATTTTTTTGCAGTTGTCTAGTACTAACCGATTGTTTAAAATAGGGTAGACTGTAGATTCTAATTGATTTCTGGAATTGCTATATAAAGATAGATGGTCTTCAACTGTAAGAAACCAAGGTTTATTGGTATAGATAATTCTATTGAAAGAGTGAATTACTTCGTAGCCATCCCATATTGGTTGCCAAGGGATAAAGCTAGAGAAAGGTTTCCAGAGTTTTTCTATTGGATATCTGCCTGTAGGAAAGTTTTTGGTTTTAATGAAAGTATGTCGAGAGTTCCTGGGCAAGTTGGGAGTGCTGATATGTTGTGTACCTGTGATAACTACTTTTACCATTTTTATCTCCTCTGATTTTCTCAAGAGTTAAATTTAGATTTTCTGATTTGTATTCTTCCTGATAATTTATATTCAGATATCTTCATATTTAGATTATTTTTGATACAGCCGTTTTTTCTGACCTTTGGTATTGATGGTTGTTTCTTCTGGCATTTCTTGTTTATCCAGAATTGGTAATTTGAATATTATTCCTGCACACAACCAATAATAAACAGCAACTGGATCGACATCTAGGGGGTAGTAGTAAGTATTGTAACTGATAAATAGTACGAACACCCACATACTAGCACCATAGGTTCGTAAGTTACGGTTTTTTATTGTGCGATATGTCTTAAAAGTAGCAACGGTTAGACTGGTGACAAAGACCAAAAAAGCCAAGACTCCGACAATTCCAACTTCATACAGCACTTTAGGATAGTAGGTTTCCACCAACTTGGTTGAACCAAATACACGGGCAGAGTTCGTAGCTCGACCTAAGCCGCTACCTATAGGAGTATCAACACTTTTCCAGTTTTCTTGCAATTGATCAACTATAAAGTGATGAGGTGGTGATGCATTCCATCGACCGATAAAACTGTTCATTCTGTCTTGTACGATAGTGGGATGAGCTGCCATTGCAATTACCAAAATTACAGCGAAAGCTCCTCCCAAGGGGATAAACTTTTTGAGGTTGACCAATGGACCAGTTAACAACAACAAAAGCGCGAAACATACTGGTACTAAAGCTAAGGCTATTCTTTGTCCAGAGATAACTGCGTTAAAAAAGACTAATGCTAAAGTAACCAAACTGATCAGCCGCCAAATAATAGATTTGTCGCTAAAAGTTGTAGCAAATGTAAAAAAGGTGCTGGAAATTAAGAACCATGCCCACTGCCAAGGGGCTACAAATGTTCCTGGTAAGCGAATTACTCCTTGTTCTGGTGTGTATAAGAGCGCACCACCAACTAAACACCGAGCATCAAGTGTTGCCTTAAATAAAGCGTCTCCTTCAACGCCTACCGTCCCTTTACATACTCCAATTGTGAGGAAGATAAATTGAATAACTCCCAAGATGCCGCAGACTAGTATGAGGAGAATCTGAAGGCGGGATAACAACCAAAAATCCTGCTGATTAAGAATTAGGTAATAGACGCAAGTAATTACAGGAAAATATCCTAGAAATACTTTTAATCCCAGAATTCCTATGCCTATAGGTATATCGCCACGAGCCGGATTTAACTGCTGTCCACCATTTATCATCACTAGGGTGAGGATAGAACAGCTAAGGAGAATCAAAAATGGGGTTTTGATGGATTGAGGAATAATGAAGGGTTGTTTTTGCTTTTTGCAACTTTGCCACAGAGCGATAACTACTGGAACATAGAAAGCATCTTTAGCTAGTTGAAGTACAGGACTGTTGCCCAAGAAGTAAATAATAGTACCGGCGAATGGTACATACATAACAAAGGCAAATAGAGCAGGTAGCGGGTTTTTATAACAAAGGGTAATGACTATGATACCTAATGCACCAGGAACTGCTAATTTAATTCCACCGACGAAAAATAGCAGCATTCCTAAAAATAGTCCGCTTCCTACCAGTTTGCCAACTAAGCTGGTCAACTCTTTACGTGCTAGGGTGGCTTTGCGCTTTTGGGCTAACTCTTCTTTCAAGCTCAGGCGGGTTTTCTCTGGTGAAGATTGCTTTTTTCCACGCAGAGATTTCTGCTTTGTTTTTGCCATGACTTTTTTGGAAGATTTATGTTTCTTATGCCTGGAAACTCCTGACTCCTGATTCCTGTATTCTTCTTCAAGCGATGTGTTTTTGTACTTGTGTTACCAATTCATTTGTCCAATAGTTAGCCAGTTCAGCATTAGCAGCTTCTACCATGACTCTGATCACTGGTTCTGTGCCAGAAGCGCGGACTAGGATTCTTCCACTATCTCCCATTGCTGCTTCAGCTTGGGCGATCGCACTTTGTACTGGTTGACAATCTTGCCATCCTAAACGCCGTTCCCTATGTGTTACTCGCACGTTCCGCAACAATTGGGGATAGGTTTGGAAACTTTGATCCACCATTTCTCCTAAGGAAACACCAGCTTCTTTGACTACCGTGGCTATGTGCAGGGCTGTTAATAAGCCATCGCCAGTAATACCATAATGACGGCAAAGAATATGACCTGATTGTTCACCTCCTAACATTCCGCCAGTCCGTAGCATTTCTGCTTGTACATACTGATCACCTACGGCAGTACGCACCAATTTACCACCCAATTGCTGCCAAGTTTTTTCAAAGCCTAAGTTAGCCATGACAGTAGAAATAATTAGGTTGTCTGGCAGTTGTTGTTTTTGTTGGAGGTGACGACCCCAGAGATAAAGAATATAGTCGCCGTTAACTTGCCTACCAGTATTATCTACAGCTAAAACCCGGTCTGCATCACCATCAAAGGCAAAACCCATATCGGCATTATGTTCTTTAACTGCTCCTTGGAGAATATCCATGTGTGTAGAACCGCAGTTAACATTTATGCGATTGCCATCTGCTTCATTATGCAGACAGATTACCTCAGCCCCCATTTGTGTAAAAACCGCAGGTGCTAACCCCACCGCTGCACCCCATGCCAAATCTAAAACAATCTTCATACCCCGCAGATTGACCGCAGGTTGTAAAGGTTCTTGCAAGGCTTCACCATAATGCCCCACCAACTCTGTCCGGGAGTAATGCCTACCCCAATTATTGACACCAGAGGTATATGAAATATTCCCCCGCAGTCCAGCTTCAATTTCTGCTTGCAATCCTGGTGATAGCTTCGTACCATTTGCACCAAAAAGTTTAATACCGTTGTCTTCCGGTGGATTGTGACTAGCAGAAATCATGACTCCACCAATAGCATCAGTAATGCTAACAAGATAAGCCACACAAGGAGTCGGGCATAACCCTAAATACCAAACTTCTATCCCTGCTGCTGTTAACCCGGCACTCAAGGCCATTGCTAACATATCACTAGAGTTTCTGGAGTCTTGTCCCAAAATAATTGGACCAGATTGAGGTGTATGAGTACACAAGACAATCCCTGCCCAAAAACCTATTTGCACGGCTAAAGGCGCACTCAGTAATTCTCCAACTTTGCCGCGAATGCCATCTGTACCAAATAGAGAAGTAGCTGGTAAGGGAATGAGATTAATCGCTGAACTGCTGCCAATACCTGTTTTCATCCCTTCAGATTCTTCATTAATAGAACCATCCGAAATGCGGCCGTTAGTCCGAGCTATTGATGAAACCATACTTTTAACACTCCACACAATCACACAGGAGAATAGCACTTTACTTGATTTTCAACAATTCTGGGGAAATTCTTGTTCAACAATCAGTGCTTAATCATTTTTATTAATGACTATTTATTTTAACAAATGTATTTTTACTTAAAATACATTTGTTACTCATTAGAGATCTCCATGAATGTAGAGACGTTCTATGGAACGTCTCTACAAAGGTTCTAGATATCGCATATTTAATTTTTGGAGATGTCTATTGTTAATGATGAATCTTTTATGTATATGTATATATTTGCTTTCCCATGAAGATACACAAATTTTATTTTTTTTAGGCTTCTTGTATATAAATATACAAAGCAACCACAACTTAAAAAATATTAATATAAATTCTCATCAAATACTTCTAATCTAACGTTTTAATGACATTTTTTAGTCATTCGTAAAACAAAACTCCAGCAGTTAACTTTTTAAAATTGAGAAATTTAACATGAGCAGCAATTTATCCTCCAAATTACGAATAGGGACAAAAAAAGCACACACTATGGCAGAAAACGTAGGTTTTGTCAAGTGTTTCTTAAAAGGGGTAGTGGAAAAAAGCTCCTACCGGAAATTGGTTGCTAACTTTTACTTCATCTACTCCGCTATGGAAGAGGAGATGGAAAAACACAAGGATCACCCCGTTGTCGGCAAAATTTATTTTCCCCAACTCAACCGCAAGCATACCTTAGAACAAGATTTAACTTACTACTACGGTTACAACTGGCGGGAGCAGATTAAATTATCCTCCGCAGGTGAAGCTTATGTACAGCGTATCCGGGAAATTTCGGCAAAAGAACCAGAATTGTTAGTTGCTCACTCCTATACTCGTTATATGGGAGATTTATCTGGGGGACAAATTCTCAAAGGTATTGCCCAAACAGCAATGAACTTGGGTGAAGGAGAAGGTACAGGCTTTTATGAGTTTGCTGATATTACCGATGAGAAAGCATTTAAAGCCGAATATCGCCAAAATTTGGATGCTATGCCCATTGATGATACAGCAGGTGATCGCATTGTTGAAGAAGCTAATGCCGCTTTTGGTGTCAATATGAAAATGTTCCAAGAATTAGAAGGCAACTTAATTAAAGCGATCGGTGTCATGGTGTACAACACCATGACACGGAAACGCACACGAGGCAGCACTGAATTAGCTACTGCTGAATAATCATGGTTTTATAGCAGGAGTCAGGAGTCAGAATTCAGAAGTAAAACCCTTTTGTAGTCTGAATTTTACCATTCATTAATGTCCTAATCACCCTGTCTAGTGCTATAAGTATTTTTAACTTCAAATATCTAGGGGTAATTACCCTGTGATTGTTTTCTCTTGATGAAGACAACCGGAGGGAGATTACCCCTAATGTCAATTCAAAATTCAAAATTCAAAATAGACCAACAGCATGGGTTACACCCGCAAAATTCAAAATTTCCCTATTCAAAATTTCCTTAAATAAACTTTTAAAATCATCAAGATCAGCAGTTATACAAGCACTGAGAACTAATAAATCAACTGCTGGTTGCTCCAATTTCAATTTTTCAATTTTATTTAACTTTATTCTTTCATCACCCCAGAACTGAATATAAGTAAGATTGCTCAGGTTTTCCAGGGTTAAATTCTGCATCAGTAGCTAAATGAAGAATTCCAAAACGTTGTTTTTATCTTTGTTTTTGTAAATTCTTAATTGTGAATTCTTGATTAATAAATTTTTTTGCCTGACCTCAAATCTTGAGTAATTTTATTTAATTCTACTCGTACTGCTGGCAAAGATTCAAGTTGCGCTTGAGAAAATTCCGATGCGCCCATTCCTAAAACTTGTAAATTATTAATCCGTGTGAAATCAGGTTTTATCAGATTAAAAGCCGGAATTCGAGCAATGCTATACTTTTCTAGCAAAAAATGCTCTCCATCATGTAATGCTGCTATGGGGAGAGTTCTTAAACCGAATGCTAAATAGAAAAGTATGGTATCTACTTCTTCAGTTTTGAGCGTAGATTCTAAGAGGCTATTGATAAAGTAAATGTAAAGGGGAGTAGAAAAGGAATGTTGGAA
>ERZ1034427.175-NODE-175-length-13324-cov-3.030372_pt1 | contig 13324 bp, 8 predicted proteins | sample MGYA00520607_ERZ1034427 | MGnify/ENA primary metagenome ERZ1034427 (study PRJEB33736, sample SAMEA104288489) | Azolla caroliniana | place: Brazil | collected 1987 | study: EMG produced TPA metagenomics assembly of the PRJEB19522 data set (Is there foul play in the... | reverse complement strand
CTCCGTCAACGGCGGCAGCTCGCCCGCCGTCTACAGTGGCGACCGCTTCGCTCGCGACGGGGTGGTGCTGGTCAGCTTCAACTACCGCGTCGGCCGGTTCGGCTTCTTCGCCCATCCGGCCCTGACCGCGGCGAACGCCGACGGTGGGATGCTCGGCAACTACGGCTTGATGGACCAGATCGCCGCCCTGACGTGGGTGCGCGACAACATCACCGCGTTCGGAGGCGATCCGAACAACGTCACGGTCTTTGGCGAGTCCGCCGGCGGCATGTCCGTCCACGCCCTGCTGACCGCTCCCCAGGCCAAGGGGCTGTTCCACAAGGCCATCATCCAGTCGGGTGGCGGGCGTCCGCGCCTGCTGCCGACCTTGCCGCTGAGCGCCCCCGCGGGCCAGCGCTCGGCCGAGGCTTCGGGGTTCGCCTTCGCCGCCAAGGCCGGCGTTTCCGGGAGCGACGTGGCGGCGCTGGACGCCCTCCGCGCCTTGCCGGCGGAGACCGTGGTCGATGGCCTCAACATGGCGACGTCCAACACCCCGACCTGGGGCGGCGGGCCGATGCTGGACGGCAAGATCATGACCCGCGAGCCGCTTCAGGCCTACAAGGCCGGCGCTTGGTCGAAGATGCCGGTGATGGTCGGGGCCACCAGCGCCGACGGTTTCTTCTTCGGCGGCGGCCGCGACCAGGTCTTCGCGCCGTTCGGCGCGCGCCGGGCCGAGGCCGAGGCGCTGTACGACCCCAAGGGCGACGGCGACATCAAGGTCTATGGCTGGGCCGTCGCCGGCGATCGCATGTTCGTCGAGCCCGCTCGCGCGGTGGCGCGGGTGATGTCGGGCCAGGGCGCGCCGGTTTACCAGTTCCGCTTTTCCTACGTGGCCGAAAGCCAGCGCGGGCAGTGGTGGGGAGCTCCGCACGCCACCGAGATACCCTTCGTGTTCGACACGGTCGACGCTCGTTACGGCGCGGCGCTCACGTCCGCGGACGCCGCCGCGGCCGCCGCCGCCCACGCCTATTGGATCGGTTTCGCCAAGACTGGCGCGCCCGCCGCGAGGGGGGGGCCAGCTTGGCCGCGCTACGAGGCCGCGTCCGACCAAATCCTCGACTTCTCGGCGCGGGGTCCAAAGGCCGAGGCCGACCCCCGCAAGGCGCGCCTTGATCTGGCGGAGGCGACCACGCCATGACGATGATCGTCGTCGATCCCGAGCAGGTTCGCCGCCTGCGCGACCTGCTCCCGGCGCTGACCAAGGCGCATCTTCAGGAGACCCTTGGGATCAGCGAGACGACGTGGGTTCGCCTTCGCGATCGTCGACCGATCCGCCAGTCCACCTACGAACGCCTGCTCAGGCGCTCAACCGTCGCCTCCGTGGAAAGGCGTTAAGGAGCTCCCGCGCGCCTAAGTCGGCGTCGCCGAGCGCGCGGCGCCCAGCTTGGCGGCGGCGTAGATCAGGCAGACGCCACCGCCGACAGCGCTGAGCTGCATCAGCGAGATCGACGGGGCCAGGCCCTCGGCCGCGCCGCGCGCCACGAAGAGGTCGCTGAGCCAGCCGGTCAGGAACGGACCGACGCCCATGCCGATCACGTTCAGCACGAACAGCATGCTGGCCATGCCGACCGCGCGCAGGCGCGGCGGCAACAGCATCTGGCCGGCGGCGAACAGCGGGGCCGAGAAGGCCGAGCCCGCGAGCTCGGCGACGAAGTAGCAGCCATAGGCCGCCGCGCCGCTGGTATGGAAAAAGAGCAGGATCGCCGGCCCCATGATCGCGATGCCGATCATGGGCAGCCACAGGTACCAGCGGGCGTCGCGGCCTCCCAGCCGGTCGGCGGCGAAGCCGAAGATCAGGGTGCCGACGAAGCCGGTCACGCCTTGCAGCAGGCCGCTCAACGAGCCCACCTCGGTCGAGCTGAGGTGCTGGACGCGGATCATATAGGTCGGCACCCAGTTCTCGAAGGCGCTGGCCGAGGCCGAGACGAGGGCGAAGCCCAGGGCGATGGGCAGGAAGCTGGGATGGGTCAGGATGTGGCCGGCCGCTTCTCTCAGCGTGTACTGTCGGGCGTTCTCCTCGGTCGCGGCGTCGAAGGTCCCGCGGGGCGGTTCGCGGACGATCAGGAAGAACAGCGCCGCCACCACCATGCCGGGGAAGCCGACGATCAGAAAAGCGCTGCGCCAGCCGAAACGGTCCTCCAGCATCCCGCCAAAGGTCAGGCCCGCCCACATGCCGATCGAGATGCCCAGGCTATAGACGGCGATCGCCGCCGCCCGTCGGGCCTGGGGGAAGTAGTCGGAGATCAGCGAATAAGCCGCGGGCGAGCATCCGGCGGACGACACGGCGATGCCGAACCGGGCGAACGCCAGGGCCATGAAGTTGGTTACGAAGCCGCTGATCACCGTCAGCGTGCTCCAGGTTCCGATGGCGGCGGCGATGATCGCGCGGCGAGAGCCCTTGTCGGCCAGGCGCGCGATCGGAAAGCCCGCCAACGAATAGAGCAGGGACGAGCCAAAGCCGGTCAGCAGGCCGATCTCGGTGTTGGAGACCTTCAGGTCGCGGCTGATCGGGTCCACCAGGATGATCAGCAGAAAGCGGTCGATCCAGCTGAAGGTGTAGACCAGGGTCAGCATGGCCAGCACCACCCAGGCCCGCGTCGAGACCTTGGACTCCGGCGCCGCGGCGGTGGGGGCGGCGGAGAGGGCGGCGTCGGTCATCGGCGGTCCATCTGGCGTTTCGGACCTCTGACCAAGCACGGCGCGGGCGCCCGGTAGATGGCGTTATCGGCAACCATGCTTGGCGGCTCGGATAAGGAAGAGCCCGCTCGTGAGACAAGGGGCGGCTTTCACTTCCAGTTTCGCGCAACCATCGTTGTGCAACGCGACATTCTCGCTGGCGCGATCCCGCCAAATCCTCGCATGAGACCGGCCTGAGCGAGACGCGGGCGGCCCTCTTCGGGAGGAGGGGGCGGCAGAACCCGTATCCGCCGAGACCTCGACCACGAGGCCAGGCCCGACAGCTCAAGGCTTAGGGGATAATCGGGATGCATCTGAATTTTATGACGGCGCGTCGGCGCGCCCTGAAGACGCGGTTGCTGGCCGCCGCCGCCTTGAGCCTGGTCGGCGCGGTCGCGCCCGTCGCGGCGTTCGCCCAGGCCGCGACCGATGACACCATGGTTCCGGAGCTGGTGGTCACCGCCCAGAAGCGTTCCGAGAACGTCCGCGACGTGCCGCTCAGCATCAGCGTCCTGACCGGCGATCAACTGGCCAAGCAGCATGTGGCCAACTACGCCGACCTGGCGCGGAGCACGCCGGGCCTGTCGTTCAGCAACACCGGCAGCAGCGGCCTCTCGCGCATCAGCCTTCGCGGTATCAGCTCGGCCCAGGGCTCGGCGACGGTGGGCGTCTATCTGAACGACGTATCGCTGACGATCCCGAACCAGTTCTTCACCGGCGTGACCCTGCCGCGGCTGTTCGATCTCGATCACGTCGAGGTGCTGCGCGGGCCGCAGGGCACGCTCTATGGCGACAGCTCGCTGGGCGGCACCCTGCGCTTCATCACCAAGACGCCGCTGCTCGGCGTCTTCGCCGGCGAGGCTTCGGCGGAGGGCTCAAAGACCGACGAGGGCGGCGCGAACTACAAGCTGGAAGGCGTGATCAACGCGCCTGTCGGCGACAACGCCGCCTTCCGTCTGGCCGTGCAGCGCGAATATCTGAGCGGCTTCATCGACCATGTGAACAATAGTGGCGCGGTCGACAACAAGAACGTCGACGCCGAACGCACCACGGCCGTCCGGGCCAGCTTCCTGTGGGAGCCCTCGGACGACCTGAATGTCACCTCGACCCTGCAGTGGCAGCAGACCGCCTCCGACGACACGGGCATCACCAAGCTTTCTCTGGGCAAATTTCAGGAGAACCGACCGGTCCGCGAGCCCAGCGAGGACACGCTGTTCGCGCCCAGCGTGACGGTCGAGAAGCGCTTTGGCGACCTGACCTTCACCTCGATCAGCGGCTACGCCTATCGCCGCTTCGACCGCCAGTTCGACGGCACGATCTATGACAGCGACTACGTGGCCAGCGTCATCGACGACAGCTATGGCCCGACCTACGAGACGATCGCGGCCTTGCCGGGGATCATGCGCAACACCGACGCGGTGGCGACCTACAGCCAGGAATTCCGCCTGGCCTCGCCGTCGCTGGCGCAGAGCGGCAAGCGTTACGAGTGGCAGGTCGGCGCCTATTTCGCCAAGCAGAAGATCACCAGCCTGGACCATGAGTATGTCCTTGGCCTGGACGGGGCGGTGGCCAGCCTGCTGGGGACCACGACGGAGGAGGCGATTGGCTACGCCACGCCGGGCGGCCTGATCGGCTATTTCAACTCGGTGCGCCGCAACAACCAGGTGGCGGTCTTCGCCGAGGGTTCGTTCAAGCTCACCGAGAAGCTAAAGGCCACCGTGGGCTTGCGGCAGGTTCGCGCCACCAGCCAGTACGCGCTGGACGAGGGCGGCTGGCTGGCCGACGGGGCTCCGGCCCACGATGACGCCAGCACGCGCTCGACGCCGCTGACGCCCAAGTTCGCCCTGACCTACGAGGCCTCGAAGTCGGTCTCGCTGTACGCCAACGCCGCCAAGGGCTTCCGCCTGGGCGGGCAGAACAACGCCCTGACCTCGTTCTGCGCCGCCGACGTCGCGTCGCTGGGCCTGACGGACGCCAAGAGCTACCAGCCCGACTCGCTGTGGAGCTACGAGGGCGGCGCGAAGACCCGCCTGTTCGGCGGCCGGGTCAGCCTCAACGCCTCGGCCTTCTACATCGACTGGAAGAACGTCCAGCAGTCGGTGCGCCTGGCCAAGTGCGGCTCGGTGATCACCGGCAACGCGGGCGACGCTCGTAGTCAGGGCGGCGAGCTGGAACTGCGCGCCATGCTGACCGATCACCTGACCCTGAACCTGTCGGGCGCGATCACCGACGCCAAGATCACCAAGGCCTCGGCTGGGACAGGCGCCGTCGATGGCTCGCGCCTGCTCGGCGTGCCTGAGAACACCGCCTCGATCGGCCTGGACTACAATCGACCGCTGACCAACCGCGTCGACGGCTTCTTCAGCGTGAACTGGTCGCACACCGGCGAGAGTTCCGGCGCCTACGCCACGACCAGCAAGGACTACCGCCGGCCGTCCTATGACCTGGTGGACGCCAGCCTGGGCGTCGACATCGACGAGGTCGAGGTCTCGCTGTTCGCCAAGAACCTGCTGAACGAGGACAAGGTCATCCAGAAGCCCTCGGTGCTGTTCATCACCCAGGGGCTGGTCTTGCGGCCGCGCACGGTGGGCCTGAATGTCCGGGCGAAGTTCTGAGGAAGACGGAAGGCGGCGCGCCGGCGGGGGCGCCGCCTTCTTCTAGTTCAATCGGGTTCGGGCGGCCTCGACCTGTTCGATGAAGGCGGCGACCAGGGGCGGGGTGTGGCCCTGGCGGGTGATCACCGAGATGTTGCTGGCGTAGGAGAAGGTCTCCGGCGCGATCTTGTGGAAGCGCTTTCCGCCCCCCATCGCCGCGACCTGGTGCTCGGTCAGGAAGCCGAGATAGCGGCCCGAGGCCACCATCATCGCGATCGCCTCCATATGGGTGACGGTCGCCGTGCGCTTGAGAAGTCCGCTGACGCCCAGACGCTCCATCTCATGCTCGAACGGATAGCCGACGAAGTCATAGGCGCCGATGTCCTCGACGCGGATCTGATCCTCGTGGCGGCGATGACGCCATGCCGGGTGGTCTTCGGTGCAGTAGAGATAGCTGACCTCCTCGTAGAGGAAGTGGTAGCGTAGCTGATCCATCGGCCGGCGCTCGAACACCACGCCGACGTCGAGATTGTTTTCGATGACCGCCTGCTCGATCAGGTTCGAGGTGGTCGTCTCGATGTTGAAATGGACATTCGGATAGGCGGCCTTGTAGCCGTCGAAGACCTCCGGGAGGCGGAAGTTGGGGTCGCCGACCAGGGCGTCGACCATGCCGATGCGGATGGCGCCCGCTGGACTGGCGTGGATGTCGCGGACACGGGCCTCGAAAAGATCCAGTTCGTCGAACAGCTTCTCGCAGGCCTCATGCACCCGCGCGCCCTCGGCGGTCAGGGTGAAGCCGCGGCGGCCGCGCTCGCAGAGCCTGGCCCCGAGCCGGATCTCCAGGTCCTTGATGTAGCGGCTGATCGACGGCAGGCCGATCTGCAGTTCGGACTCGGCGGCCACGAAGCCCCCGTGCTTGACCACCGTGGCGAAGGTGCGCAGCAGGCGCAGGTCGTTGTCGCTGACCTTGCCCGTAAAACGCTTCAGACCCAGTTCCATACTTGGCTCGTCCGGCAACCATCATTGCCCAAGGCAACATTCCCGACGCGCCGGAGCGGGGCGCGCTCTGGCGACCGCGATCAGGCTACGACGCCCTTCCGGCATAGCACCGGCTGGGCGTGGACGAGGATCGCCGGCGACCAGAGACCGGAAATCCCAGGGTTTTGCTGAAAAGCTGATGGCCGGCGCCTGAAAAACGCGCGGTTGGCCTGGGCGGCGAAAATCCAGCGTTCGATGACCGGTGGCTCGGCTCGTCGGGAGGGCGATGGTTTCGCGTTCCGCAACTATGGGGCGGTCGGACGCCGCGTGAACGCGCTTTGCCGACGCCGTTCTACCGCTGGACGGGCGCGACCTCGCGGGGCTGGGCGGATGCGGCGGACCGAAGCGATCCCGGCCGAACCGTGATACGAAAAGGCCCTCCCTCGCGGCGCGGGGGAGGGCCTTTCACTCGCGGGCGGCGCGCGATCAGGCCGCCTTGGTCTTCCGTGCGGCGAAGGCCTCCAGGATCTCGGTCGAGACGCGGCGCGCGCCGGTCTGCATGTACTCCATGGCGTTGAGCGCCGCGTCGTGGGCCTCGGGCGAGGAGCCCGTCACGCAGTCCTCGACCACGCGGCAGTAGTAGTCGCCCTGGTGACCGTCGACGAAGGTGTAATGGACGCAGACGTCGGTGAAGCCGCCGACCAGGATCAGCGTCTGGGCCTTCAGGCCTTTCAGCAGGATCTCCAGCTCGGTGCCGTAGAAGCAGGAGTAGCGGCGCTTGGCCAGGAGGTAGTCGCCTTCGACGATCCCCAACTCCTCGATCGCGAACTCCGTGCCTGGCGAGGTCTCGATGCAGTGCACGTCCTCTCGGCCGTCCAGCTCGCGGCCGAAATCGATCATGTTGGGGCGGTGAACTTCCTTGAAGAACACCACCGGCACGTCGGCGGCGCGGGCGGCGTCGACGAGCGGGCGGACGCGATGCATGCGTTCGACGCGGTCCGGCAGCATCGGCAGGCGCTCGGAAGAGGGCCAGTCCATGAACGAGCCCTTCTGGACATCGATCACCACGAGGACGGGCTGGCCGACGATCATCGGTCGGGCGTTGTCGGGTTTGTAGGTCAAGGCTGTCTTCCTGATGTCTGTCGGATCATCAAGAGCAGCGAGCGGCCGTCGGAGAAATGTCGACGCCGGAAAAGTTGGTTGCGGATCGCGGCAACTGAGCGCCGCGCGAGCTCGCTCAGGTGAGCCAGTATCGCCCGCCGCGCGCCATGAGGCCCGCGCGTAGAAAAGACCAAGCGTACGCCATCAGTTTGGACAGCATGCTCGTGTCCTCCATCCCGAGGTCGAAGGCTGGCCGGGCGGACGATGTTGGCAAACCACGGCGTGGGCTCGTGGCCGTTCGCGGCGCGAGAACGGCGCGGGATGCGGCGCCTTTGCCCGGCGCGGCCTGCTTTTTCGGCAGAATAGGCGGGGTGGAAAGGCCCCGAGAGGACGTCGTCGGTATTACGATTGCGGCAAGTCGTAATATGAAAAACGCTCTCCTCAGCGAATTTCGAGGGAGCCGATCATGACCACTCAGTTCACCCGTAAGCGTTTCATGGCGGCCTTGGCCGTGTCGGCCCTGGCTCTGGCGTCGTGTGGTCCCAAGACCGCCGACAAGGCCGCGCCGGCGGCTTCCGAGGCGGCTAAGGCGGAGTTCAAGATCGGCTGGACCATCTATGCCGGCTGGATGCCCTGGGCCTACGCCCAGCAGTCGGGCATCGTGAAGAAGTGGGCCGACAAGTACGGCCTGAAGATCGAACTGGTGCAGATCAACGACTACGTGGAGTCGCTGAACCAGTACTCGGCCGGCAAGCTGGATGGCGTCACCGCCACCAACATGGACTCCCTGACCGTGCCGGCCGCCGCCGGCAAGGACACCACCGTCCTGATGATCGGCGACTACTCCGACGGCAATGACGGCGTCATCTTGAAGAACGGCGCGACGCTGGCCGATATCAAGGGACGGCCGGTCAATCTCGTCGAGCTTTCGGTCTCGCACTACCTGCTGGCCCGCGCGCTGGAGACGGCGGGGCTGAAGATGGCCGACATCAAGACGGTCAACACCTCGGACGCCGACATTGTCGCGGCCTACGGCGCGGCCGACACCAAGGCCCTGGTGACCTGGAACCCGCAGCTCTCCGAAGTGAAGAAGATGCCCGGCGCCACCGAGGTCTTCGACAGCTCCAAGATCCCGGGCGAGATCCTGGACGGCCTGTCGGTCAGCACCGAGGCGCTCAAGGCCAATCCCAACCTGGGCAAGGCGCTGGTCGGCATCTGGTATGAGGTCATGGCCCTGACCGTGGCCCAGACCCCCGAAGGCAAGGCCGCGCGCGAGCAGATGGCCAAGCTGTCGGGCGCGGATCTGGCCAGCTTCGAGAACCAGTTGAAGACCACGCACCTCTACGCCGATCCCAAGTCGGCTCTGGCCGCCACGGTCAGTCCGGACCTCGTCACCGCCAACGACCGGGTGCGCAAGTTCAGCTTCAGCATGGGCCTGTTCGGCCAGGGCGCGAAGTCGGTCGATGACATCGGCATCAGCTTCCCGGGCGGCAAGACCCTAGGCGATCCGAACAACGTCAAGCTGCGCTTCGACCCCACCTACGTGCGGATGGCGGCGGACGGAAAGCTCTAGTCATCATGCGCCTGCTGAACGTCAGGCCCAAGGGAGGGCTCGCGGTTCTGCTCGGGACCCTCCCGCTTCTGGCGGCGGCGCTGCTGTACCTGATGGCCTCGCAGGCCCGTCACGCCGAGAACCCCCGCGACAAGCTGCTGCCGACGCCGCGGGCCATGGTCGAGGCCGTCCAACTGATGGCCAAGGTCGACCCGCTGACCGGCCACGCGCCGCTGGTGGTCGACACCTTGGCCAGCCTTGAGCGCATTGGCATCGCTCTGGCCTTGGCGACGGCGATCAGCCTTCTGCTCGGCCTGGCCCTGGGTCTGCTGCCGTTGCTGCGGGTCAAGTTGGGGCCGCTGGTGGCGGCGATCGCGGTGATCCCGCCGATCGCCGTGCTGCCGATCCTGTTCATCGTCTTCGGTCTCGGCGAGACGGCCAAGATCGCCCTGATCGTCATCGGGGTGACTCCGGTCATGGTCCGTGATCTGGCCGCCCACGTCGCCGCTATTCCCGAGGAGCAACTGGTCAAGGCCCAGACTCTGGGCTCCAGCACCTGGCAGCTGGCCCTGCGCGTGGCGCTGCCTCAGGCCATGCCGCGCCTCATCGACAACTTGCGTCTCTCGCTGTGTCCGGCCTGGGTCTACCTGATCTCGGCCGAGGCCATCGCCGCCGACACGGGGCTCGGCTATCGCATCTTCCTGGTCCGCCGGTATCTTTCGATGGACATCATCCTGCCCTACGTCGTCTGGATCTCCCTGCTGGCGGTGGCGATGGACCTGACGCTGCGGCTGATCAGCCGACGCGCCTATCCGTGGGCCTATCCGGAGAGGGCGCGCTGATGGGCGACCTGCTGAGCTTCCGCAACGTCTGGGTCGAGTACGGCGACAAGGTCGTGCTCGAGAACGTGGACCTCGCGATCAAGTCGGGCAGCTTCGTCTCGATCGTCGGTCCCTCGGGCGCCGGCAAGAGCACCTTCCTGCGGCTGATCATCGGCCAGGAGAAGCCGACGCGCGGCGCCATCGACCTGGATGGCGACAGGCTGCGCGCCGAGCCGGGGCCCGATCGCGGCGTGGTGTTCCAGAAGTACTCGGTGTTCCCGCACCTGTCGGCTCGCGACAACGTCGTGTTCGGCCTGGACTGCGCCGGCTCGCCATTCCTGGGCAGGCTTACTGGCACGCGCCGCCGCGAGGCGCTGGACGAGGCCGACGCCATGCTGGCCGCCGTGGGTTTGACCGACAGCGGCGACCTCTATCCGGCCAAGATGTCCGGTGGCATGCAGCAGCGCCTGGCGATCGCCCAGGCCCTGATCAAGAAGCCCCGCATCCTGCTCCTGGACGAGCCGTTCGGCGCCCTGGACCCTGGGGTGCGCCTGGACATGCACGAGCTGATCACCGGCCTTTGGCGCGACAACGGCTTGACCATCATGATGGTCACCCACGACATCAAGGAGGCCTTCAAGCTGGGCACCCGCGTGCTGGCCTTCGACAAGCGTCGCCGTGATCCCCAGGCCCCGCACCGCTATGGCGCGACGGCCGTCTACGATTTCCCCCTGGATAAGCCCGGAGCGGTGGGGCCCGAGGCGCTGGCCGATCTAGGTCGATAGATTGACGCTGAAAAGCCCGCGAACTTGAGTTCGCGGGCTTTTTTCGTTGCGCGGCGCCGAAGAGCTAGACCCGCAAGGACGCGATATAGGCGCGCCAGCCGCCCAGGTGGGTGATGTCGGTCGCTCCGTCCAGGGCGCGCGGTTCGGCGACGAAGCCCTTCACCGAGGTCCCGTCCTCCAGGGTGACCGTGCCGATCGCCAGCGGGGCGGGCACCTCGGCCGTGAAGCCGCCGAACGCTTCGACGTCCAGCTCGTAGACCTCGACCAGGATCGAGGATCCGCCATCGCCGACGTGAACCAAGGCTGGCTTGGGCGGCGTCGAGTTGGCGATGGCGTAGAGCTTGTAGGCCGGCGCGGTCTTGGTGGCGGTGACCAGCCGGGCCTCGCGCGAGGTCAGCTGCCAGTGCAGCGGCATGCCGCCCAGATGCGCGCCGACCACGGCCAGCTTGACGCCCGGCTTGTGCGGCGTCAGGTCGAGGGGAGGCGTGTCGGCCATGGGGAAGGTCTCCAGATAAGCGGCGAGGTCCAGCAACGCGCGATCGGCGAAGGCGGGGCCGACCAACGTCACGCCAAAGCCCGTCCCGCTGCCGCGGAAGCCGGCCGGGACGGCCAGGGCGGACAGGTCCAGCAGGTTCACGAAGTTGGTGTAGAGGCCGAGGTTGGCGTTCAGCGCCAGCGGCTCGGCCTTGAGGTCCTTGAGCCGATAGATGGTCGGCGTCGTGGGCAGGAAGAGGATGTCGGCGACATTCCAGATCGCCTCGGCCGCGCGCCGGTAGCCTTCCAGGGCGTAGAGGCCTCGGAACGTCTCGACGCCGGTGGTCGCCAAGCCTCCTTGGACGATGGCCCGCACGGTGGGTTCGATGGCGCTGGGCGTGGCGCGCAGCAGGGGCTCGACGGCGGCGGTGCGCTCAGCGACCCAAGGCCCGCTGTAGAGCAGCTTGGCGGCGTCCAGCAGGGGGGCGATGTCGACCTCGACGCGCGTGCCGCCGGCCGTCTCCAGCCGCTTGATCGCGGCCGTGTAGAGCGCCTCCGATTCCCCGTCGCCGAAGAAGATCCGCTGGTCCGGCAGCGGGACCGCGAAGCGCAAACCGTTCATCGATAGCGCGGGCGGTATCGCTGGCGCGCGGCGGGAATAGTCGTCCTCGGGATCGAAGGCGGCCAGCACGTCGTCGACCAGCGCCGCGCCCGACAGGTCGGCGGCGAAGACGCTGATGCAGTCCAGCGACCGGCAGGCGGGCACCAGGCCGCGCGTGCTCCAGCGGCCTTTGCTGGGCTTGAGGCCCACCAGGTGGTTGAACGCCGCCGGCACCCGGCCCGAGCCGGCGGTGTCGGTGCCCAGCGAGAAGGCCACGAGGCCCGCCGCCACCGCGACTGCGGAACCCGAGCTCGAGCCGCCGCTGACGAAGGCTTGATTGAACACGCAGCGCGGCGCGCCATAGGGGCTGCGCGCGCCGACGAGACCGGTGGCGAACTGGTCGAGATTGGTCTTGCCGATCAGCACCGCTCCGGCCGCGACCAGCCGCTCGACCACGGTGGCCGACCGGTCGGGCGTATAGGCGAAGGCCGGGCAGGCGGCGGTGGTCGGCAGGCCGCCGACATCGATATTGTCCTTCACCGCGAACGGGACGCCGGCCAAGGGCAGGTCCTCGCCCGCGACGACGCGGGCCTCGACCGCCCGCGCCTGGGCCAGAACGGCCTCGACGGGCAGGCGCAGGGTCCAGACCTGGGGCTGGATCAGGTCATATTCGGCGACCCCGTCCAGGGTGGCCTGGGCGACTTCGACGGCGCTGGCGCCGGCGTTGATCGCGTTGGCGATGGCTTTGACGGATAGGCGCGCGAAACTCACGCGGCGGCCTCCAGGTCTGGGGTGACGGCGATGACCGGCGCGCCGGCCGCGATGGATTGCGAGGGCTGGGCGTAGACGGCGCTGACCACGCCCGCGACGGGCGTCGCGACGTCGCATTCCGCCTTCATGGCCTCGATGATGGCGATGACCCCGCCGGCCTCGACGCGCTGACCGGGCTCGACCAGAACCTTCCACACATTGCCGCCCAGCGGAGCCTCGACCAGGTCGGCGCCCGGCGGGACCTCGACGGCTTCGGCGTCCTCCACGGCGTCGGCGACGCTGGACAGGGCCTCGACACGCGCGAACTCGCCCTTGGCCTCCCAGTCGGCGCGCTCGGCGTCGAAGGCGGCCTGGCGCCTGGCCTGAAAGGCGGCGATGCCGTCGGCGTTCTCCGCCAGCATCTCGCGGTAGTCCGAGAGGCGGAAGGTCTCCTCCTCGATGCGGATCTGGCGGCGGCCCAGCGGGAAGTCGCGCCGCCACTCGGTCAACTCCTCGGCGCTGACCGGGAAGAAGCGGATCTGGTCGAAGAACCGCAGCAGCCATGGCTTGCCCTCGGTGAAGGCGTCGGTCTGCCGCCAGGTGTTCCAGACCTGGATCGTGCGCCCGAACAGCTGATAGCCGCCCGGGCCCTCCATGCCGTAGATGCACATGTACGCCCCGCCGATCCCGACCACGTTCGGCGGCGTCCAGGTGCGGGCGGGGTTGTACTTGGTGGTCACCAGGCGGTGGCGCGGATCGACCGGCGTCGCCACCGGCGCGCCCAGATAGACGTCGCCCAGGCCCATCACGAGGTAGCGGGCGTCGAAGACGATCCGCTTGACGTCCTCGATGCCGTCGAGGCCGTTGACGCGGCGGATGAACTCGATGTTGTCCGGGCACCAGGGCGCGTCGTCGCGAACGGCCTGCATGTACTTGTCGATCGTCTGGTAGAT
>ERZ1034427.174-NODE-174-length-13355-cov-4.404812_pt1 | contig 13355 bp, 12 predicted proteins | sample MGYA00520607_ERZ1034427 | MGnify/ENA primary metagenome ERZ1034427 (study PRJEB33736, sample SAMEA104288489) | Azolla caroliniana | place: Brazil | collected 1987 | study: EMG produced TPA metagenomics assembly of the PRJEB19522 data set (Is there foul play in the... | reverse complement strand
CGGCGCCGCCGCCCGCGCGGGAACCGGAACGGCGGGAGACGCCGCCCCCGTGGCCGTCGCCAGGTCCACTGGGCTGGGATAGCTTTCGGGCGCGCCCTTGGGCCGATCACAAGCCGCGAGGACGACAACCCCCGCCAGGATCAAGAAGAAAGAGCAGCGCTTCATGACGCGGGGCTCCTGGATTTCCGGCGCGCCAGGCTCGGGTCGAGGGCCAGATAGAACAGGCCAGCCATGGCCGAGAGATCGAGGAAATAGAGATAACGATAGTCGCACGCGATCGAGATCACGAAAAAGCTGGCGGCGAAAGCCAGGGCCGCCGTCAACAACCCCGCGACCGCCAGGTCGGCGTCGTCGCCACGCCACAGAAGCAGGCCAATCACGATCAAGGCGATCGCGGCGTAAAAGGCGTGGGAAAAGACGGGCGTGCCGTAGAAGTAGGTCGCGTAGTTGGCCAAAGCGATGTCGGCCGGGTCCTGGCCACCGACGATCTTCAAGGAAGACGTCAGGGCCAGCGGACCATCCACCCCCACGAAGACAGGAAGGCAGCGGTCCAGCTTGGGCGTCAGGAACACCCATTGAAAGACGGCCATGCGTTGGGCCAGATAGGTCTTCGGGTGATCCAGGATCAGGTCGCGCCACTCCGCGCCTACCAGGGAATTGGGAAGCGGCCAGAGGCTGGGCCCCAACTTCGGATCCCGCTCGAGGAAGTCCACGCGCTCGGGCGAATAGACGGCGACGCCTCGCCTGATCGCGGCGGCGGCGTTTGGGTTCGCGGCCTCGATATGACGCAGCCGATAGGTGGAATCATGCGCCATCGCGCCGATCAGGTCGTAATGCTGGACGATACGGATGCCGATGCCGCTGGCCTTATCGGGCCCGGATGACCTTGGCTGAGCGACGACCGCCAGGGCCTGGGCGACAAGCAGGGCGGCAAGGAAGCCGCAGACACACCAGGCCAGGGCGCGAAGCCAGCCATCGTGACGCCGCAAAACGCCAAGAACGACGGCCGCGACGGCCACCACGATGATCCCGTTCTGACGCACCAGCGAGGCCGTGGCGAACAACAGGAGAATGGCGATCAGGAGAAGCCAGCGGGGCCCGGGACGCGTCCATAGGCGCGGCAGGTGCGCCAGCCCGACAAAGCCCGCGATGGCCAGGTTAGCGAAGAAGACGTCCTTCCAGACCACGCCCTGATAGATCATCGCCAGAGGCGAGAAGACCAACAGGGCGGCGACGATGGGCCCCCACCATGAAATCGCGGGCCGGAGCCCCCGCAGCGACGACAAGCTTCCAAAAAACAGCGCCGCGCTCGATACGAGATAGAGCCCCGTGCCAGGGACCACGCCGTCAAAGACGCCCAGGAGCCAGGCATACATGGCCGGCCCCCAGGTATTGCGCGTCGCGAAGCGCCCCTCGTGGAGCTGGGCGAGACTGTCATAGGACATATGGCCCGGAAGGGCCGCGCCCAGCATGAACAACAGGCCCGCGAAAAGGACCCCTCGCGTCAGGCTCGACGGCGAGAGGTTCAGTCCGAGCCAGCCCCGGTCGGTTTCCGTCGAGGGTTGCGTCGACATGGTGTGAGTCCCCTTCCCCGCTCTTGATTTAGGAGCGGGCGACAAGGCCGAGAAGGGTAAAAAGCCGGCGCTCAACCACGTTTCAGACGCCTGACAACGGCGCGGAGCGGGCGCGTGATCTTCCAACTGGTGCTGTCCAGCAGGGCCTGGGCCTCGGCGCGCGCCGTCGCGAGTTGGGACCGGAGGATTCCCGCCTCGGCCTCCCTCAGGGCCACGCTCTCCCGCAGGATCTCGACCTTGGCCCGTTCGGCCTCGGCCTCGCGCTTCCATTGGTCGGCTTCCGCGTGCAATCGAACGGAATACTCCCGAGCGGTCTCGGCCTCGCGGCGAACGTCCTCAAGCAGAAAAGTCGCTCGAGCCTCGGCCTCGCGCGCCTGGGCGGCCTCCGCCTTGGCGATGGGCAACTGGTCAAGCTCGCGACGCATGTCGACCATGGCGAAGCCGATCGCGCCCTCGAGCGCGGTCAGCTCGGCCTCGACCTTGGCCAAGGGCGCGGTCGATGGCGCGCCGCCACGGGCCGCGGCGCGAAGCCAGGCGTAGGTCTTGGCCGCGCCTGGCCAAACTCCGGGCTGTTCCAGCGCCTCGATGTCGGCCTCGTGATGGCGATGCGACTTTGACAGGAACGTCTCGACCTCCGCCGCCGCCTCCGCGGTGCGGTTGGGCAGGATCCGGCCCATCGTCGCCTCGACGCGGTCGAGAACGCCGCGCCAATCGTTCAGCAGATGTCCATAGTCGACGAAGATCCGCGGCGCGTCCCGGGTGTCACGCTCCACGGCCAGCATGTAGCTGGTCCATAGCAGGAGCGCGGTCTCGCGGGAGGTTCCATTCCGCGCCTTCAGGCTTTCGGCCACCTCGAAGGGGTGGCGAACCATGATCACGTAGACCGGATCGACGGCGATCTCATCGAGGGCCTGGCGCCAGAAACGGGTCAGGACCGACGAGCGCGGATCCTTCATGACCATCAGGTCCTGGTCACCGAAGTTCAGGTTCAGGAACGCCTTGGCCTGGTCCAGGAATTGATCCCGCAGGGCGAAGGCGCGGTCGCTGTCGACGACGGAGAAGACATTGTCCCAGCGCGATCCGATCGACCGCAGGATCGCGTCGTCCAGGGCGACCATCTCCCAAGGCTCCCAGTAGCCCAGGGGATTGTCCGGGCCAGGATCCATGACCCGCTCGGGCAAGGCCCCACCGACCAGGGACAGCAACCGCGCCATGGCCGACGTGCCACTACGGTGCATGCCCGCCACGACCAGGGCCTGGCGGCGCGCCGCCGTGCTGGTTTTCGCTTTGCCCCTAGGCGCCATGGCCCCCGCCTTTCGTCCCGCGTTCAATTCACTCATCCGTCAGGTGGCGGGCTCAAAAAGCCCCGCCCCCAACAGCCATGCCTGGTAACTGTCCGGACCGGCCGCGAAGGGGTCTGGGAAGGCGTCGCGCAGGTCGCCCCGCGCGCGGTAGAGCTCGCGGTGCGCCTTGGCTATAGCCCGACCGTCCGCGTACGTCCCATAGGCCCAGTATCGCCCCGGGATCCGGGCGTCGGTGAAGCGTGTGATCAGGCGCTTGTACCAGTTCCAGATCTCGTGGACTTCGTGGTTGGTCCCGGCGTAGCGCTTGGTCATCGCATCGCCCACGGGGCCCAGCTTGGTGAAGTGCCAGAACCGCAGGAGATGGCCGTTGACCGTGATCTGTCCCGACTTGTCGATCGCGACCCGCCGGCGGCTGATGTTCCAGCTGGCGACGTTATAGCCGGGGTCGCGCAGCACCTTCACCTTCTCGAAGAAGGCGGGCACGTGATCGCACCAGCGCTGGTCAACGAACAGACCATTGGGAATGTCGTCGTAGCAGAGGGTCAAAAGCCGGTCGTTCCACCACTTGGCGAACCTGGCCCCCTCCCCCTGGGTGCGGATCGCCACGAAGCCGAGGTTGTAGATCCCCGTGCGCAGGGCGGAGACCTCGTTGTCGAGAACGGCGCTCAGGGTCTCCTCGGGCTGCAGGAGATGCGGCGTCAGCAGGATCTCGTTGTCCCGGAGCTCGTCCAGCAGGGGGCTAAGCGGGTTCAGCAGCGCCGTGTCGGGATCCAGATAGATCGCCACGTCGGCGCCGCTCGAGCAGGCCATGTGCAGGAACGGTCCCTTCACGGCCGTGCAGGCCTCGACCACGTCGTGCTTGAAGAGCCACGACTTCCAGGCCTGGCCGCCCAGATCCAGGTCCTCGACCCAGACCACCCGATCGAAGGCCTCGGCGCCCAGATCCAGCTCAACGCCCGGCGGCGGGCGGTCGGTGATCAGGGCCACCAGTTCCCAGTCGGGGTGATGCTGGCGCAGGGTATGGAACAGCACCCGCGCGCGATCCAGGTAAGAGAAGGTGAAACTGGAGAAGCAGAGAACCTTCACGACAGACCCTCCGCCATGAAATCGGCGCTCATCTTGCTGTAGCTCAGGCTGTAGAGCGTTCGCCCGTGATCCCGCCGCGCCAACGACAGGACATCGCCGCGCGCGAACAGCGCCATCAGGGCGTGCTCGTCCTCGGCGATCAGGCCATTCCTCGTCTCGGCGACAAAGCGCGGCACGTTGCCCGCGTCGGGATTGGTCACTACCTTGGCGCCGCCGGCCACCGCCTCGTAGGCGGTGAAGCAGAAGGTTTCCGGACACAGGGACCAGATCAGGGCGACGTCGATCCCGGCGGCCTCGACCGCCGCGGCCATGGGCTCGGCGACGCCCGGCGCGGGCTCGACAGCGGTGAATTTGGCCTCGACGGTCGGATCTTGGATCTTGCCGAAGTGATGGAACTCGTAGCGCGGATCATCGACGAAACGCTCGACCAGGCGCTCGAAGACCGGCCAGCCCTTGTGCGGCGCCGGCATGCCCAGGAAAGCCACTTTCAGAGGGCCTCCCACATCCCCGCCCTCCCCGTCCGTCTTTCGCTTCCTTAGCTTGGCGTGCGGATGCACCTTCGCGTCGGCGGGCCTGACGGGAAAGCTCGAAAGCCACAGATCGAGCGCGGCCTGGGACGGGGCCAGCACGGTCATGGCGAAGGTCTGGAAGAACCGGGCGTGCTCGGCCAGGTGTATGCGTCGCCGCCGTCCATAGAGGCACACAGAGCATGCGGGGCTGTCCGGCGGCGGCGCGCCGCAGAACGCCACGTCGTTGCGCATCAGGGCGTAGTTGGCGCAGACGCTGGCGAAATCGTGGATCCAGAAGAATCCTTCCTTGGCGTCCATGGCGCGCAGGACCGCGGTCATGGCGACGATGCCATGGCCCAGGAAACTGTGAACGGCGAAGGTTGGTGTCATGCCGGTCGCGAACGGGCCCAGCCGCTCCACCAGCGTCTCGGGCGAAAAGACACCCACCCGCTCGCCATTGATCAGTACGCCAACCATTGGATTCAGGCGTTCGAACTCGATCACCAGCCCAGGCGCGGCGGGGTAGAGGTGGATATGGGTCGCGCCGAGAGCGCGCATCGCCTCGGATTCCCGGGTCAGGCACAGTTGCACGCCGCCGAGGTTGGCGGTGAAGTCATCGTGACTAATGGTGACGTGTAGACGTGTGGGCGCGCCCACTTGCCGAAGCGCGGACACCAGTTTCTCGACGTCCGTCGGCTCCGGATCGGGGATACTTTCGCGAAGCGCGCGAACACGCTCGTCCAGCGAAGACGCGACCTTCAGGATCTCATAGCGAAATCCAAGGTCGATCTTGAGCGAGCGCCCCTCCCCTCGCCCGGTCACGATATAGTGGGCAAAGGGATTTACGCCGGCGGCCGCGATGTCCGGATTGGCCTCCAGGTAGGGGGCCATGATGAAGCGCTTGCTGGGGTTGCGGCCCTCGCGCCACCCGAACGTCATGAAGTGCTCGAAGGGATCCACGCCCGCCGCGGCGACATCGGCGTAGGTGGCCAGATAGTACTCGACGTCGAATTCGGCCCGGACCGGATCGATGGCTTCGGTTTGGGCTTCAGCCGTCATGGCGTCCTTTGGTTCCGATAGGCGCGTTAGCCTGCTTCGGGCGCGAAGGACCGAAGATCCGTGATTCAAGTGACCGAGCCGCCTCATGCATCGGCAGCCCTCCATTCATCGTCGAGGAATGCCCGTCAAGCCTCTCCCGCCGCGCCCCTAGGGACGCAGATCGAGCAACCCCATCTTGCACAACCACATCAAGGCCCGAAGCCTGGCCGCCGCGCGCGCTCCCTCCCCGACCAGGCTTCCCACCGTATGACTTTCTCGACTGGCCTCGGCGAGGAGCTCCAGGATCGTCTCGGCCGGCAACACGACGGGATCCAAGACATATTTCGCCACGCCCAGGTCGAGAAACGACGTGATGGATTTCGCGCGCTCGGGGTCGACCACGACCTTCAAGCCCGCCTCGGCCCCTCGCGTCGGATAATCGGCGAAAAGGCGATAGGGGTCCGGACGGGCGGGCCAGAAGATCGGCTCGTCCGGAGCGGCCCGGCGGATTTCCCCCAGCGTTTGGACGAGATCCACGTAGCGGTCCAGAATGACCGGCCAATCGTACTCCTGACGCACCCGCGCCTTGCCGGCCTCGCCAAGGCTTCGCCTCAGATTCGGATCCTCGGCCAGCGCGACCATGCGATCCGTCAGCGCGGCGAGATCGACCGCCGTCGTCATGCTGACGCGGCCGATATAGTAGTCATAGCTATCCTGTCCCAGGGCGTGACGAACCGCCAGGTCCTCGCCGGCGCCCGGCATCGGCATCACGACGGGAATTCGATAGCCGTCGACGCCGTCCCGGACCGTGTCCTTGTAGCCGTCCCAGTCGCTGACGATCACCGGGATGCCCGCGGCCATGGCCTCGAGCGGCGTGATGCCGAAGGTCTCCTGGATATTGTCCGATAGGGACACGAAGACGTCCGCCGCTCGCCACGCGGCGGCATAGCGGGCCATGTCCTGACCATCGACCTGGATGAACCTGACGCTCGGCGCCAGCACGCGGCGCGCCTCCTCGTACGCGGCCGCCATGCCAAGATTGGGGTAGACCCCGGCCTCCATGCACACCAAGGCCTTGCCCGTCCGCCGGCAGGCCTCTTCCAGGGCCTGATAAACCGGCACCGGGCTGGCCTTGGCGTGAAACGTCATGCGACCGGCGAACAGAAAGACGACGTCGTCGGGCGCGACGCCCAGGGATCGGCGGCTCTCCGCGATCTGACCCTCGTCACGGGCGAAGTCGGGAGCGTTCACGCCCAGGGGAATGACGGGGGTGGCGACCGCGTTGAAACGCGTGGCGCCAGTTTGCTCGGCGAACCAAGCCTCGAACTCCGATTGCAGCGTCGAGACCACGCTCAACGCGGCCGTCGAGGTGCAGATCAGCGCGTCCCAGGGCCGAAAAGGCGGCAGCACCATCTCGCTGATCATGTCCATCGCGCCGGTCGAGGACAGCGTGTGGGTGACCCCGAACAGACTGTAGGACTTCGCGCCCAGGCCATTGCGCGCGCTGGCGATGTCCTTGGTCACGGGCCCTGGGAAATAGACCGCGCCCAGCTGCTCGAGCACCTTGTCGCCGGGCGCTTCGCGCCAACGCAGGGTTCCGGCGAACCCGTCACCCTGAAGCTGCTTGAGCATCGCGGCGCCCGAGGCGCGGGCCCCGAAACCATGGATCTCGTTGGTCTTCCAGCGACGCGCGATGCCCTTCATCATGGTCTTGCCGGCGTTCTGGCGCCCCATGATCTTCTTGTCGGTCGAGTAGCCGTCGCCGACATAGTAGATCGCAAAGTTCATGTTCTTCATCGCGCCCAACACGGTATTGGCGGTTGCTGTTACTTCGAAATCGGAGCGACCTAGGCTTGGCCGTCCCGATTGGCCGTCAGCCACGCGTTCCATTCCTGGGCGCGGCGGCTCCATGTACAGGTCTCTCGGAACACGGTCATCTGACGCTCTAGAAACCGCCTATATCCGTCCGGATCGGTCCTGATGCGCCGGACCTCGGAAACCACGCCACGCGCATAGGACAGAGACCACAGAGCTCGGCTCGTGGGAATCCGCATGAAGCGGCCAAACCCGTTGGCGGTCTCCCTCAGGGCTCCGATCTCGCTGCTGAGCAGGAGGCATCCCGCGGCGGCCGCCTCCATCATCACGATGCAGGACGTTTCGACGAAGATCGTGGGATAGGCCCAGATATCGGCCTCGAGCAGCGCGTCCGAGAGATCCGATTGAGATACTCCACCCACATAGTCGACGCCCGGCAAGTTTCTGGCGACCTCGTAATAGACGAAGTATTCGTCCTCTTTAGAAGAGACCTGATACATTGACTGGTCGGAAAATATTCTCAGTTTGGCGTTCGGCAGATATCGCCGAATAGTTGGGAACGACATCAGAAGGAAGTCCAGCCCCCGGCCAGGAGCGCTCGCATAGACAAGCACGGGGTCCTCGCCGCGCTCCGCGAAGGTTGGTTTGATCCGGGGCTTGGCCTCCATCGCGGGCGATATGGCGTTCCGAAGCACCTTGCCATCCATCGCCCATTTCTCGGCGAAGCTGTTTTTCTGGAAATCACTGACGAAGACGGTGTCCGACCAGGCTTCGCGCTCGTCCGTTTCGGCGAACGGCGCGACCGACCCATTATCCACGGTCTTATGTTGCCAGTTGATCAAGCGCGCGCGCACACCCGCTTGTCGAAGCCGGGCTGCCATCGGGGACGTCAAAACGACGACGACGTCTTGATCGTCGAGGCCCGCCGCTGGATTCTCCTGATCGAAGGGCAGACACCGCACACCCAGCACGTGATCACCGGATCCACCAGCGTTGATCAGCGAGACGTCGTGGCCCAGCTTGGCCAGCTCCGCGGATAGAAAGCATGCCGCGGACTGGGTCCCCCCCAGAGGCTGGCGCAGTGGCGTTTCGGGTGTGTACCGTAAGGGCGTGGGATCCAGGAAAGCGATCTTCATTCAGGTCCCGAGTGTCGGCGAGGCAGGCATCCCTGGTTTGGTCAGCCCCGCGGCCCTGTCAAGGCGATCCCTATAACCCACCTTGGTCATAGCCCCGGTTGGGCCCTCTTAGGCCCAAAACCGGGGCGTTGGCGTGATCCGCGCCGCGTCTCGTTGCCTGTTAAGAGGTACTGTTAGATACAAGTTAAATAAGTTAAGGGCCAAACAGAGGTGCTTTTTCTTATTAAAATCATATAGATGGCTGAGGGATAGGTGTGTGATCCCACGTGTTTTGGTGTGTGATCCCACGAAGAAAGGTGGGCAATCCCACGATAAAAAGGTGGGTGATCCCACGATAGTCGAAGGCCAAATCCTTCATTCCATCCACAGCTCTGTGGACAAAATCAGCGGTGTGTGATCCCACGACGGACCCCCGCCTCTCGAATCAAACCCCCCTTTGTTTACGAACTCGGGCGTCGATCTTGCCTAGACCCGGCCAATTGGCCGTCTAGTAGGCATTGTTGACGGAGAAGCTCGCGGCGCTCTGGGGCAATTCACGAGATTTCGGTGGGTGAAACCACGACGGGTCCCCCAAGGTTCAAGATCCTTGTCATTGGAAAGAAAGGACTTTTTGTTCTGAGACCCCTTTCAATCCTCGTTCATCGCTTCCAGCTCCGCCTTGGCCGACGCCAGGTCCGCGGCGTCACGATGGACGACGTGAAGGGCCGAGGAGCCGTCCTGCGTGCGCGTGAACGACAATAGGTACTCCGGCAGCTGGTTGCGCTCGACCACCTTGCGAAGCATCCGATTGAATTCCTTGGGCTGGCTGTCGCTGCCGGTCTTGTCGTAGAGCACTTCGATCCGGCACGTCCAACCCTCCGGCTGGGCGCCGGCGTGCTTGCGCGCGATGCGGTAAAGCGCGCGCTCCAGCCCTCCGGTCAGCAGGAAGTAGTCGGTGTGCATGGTCAGCAGGGATCGTTCGTTGACGATGCCCTCGTACACCCAGTTCGAGAGCGTGATGGTCATGCCCCGCGGCTGACCCGTTTCCGGATCGACCTCCAATGTCCAGCCGTCCAGCCAGCCGAACTGGGCTTCGGTCCGGCGCTTGGGCGCGCGGATCGAAGTGCGGATCGATGTGGTCTCGAGCCGCTGCAGGGCCGCCTGCAGTTCCTGGTATCCGCGGCCGCTGGTGTCGCGCTTGATCGCCCGCAGCAGGTCATAGGTGGTGGTCTTCAAGGTGCGAGGCAGGTCGTTCACGCCCTGCACCTTCATGTGATTGAGAACTGCGGCGGCCCACACCAGGATGTCGGCGTCCCAGATGGTCGCCATGCCGTAGGCGGGCATGGCCTCGACCTTCACCCACACGTCGCTGTTGGGGCTTTCGTATTCGATCGGCTTCAGGCGCTTGCGTTTCTGCAGGCTGAAGAACGGGCGCTCCATCGTCTCCCGCTGATCCTTCAGCGGGACGTCGTGCATCAACGGGATGAAGAAATCGAACTCGGTGTTCGGATCCTTGCGCTTGACCATGGTCGACGCCTAGCGCTCGCCGAAGGGGTGGCGCTGATGCTGACGCAAGACCGCGTCCAGACCCTCGCCGATCAGCGCTTGAACCGTCACGCCCCGTTCCACGGCCAGCATCTTTATGGCCCGCGCCATCTCCTGCGAGAAATAGCCGGCGATCATGGTCTTTCCTCGCCGCGCCTTGGCGACGGGGGAGGGGGTCTTGTCGACGTCCGGCGCTCGCGCCTCCTGGGGCGCGGCGGGGGCCGGGACGGGGGAGGGCGCTCCGGCGGCGGCGGCCAGGCGGCTGGCGAGGCTGGGGCGAGGGCTCATGCGACGTTCCTGGTTTTCTCGGCGCGGGCCTTGGGGGACTTTCTTGTGGGCATGTCGACCTGTCCACACATCCACGTGTAGAGGATTTGAACTTCGCTCGCCGCCTTGCTGGCGGGTTCGAACTCCACGGCGGTCTGTCCGCTGATCACGGCGTGGCGGAAAGCGGCGCGATCGACGAGGCACGCCGGCGCCAACCCCAAGGATAGGCTCTTGATCACCTCGGCCGCTTCCTCGACTAGGGCGGCTGAGCGGGGAGGGACCGCGTTGAGCACGACATAGGCCGGCTTCTGGGCGATCTTCATCAGCTCGCCCGTGGTCTTGATGGCGTGCAGGTCGAAGGCCGACGCCCGGGTGGGTATGAGCACCAGGTCGGCGATCTTGGCGGCCGCGACGGCGGCGGCGTCCGCCGAGGGCGGGGTGTCGATGAAGAGGATGTCGGCGCCGCCGTCGCGGGCCGCGGCGATGGTCGCCTCAAGCCGGGTGTGCGGCGCGGCCACCACGACGGGATTGTCGCCGCCGCGCCAGTCGCCCCAGGAGGAGGCGGTGGCCTGCGGATCAAGATCCACGATGACCGACTGCAGGCCATCGCCCGCCGCGCGGGCGGCCAGGTGCACGGCAAGGGTGGTCTTACCGGCTCCGCCCTTCTGGCTCACGATGGCGATGATCTTCATGTGAAGAATCCTCGTGTGGACGTGAGGGCGCGTGGTCCTGTCCACGCATCAAGACCTCCGACCTTGGCGTCCCCGAGGCTCGTCTGATTTGCGCGCCCTGTCCACGTGTCCAGGTCGCCGCGCGCCCACGGGTCCTCGTGTCCACAGATCAACAAGTCCACGCGTGGGCGCGAGGTATCCCTAGGAGGGTGGGGGGGCGCTGGAGCGCGGCGTGGCGATCTGGATGTGTTCGCAGCCGATCGCGATCAGGCACTGCAGGAAGAAAGCGGCCGTGAAGGAGCCGCGACTGATCTTGTTGCGCAAATTGGCTTCGCTCTCGGTGACACCATGCGCCGCCAGCCGCGCGACCAAATCGCCATAGGTCATCCCCCGGCGCTTCAGTTCGGCCTTCAAGATCCCCTTAACGTCGTCGCTCCGAGCTCGAGTCCCGCTCGATGTTGACGTCGTCATAAGAGCTGCCTTTGTCATCAAAAATGATACTATCATCATTGACATCAAAAGGCACGAGGATCATTGCTCCGCCCTCGCGCCGAAGGCTGGGCCCAGCCTCGGCCGGAATTTTCGCAGACCCGGGGACCGCGACGCGTCAGATGAATCCAAGGATCAGCCCCAAGGAAGACACCTTGCTGACGCTGGCGCTTCGCAAGGGGCGTCCGGCGATCATGTACGCGGCGCTGTTCAGCCTCGTCTCGAACATGCTCTACCTGGCCCTGCCCATCTACACGAACCAGATCTATGGTCGGGTGCTGAGCAGCGGCAGCTTCGAGACCCTTCTCGTGCTGACGACCGGCACGATCGCCGTGTTCGCGGTTTCGAGCGTGCTGGACAACCTGCGGTCCAGGATCCTGGCGCACTTCGGCGTAGTGCTGGACCAGCAGGTCTCCGGACATGTTTTCGCGGCTCTGTTCGACGGCGTGGTTCGTCGCGAGAACGCCGGATCGCAAGCGCTGCGAGATCTGGACACCTTTCGCCAGACCCTGACTGGGTCGGCCGTGGCGGTCCTCTTCGATCTGCCGTGGATCCCGATCTACATGATCATCCTGTTCGTGATCGATCCCGCGATCGGAGCGATCACCTTCATCGGCGGCGTCCTGTTGGTGATCCTGGCCTTCATCCAGGACCGGACGACGCGGCCCATCATCAAGGAGGCCAATGGAGCCGCCCTGAAGAGCTACGGCTTCACCGAGGCGGGTCTTCGCAACAGCGAGGTCGTGCGAGCCATGGGCATGCTGTCGTCGCTTGGACGGCAATGGGCCAATTTCCGCGTCCAGACCATGACCCAGAACGCCTCGGCGTTGCGCCAGTCCGATTTCTGGGGCGGCCTCATCAAGTTCCTGCGCATGTGCGTCCAGGTCCTCATCATCGCCGTGGGCGCAGACCTCATCATCGACCACAAGATCGGCGCGGGCCTCCTCTTCGCGAACATGATCCTGTCGGCGCGCGCGCTCGCCCCCATCGACCGGGTGGTCGCCTCCTGGTCCGCCCTGATCGGCGCCAGCCAGGCGTTCGAGCGGCTCAACACCCTCCTGCGGGACTACAAGCCCTCCCGGGCCTCGACCAATCTGCCTCGGCCCAAGGGCGCCTTGACCGTCGAGGGCCTGAATTACGGTGTCCCGGGGTCGGGTCGCTTGCTGCTCGCCAGCATCAACTTCTCCCTGCCCGCCGGCGAGTTCCTCGGAATCATCGGGCCGTCGGGCGCGGGCAAGTCCACGCTGGTCCGTCTGCTGGTCGGCGTCTACCCGCCGCTCAACGGCGCGGTGCGTCTTGACGGCGTTGATGTCTTTGGCTGGGACCGTAGCGATTTTGGCAGGCACGTCGGCTATCTGCCGCAGGACACCGAGCTTTTCGCCGGCACCGTGCGCGACAACATCGCCCGCTTCCTGCCCGACGTGACCGACGAGGAAGTGATCGAAGCGGCCAAGACCGCCGACGCGCACGATTTGATCGTCCGCCTGCCCAAGGGATACGACACCGAACTGGGACAAGGAGGCGTGGCGCTTTCGGTGGGCCAGCGGCAACGCGTGGGCCTGGCGCGAGCGCTGCTGCGCAATCCGGCCTTCGTGGTGCTGGACGAGCCCAACGCCAACCTTGACCAGCAAGGCGAGGAAGCCTTGCTCGCGGCCCTGCGCGCGATGAAGAGCCGTGGCGTGACCATCGTCGTGGTCTCCCATAAGCCCAGCATGCTGCAGGCCGCCGACAAGCTGCTGGTTCTGCGTGACGGGCGGGTCGACATGTTCGGGGCTCGCGCGGCCGTGCTGGAGCGCCTGACCAAGAACGCGGCCCCCGCGGTCGCCGCCCAACCGGCCGCTCCGGCCATCGAGATCAAGTCATGAATTTCGACCCGAAGCATCTGGGACGCCTGATGGCCCAAAAGGCCTCGACGGACTTGCCCGCCATCGGCGGGCCCGTC
>ERZ1034427.173-NODE-173-length-13401-cov-3.994380_pt1 | contig 13401 bp, 7 predicted proteins | sample MGYA00520607_ERZ1034427 | MGnify/ENA primary metagenome ERZ1034427 (study PRJEB33736, sample SAMEA104288489) | Azolla caroliniana | place: Brazil | collected 1987 | study: EMG produced TPA metagenomics assembly of the PRJEB19522 data set (Is there foul play in the... | reverse complement strand
ATCTCAGGTCACCATGCCAAAGAACTCGCCGAACTTGTTCAGCAACTACGGTTGAAGTTTGCCATGAAGGATCTTGGTCCGGCTCGACACATTCTTGGCATGAAAATAAGTCGAAATTGAAATCGAAGACAATTGTTTCTGTCTCAATCCGACTACATTGGACATGTCTTGGAACGCTTCAACATGCAATCGGCAAAATCTGCTTCGACCCCGCTCCCCATTATTCTTCAGCTGTCTCAGTGAGACTGTCCGACATCCGCCCTGGAGGGGGAAGATACGAAGTCGTTCCCATATGCACAGGTTGTCAGCTCCTAAATGTACGCGATGGTTGCAACATGGCTGAACTTAAAGCCAATACCGTAGGGGTCATCAACGGATTTATGCACAATCTCGGCCGATCACATTGAAATGTAGTAAAGCATGTGTTCAGATATCTCATGCGCACAAAAGACTATGTCATCCTATTTGGCCCAAACGATACTTCAAGCGTAGTCAGTTATACTAACTCAAACTTTGTCGATTGTGTGGAAATCAAGAATTGTAACATATCTAGTGTGTTGAGGGGTTCCGTGATTAGCACCACAACACACCACCTCGACGGATTGAGGTGAGGGCCTTTCTCGACGGATAGAGAAGGTGCCCATGACTCAAGGTAAGAGTCGTGGGCTTATAAGTCTTCTCGATGGATGGAGAAGACACCCATGACCCAATGTGTGAGGCATGGTTTGTACGTGTTCAATTGCCAAGGTGCACATGGGGAATGTAACCTCTAGTGCATTGAATACCCCAAAGTACTCAAGTACCTTTGTGGGGGAAGGGAATCTCCCTATGCATTCAAATAACCTAATGTAGTCAAGTCCTATGTGTGGGAATGGAATCTCCCTAGGCATTCAATCAACTTTAGATGTAGTCAAGTACCTATGTGGGGGAATGGAATCTCCCTAGTGATTGTATTCAATACCATTATGATTGATATAGGGTACTCATGTACTATATGGGGAGACTTATGAGAGAATAAAGAGGATCTTCTATATAAGTTGGACAGAGGGTGGTTGGGTGGAGTTCAACATATCCAAGTTCTCTCCCTTAATTATATTTTCCCTTAGTCAAAAAACGTAGACACGCGAGTTCGAATCCAATCGGCGATCCACCCTTATCGCAAAATTTCGGTGGTGTTACATGGTATCAGAGCGAACTCGCTAAAACTACGCTTGCGGCTTGTGGGAATCGTGAATCTTAAGGTAGTATCCTTTCAAATAGCTTTCTTGACGTACTAATTCTAGAATGGGTGTACATGAAAATATGGATGCACCAACCATGGAAGCGGCTCCTAATGCCTCCGTTACTTCCAACCCGGCGAATGTGTCGTCGGCTTCGGAGGAGGTTCCTATAAATCCTCCCCGAAACCTCCGTCTACGTGTTAAGGAACTCGAGACAAGAGTTGCCTTACTTGAAAGTGAAGCCGGCAATCTTATCACTATGGTCGGGGACCTTAGCGCTCGCCTCGCCGACACGAATTCGAAATTGGTGCGTCTACTTGCTAAAGAGTCTCGTGCCAAGAATGACGCGCGAGAAGAAGCGGCTCGATGCGTCAACGAATCTCCACGTGTGAAGCCTCGTGAACCCGAAAGCTACAATGGAGCTCGAGATGCCCAAATTTTGGAGAATTTCATTTGGGATTGCGAGCAATTCTTCCTAGCCGCCCGTATCCTCAATGAGGCGGACCGAGTCTTCCATTGCTCAACCTTCTTGGCCGGGGATGCTAAACTATGGTGGCGCAACTTCGTGGATGATAGCATTCGACAAAAGGGGCCCATGCCCGTGAATACGTGGGAAGAATTGAAGGAAGCTCTCAACAAACAATTTCTTCCTTCTAATTCCGAGTGGAAGGCTCGACAACAACTTGACCTACTTCGTCACACGGGCCATATCAAGGATTATATTAAATCCTTTCGTGCTCTTATGTTACAAATCCGCTCCATGGGAGAAGAAGATCGTTTCTTTGCGTTTACCAACCGATTGAAAGAGTGGGCCCAAAACGAGCTACGCCGACAAAATGTAACGACTCTTGCGGCCGCTTATGAAGCGGCGGATCGCCTCACCGATTGGCATTCTCAAGGTGGCTCCTCCGATGGCAAAGACAAAGAAAAGAGGGGTCCTCCAAATTTGAAGGCACACAATACTCGTCCCTTCAAGAAGGTGGCTTATAATTCTCAAGGAGGTGGATCTCGACCCCCCATCAATGGCCAAAATGTTGCAAAGAAGTTTCCTTCCGCGAAGACCACGAATGTGAATTCCTTCAAGCCTAAGGATGTTGCCGTGAAAAGGAAGCTTGAATGTTTCATTTGCCAAGGTGACCATTTCGCGAGAGATTGCCCTCTCAAAGGCCAACTCCACTCACTTGTTAAGGCTTCGGATGACGACGCGAACGATCGAACCATGGGGCACATCAAGCGTTTGTGTGCGGTTCATGAGGTAAAGAGTGAGCATTCATTACTTTATGTTAGTGCTCTAATCAATGGTCGTTTGTGTCAAGCGATGGTGGATACGGGTGCGTCTCACGAATTCATGACGCCGACCCTCGCCAAAGCGTGTGGGCTACGTATGGAGGTGAATTCCAAGGGCACTTGGAAGACCGTCAACGGAAAGGAGGAGCAAGTGGGGCGGATTGCTCCTAATGTTGTGGTTACTATTGGAGAGGTGACCGTGCGCGTTGAATTTAGCATCGTCGAGATGGACGATTTTGATGTGGTTTTAGGTCAATCTTGGGCGAGATTGGCGCGCACACTACCCTACCCTTTTGGTGAGCAAGTTCTATTTTTGCAAGATAAACTTCATGTTGTAAAAGCTTCCTCTTCTCGCCCTAACCCCCTCCCAAAAATTCTCTCCTCCATGCAACTCAAGAAGGTAGCCCGAAAGGGTTGCCTTATGGTAGCCGCTATATTTAAGGATACTAATGATCTCGGTCATGCCATGCCCGTAAAGGGCATTCATCCTAACATGATGGTTTTGTTAGATAGGTTTCAAGACGTCATGCCCAACGCTTTACCAAAGGAGTTGCCTCCAAAAAGAGAGGTTGATCATCGCATCGAGGTGGTGCCGGGATGCACTCCTCCCGTGAAGAGTCCTTATCGCTTAAGCGTTGCCGAGAATGCGGAATTAAAGCATCAACTTAACGAGCTATTAGAGGCGGGATTCATACGCCCTTCTAGATCTCCTTATGGTGCCCCGGTGCTCTTCGTCAAGAAGAAGGATGGAAGCTTGAGAATGTGCGTCGATTATCGAGCATTGAACAAGCTCACCATCAAGAATCGCTACCCTCTCCCCAACCTTCGAGAGATGTTCGACCAACTAGGGAAGGCGCGGTACTTCACCAAGATGGATCTTCGTTCGGGATACTATCAAGTGAGGATCGCCGAAGGTGATGTGGAGAAAACCGCCATGCGAACACGATATGGCTCATATGAGTGGCTCGTAATGTCGATGGGCTTAACCAATGCCGTAGCAACCTTTAGTACACTCATGAATCAAGTGTTTGGGCCGGAGCTCGACAAATGCATTGTGGTCTACCTCGACGACTTGCTTGTCTTTAGCCCTACTTGGGACCAACACTTGAAGGATGTTGAGATGGCTCTCCAAAGATTAAGGGAGAACCATCTCTATGTGAAGAAATCCAAATGCGACTTTGGTGTGGAAGTAGTGTACTTCCTCGGCTTCAAAATAGCTCGTGGTGAGCTACAACCCGAAGAGGAAAAGCTTCGTGCAATCAAGGAATGGCCTACACCACGTTCGGTAACGGATGTCCGTTCTTTCCTTGGTTTAGCTTCTTTCTATCGTGTGTTTATTGATGGTTTTGCTTGTCTCTCTACTCCTCTCTCTAACCTTACTAAAAGTGGGAAAAAGTGGTTTTGGTGTGACAAGTGTGCTTGTGCTTTTGATGCCTTAAAAGAGGCATTGTGCACGGCGCCATGCTTGGCGCTACCCGACTTTGACAAGCCCTTTGAGCTTCATACCGATGCATCCGATTATGCCATGGGTGGAGTGCTCATGCAAGAAGGAAGGCCGGTGGCCTTTGAGAGCAAGAAGCTCATGGATCGGGAGACGCGATACCCCACCCATGAGAAGGAGATGGCGGCCATCGTCCATTGTCTTCGTACATGGAGGCATTACTTGATGGGGAGGCACTTCACCGTCCACACGGATAACATCACATCAACGTACTTTGCTTCACAACCAAAACTCACCGCAAAGCAAGCTCGGTGGCAAGACTTCCTTGCCGGTTATGATTTCGACCTCAAGTACAAGCCCGGAAAGCAAAATGTGGTAGCCGATGCTCTTAGTCGAAGGGCCCATTTGGCGGTCATGCATGTGGTGGTTGATACTAATATGTTGCCAACCCTCAAGAGTGCATATCATGGTGATGAATATGCACAAAAGTGCCTTCGTTTGTTTGCTAATGGTGAAAAGGTGGCCCATCTATCTCTCAAAGATGGGGTGATCTACTTCAAGCAACAAAGACTCTATGTACCTCAAGTAGTGAGGAAAGAAGTAATGTATGAGTGTCATGACACATTGTGGGCCGGACACCCCGGTGGGGATAAAACCATGGAAATGTTGACTCGTAGGTACTTTTGGCCACACATGGACCAAGAAGTTCAAGCCTATGTGAGAGGATGCCAAGTGTGCCAACAAGACAAAGCCGAAAGATGCAAGCCCGCGGGATTGCTTCAACCCTTAAGCATCCCGAATCAACCATGGGAATCCCTTAGCATGGACTTCATAATAAGCTTGCCGGAGAGCCAAAACTACACGGGTATCTTCGTCGTCGTGGATCGACTTACGAAGTATGCTCACTTTGTGGCCTATGAAAGCCCCGCGAATGCCGAGTATGTGGCAAAACTTTTCTTTGCCAATGTATTCAAATACCACGGTCTCCCAAGAGAGATTATTAGCGATCGTGATAGCCGCTTCACCGGTAAATTTTGGTCCACACTTTTTGCTTTGATGGGTACTAACCTCAAGTTTAGTAGTTCCTATCACCCACAGACGGATGGTCAAACGGAGAGGACTAATCAAATATTGGAGGATTACCTTCGCCATTATGTTAGCTTGGATCAAAAGGATTGGTCCCAATACCTTGACATAGCGGAGTTCTCCTACAACCTCCACAAGCAAGATTCCACGGGATTTAGTCCCTTTGAACTCAATTATGGGTTCCAACCTTTGTCTCCCGGAGACCTTATGGCGTTACCCTTAGCTAGCATTGTTCCAAGTGCCAACATCACAATGAATAGGTGGTCCACTCGCCTCAACCAAGCTAAGGAAGCTATGGAGAAGGCTCAAGCTAGGTACAAGAAATATGCCGACCTCAAACGTAGGCATGAAGAATATGAAGTGGGTGACTTAGTGTTCGTCAAGTTGGATAGCGAACAATTTATTCTTCCAAAGGGTATCACTCCAAAGCTTGCTCGACGGTACGATGGTCCCTTTCCCATCATCGAGAAACTATCTCCATTGACTTACAAAGTCAAGCTACCGGAACACATGGGTGTGCATCCGGTGTTTCACATTTCCTTGCTCAAGAGGAGCTACATGGATGAAAACCATGAGGAAATGGCGGTTCGAAGGGGTCCCGCTTTGGTGATTGACAAAGGTAGCGACTACGTCTTGGAGGCCATCCTTCGTCATCGGGATCGACCAAACCAAAATGGGCCTAATAGGCTCTACTATTGCCAATGGAAAGGCAAACCCACGGAAGAGAACTCGTGGCAACAAGGCGCAACCTTGTGGCAATTTGAAGATGTGGTTAATGCATACAACTCCCATCACCCTTTTAAAATGAAGAGGGGACGCCTTCTTCAAAGGGGGGAATTGTAACACATCCGATGTGTTGAGGGGTTCCATGATTGGAACCACAACACACCACCTCGACAGATTGAGATGCGGGCATGATCGAGGCGTAGAGAAGGTCCCATGAGTCATGGGCTTCTAATTCTAAGTCTTCTCGACGGATGGAGAAGACACCCACAACTCACATGGTGAGATTTAAGCTGGCCAGAGGGTGGTTGGGCAGTATGTTCAACGCGTCCAAATTTTTCACTTAGTCATCCTTCACGCAATCGAGCAATGTGGTCACACGAGTCCGAATCCAATTGGAGGTCCACCCTAATCACAAAAAATCGGTAGTGTAACACCCCGTGATCTTTGGACATGGACATGGCTGACTCCACAACCACCATCAAAGTATCGGGCCGTCGGGTGGGGTACATGAGGTCATGATCATGGTCATGGTCATGATGCTGAATAATTCTGGATTAATGGATGCCATGCCCCCTTCATCTCCTCACACCCTTGTGAACAGGGTTGCTGGGGCACATGCCAAGAGTGTGGCTATGGATACTATTAGATTAGGTAATACACACCAGAGCTTCATCAGATCATTGCACGACAATAATGAATCCTCTCCTAGCTCTCACCTGATCCATAACTATGTTGTATCAGGTCAGTATAATCAAGCTTTGACTCTGTTCCACAAAATGAAAGAAGAAGAAGAGGAGGAGGAGGAACAGGAAAATCATCCTCAACAACAACAGCATTTTGGATGTAACAAACAAACTCTTTTAGACCTCATGAAAGCTTGCTCTAAGATTAATTCTCTTTATACAGCAAGACAAGTGCACTATGAAATAGTGAAACACGGTTTCGAAACCAACCAAAGCATTGGCAACACACTTGTGGATATGTATGGGAAATGTGATTCCATCCTCGAAGCTCGGGATGTGTTTGATGATCTCCCTCGTAGAGATTTGGTTTCATGGAATGCTCTTATATCTGGATATGCTGACCATAGCCTTGGTGAGGAAGCATTAAGGTGCTTGGAACAAATGAAATATCATGGTATAATACCTGATGCCATCACATATCTTGGTGCCATGAAAGCTTGTGCATCTATGAGAGACCTGAGAAAGGGACAAAAATTACATGTAGAAATGATCAAAAAAGGATTTGAATCTCATGTATTCCTTAGCTGCACTATGGTGGACATGTATGCGAAAAGTGGCTGGTTAGTTGATGCTCAAGGTATATTTGATGCATTGCCAGAGAGGGGTATGGTCTCATGGACTGTTTTGATGTCAGGGTATGCTGACCATGGCCATGGTGAAGAAGCTTTAAAGTGTCTCGCCCAAATGCAAAGGGAAGGTTGGCTGCCAAATGTTGTCACTTTTGTTTGTGGTCTGAAAGCTTGTAGTAGCAGCAGAGCAATTGATAAGGGCCGAGAATTGCATTGTGAAATAGCAAAAGAGGGATTTGAAAAGCACCCTTTTATCAATAGTGCTTTGGTGGATATGTATGCAAAATGTGGCTCAGTTTCTGAATCTCGTGATGTATTTGATGAAATTATTGATCAAGATATTGTGTCGTGGACGGCACTTATTGCAGGATATGCTGAGCATGGGTATGATGAGGAAGCATTGAACACTTTAGAAGCTATGAGATGTGCTGGAATTTCTCCTAATGTTATCACTCTTGTTTGTAGTTTGAAAGCTTGTGGTAATATAGGAGATATAGACAAGGGCCGGATGCTACACTGTGAGATTGTCATCCAGGAATTTGAAGAGAATTCATATGCCATCAATACGCTAGTTGGCATGTATGCGAAATGTGGTTTCGTTGATGAAGCGTTGTCCATGTTTGAAGAATTACCCTCTTATGATATTGTCTCTTGGAATGCTATGATCTTAGGCTATGCAGAACAAGGTGATATTGAGAATGCTTTTATCCTTGGTGCTCAAATGCAAGAGCAAGGTTTATTATTTGATGGTATTACGTTTGTCTGCCTATTAAAAGCGATTTGTAACACAGAAGCTTTAGAAACTGGAAAAAGAATACATGCCCAAATGCTAAGATTGAATGGGATTGAGACTAATGATGTGATCATTTCAACTGCTTTTATTGACATGTATAGCAAATGTGGAAACATGTCTTATGCACAGGAAATCTTTAATAATATGTACACAAAAGATCACATACTTTGGACAGCTCTTTTAACGGGATATAGTCAACAAGGAAAGAGTGAACATGTTTTCCATCTGTTTGATACAATGAAAACAGCTGGAGTGCAACCTAATGCAGTTACATTCCTTAGTTTACTCAATGCATGTAGTCATTCAGGTCTTATAGACAAAGCGTATGAATTTCTTGAAGTAATGAAAAGAGACTATGGCATTGTACCCACTGTAAAGCATCACAATTGTATTCTAGACCTTTTAAGCCGAGCAGGACAAGTCATCCAGGCTATGGAGGTTTTGGATAACATGCCAACGCAACCAAGTTTCGTCACTTGGAGTACTGTATTGGGTCATTGTAGGAATCAGGGTAATGTTAGGCTTGCAAAACATGCTTTCGAATGTGCAATGGCATTGGGTGATAATAAACATTCATCAGCATTCATTCTAATGTCCAATATGCTTGGAGACTTATTATTAGAAGAGTATGAGGAGATGATATGTGACGACTAAGGTTATAATCACAAAGAGCGGAAATTTACTATGGAAAATATTTGTTACAAGAAAGCAATGGGCGTTGTAAACTGAAGAAGATGTGTTTACATCAGTTTTTATTATGGAAGCATAATAGAAACTCTATGAGCCAGGGACAATAAAGTTCATTAGAACTCACAGCGTGGAGCAATTTCACACTAAACAAAAGATTGCATGGGCTTGTACCATCCAGACAAAAAAGATGTTTTCCATCTTTGGTTAAAATTATGTGGAAGGAAGGCATTAATCTGTTGAGTAATGAAATGCCAAGGAACTGCCAGAAACATGTAAAAGATTACACATTTGCTGTCCATCAAAGAGTCATAAATGGATCTTTGCAGAAGTTCTGCATTCATGGATGTAACTTCAGAATCAGTTTTGTCCTGCAAAGAAGGATCAAGTTACATATACCAACATCATAGCACAAGGGTTACTAGGAAAGAATGGTATGCTTGCACTACCTTCTGTAAAAAGCAAAATTAGTGACACTAATGGTCTACAAGGAAAAATACAAGAAACAACTGGGTGATAATAAGTTGATTGTTTTACTTTTCACCCTTCCATTTCCACATGAAAAAGGTATTCCTGCTCTGCAAATGTTCTGCACTTTGCAACAAGATTGATTGGGGGTTCTGGGGTCCTCCAGTGATAAACTACCAGTGATAATGAAAATTTATGTATTGGCTTGTGGAATTAAAAAATCAATGGAAGTGCACACGTGGTCATTTTGAACAAAGAGATATATCATGGTTGAAAAAGAACATTGGTATATAACATCAAAAATGTAAATTGGAAGAGATTTTCATTAATCATGCTAGTAAAAATACAATAGTAGAAATACTTCGACACGTATTACGCAAATGAACATTCGAATTCAAAGCTTTGAAATTATTAAATGCTTTAGCTCTTTACATTTTAAATCCAAGCCTGTTAAATGCCTCCTGCTAAATCAGTATCTGGAAATAGTTGATCTACAGTTATTAGTAAAAGCAAGGGTAGTATACAGTCTTTCCTGATGTTATTGGCACGACAGATGCAAGACATATACTTCCCACAACTGTTAAAGCCACGCATCTAATGTTCAATTATAAACAACACCATCACAAGGGATACATTATTGGAACTTAGAAACATCTCTAGGAACCTGTTATCAAACCACTACATCCAATAATTATTATACAATCTTTTTAATACTAGAACCCCTTTCTAAAACCCCAAAACACTACAAGCCATGAGGCATTCGTCTTGCAAGTATCAATTAGGTGAGAGGGGTCTGCGTCAGCTTCTCATATTGCCGAGAAATTTCATCATCCTTCCCTCAACATCAGCTTTCGTTTGTACAGTGGTTTACACACATTGAGAGTTCTGTGTTAGATATTATCTAGTTCTGTGTGTTAGATATTACCTCCGTATCAAATGTTAATGTTAGTAGAGTGTATGTGCGTGTCCATGCATGCGCGAATGAATTTGTGTACATTCATCTCTCATCTTCATTCATTTTGCAGACCTCAGAAGGAGGTAAAAAGCAGTCCTTAGAAAGACCTTGTACATTGATGGCAACCTCTTCAATCTCCCACATTTCCTCCATTCTTGTTTTTGTATGGCTCATAGCTTCCTCCCCAAACCTAAAGAGAGTGACCACAGAGTGACCTGAATGTGCTATATTCACACCATCAACTCTTCGATAGTCCCGTATTGATGATTCTGTATTTGTCTCCCAGTAAACTGTCCCAGTATTATCACTAGTCTGTATCCTTGTGAGATATGAATCTTCCACAAAGACTAACAGACCAGTTCTTTGGCTGAAATATCCATTGAGTGTATGCCTTATAACTTCTGAAGCTCCATCTCTCCTCAGATTCAAAATGCCAGGGTCGACAGAATACTTAAGAACAAAGCAATCCTCATCACCAATCTTCTTCTCCCCGATGCACTTTGCATCGATGAACACGTTAGCAATGGTGACTGGGTCCAACCCCTGCTCATAATAAGAAGCATGTTAGATAGTTTTGATATTGGTAAGAAATTGGGAATTTTGCCATCTTTCTATTTGACAACGTTAACATTGGTGACATTCTTACAATATGGAAAAACCCCTTGATATTTCGAAGAAAAACATATCCATACAAATTAATCATGTACTTGATGTTCTTTAAAAGTGATCAATTAATTGAAGACTATTATTTAGGATGTAGACTCAGACCAAATCAAATCAAACCAAAACCTGCATTGTGCGGCGCAAAGGTCGTAGAGGGCCTTTAGCAAGATGGGCACCAAGCCATGATGTGGATCTCCACACCACGTTTCCATCGCTCCCAGATTGAACTGTATGTCCCTCTAATTCCATCTCAACATGCCACTTATCAGGCAACATTTGCCACAACACAAACCATCCATTCTCTGCCGCCTTGATTGGGTCCTTCGTTACACGTGTTGCAGTCTCAAATTCCGTTGTCAGCATCCGAACCTTGCCTCTAGTATAAAAATTCTTTATCTCATTCAGAAGCTTCAGACCCCCTACTGCTGCAATATACTGTTGGATGATGTACTGTGCACATGAAGACTCCTGTAATGTAGCATAAACAAATAAACCCCGAAGATCAGTTGCAAGTCTATGAAAACGGCTGCAAAAAAAGAAAATGAAATGCAAAACAAAGACTATTTTTGTTTTCTTAATTTGAATCCTAAGTGAAGTCTGCTTTATGTACGCAACATTTTCCCCACTATATTGCAGATTAAGAACTTTCATGCAAGGGTTCAATATATATACATACACATATCGTATGGTTGAGCATAACAGAAAATGGCCCATTGAAAATGTCTAAAAATGTATTGTCAGATACTTCTTTCATAAATTCAGGCTTCTTCCAAACAAACATAATATAGTGGGAAATGTGGACTTAAACTCTTGTGAGAACTACCCCGTGTGAGCTAAATCTAGCTCTTTTCCATAAATTAGACTTGCGTTTGATGCAATCAAACTCAAATATGTGACAAATATGTACATATATATAATAAAACCTAAAGTCTTCTACGCACACACCCGCATATATATAGAGGTCAAGTTCGTTCAAAAACACAAACTTACAAGTGGTATGCCTTTGTGGCACAAAGGCATGACGAGTTGAACCTGATGGTGATGATGACGAAACACAGGGAATGGAGCCAAAGGGCAAGCAAGAACACCCAGAAGAAGCTTTGGATCTGAGCTCTTGGCATGTAAGAAAACCTGAGGAAACAATCGATAGCTTCTTCTGTCTTTCATCCAATTCATTAAACTCTCCCATGACGAACCGGAAGATGTTGTATCTTGTCTTCTTCTATGATGATTATAATGACGATTTCTGTGGCGCTGATGATAATTATTATATGTAGTGGGGGTGGGGGTGGGTCCTTCCCACAATGGAGATAAGAAATCTCCAACAGGATTTATAGCAGAGAAAGAGGTTCTCTTGTTAGAGGAGATCATAATGCTACTGATGTTGTTGTTGGGATAATCCTGATGAAAGCAAAGGCACAACTAATTTACACAGGGAAGGAAGAAAGAAGCAGTTACATACATGCTTTCACTCCATATCCACATACATACATACATACATACATACATAGCTTTCCTTCATGGGTGTTCTGTTTTTTTCTCTTACATTTATTTCTGTGTTGGTCTGGAAAAGCCTGTGGGTATGTATGTATGTATGTATTTTGCTTCCTCCACAGTCTACTCCACCATCATATCATCATCATGTCTTTCTCCTCACTCACTCACTCACTCACACAGTTCACTCTCTGACTTGACTGACTATGACACCATTTCTTTCCCTCCTGCCTTTCTAATCAAACACACACCTACACAACCCTCTCTTTTTCCCAAGATTCCCAAAACCAAACCAAAAACCCACACCTGCCAATGTCCACCCAATTGTCCGTACCGAATCCGCCAATGTCTTGTGTTCAAATCACATTTTTCCCCTCCTCCTCCTCCTCCTCATCTGTCTTTCTTAGCTCCCGTTTTGCATCGGCGTTGTTTGAATATGTACAATACATTCCTGCCAAATTAACTTTGCAGTTCTTTTGTTGAGCATGTATTTGTCACTGACAATGACAATGTGACGTAGTCACTTATCTTGGCATGATGTAGTTTGTGTGTTGGATCACTCCCTTTCGATGTTATATACAGTTGAGCATTAAACTTTCGGACCTGTTGCAAGAAAGCTCCGATTTCTTTTGTGAATAGTTACATTTCAGTTGACAATGTTATTAATGTGGGCGGTCAGGATGTTTGTGATTCTTGCTTAGAGTGATAAAATGTTAAATTTTCAAGATGGGTATTGTAATTCTTAAGGATGACCACAATCGTCGGGTTATTAAAAAATAAATCGTTGAAGCTTGACATGGTATTTCAAGACACGTACATCTTTCGTCACACACATTCCCCTTGACTCGAGGGAAAGTAAGATTACAAATCCATGGAAGATTAATTTTCTCGCGGATAGTTAAGGGCACTTGTGCATTCCAAATCATGAAACTTGCATTATTATAGAGCCTTCCTATTAACAACATGATGGAAACTTCCTAAATATGTTATACAATCTATGGTGAGATCCAAGGATGCTTCCACAACCTTTTTTGTTTAGTAACACTTTTATTACTAGTGGGAAACCTCAAATTGAGGTGAAAACCCACAACGAATAAAGAGAAATATACAAGTGTCAATTAGACACTAAAGAGCTTAGAAGCACTCAAAGTAAAGAGTGTAAATTTGCAGTGTGATGTCTCTAAGTTGCAAACAATCAAATAGAGATTGCCTGAGGGATTGCTTAAAGAAGCTAACTTCATGCAGTTGGTTTCGATCAAAGACCTTATT
>ERZ1034427.172-NODE-172-length-13498-cov-2.607305_pt1 | contig 13498 bp, 12 predicted proteins | sample MGYA00520607_ERZ1034427 | MGnify/ENA primary metagenome ERZ1034427 (study PRJEB33736, sample SAMEA104288489) | Azolla caroliniana | place: Brazil | collected 1987 | study: EMG produced TPA metagenomics assembly of the PRJEB19522 data set (Is there foul play in the... | reverse complement strand
TCCCCATCGCGCCGCCGCTCTTTTATCGTGTCTTCGTGACAGGCCTTGCTGGCGAGCCCCTATTGGCAGGTCTCTATTGGCAAGCGAGGCACTCGTCGTAGTCGGTCTTCTCGGGGACGTCGAAGCCGTCCGTCGTCTTCTCCGCCTTGTCCTCCGCGCCGGCATAGGCCGCGCGTTGCACCGACTTGGAGCGCAGGTAGTACAGCGACTTCACGCCGCGCTCCCAGGCGCTCCAGTGCAGCATGTGCAGGTCCCACTTGTCGACGTCGCCCGGCAGGAAGACGTTGACCGACTGGCTCTGGCAGATTTCCGGCGTCCGGTCGGCGGCCAGTTCGATCACCCAGCGCTGGTCCAGTTCGAAGGCGGTCTTGTAGACGTCCTTCTCGTCCTGGCTCAGGAAGTCCAGGTGCTGGACCGAACCCTCGTGCTCCAGGATCGAGCCCCAGACCACGTCGGTGTTCTGGCCCTTCTCCTCGAGCAGGTTCTCCAGATAGGGGTTCTTCACCGCGAACGAGCCCGACAGGGTCTTGTGGGTGTAGATGTTGGCCGGGATCGGCTCGATGCCCGCCGACGTACCGCCGCAGATGATCGAGATCGAGGCGGTCGGGGCGATGGCCAGCTTGTGCGAGAAGCGCTCGACCGAGCCGCGATCGGCGGCGTCGGGGCAGGGGCCCTTCTCTTCACCCAGCTTGATCGAGGCCTTGTCGGCCTCGCGGCGCAGGTGCTTGAACATCCGCATGTTCCAGCTCTTGGCCAGGGCGCTTTCGAACGGAACGTTCTGGCTCTGCAGGAACGAGTGGAAGCCCATCAGGCCCAGGCCCACCGAGCGCTCGCGCATGGCGGCGTAGGCGGCCGAGGCCGCGGCGTCGGGCGCGCGGTCGATGAAGTCCTGCAGGACATTGTCGAGGAAGCGCATGACGTCCTCGATGAACGTCGGGTGGTCGCGCCACTCGAGGAAGGTCTCGGCGTTGACCGACGACAGGCAGCAGACGGCGGTGCGCTCGTTGCCCAGGTGGTCGGTGCCGGTGTGCAGCATGATCTCGCTGCACAGGTTCGACTGGCGCACCTTCAGGCCCAGCTCGCGCTGGAACGAGGGCATGGCGTTGTTCACGCTGTCGGAGAAGATCAGGTAGGGCTCGCCGGTCTGCAGGCGCAGCTCCAGGACCTTCTGCCACAGGGCGCGGGCGTCGACCTCGCGCAGGACTTCGTTCGTCTTGGGCGAGCGCAGGCCGAACTTCTTGCCGTCGCGCACCGCGAACATGAACTCGTCGGTGATGTTGATGCCGTGGTGCAGGTTCAGGGACTTGCGGTTGAAGTCACCCGACGGCTTGCGGATCTCGAGGAACTCCTCGATTTCCGGGTGGTGGATGTCGAGATAGACGGCGGCCGAGCCGCGGCGCAGCGAGCCTTGGCTGATCGCCAGGGTCAGCGAGTCCATCACGCGGATGAAGGGGATGATGCCCGAGGTCTGGCCCTGGCCCTTCACCTTCTCGCCGATCGAGCGGACGCCGCCCCAGTAGGTGCCGATGCCGCCGCCGTTGGCCGCCAGCCAGACGTTCTCGTTCCAGACGCCCAGGATGCCGTCGAGGCTGTCGTTCACGGCGTTCAGGAAGCAGCTGATCGGCAGGCCGCGGTCGGCGCCGCCGTTCGACAGCACCGGGGTGGCCGGCATGAACCACAGGCGGCTCATATAGTCATAGACGCGCTGGGCGTGGTCGGCGTCGTCGGCGAAGGCCGTCGCGACGCGCGCGAACATGTCTTGGTACGACTCGCCGGGCAGCAGGTAGCGGTCTTCCAGCGTGGTCTTGCCGAAGTCCGTCAGCAGGGCGTCGCGCGAGCGATCGACCTCGACCTTGCGCACGAGGGCGAGCTGCGGCCGCTTGGCGGGCTTGATCGCCGCCAGTTGGGCCTCTCTACGGATGGTCGTCTTCGCCGCTTCACTGCCGTTCATGACCAAATTCCATTGCTCAATCAGCGTGTTCCGGAGAAGGGTTTTGCCCCGCCCAGCCGCTATATCTTGTGGCCGAGGAGCCCCCTCAGCCCAGATATGGGGCCACAGTGGTGAACGACTCGTCAACGGTGTTCGGGCGAGTTTTTCGTTAACAAGCTGTGAACGGGTCGAACTTGTGAGGCAGGATCAAGGGGTTGCCGGGATGAACTTTTTTCACCCGCGACGGACGGTCGCAAGACGGCCTTTGACATCCGCCCCCGGACGACCAGCGTTCGCTCACAAGAGGGCCACAAGATGTTGGGACGGGCGGGAAGAAGCCCGCCGAGGCGTGATAACGCTAACGCTTGTCGTCCCGGCCGGAAGACCACGGTGCGGGTTGGAAAGCCCAGACCCAGGAGCCGCCCGCATTGCGCTTGGCCCCTGGGTCCCGGATCGGCCTGGCGGCCGTCCGGGATGACACGGTTTGGGAGAGCCTACCCTAGCATCACCTCGGCGATCTGCACCGCGTTGAGGGCCGCGCCCTTGCGCAGGTTGTCGCCGACCACGAACAGGGCCAGGCCATGCGCGACGGTCGGGTCGGGACGCACGCGGCCGACGAAGACTGGATCCTGGCCCGTGGCCGCCAGGGGATTCGGCACGGCGTCCACGACGACACCCGGCGCCTGGCCCAGCAGCGCCAGCGCCTCGGCCGCGGAGATCGGCCGTTCGAACTCGGCGTTGATCGACAGCGAGTGGCCGGTGAACACCGGCACGCGCACGCAGGTGCCCGAGACCGGCAGGCCCGGCAGCTCCAGGATCTTGCGGCTCTCGTCGCGCAGCTTCAGCTCTTCCTCGGTGTAGCCGTCCTCGCCCAGCACGTAGTTCAGCGGCACGACGTTGTAGGCCAGCGGCACGGCCCACTTGCGGGGTTCGGGCAGGGGCGCGGCGTCCGGAGAGCGGGCCAGGCCGTCGAGATCGCCGGCCGCGCCGGCGCGCAGCTGCTCGGACAGCACCTCGATGCCCTCCATGCCGCCGCCCGAGGCCGCCTGGTAGGTGCTGACGGTCAGGCGCTTCAGCCCCGCCTTGTCATGCAGGGGCTTGAGCACCGGCATGGCGGCCATGGTGGTGCAGTTGGGATTGGCGACGATGCCCTTGGGGATGTTCGCCAGAGCGTGCGGGTTCACCTCGGCCACCACCAGCGGCACGTCCGGGTCCGAGCGCCAGGCCGAGCTGTTGTCGATCACCACGGCCCCGGCCGCGGCGGCCTTGGGGGCCAGTTCGCGCGAGGTCGAGCCGCCGGCCGAGAAGAACACGATGTCCAGGCCGGCGAAGTCGGCGGTCGAAGCGTCCTCGACCACGATCTCCTGGCCCTTGAACGCGACCTTGGTCCCGGCCGACCGCGCCGAGGCGAACAGGCGCAGGCTGGCGAGCGGGAAATCCCGCTCGGCCAGCAGCTCGCGCATCATGCCGCCGACGAGGCCGGTGGCGCCGACGACGCCGACGTGGGGCGGATTGGAACGGGAAAACTTGAAGCTCACGGTCTTGCGTCTCCTGAAGGGTGCGGAGCGCGGGGAGCTAGAGGTCTCTGGATATGAGAACCGCCCCGCGCATCGGCGGGGCTGGTTGCGGGATGCTCGCTAGTACGCGCGCACGCCCGACCACGCCCCGCCGAGGCGGGTCGTTTTCGGGGTGGTAATTTTGGTCGCGCGGACTTGCATCGGCGGCGCTTCTAGCGAGGAAGCGTGGCCGCGTAAAGGGCGTTTTGGGGAAGGAGGTTGCGGCGTCGGGGCGGTGTGGCGCGCGGCGGGGCATGAACGTGCCCTGGGCGGCGTGTTCGCCTTCCATGGCGCGCGAAAATCCGTGCAGGATGTCGGACGCGGCGCGCTCGGCTCGTCCTTCGAGCACCCGCCGCTGGAGATCGCCCATGCCGCCCATCCTGACCGCCTTCCGACAGTCGCCCGATCGCGGCCGGGGTCTGGCGCGCGACATGCAGGTGCGCTGGGCGCTGGAGGAGGTGGGCCAGCCCTACGACACGCGGCTGGTGACCTTCGACGAGATGAAGGCGCCCGCGCACTTGGCCTTGCACCCGTTCGGCCAGATTCCGACCTATGAGGACGCGGGCCTCGCCTTGTTCGAGTCCGGCGCCATCGTGCTGCGCATCGCCGAAAGCCACGCGGGCTTGCTGCCCACGGACCCGGACGCGCGCTCGCGAGCGATCACGTGGATGTTCGCGGCCCAGGCCACGCTGCAGCCGCCGATCGTCGAGCTGGAGATGGCGTCCCTGGTCGAGCGCGACGCGCCGTGGTTCGAGGCCCGCCAGCCGATGCTGGAACAGCGCGTCCGCGACCGCCTGGGGCAGCTCTCCGCGCGGCTGGGCGAGGCGGAGTGGCTGGACGGGGATTTCAGCGCCGGCGACCTGATGATGGCGACGGTCCTGCGCCGCCCGGGCTCGGCGCGGCTGCTGGACGCCTACCCGAATCTGGCCGCCTACATCGCCCGCGCCGAGGCGAGGCCGGCGTTTCAGCGCGCGTTCGCGGACCAGCGTGCGGTGTTCGAGGCGGCGGCGAAATAACCCCTCACCCAGCCGGCGCCCCCAACCGCTCCCACCCGTCAAAGAACGGGAACCGCTTCTCCCAGAACTCGGCCAGCCGCGGATCGGCGTCCACCCGCTTCACCACCTCGCTCATCTTCGGCGCGGCCTCGTAGAATCGCACGCGCCTCGGCCCCCAGCGGCTCAGCACCGTGACGTAGAGGTCCAGCACCGTCAGTTCGTCGCCCAGCAGGTAGCGCCCCCCATGGCTGTCCATCTGGGGCGCGATCTGGCTCTCCATCATCCGCCAGCAGTCGACGATCCGCTCCTTGATCGCGGCCTTGACCTTGGCCTGCAGGTCCTCGTCGTCACCGACCAGGCGCGAGGGCGCGTCGCTGATCCAGTACAGGGAATAGATCGAGGCGGGGATGAAGGTCATCCAGCGCAGGTACTGGGCGCGGACCGAGCCGTCGATGGCGGGGGCGAGGCGCGCCTTGGGGTAGCGGTCGGCCAGCCACATCAGGATGGCGGCGCTTTCGGTGATCGTCTCGCCCTTCTGGGTGACCAGGGCCGGAATCTGCTTAAGGGGATTGACCGCGGCGACCTTGGCCTGCTGCGCCTCGCCCTCCCAGGTCGGCGCCTCGATCACCTCATAGCGAAGGCCGATCAAGGACATAGCCGCCTCGACGGGCACGCCGCCGGAGCCGAGCGCGCTGAAAAGCGTGTACCTCTTGTCCACAGATCCTCCTCTATCTTGTGTCGGCGACCCATTGTCACACCACATGTAGTGGGGCACTCTGAGCGTGCGTCGGGCGTCAGCCTGCCGTACTTTACCTAACCCGTCCGCTCGATTCTCGCTCCGAGGCTATGTCATGTCCGCACCGTCGTCGCTGATCCTGCCTGGCCTGATGACCCCTTCGGGCGGCTACAAGCCGTTCCGCTATCCCTGGGCCTACGACTTCTGGAAGAAGCAGCAGCAGGTCCACTGGATGCCGGAAGAAGTGCCGCTGGGCGAGGACCTCAAGGACTGGGCCGTCAAGCTGAACGACAAGGAACGGAACCTGCTGACGCAGATCTTCCGCTTCTTCACGCAGTCCGACGTCGAGGTGCAGGACAACTACATGGAGCGCTACGGTCGGGTGTTCAAACCGACCGAAGTGAAGATGATGCTGGCCTCGTTCGCGAACATGGAGACGATCCATATCGCGGCCTACGCCCTGCTCCTCGAGACCATCGGCATGCCCGAGACCGAGTTCTCGGCGTTCATGGAATACGAGGCCATGAAGGCCAAGCACGACTACATGCAGACCTTCGGCGTCGAGACCAACGCCGACATCTGCCGCACCCTGGCCATGTTCGGCGGCTTCACCGAGGGGCTGCAGCTGTTCGCCTCGTTCGCGATGCTGATGAACTTCCCGCGCTTCAACAAGATGAAGGGCATGGGCCAGATCGTCTCGTGGTCGATCCGCGACGAGAGCCTGCACTGCGACGGCATCATCAAGCTGTACCACGCCTTCAACAAGGAAACCGGCGCGGTGACCAAGGCGGTGGCCGACGACATCGTCGACTGCTGCAAGCACGTGGTGGGCCTGGAAGACCGCTTCATCGACCTGGCCTTCGAGGCCGGCGACATCCAGGGCATGACCCCGGACGACATCAAGTCGTACATCCGCTTCATCGCCGACTGGCGCCTGCGCCAGCTGCAGCTGCCGGAAGTGTACGGCGTGAAGGAAAACCCGCTGCCCTGGATGCAGTCGCTGCTGTCGGGCGTCGAGCATGCCAACTTCTTCGAAGCCCGCGCGACCGAATACTCCAAGGCCGCCACCAAGGGCTCCTGGCACGGCGCCGAGGGCGTCTGGACCAGCTTCGACGAAATGATGAAGAAGCGCACGGACCTGACGCCGGCGGAATAACAGCCTCTTTCCGGGGGGAGAGAAGGGCGGGATCCGGAGCCGGGTCCCGCCCTTTGTCGTTTCGTCTCCGAAGAGAGACGCGCGGAGACCCACATATGCGAATAGATCGGGCCGAGCGTTGGATCGCCGCCTCCCCCGGGCGGGTCCATGAGGCCCTGACGACCCGGGAAGCCGTGGAAGCCTGGTTGCCCCCGGCCGGCGCGCGCGCCGCCCTCGAGGCTTTCGAGCCTCGCCCCGGCGGAGCGTTCCGGATGACCCTGACCTTCGACACGCCTGGCGAAGCCGGCGCGCATAAGTCCTCCGAGACCACGGACGTCGTGGAAGGCCAGTTCCTGGAGCTTGTTCCAAACGCGTCCGTGCGGCAGCGCTTCACGTTCGTCTCGGACGATCCCGCGTTCGCCGGAGCGATGACAATGACCTGGACGCTGACCCCCGAGGCGGCCGGGACGCGGGTGGTGGTGACGGCGAAGGACGTTCCGCCAGGCATCCGCGCCGAAGACCACGAACAGGGCATGGCGTCCTCGCTCCAGAACCTCGCCGCCCATCTCGACGCGAGCGCGTGACCCCGGCTTAGCCGCGGGCCAACCACGGCCATTCGCGCCATGGTGTGGCCCAGCTTCCGACACAACGAAAAGGCGTTCTGGCGCGCGGACGGGGTCTGCGGCGGGGGAGCGATGCGGGGTGTTCGGGGACGGTCGCGTCGATGGGGCGTCCTGGCCGCCTTGTCTTTGGCCCTGCACGCGATCGTGCTGGCCTGGCTGGCTTGGCCCGCCGCGCCGACGCTGCTCGCCGCTGGGCCTGACCTTCCCCCGATGTCGGTCGAGCTGACTAGGCCCGAGGCCAGGACGGCGCCGGCCAAGGCCTCGCGCCGCGCGTTGGCCGCTTCGCCCTCCGAGTCGGCGTCAATTCCGGCATTCGTGTCGGCGCCCGCCTCACCGGACATCAGCGCTCCGGCCGTGGCCGGCCCGTCCCCCGGCGGCCTCTCTGGACCAGCTGTCCCCGCCGACGCCCTGCGCGCCGCGCTCCGGGCGGGGGCGGGGGCGGGATGCGCGCGCGCGGGCCAGTCGCGCGAAGAGCGGGAAAAGTGCGAGGAGCGCCTGGGTCGCCTCCAGGCGAACGCTCCCAGCTACCCCGCGCCCATGGATCCCGGAAAGCGCGCCTACTACGACGCCGTCGTCGCGGCGGGGTCGTCGGGCGGGACCTATGGCGACGCCCCACCCGGCGCGGTCAGTCCGGGCGCGGCCTACGGGCGCCTGCTGAACTGCTCGATCAAGTTCGGTCCGGGCGCGAGACCCAAGGATCGCCAGGGCGAGGTTCGCCTGGGGCGGACACCTTGCGTCGTCCCCGCGCAGGGCAGCTTCTTCACGCCGGAAGCCAGCGCGCGGAAGCGATAGCGCCGCCGCGCGCCGAGAAATCGGCTGTACGTACAAGTTTGGAATGGCGTCCGGACGGGCTTAAGGTTTCGATCGATCGTCTTTCCGAGCTTGTCTGCGCTCCGAAACGCCAGAAACGAGTAGCGATGCGACGCCAGCCCAAGAAGTCGGAGACCCTGCAGGTTCGTCTGCCCCACGGCATGAAGCGCGACTTCATGCGGCGGTGCGAGGACGAGAACCGGCCGGCGAGCGACGTGCTGCGCGACTTCATCCAAGGCTATCTGGCGGGTCCGGTGGAAATGCTCACATCGGAGAGAGCCGTGATGATCCGCAGAACCTTCGTCTACCCCGTCGTCGCGGCGGCGGCCCTGTTGGGCGCCGTCCTGGTGCTGACGCCTCAGAGCAGCCAGGCCAGCAGCCTTCGCGACGACTTCGCCGCCATGGACGCCGACCAGGACGGCTTCGTGGCCTTGGGCGAGTACAGGCCGTCCGAGGATGGCGTGACCTACTCCCAGCGGACGGCGACGTCAGAGCCGTCCAGGCCGACGGCCAAGGGCTGGCGGTTGGCGGAGGACGGCGCCGCCGGGACGTTCCGTAGGCTCGACGGCGATGGCGATGGCCGGCTCAGCTTCGAGGAGTACAGGCTGATGCGGGTCGGGGCGGCGATGGCCATCGTCCGCCTGGGCGACCGCGACGCCGACAAGCGCCTGACCCGGGCCGAGTATGTCGCGGCGGTCACGATCCCGGACGCGGCCCTGGCCCAGATGAAGGCCAAGGCGCCCGCCGCGCTGGTCGACGCCGCCGTGGCGGGGATGCGCAAGAAGGCCGATGCGCGGTTCGGCGCGCTGGACCTTGACCACGACGGCCTCCTCACACTCGAGGAGATGACGCCCGCCTGACGAAGCGCGGGGCGCGGCGGTTCTCTTTCCGCCATGCCCTGTCCGCCGGCCAGGAAGTGCGTGACCGCATGGCGATGGCGAACTAGGAGAGGCCCGACCTTCACGGACGGAGCTTCGACATGACGACCATCGCGGTGATCGGCCCGGGCGCCGTCGGCGGAACCGTGGCCGCCTGGCTGGCCCAGAACCCGGCTCATGCGGTGACCGTCTGCGTCCGCACCCCGTTCGAGAGCCTGGCCGTCGAGACGCCGGAAGGCTCGATCACCGCGACGCCGCGCGTGGCGACTTCGCCGCGCGGTCTGGCGGCGGTCGATTGGGTGCTGGTCACGACCAAGACCTACGACACCGACGCGACCTGGGCCTGGCTGGACGCCCTGGTCGGGCCGGACACGCGGGTGGCGATCCTGCGCAACGGCGTCGAGCACGTCGAACCCTTCGCGGGGCGGATCGCGGCCGAGCGTCTGGTTCCGGCGGTGGTCGACATCCCCGCCGAGCGCTCGGCGCCAGGGCGCGTTCTCCAGCGGCGCAACGGCTGGATCAAGGTCCCGGCGGGACTGGCCGGCGAGGCCTTCGCGGCCCTGTTCGCCCACGCGCCGATCGCCGTCGAGCCGGTGGCCGATTTCAAGACCGAGGCCTGGAAGAAGCTGGCGCTCAATTGCGCTGGGGCGGTCAACGCCCTGGTCCTCAAGCCCGCCGGCGTCGCTCAGGACGAGGGCGCGGCCGAGGTCATGCGGAGCCTGGTGCGCGAGTGCGTGGCGGTGGGACGGGCCGAGGGGGCGGACCTTTCGGACGAGCTCCCCGACCAGGTGATCGCCGGCTATCGCGCCGCCGACCCGGCTTCGGTCAATTCCCTGCACGCCGACCGCGCCGCGGGGCGGCCGATGGAGCTGGACGCCCGCAATGGCGTCATCGTCCGCAAGGGCGCGGCCCACGGTATCGCCGCGCCCGCCAACGCCATGGTCGTGGCGCTGCTGAACGCGGCGGCCGGCTAGATCAGGGGCGGTCCTTCTTGGGCAGGGCCGCGATCTGATCCGGGGTCAGCTTGGTGATGGTCTTGGCCCGGATCGGGATGGCCATGCCGAAGCCGTCGGACACGCTGAGGTCCAGGTCCAGAGGGCCGCAGACGCTGTCGGCGCCCCAGATGCGTGCCCGGCCAGGTCAGCTGGTTGGAGCCATAGGCCAAGTCGACCTTGTAGACGTCCTTGCCTCGCACCTTGAGGTACAGGGTGTCCTTGTTGGGGGCGCTCCAGCCGCGCCAGTCGGACAGATAGAAGCATTGCCGGGCCGGCTTGGCGGGTTTGGCGGCCGCCGCGTCCTGGGCCGCCGCCGCGCCGCCGAGCGCCAGCGGGGCGGAGATGGCGAGCCCGATCAGGGTCACGCGCGCGATGTGAGCGATCTTGCTCATTGATCTCTTCCTCATAGTCCCTCGCGGTGGAGATTGGACCTCGCGTGGGCGGAGTCAAGTTTTCGCCATGCGGTCCCTGGACGCGAAAACGGCCCGCATCCGGCTTGGGTGCGGGCCGCTCGAAACGCGTGACGAAAGAGAGGTTTAGATCGTGGCCCCTTCGGCCTCGGGATCGATCTCGTCCAGCTCGCCCTCCCACTTGGCGACCACGGCGGCGGCGACGCTGTTGCCGACGACGTTGGTGGCGCTGCGGCCCATGTCCAGCAGGTGGTCGACGCCGAGCACCAGGGCGATCCAGGCTTCCGGCAGGCCGAAGTAGGTGAGGGTGGCCATGATCACGACCAGCGAGGCGCGCGGCACGCCGGCGATGCCCTTGGAGGTCACCATCAGCAGCAGCAGCATGAAGATCTGCTGCTGGACCGTCAGATGCACGCCGTGGGCCTGCATGATGAACATGGTCGCGAAGGTGCAGTAGAGCATCGAGCCGTCCAGGTTGAACGAGTAGCCCAGCGGCAGGACGAACGAGACGATGCGACGGCGCACGCCCACCTTGGGCAGGCTGTCGAGGATGCGCGGATAGGCGGCTTCCGAGCTGGCGGTCGAGAAGGCCAGCAGGGCCGGGTCGCGGATCACGCCGAACAGCGGCAGCACCCGCTTGCCCAGCACCACGGCGCCGGCCAGGAACAGCAGGCCCCACAGCACGCCCATGGTGGCGTAGAAGCCCAGCACGAACTTGCCGTAGACGGCCAGCATCGAGACGCCCTGGGTGGCGATGGTCGAGGCCAGGGCCGCGAAGATGGCTAGCGGGGCCAGCTTCATGACGAAGCCCGTGACCTTCAGCATCACCTGGGCGGCCTGCTCGGCCAACTCCAGGATCTGCGGGGCCTTGTTGTCCAGCGAGGCGACGGCCGTGCCGACGAACAGGGCGAAGACGACGATCTGCAGGATCTCGTTCTTGGCCATGGCGTCGAAGATAGAGGTCGGCACCAGGTGGGTGATGAAGCCCTTCAGCGTGAAGGCGTCGGTGGTCGCCGTGGTCTTGGCGCCCTCGATGTCCATGTGCGTCAGGTTCAGGTTCGCGCCGGGGTCCAGCAGGTGGACCATCAAGAGGCCCAGCAGCAGCGACACGGCCGAGGCGGTGATGAACCAGGCCATGGTCTTGGCGCCGATCCGGCCGACGGCGGCGGCGTCCTCCATGTGGGCGATGCCGGCCACCAGGGTGGTCAGCACCAGCGGCGCGATGATCATCTTGATCAGGCGCAGGAAGATGTCGGTGATCAGCGACAGGTTGTTGGCGGCGGCCTTGGCCTGCGCGGGGTCCATCGTCTGGTTGATGACCCAGCCCACGGCGACGCCGAGCACCATGGCCCCGACGATCAGTAAGGCGAAGCGTTTGTTCATTCAGTCCCCCTGGCGCCCCCACCAAGCGGCTTGGCGGGCGTCGACGGTATGTCTGGTTGCGAAGGGAACGACGCGCGAGACTGGCCTCGCCGCCATCCGCTCCCTTCTTGAGCAATTCCGCCCTTGTGGCCGACCCGAGCGGCTTCGTCCATGCTCTAGCAGCATGCGGGCGCCAGGACTTTATCGCCAAGTCGGCTAAACAGGCTCAGTTTGTAGAGACGTAAGGCGGTGACGCATCCTCACGCGCGGTAAGTAATAAATCATTCCCCTGAGCGGGCCCGGTGTCTCGCCAATGTCGCGGAACGTCGCTATAAGGCGTCATGTCAAACCAAGAAAAAGCAATCGCCGTCGTCGAACGGCTCAATGACGAATACGAACGCGCCGTCGACGCTCTCCGGACCGCCCTGCGCGCCTATCTCGAAAATGGAACGCGTCCCGACCCGCAAGCGCGGTTCGACGGGACCTTCGCCTATCCCGAGCTGCGGCTGACCTACGATCCCGAGGCGCTGCCGCCCAAGCTGGCCCGCTCCTACGCCCGCGTCAGCCGTCCTGGCGTCTATTCCAGTACGATCACCAAGCCGTCCCAGTTCAAGGACTATCTGGTCGAGCAGCTGACCCTGCTGATGGACGACTTCGACGTCGAGATCGAGGTCGATCGCTCCCGCCAGGAGATCCCCTATCCCTACGTGCTGGACGCCACGATCGACCTGAACCAGGCCGACGTCCGCAGCGAGGACATCGCCCGCTTCTTCCCGACCACGGACCTTGCCTTCATCGGCGACGAGATCGCCGACGGCGTCTGGAGCCCGGCGCTGGAGGAGACGCGGCCGCTGTCGCTGTTCGACGGCCTGCGCACCGACTTTTCGCTGGCGAGGCTCAAGCACTACACCGGCGCGCCGGCCGAGGACGTGCAGCAGTTCATCCTGTTCACGAACTATCACCGCTATGTCGACGAGTTCGTGCGCTGGGGCATCGAGCAGCTGAAGGCCCCCGACAGCCCCTACACGGCCCTGTCGTGCTCGGGCGGCGTGACAATCACCGCCAACACGGTCAATCCCGAGATGGCGGTCGCGGAGTCGGCCTGGCGCAAGCACCAGATGCCGGCCTACCACCTGATGGCGCCGGGCGGCTCGGGCGTGACGCTGGTCAACATCGGCGTCGGCCCGTCCAACGCCAAGACGATCTGCGACCACCTGGCGGTGCTGCGCCCGCAGGCCTGGCTGATGATCGGCCACTGCGGCGGCCTACGTGACACCCAGACCATCGGCGACTACGTCCTGGCCCACGCCTATCTGCGCGACGACCACGTGCTGGACGCCGTGCTGCCCCCCGAGATCCCGGTTCCGTCGATCGCCGAGGTGCAGCGCGCGCTCTACGACGCGGCCAAGGCGATCAGCGGTGACAGCGGCGACCAGCTGAAGAAGCGCCTGCGCACCGGCACGGTCGTCACCACCGACGACCGCAACTGGGAGCTTCGCCACAGCCTGTCGGCCCTGCGCTTCAACCAGAGCCGCGCGGTCGCCATCGACATGGAGAGCGCGACGATCTCGGCCCAGGGCTATCGCTTCCGCGTGCCGTACGGGACGCTGCTGTGCGTGTCGGACAAGCCCCTGCACGGCGAGATCAAGCTGCCCGGCCAGGCCAACGCGTTCTACGAGCGGGCGATCAGCCAGCACCTGCAGATCGGGATCCTGGCCTGCAAGCTGCTGCATGCCGAAGGCCCGAACCTGCACTCGCGCAAGCTGCGGGCGTTCGACGAGCCGCCGTTTAGATAGCCGGCAAGCTCAGCAGGCCCCCACCGGATCGCTTCGCGATCGTCCGCCCCCAGCGGGGGCGGAAGGTGATCCTTCTTCCCCCTCCGGGGGAGGAGGGCCGAAGGCCCGGAGGGGGCGAGTCCTAGCTACCCCTCCGCCCAGGCCTTGATCAGCTGGTGCGCGATCGCCAGGGCCGGCGGGGCGAAGAGGCCGTCCTCGAACTCGCCCTTCATCAGGCGGATCGCCTCTTCCTTGGTGAACCAGCGGACCTCCTCCAGCTCGGTCTGGTCGGG
>ERZ1034427.171-NODE-171-length-13593-cov-3.051559_pt1 | contig 13593 bp, 13 predicted proteins | sample MGYA00520607_ERZ1034427 | MGnify/ENA primary metagenome ERZ1034427 (study PRJEB33736, sample SAMEA104288489) | Azolla caroliniana | place: Brazil | collected 1987 | study: EMG produced TPA metagenomics assembly of the PRJEB19522 data set (Is there foul play in the... | reverse complement strand
GGTCAAGCCAGTGACCATGCCCGGAGGGCGATGCTTGGGCTTTCGCGAGTTTCTCAACGACGGGATAGACGGCGCTTCGCTTGAGATGGGCCAGCGCGGCACGGCCGTGCGCCTGGGCATGACGGCCCTGGTCGGCACGCTGATCGCCTATCGCTTCGGGCCCTACGCCCTGGTGGCGTGGATCGTCGTCAGCGCGGTGCTGGAAGGCCTGATGATCCTGCTCAAGGTGCAGTTCCGGCCCGCCTCCGAGCGGCGCTTTCCGCTGATCCGGCGCCTGGGGCTGGGGGCGCTGTTCAGCACGGTCTGGTCCATCGTGGCCTGCCTGTTCTGGATTCACGGCTCGCCGGGGCTGAAGTTCGCCGCCCTGATCCTGATGTTCGGCCTGCTGATCGAGGGGCTGAAGCACGCCGCCGTCAGTCGGACGATGCTGCTGGCCCTGGCGCCGCCGCCGTTCTCGGCCCTGATCTTCGCGGCGGCGACCTCGCAGAACTGGAAGGCTTGGGAGTACCTCGTCGTCGGGGTGGTGATCGTCGGCGTGTTCGGCTTCACGCTCGACGCCGTGCGCCTGCTGCGCGCCAACGCCCAGGCGCTGGAGCGGGCCCAGGCCGAGGCGCAGGAGGCCAGCCGCTCCAAGTCCGCCTTCCTGGCGATGATGAGCCATGAGCTGCGCACACCCATGAACGGGGTGCTGGGTCTTGCCCATGCGCTGGGCGAGACGCGCCTGGACGCGCGTCAGGCCGAGTATGTCGACATGATCATTCAGTCGGGCGACAGCCTGATGACCATCCTCAACGACATCCTGGACCTGTCCAAGATCGAGGCGGGCCGGCTGGACCTGGAGATCGCGCCCTTCGACATTCGCGCGCTGGCCAACCAGACCCGCCTGCTGTGGAGCGAGACCGCGCGGTCCAAGCGGATCGCGCTGGCGCTGGAGATCGATCCGGCGACGCCGACCTGGCTGATCGGCGACGCCGCCCGCGTCCGCCAGATCCTGCTGAACCTCGTCTCCAACGCCCTGAAGTTCACCCCCCGCGGCGGCCAGGTGACCGTGACGCTGGACGGCTATGACGGCGTTTTGGAGATCGTCGTGGCCGACACGGGCGTTGGCATCAGCCCCGAGGATCTCGAGCGACTGGGTCGGCCGTACGAGCAGGCTGGCGGAGCCGAGCAACGCGCCCGGGGCACCGGCCTTGGCCTGTCGCTCGTGCGCGCCTTCGCCAAGCTTCACGGCGGCGAAATGGCGATCGAGAGCCGGCTCGGCGCGGGCACCACCGTTTCGGTGCGGTTGCCGGTTCTGCTGGCGGTCCTGCCGCCAACCAAGGCGTCTGAGCCTGAAGCCGCGGTCGAGGAAACCCCTTCGCCGCCCATCCTGGGCGACAACGTCATCGCCTTCGCGCCGCGCTAGGCGCGAGGAGGGGCGTAGCCCTAGCGCAGGAACGCCCGGCCCGCCGCGAAGTCACCTACCTCGACATAGGCCTTGCGGGTCGCCTCGTCGCCGCGACCCGTGAACACGAATTCGATCGTCACCGCCTCGCGCGGGTCCAATTGCGACATGGCGTCGGCCACGGCGACGGGAAAGCGAAACGCCAGTCCCGTCTTGGCGCCGGTGGGCAGCAAGGTGGGCGGGGCCTCCTCGCGCGTCTCGGCGTTAAACACCAAGCTGGCGTTACGCGGCGCCACCTTGCCGTACAAGGCGCGCCCCGAGCGTTGGTCGATATAAGGGCCCAGCGTGCGCCGCGCGTCGCGAACGATCACGCGCGCGGCGTAAGGGCGCTGGCCGTTCTCGAAGGTCGCGACGGCGGTGACCGCCTTGTTGCGTCCCGCGAGGCCGAACATCAGGCGATCCGCGCCGAAGGCGGACATCTGCGACAAGCGCCAGAACGGGATGGTGGCCGACGAAGCCCGATCCGCCTTCCAGGACGAAACATCGCCTGGATAGGTCATGGTCTGCATCTGGGCGTAACCGTCGAAGGCGGCTCTGACCCGAGACGCGGCCAGAACGAGGTCCTTCGAATTGCAGGCCGCCGCGCCGGCTTTCGCGCGCGCCCGTTGCTCAAGCGCGAACACCTGTTGCTCGCTGAAGCCGGAGCGCAAGGCGGCGCCTCGGGCCTGGGCGCGGGCGGCGTCCAGCGCCGCCGCGATCGGGGCGGCGAACAGGCCGCAGCGCGCGTCCGCCGCGACCATCAGGGTGCGCTCGTAGAGCTGGTCGGTCGCGCCGGCGGCCAACAGGTCCGAGGGCGCGAGCAGAATCCCCGCGAGGACGGCCATCGCCGCCGCGGGACGAGCGCGACCTTTCTGATGCTCTGGGGACGTCATTGGCCTATGGGTGAGACATTCGAAGCGCGGGTTCTAGGCCCGCTCGGGTTGCGGTTCGGTTAGCATGCTACTTTCGACGGATATTTGGGTCGGCGCGCTGATCCGGCGGGCGGAGCTGGGCGGCGCCTTCGCCACCGTGGGCCGCAAGGGCGACGCTCGCGCCGGGGCGGTCCTCGTCAAGGTGGTCGACCGCCGCGCCGGGACCGCGCGCCTCTACGGCGAGGCGACGCGGGGCGACGGCGAACGCTTCTGGATGCAGCCTGTCAGATCCTTGTTCGAGCCCGATCTGGACGCCTATGTGGAGCGCGCGGCGCGCATCGATCCCGATGTGTGGCTTATCGAGATCGAGGATCGCGAGGGGCGGCACTTCCTGACCGAGCCGGTCGAGCCGGATCCGGCCTGAGACGCGGCGACGGGCGTTAACCCTGATCCTAAACCTGACCGAAAGCCCGGATCGGGTATTGGTTCGGCTCGTATCCGCCCAGCCCGTGACGCCCATGCTTTTCCTGATGAACGACGTCATCCTCAGCTTCGACCCGAGCGAACTGACGCCGCCGGTGACGCGCGATCGTTTCGCCAAGCTGTCGCTGAACAGCGTGCTCGATCTGGGCAAGGAGTTGTTTTCGGAAGAGCCGCTGCTGCAGCACAAGGACGTCGAACGCGCCCAACGCCTGGCCGCCCTGATCATCGCCAAGGCGCCGGATATCAACGCGGCTCTGTTTATCGCGCCCGCGCGCGGCTGCGCGGTCGAGGAGGTTCAGGCGCGCTACGTGCAGCTCAGCGTGGAAGTCATGGGCGCGTTGCTACATCGCCAGAACGCTGGCGCGCTCACCAACGCCGAGGCTGATCGTCAGGTCTGGCAGCGCTTGGCGGCCTAGAACTTCACGAAGGCCATCAGCCAACTGATCGTCACGGCCAGGCCGACGAGGCCAGCGATCGTGACGCCAAAGCACAGAGCACTGCCAGCCGGATGCTGCCGGCCTTGGGAACGGGTATGGTCTAGCATAGCCATCGTTCGATTTCCTCCAGACGCCCGACGATCTGAAGCCGTCATGGGCGATCTGGCGAGCATGACTCCAAACCTATTTTTCGAATAGAGGAAATTTGAGCGGCCTTTAAGCATGTCATGGGACATGGTGACGCGGATTTGCGTGTTCGCGTCGCTTGGGTCGTGGCGTTCAACTCCTGGTGTAATATTCCGAGAACGGTGTTCGGAGCCTTCACGGAACCAACACCTGCCTGTCGTCCACCTGACAAGACACCCCGTTACCCCGCGCCTCGTCAAACAGCGCAGGTATACGATGAAGTTCATGACGACGGCCGCCTGGGGCGCGATCGCCCTAGCCCTCTCCACCCAAGCGCACGCCCAGCAGGCGCCGGCCGCCAGCGAGGCGGCGGAGGTGGACACCCTGGTCGTCACCGGCACCCGCCGAGTCGACCGCACGGCCTTCGAGTCGACGGCGCCTGTCGATGTTGTCAGCCAGGACACGCTGAAGAGCATCGTCTCGGACGAGATCATGGACAAGCTGGCCGCCACGACGCCGTCGTTCAATGTCCAGCGCCTGCCGGCCGCCGATGGCCAGGCCTTCGTGCGTCCGGCCACCCTGCGCGGCCTTTCGCCGGACCAGACCCTTGTGCTGGTCAACGGCAAGCGCCGTCACCGCTCGGCGGTTCTGGGCGGCCGCGGCCAGCAGGGCGTCGATCTGGCGGCGCTCGGCACGAGCGGCATCGAGCGCATCGAAGTGCTGCGCGACGGCGCCTCGGCCCAGTACGGCTCGGACGCCATCGCCGGCGTGATCAACATCATCCTCAGCGACAAGACCGGCTTCGAGGGCTACGGCCAGTTCGGCCGTTACGACGCGGGCGACGGCGACAAGACCGAGATCGGCGCGCGCTATGGCCTGGCGATCGGCAATGGCGGCAGCCTGGTGGGCGCTCTGGACTACACCAACGCCGAGGCCACCTCGCGCACCCGCCAGCGCCCGGACGCCATCGCCTTCCAGGCGGCCAATCCGAACATCAAGGTTCCGAACCCCGTCCAACGCTGGGGGCAGCCCGACCGCGAGGTCTGGCGCGGCTCGCTGAACCTGGTCCTGCCGATCGGCGATACGATGGAGGCCTACGGCTTCGCCACCTACAGCGACCTGCACGGCGTCACCGACTTCAACTGGCGTAACCCGTCGACGGATAGCTCGTACAAAACCAGCACCGTGTTTCCGGGCTGGTCGCTGAGCCAGATCTATCCGGCGGGCTTCTCCCCCAAGTTCGGCCAGGACGAGACCAACGCCTCGATCAACGGCGGCCTGCGCGGCGACGCCAAGGGCTGGTCGTGGGACGTCTCGGCCGGCTGGGGCCAGGACAAGGTCGACTACTTCCTGAACAACAGCATCAACGCCTCGTTCGGCCCGCAATCGCCGACCAGCTTCGACGCCGGTTCGCTGATCCAGGAGGAAGCGACGCTGAACCTGGACGCCTCGCGTCCGCTGGAATGGTCGTTCCTGGCCAAGCCGGCCAACCTGGCTCTGGGCCTCGAGGCCCGCAAGGAGACCTACAAGATCGAAGCCGGCGACCGCTATTCGTGGGATGTCGGCCCCGGCGCGGCGGCGGGTCTGCCCAGCGGCTCGAACGGCTTCCCGGGCTACGCGCCAAGCCAGGCCGGATTTTGGGACCAGACCAGCTATGCGGCCTATGCGGACCTTGATCTGCCGATCACCGACAAGTTCAACGCCGACATCGCCATTCGCCACGAGGACTTCTCGGAGTTTGGCCAGACGACCGACGGCAAGATCGCGCTCCGTTACGAGTTCACGCCGAACTTCGCCCTCCGCGGCGCGGTCTCAACCGGCTTCCGCGCCCCGACCGCCGGCCAGATCAACAACACCCGCACCTCGCAGGGCCTGAACACCACCACCTTGCTGCTGTTCACCTCGGGCCGCCTGTCGCCGGTCAATCCGATCTCGGTCGCGCTGGGCGGCAAGCCGCTGGAGCCGGAGGAGTCGAAGAACCTGTCGCTGGGCGCGGTGTTCCGCCAGGGCGGCTTTACCGCCTCGGTCGACTACTACCGCATCGAGGTCGACAACCGCTTCGCCGTCTCGCCGAACTTCACGGTCACGCCCGCTCTGCGCGCCCAACTGGTGGCCGCCGGTATTCCCGGCGCCGACAGCCTGACGACCGTGAGCTACTTCACCAACTCGTTCGATACCCGCACGCAAGGCGTGGACGTCGTCGGCTCCTGGCGCGGCCAGGTCTGGGGCGGGCGCGCCGGCGTCACCGCCGCCTGGAACTGGAACGACACCAAGGTCACCCGCTCCAAGCTGACCGAGGTCTCGAAGCTCTCCCGCATCAACCTGGAAGACGGCCTTCCTCAGAACGCCGCCAACGTGTCGTTCGACTACGCCAAGGGGCGCTTCAGCGGCCTGATCCGCGCGCGTTGGTCGGGCGAGTGGACCGACGCCCAGGCCAACGGGACCGCCGACCTGATCCAGAACTTCTCGGGCAAGGCTTTGGTCGATCTCTCGGTCAGCGCCCAGTTGACCGACGCCATGAAGCTGACGGTCGGGGCCGAGAACCTGTTCGACACCTATCCGGACGAAGCGACGTTCCAGGCCTCGCGCGGCCTGATCTACTCCCGCAACGCCCCGTATGACACCGACGGCGGCCTCTGGTACGCGCGTCTATCGGCGAAGTTCTAGGCGCCAACGCGGTCGGCGCGGCGGCGAGGGAAGGTGACAAAAAGGGCGGAGGAGGCTAGTCCCCGCCCATGAGCTCTTCTCCCGCCGCTGAAGCCGCCCGTCGGCGCACGTTCGCCATCATCAGTCACCCCGACGCCGGCAAGACGACCCTGACCGAGAACCTGCTGCTGGCCGGCGGGGCGATCCGGGCGGCCGGCGCCGTGCGGGCGCGTGGCCAGACGCGGCGCACCCAGTCGGACTGGATGAAGATCGAGCGCGAGCGCGGCATCTCGGTCAGCGCCTCGGTGATGACGTTCGACCACGACGGCCTGATGTTCAACCTGCTGGATACCCCGGGCCACGAGGACTTCTCGGAAGACACCTACCGCACCCTGACGGCCGCCGACGCGGCGATCATGGTGCTGGACGCCGCCAAGGGCATCGAGCCCCAGACCCTGAAGCTGTTCGAGGTCTGCCGCCTGCGCGACATCCCGATCATCACCTTCATCAACAAGATGGACCGCGAGGCCCAGGACCCGTTCGAGCTGCTGGATGAGGTCTCGTCCAAGCTGGCCCTGGATCCTGCGCCGCTCTACTGGCCGGCCGGTTCCGGCGGCCGCTTCAAGGGCATGCTGGACCTGCGGAACGACAAGTTCATCCCCTACGCGAAGAAAAGCTCGACCGACGACGAGGGCCATCCCGATCCGATCGCTTTCAAGGGCAACGCGGTGGTCCAGTACCTCGACCCCGAGGAGAAGGCCGAACTGGAAGACAACGCCATGCTGGTCACCGAGGCCGGCAAGCCGTTCGACGTCCAGAGCTTCCTCGAGGGCCACATGACGCCCGTGTTCTTCGGCTCGGCCCTGCGCCACTTCGGCGTCTCCGAGCTCTTGGGCGGCATCGGCGCCTACGCCCCGCCACCCAAGCCCATGCCGGCCACCAAGTCCGGCGCGGAGACGCACGTCGCGCCAGGCGACAGCGAAGTCTCGGGCTTCGTCTTCAAGGTCCAGGCGAACATGGACCCCAACCACCGCGACCGGATCGCCTTCCTGCGCCTGACCAGCGGCCGCTTCACGCGCGGCATGAAGCTGAAGGCCCAGAACACCGGCAAGGCCATGAGCGTCAACGCGCCGATCATGTTCTTCGCCAGCGACCGCGAGCTGGCCGAGGACGCCTTCGCCGGCGACGTGATCGGGATCCCGAACCACGGGGTGCTGCGCGTGGGTGACAGCCTGTCCGAAACCGGGACGCTGCGCTTCGCGGGCCTGCCCAACTTCGCCCCGGAAATCCTGCGCCGCGTGCGGGTGAAGGATCCGCTGAAGGCCAAGCACCTGAAGAAGGCGCTGGAAGGCTTGGCGGAGGAGGGCGTCACCCAGCTGTTCCGACCGATGATCGGCAGCGACTTCATCGTCGGCGCCGTCGGCCAGCTGCAGTTCGAGGTCATGGCCGACCGCCTGGCCAACGAGTACCAGCTGGAAGTGATCTTCGAGGCCAGCCCGTACGCCGAGGCCCGCTGGCTGGGCGGCGATCGCGCCGACGTCGAGGACTTCGTCAACAAGCACAAGTCGGCCATGGGCCAGGACATCGACGAGCAGCCGGTGTTCCTGGGCAAGAGCGCCTGGGAAATCGGCTATGTCGCCGAGCGCTATCCGAAGGTGCGCTTCGAGCGGACCAAGGAACGGGCGTAACCGCCACGCCACCCTAGAGGGTGGCGTAGTAGTCGAGTTCCGCGTGCTGGACATGGTCGCCCAGCGCCGTCGGCTTGGCGTCCATGACTTCCTTGAAGGCGACCTTGAACTTGGCCATCTCCTCGGGCGTGCCGACCGAGACTCGGACGGCGTTGGGCCAGATGGGCCAGGTGCGGCCGATCAGGACGTTCTTGGCCTTCATCGCCGCGAACACGGCTTTGCCGTTGCGGCCGGTGTCGATCATGAAGCAGTTGGTCTGCGGGTCGCCGATGACCTTGTAGCCGTTGGCCTTGAGCCAGGCTATCGTGTCGCGGCGGGTGTCGCCGATGATCTTGCGACGCTCGGGAACCAGGCTGGCGTCCTCCAGCGAGGCGCGGGCGGCGGCCGAGCCGGTGATCGGCATGGCGTTCTGGCCGAACGGCGTCAGCTTGGCGAGCAGGTCCGGCCGCCCAACGGCGAAGCCGCAGCGGATGCCGGCCATGCCATAGATCTTCGAGAAGGTCCGCAGGACGATCAGGTCCTTGCCCTGGGCGACCAGATCCAGCGTGTCCGGCGCGTCGGTCAGATGGATATAGGCTTCGTCCACCAGCAGGATGGAGCCGGCGGGCTTGTTCTCCAGCGCCCAGACGATGTCCTGCTTGGTGGTCAGGGTGCCGGTCGGGTTGTTCGGATTGCAGATATAGATGACGCCGGCCTGGGCGTCGGCGGCGACCATGGCCTTGACGTCGTGAGCGCAATCCTTGGTCAGCGGCACCTTGACGATCTTGGCCTGGCTGGTCTTCGCCGCGAACATGCCGGCCTCATAGGACGGGTCGGCCGTGACGAAGCTCTTGGTCGGCGAGGTGAAGGCCAGCACGCTGTAGTGCAGCGGCTCCGACGAGCCGGCGTAGACGGCGACATACTCGGGCTTGAGGCCGGTCTGGGCCGCGAAGGCGCGGACCAGGAGATCGGTCTCGCCGTTCAGGTCGTAGCGCCCGCCGAGCGGGGCCACGCGGGCGATGGCGTCGCAGGCGGCCTTGCTGGGGCCGAGCGGGTTCTCATTGGCGTTGATCAGCACCGCGCCGGAGGGCGGGGCGTTGGGGCTCTGGCCATGCAGCGCCATGCCGGAGGGCGGCGCGGTGGGCGTCTGGGCGGCGGCGTGGGCCAGGCTGGCCTCGGTCACGATCGGCGCGGCGGCGGCGAGCAGCGCCGCGCTTCGCAGGAAGGAACGGCGTCCCAGCGCCGGCTCGTTCGAATTCCGCGTGACCATTGTCGTCTGCTCCCCATCAGGCTGAGCCTCAGGACGAACCTTCGCGACGGATCGCGCAAGAGAGAGCGCGCGTCCGCCATGCGCTCTGCTCAACGCGCGAGCAGAGCCGGGCTTGCCATCGGTCCCAAGGCGCGAAATGAGTGCGCCGCTAGTCCGTCAGGAGTTTTCCCATGCCCGCGCCTCTCGCCATTGGTCTCGTGGCCCACGACGACAAGAAGGCCGCGCTGGTCGATTGGGCCAAAGCGCACGCCGATTTCCTGAAGGACAAGACGCTATTCGCGACCGGCACCACGGGCGGCCGGATCCTGGAGGCGCTGCCGGATCTGGATCTCACGCGCTTGAAGAGCGGGCCTCTCGGCGGCGATCAGCAACTGGGCGCCATGATCGCCGAGGGGCGGCTGGACGTGCTGATCTTCTTCGTCGATCCGCTTTCGCCGCAGCCGCACGACGTGGACGTCAAGGCGCTGATCCGCATGGCGACGCTCGCCGATATTCCGTTCGCCTGCAATCCGGCGACGGCCGACTTGATCGTCGCGTGTCGTGACTAGCTAGCCCGGAAACTTAATCAGGTTCGGCTTGGGGATCGCGGCCTTGAAGGTTCCGCGCGACTTGCTGGTGTCGAGGCCGAACTCCGCCCACGCCGCCAGGAAGCCATTGGCCGCGTCGTCGGCCGGGGAGGGGACCATTTCCAGCACCGGTCGCGCGGCCACGGCGGCGCGCGCGGCCGCCCAGGCGTCGGGCTCCGCGGTGGCGTAGCCGCCATCGGACGTGACCAGTTGGCTGGCGAGCTCCAGATCCGAGAAGCGCAGGGTCACGGCGGCGTCGGCGGGCAGGTCCGAGAGACCTTCGAGGGCTTCCGTCAGCGCGGTCAGACTCATCTTGGCGACGGTGGTGCGCCGCTCGCCGCCGGCCGCGCCCTTGATCGCCCCGGCGCCGGTCTCGCCATCGATGCGGCGCACATAGGACCAGCCGCCATAGCTGGGGTCCTGGCGGCAAAGGCTGGCGATCCAGAGGGTGACGGCGACCATGGGCGGGCTCCCAATCAAGGCGATCTGGCCGAGCTTCTAACCTGCTTCGCTCGAACTAGGGGAGGGGTGGCGAACAGAAGGTAAACATCACCCTAAAACTTATAGTTAACGTCATTTTAAGGTCGATGAACGTCGTTCTAATAAATTGGCGGGCGATCCCTTCCACAGCGTATTCATCAAAGCAAGAAGTGTGCCAGATTGGCTCAATATCAACCATTATGAGCGAACTTGTAGTGCGCGTATAAAAATTTGGAAAATATTTATGGTTAACGTGTCGTAAAGACCTATTAACCACTTGTTAAAGCTGCTGGCTCCGGTTTTGCTGCTTGGGCGTTGAACCTTCGACGGCTGTCCCGGGTTGGGACGTCCCCAAGTGGAGTGCGCGGGCCATGTTCGAATTCGGACGAGATCTAAAGCGGTTGTTCGGCGTCGACGCCGAAGCCAAGAGCGCTTGGCGCGAGGGCCTGACCGGCGGCGACACCTCGCTCCTGGAACTGCTCGAGGTGCCTCTGCTGACCAACGAGGCGCGCTCGGCCGATGTCGCCGCCAGTCGTCTCGGCGCCAAGGACCGCGGAACGCGTCTTCTGGAGGCCGCCGTGATCTGGCGCGAACTGGCGCGCCGCACCGGCGACGCGACGGCCCTGCGCAAGGGCGCGGCCCAGGCCGAGGCCGCCCTGAAGATCTTCGAGACCGAGCGCCGTCAGGACGGTCAGGCCGCCGCGCGCTGTGAACAGGTCATGCTGGCGGTGCAAGGCGCGGATTTGTTCGGCGACGAGGGCCTGGTGGCCGCCGCCGTCTCGACCTTGGCCCGCACGCCGGCCAGTCATCGCACGCCGCTCTGCGGCGCCCTGGCCGCGGGACTCGAGGGCCGAGCGGCCATGGTCGATGGCGATCTGGACCGGGCGCTCGCCGCCGTCCAGGGTTTCGAGGCGCCGCTGCGCGCCCTGGCGGCCGCCAAGCGCGCCAAGGGCGGCGCCGCGCGGCTCCTGCTGGCCGACCAGCGCGCCACCCGCATCGACCTGATCCTGACGTGCTCGGCGCGTCTGAAGGACCGCGCCTTGGCGGAACTCGCCGCGTCCGAGGCCAAGAGCGCTCTCGAAGGTCTGGATTCCGATTTCGAGCCCCTGGCCTGGGCCCGGCTGGAATGCCTGCGCGGCGCCGCCCTGGTGCAACTGGGCGACCTCGATGGCGAGATCGCGCGCATCGGCGAGGGTGTCCAGGCGATCACCGACGCCGGTCAGGTCATCTCGCTGGATCATAGCCCGATGGACTGGGCCCGCGCCCAGGCCTTGCTTGGCGCCGCCCTGCAGACCATGGGCGAGGCGACGACCAGCGAGCGCGTCTTCGAGCAGGCCGTGTCGGCCTACGATCGCGCCACCCAGATCCTGAAGATTCAGCCCGCCCTGTCCCTGCGCGCGCACGTCGCCAACAATCGCGCCCTGTGCCTGGCCCGCTGCGCCGAGCTGACCGCCGATCTCGCGGTTCTGGACGCGGCCGAACTGGCCTTCAAGGCCGAGCTGGCCGAGGTGCGCGGCGCGCGCGATCCAGCCAGCTGGGCCGTCGCCCAGATGAACCTCGCGCGCCTCTACGAAGCGCGGGTCGACATCACGGGCCGCGACGATGGTCGCCTGGCGCGCGCCGGCGTCGCCTTGGCCGCCGCCTTCGACATCTTCTCGGAACTGGGACTGCGCTCGCTGACCGATCTGGCGGCACAGGGCCTGCAACGTCTCCAGCGGGCCCCGGCCGTCTGACCCGAAACGGGACGCGGCGGGGCCGCCAGAAGAACGACAAGTAAAGGGATGAACTCGTGATTGCTTCGCTCGCCTTGGCCGCCGCCGTGGTCGCCACCCCCGTTCCGGCCAAGACCGCTTCGGACATGCTCGTCCCCGCCTCGCAGCCCCGCGAAGCCGTCGCCCTGTTGAACTGCCTCGTGAAGAACGACGGCCGCCTGACGGGCTGCACCGTGCAGGAAGAGACCCCCAGCGAACTGGGCGTGGGTCAGGCGGCGCTGTCGATGGCGTCCCAGTTCCAGGTCGACCTTCTGGGCCCGGACGGCAAGAGCCGCGCGGGCTCCTACATCCAGGTGCCGGTGCGGATCCGCATCCGCTAGAGCTTCACGACCTCGCCGTCCTCCTTGGTGAAGCTTTCGGGTCTCTTGTCGAGGAGATCCAGCACCACCTCGGATGGACGGCAAAGCTTCGCGCCTTTCGGCGTCACGACGATCGGCCGGTTCACCAGGATCGGGTGCTCGATCATGGCGTCGAGGATGCGATCGTCGGCCACGCCGTCCGCCAGCAGGCCCAGCGTCTCGGCGGGCGTGCCCTTTTCGCGCATGAGCTGACGGAGCGACAGGCCGGTCTTGGCGACCAAGTCGCGCAGCTGGTCCCGCGTCCAGCCCGCTTTCAGATACTCGATCACCTCGGGCTCGTAACCCGCCGAGCGGACCATCGCCACGACGTTGCGCGACGTCCCGCAGGCCGGGTTGTGGAAGATCGTGATCGGAAAATCGGTCGTCGTCATGCCGCGCGCTCCGTCTGGAGAAGCCAGCCAAACACGCCGGCGGCGAGCAGCGCGCCGGCGAACCAGTTGACGAGGATGCCGAGCGTCAGCACCGAGAAGAACGACAGCGTGATGCCGAAGGCCAGCGCCTCCTGGCGGGTGATGCGGCCGCGCGGAATCGGACGGTTGGCGGTACGTGACATCAGCGAGTCGATGTCGCCTTCCAGCGCCATGTTCAGCGCCCCGGAAGCGCCGGCGCCGACGGCGATGCACAGCAAGGAGGTGATGGCGAGCACCGGGTGGAAATGGCCGGGCGCGATCAGGAGGCCGATCAGCGCTGTGAAGATCACGAGCGACATCACCCGCGGCTTCAGGAGCGCGAGGTAGTCGCCGACATCGGCCTCGGAAATCCGCGGGCCGACGGCAATGGCGTTCTGATCAATGACCGACACGACGAATCCAGACTTCAATTCAAACGGCCCTGAAGCACTGCGCGTCAGAACCTCGCTTCCAGGATCCAGGCGGCGCGCCGCCAGGCGCACCGTCCGCAGATATCGACGCGGCACCGGAGCGGCGCCGCGTCGTCGAGATAGTTCACTGCACCTTCGGCAGCACTTCAAACTGGTGGAACGGCGGCGGCGACGACAGCGTCCATTCCAGGGTCGTCGCACCCGGTCCCCACGGATTGTTCGCCGCCTGCTGCTTGCGCATGAAGGCATCGACGATCCCGTAGATGAAGATCAGCACGCCGAAGCCGGAGATGTAGGAGCCGACCGAGGAGACCAGGTTCCAGCCGGCAAACGCGTCCGGATAGTCGATGTACCGTCGCGGCATGCCCGACAGGCCGAGGAAGTGCTGCGGGAAGAACACCAGGTTGACGCCGACGAAGGTGACCCAGAAGTGTGCCTTCGCGATGTTGTCGTTGTACATGTAGCCGAACATCTTCGGGAACCAGTAGTACCAGCCGGCGAAGATCGCAAACACGGCGCCGAGCGACAGCACGTAGTGGAAGTGCGCGACGACGTAGTAGGTGTCCTGCAGCACCCGGTCGACGCCGGCATTGGCCAGCACCACGCCGGTGACGCCGCCGACCGTGAACAGGAAGATGAAGCCCACGGCCCACAGCATCGGCGCGCGGAATT
>ERZ1034427.170-NODE-170-length-13685-cov-20.990829_pt1:0-12500 | contig 13685 bp, 13 predicted proteins | sample MGYA00520607_ERZ1034427 | MGnify/ENA primary metagenome ERZ1034427 (study PRJEB33736, sample SAMEA104288489) | Azolla caroliniana | place: Brazil | collected 1987 | study: EMG produced TPA metagenomics assembly of the PRJEB19522 data set (Is there foul... | reverse complement strand
GATGTTGCACTCACAAGAGACTGCCCGTAGTTCTACTATGGAGGAAGGTGAGGATGACGTCAAGTCCGCATGGCCCTTATGGGCTGGGCTACACACGTGCTACAATGGCAATTACAATAGGAAGCAGGGCCGTAAGGCGGAGCGAATCCAGAAAGATTGCCTCAGTTCGGATTGTTCTCTGCAACTCGAGAACATGAAGTTGGAATCGCTAGTAATCGCGGATCAGCATGCCGCGGTGAATATGTACTCGGGCCCCGTACACACCGCCCGTCACACCCTGGGAATTGGTTTCGCCCGAAGCATCGACCAGAGATCACCCATTACTAAAGTGTTCCATGCCTAGTTGAGTGTGGCCCATTTTGGTATTGGTGGTCTTCTTGGCGCATATCACGGTTGGGTCAGTGACTGGGGTGAAGTCGTAACATGGTAGTCGTAGGGGAACCTGTGGCTGGAGGGAATCTCAAAGGGAAGCGCCAGCGTCCTTTCGTTAACTGTACTGACTTGATGAAGTTAATTCCAAGTTGGGTAAATGCCGGCCCGGCCCGGCCCGGCCCGGCCGGATGAAGCGCTATGCGCGAGGAGGAAGCGCTTCTTCATGAAGCGCATGAAGGGATTGAAACCGTAGACCAATCGCGGATGAAGCGGTTAACAGTTGAGCTACCAGCGCGGGAAGGGAAAATGTACGGTTAGTATCATATACATTCTTTGACTTTCGAGCCGCCTCATGACCTGTGAGACGTTAACTATTCAAAGACCCCAGCTGCTTGCTGCTTTCTTCGAGATTTCATGAACCTCGCTAAAGCCTAAAGCAGCAAGCAAGCAAGCAAGCAAGCAAGCAAGCATTGGAGTTCGAAAAACGTATAGATCGAAAGACGACGACAAAGCGAAGGCCTTCATTGCATTGCTGCGACTTGCTTGCTGCAAGGACATAAGACTTTCTTTCTAGGCCCTTTTCCCTTCCCGAGATTGAGTGATGAGAGATCGGGTGCCAACCAAGCGGCTTAGGCGCTAATCGATAGCTTACGCCGGCCCTCAACCATTACTGCTGGGGATGGCCCACGCAGCAAGCAAGCAAGCAAGCAAGCAAGCAAGCACGAGGTGTAGCGCAGTCTGGTAGCGCATCTGTTTTGGGTACAGAGGGCCATAGGTTCGAATCCTGTCACCTCGATTATTGCCGTGTACTGGGCGGGTAACCTTTCGCTCCGTCCTTTTTCCACGTCTTTCTCTGCGCTTCTTGCGGCTTCTTGTGGCATAACTCTGTCCACGGATCAAACAAGCATTGTAACCTGCCTGCCTGAAACTTCTCTGAAGACATGACCTTCTGAGTCATCTAGGCATTCATTTTGAAACCCGGAAATTTCGTATATAGAGTTGTGAAGACTATGCCTCCTATAGATAGTAGGAAATGGTTAACCCGAAGGTCCTAGGATTGAGAGGAGGTACTACAGATCGTAGTGCTTTAACCTCTTGCCATAAGCATCTGGCTGGGTGTAGAGTTGATTCAAGCACGTCTTCATCAGGTTTTCAAAGCCAAGTCCCTTTCGTCTAGTGGTTAGGACATCGTCTTTTCATGTCGAAGAAACGGGTTCGATTCCCGTAAGGGATAACTTTCTTGCTTGCTTGCTTGCTTGCTTGCTTGCTTGCTTGCTTGGGGAGGCTAGCAAAAGGTCCCTAGCCTCTTCGTTAGAGGGTTGAGCAAGAGGTCCACAGGACCCCAAGGTCCCGTAGTCCCCACGATGAGTGAGGGCTGGTTTCTCGTGGTTCAGAATGTAAACATCCCCCGCTGAACCCACCGCATCGTCTCATGTGGGTGTCTTAACACTTTCTGAATTGCCGACGACAAGACAATCTGTTCGTTGATCGAAGTCTTGAGCGATTGGGGGGTTCAGTTGAAATTTTGCTTGCCGGCTGACTGACGTTCTCAACAACCAACCAACGATGGGCCAACGAACGAACGAGACCATATGCACCGCGGCATTCCCCTTCCCCGCGCGCGAGCCTTTTCATCCGGATGAACAAATTCGTCACTCAACGGCGGGCGGTCAATTCGCGTAGTTTTTATTTTGTGCACAATCTAACTCTTGTGACCGAAAGCGTGCTCATGTCAACGAGACAAGTGCGCCGGAAGAGTCACTGGAGGAGTAGCGAAGGTGCGTGCCGGAGATCCCCCTTCGACTGATGAGAGCGAATCAAACTCTGACGAGCAAGCAAGCAAGCAAGCAAGCAAGCAAGCAAACCTAGGACTTGTAAGGGACGAGAGGGGAGACTTCACATGGAGCGCCCAGGCTTACCGCCTAGAAGCCGGTTCATTATATCAGACCCGCTTCATCGGTTCCCCACAGCATATCAAAATCCTCATCGCCGGTCGACCCGCCAATCTCTTCTCTTGAGGAGAAAAAAAGGCAAGATAAACCCTCGAAAAGGAATGCAGATCCGCTTTCATCGAGTTAACCTTTCAGAAAGAGATCGGCGCTCGTCCCTTCAGTCGCAAACCGAAGCCCGCTTCACCATAGATGGTGTGAAAAAGATCGATATATCGGTCATGTAATGACCTTGACCGCTACGCTTGATTAGATACATATTTTCTGCTGAGATAGATGCTGGGATAAAGCGCAAAGCTCTTTCTCAGCTTCCGCTCCTACTCGTGCTTGCTGGGAAAGCGGCGGGCGCCATGTTATTTGGTTGGTGAGAGGCGCTTCTTCCGCCGGCTACAGACAGAAAGATTTCGGTACTGGCCCCCTATAGTATAGTCTGGTAAGGAAATTTAGTATATAGACGCGCCATTCGTTTAGCCAGCTTCCAGTCTCTATTCACTTTGAACTCTTCACAACTCCATCACCCTCTTATAGAGATAGGGAAAAAAGGGGGTTGCAGGGCTGGCTTCATTCGGGTCAATAATACACCCGTTCTCGTTTCGGATTAGCTCAGTCGGTAGAGCAGTGGACTGTTAATCCATGGGTCGCAAGTTCGAGTCTTGCATCCGGAGAAAGTAACTGAAACAAACATGAGAATTGATCGACTAGAGCTTTTAAATAGGCCCGCATGAAATGAACCGGCGATAATCAAAAAAAGCCAGTCATATAGGATAAATGGTAAGTAGATTGAATGGCAGGTATTGGTGAAAAGCCAGCCGAAGAAACGACGAAGAGTTGCTTGCTCCGCTTCTTCCGTTCCGCATGAGCCGGGTATTGGTGCTTTTATAAGACGTGATGACCTTATCGATACCACAAGGATCTGGGCATGGCACCTACGAGACGACGACAAAGATGCCCGACGGACGAAGATTCTCAATGGGATTGTTGACCAAGTGTCTCTCTCGAGAACAACAACGGTCCGCCATTTCTCAGGGATCCCCCGAACCACAGCTCGCGAATGGTAACATAGGATAGTAACGGCCAATCAATTTACATTGCTTTGTGCTCTGTTCGGCTTTTTCATTGATTTGAAGGAGAATTCGCGGGCGGTTTAGTTTACTTTAATCAATTAACCTGCTTCCGAGTCCAGTTCAATTATATGAACTTCCCTTCAATAAGTATACCCGAACTCAATGATCGAGAATACATGTATGTTATGCCTCGTAACAGATACGATACCACCTTCTTTACGCCTTTTTCCTTCTTTCTAAAGTGTCTTTGTTCGCAGTGTGGCGTCTTTTCTGTGTCGGCATATTCTGAGAGAGGATCCTAAGCGCATCTTTCTAACCCGCCCGAAATGGGTAAGGAAAGAAAAGGTGGGGGTTCCTAGAACAAATCCAGTGGGGACAGGGCCTGTAGCTCAGAGGATTAGAGCACGTGGCTACGAACCACGGTGTCGGGGGTTCAAATCCCTCCTCGCCCACAATAATAATAATAGGGAGAACGAGAAGTCACCTTTCGCTTCGTGACGATTCTATCGAGAAGGACCGAAGCCTTGCTCTCGAGGCAATTATTTCAAAGACTTCGAGCGAGTGTTAAGCTGCTTGCTATTTCGCCATGACATTTCTTAGAAGCTCCGAGCATAGGTGTACCGACGGCATTCAACATGGCCTCTATTTGTTTGATTCCTTGAACCTCTACTTGTTCGATTAGTCTATTGGAAGGGGTTAGGACGTGTAGATTAATCGATTTCTCTCTTCCCAATCGCTCAGAAAGTCAGTCAAAGCTTACTTTGAACGGGGAGAGTGGCCGAGTGGTTAAAAGCGACAGACTGTAAATCTGTTGAAGGTTTTCTACGCAGGTTCAAATCCTGCCTCTCCCACCCAATAGGTTAGGTCTGAAAAAGATTTACGCTTTCACTGTTGTTAATGGATAGCGAAACGTATATCTGATGCTTTGCCTAGGCTAGAGAACTCCGCTCGTACCCTCCTCTTCCATGGAAATGAAACGAATTGACCTTTCCACCAACCATTTTCTCCCTCAAACCAACTTTCCTAAGGAGGGCGCCACTTCGGTTCGGAGGGCTGCTTGCTTTTGGGCAAGCAACTTTGGTCGTCTTTCGGTATAGTGAATACACCCCTCTGTCCGACCCGATTAACCCTGCAAACATATTCGTGGGATAGGAGGACCCAGAAAGGGCGGGCGTCCGAGCCGGGGATATTAGGGAATGAATCTATCCGTGTGTCCACGGCATACAACCGCAACTAAAGCGAAAAGCAGCAGGCGGGAAAAAAGGGGGCGGACCCCCACCCCGAAGTGAAGAGATTCAATGAGACCACTCGAATACATAGACAACGTGCCATTTCATGAGTGACTAGGAAAAGCAGAGAAAGGTATAAGAAGAGGAAACTAATCGACGAGAAACTAATAGCTAGTAGCAACGATTTCTCAGGATCCATTGGTTTATATAGAATCCATCTTTTAGGCGTATCGAAATACATTATTTTCACCAGGCGTATATAATAAAATGGAGTGACCCCCAGTGTCCCAGGGTACCTAGTCCCCCTAGAACCGCGGGAGACAGTCGCCCATCATACGGCTCACCCACTCAACTTGCTTCGGATGTTAGTTCTGAATCGTTCAGGTTCAGATAACTCCGCACGCATGAACCGCCGTTGGCTTTACGAACGAAGGAGCGGAGCAAGAAAGCTATAGCGCTTTCTCAGCCAGCGATGCCCACTTCAACAGCAGATTGGTCCTTATTCTCGAGGACTTATTTTCCTCCCCCATCCGCAGGGTCTTCGGCTCTCCCCTTTCATTCGGGGGGAGCGGGAGGGATACCGAGGGAAGGGGCGAGCCTGCTTATCCTCCCCTGTTTGATCTCCTTCAGACCACCTGCGGCCCTGTTCAAAAAGCTATGCATCCAAAGATTCACAAGGATCGAATCCCCTGTCTGAACTCTGTCAGACGCATCCAATGGATCCAACAAAAGGGGGTTAAGCAGAGTGAATACGTAGAGTCTAATTCACCAAGGCTTTTACTATTTAGGCCCCTTCCCGGCTACCGGATCACTCAGTGCTTTCCCCTAAATGAAACCAAGACAAAGGGGTTCCTTTTAGGTAGGCGGGTACTATGGACCTTCTGCCGTCCATCGCAGAGCCCGCTATGGGAAGAGCGCAGTAAATAATCAGGAGAGGAACATTTCTATACAATTGGTAGAAAAAGAAACAGATACGTATAGATAGATGGATGTATCTATATCTATCTACCTATATATAGCAACGCCGCTTTCAATCTTTTCTTTGCGCACTCTTCCTTGCAAGCACTCCCGGAGACCTGCCAGAAAACACTGTCGCTTGGCCAGCTTCACTTCTTCTCTCGAACTTGATTAACTTGGCCAACGAACGAACGAATAAGGCCTGTAGGGCGGGCGCGAAGCGGTTTTCATCATCATGCATGAAGGCGCGCGCGCGCGCCGGTTCATCATGAAGGCCTTCATGATGAACGCCTTTTCTGCGCTTCGCCGCTTTCTAAGACGAATTGTTCCTCTTGGATGGACTTCGCCGTTATTCCCTAAGGGCTGTATTATCATATCGAGATGCCGATTTGTTCCCTGTCCCCAGCAGCAGTGATATGGGTAATCTGCTCCGTCTGTCTTCGTCCGGCTTGCGTTGTTCTGATCACCGGCAGGGGGCACTTCAGCAATCGCGCGCTGTAACTGGCTGGGAGTCTCATCACACTGAAGGATACTTTGATTTACGGCAACTTAGGTTCATCTCGTGTAGTGATAGCGGCGGACTCATACAAGGATCTTGGGTAGGTTCATGAGATCCTAGCGGCACCCCCTCACTTGCCCTTTCGTAGATGCGTTCTCTCCATCTGTCCTGCGACGTTTTGGTAAGCTACGCGTCCGGTGCACGACCCTGCCTGCCTGCAGGTCTCTTACACTGACTCTAGGCAACCCCTTCCGGCCGCCCAACGACTGATGACACTAGTAACTACCCCTATTAAAGCTAGTAAATAAGCCCCACAGCTCAGGGCGGCAAAGAACAAATGGAATTTGCTACGAAAGCCGGCTAACGGGAGTATTCCTGCGTATAGAAACATAGTAACGGACGGAGTAATAGCTGAAATAAGATTAGTTTTGGCTAAAGCGCCTGAATCCGCTATATATTTGACACAGGTTTAACGTAATGCTAAAACTGTAGCGAATACATTAATGATCATTGATATATGAATAGAGATACCAATTAGTGGTGATTAAATTCCTTCTGTGATTCCACGTGAAAAACCGATTGAAAGATAACCTACATGTCCAATAGAGCTATAAGCTGAAAGTCTTTTTACTTCTTTTTAGGCCATAGCGGCCAGTGCTCCTAGGATCATGAAAGCGATGCTGCAGAAAAGGAAGAGTTGTTACCATGTTAGATCGTGGAAACTATAGGGAGAAACACATAACATATTGGCAGGAATAGATATTTTAGGTGCAATGGGAAAAAATGCTGTAACCAGAGTAGGTAAACCCTCGTATACATCAGGTGCCCACACATATAGGGTCGAAAGTAAATCATTAACCGAGCCGTGCAGCAAAGAAAGCTGTCGTTCACTCGCTGTTTGCCTAGCGAAGAGTTCAGAGAATTCCCGAATGACCTACTACAGTGCTCCCCGAACCGTACGTGATAGTCGCCCATCATACGGCTCTCTAACCCTACAACACTTGGATTAGATATACCCGAGAGTCCGCCGCCGCTTTCAGCCATTCCACACGCTGTCGGATAAGGTCACCGGGAATTAATTCGGCAGTGGATTTTGGACGGATAAAACCTGCTCAGTAAAAGCAGGTATTAGATAGATAGACCCCTTCCTTTCCGTTGTTGCCAGTGCTTTCTCAGGCCGAGAAGAGAACAAGGCGCTTTCTTTGGTTTTCTCCGCCGCAGGTGAAGATGGCGTACTACCATCCGGCAGGTTTCCTTGAAAGAATGAAATTTGTTAGTTCGCTCCGCGAGCAAAGGCCAAAGGCTTTGTTCGGGGTCAAAGACCCGCGCGGCGCGGCGCGCTCCTGGTTATCCCTTTCCTGAACGGAATGAGGTGAAGGAGCGTTTGCTGTGCCCCACTTCCCCGCCTTCAGGCAGGTTTTCGAGCCGCTCTTCTTGCCGGCTTGTAACATAAAGGCCGAAGTGGCACGCACGGAATGCGGCAGTGGGTACTAAAGGTCCTATGACTTCCAGCCGGGGATCTAGCTCACCGTTGGATCTCGCCGATACAGCCTATGGTTTTGGTGTCTCGGGATATCGTTTCGTTAATTGTCCCCAAGCCAAGCAAGGGGTTGAGTTGAGTAATCGGCTTTCATGCAGCTGTTTCCAGCTCCTCCAATCTAGACCTTGTCGCTGCTTAATCTCGACAGGCAGGAAGCACACCAACGCGTTTCCACTGTGCTTGCTTGTGGCACAGGTTAACCAGGTGGCCAGTTGACTGGAACTTCGATTCGCCAGGCGGGCGGGCTTCTCTCGTGTGACACTATAGAAGAGTTCGCGCGGTGCCCTTCACCTCCTAGCCCCCAACCGCGCTTTTGTAACATGCTATAGTCTCACGCTCTTACGAGGTAGTGATGGGTTCCACGCTCCAGCAGCATAACATAAGGCGCCCCGATAGTACTGAGATTGGCCGCAATCTGCCGGTACCCACAGGCCGTCTTACGGCCGCTCGAAAAGAAACTGCAGTAATCTTGGATAAGAAACCTACAGCAATGAATGGGATCCCCATAAAGATACCACTAGATTGAGCACTGAGCAAAGTGATTTCATATCCAGTGAAAGTCTTGGCTGATTCTTCAAAGTTAGTGATTCCAGTAGACCCATAGATCATAGAACAAATAGGGCGACATAGGCTCCCATCCACACTCCACGTATAGACGCGAACCCCCTCGTAACCGTACGTGCGACTTTCACTGCATACGGCTTGCACGGACACTATTGAACCTATCTCATTATGAGGCCTTCCACCTCGATCTTCATTTTGGAAATAAAACTGCGGGCATCGCATCGGGGGCGCGCGCGCCCTCAACGTTCATTACGTTAAAGGAATGGCGCATAGCGCTTACCAGCCAGGGGCGGGGCTTCAGCCACTCAACTGAAGGGAAGGCCGGCAGAAGGAACGCCTCTAGTAGCTCTCCCCCCATTCTCACCTTGTTCTAAGGACCACTTGTTCATGATGGTATTTGCATAAGGCTGAAGGCTTACGGTTTATAACCTATAAGTATCTAATAATCGGGTCGCTCTGCGGCGCCTTCGCTGCGGACACGATGGATTTCCACTGGTCCTGCGCACCCACCGCTTCATCCGGGCATCGTTCATTAAGCGGCTTCATCGGCGCGGTTTTCATCATGCGGGCGTTCCGAGAATGCCTGCCTGCCGGGGGAACCGAGGCAGAAACCTTGGTTCCCCCTTGCTAACGTCAGGTATATGTTGAAGTGTCTTGCGAAACCTTATCAAATTCCGGTTAAGCGGGAGACTGCACTCTTTTTTGTTGTTCCGCCGCAAGCAAATACTGTCGACAGTATTTCAGGTGTAGATGGTTGCCCTTTCGTCTAGGGGCGAGGTAGGCCATCAGAAGGTCCGCGCGCGGGCGGCGCTCTCTGTAACTCTGCTGCTGGCTGGCTGAGAGCCAATCCATCTTCAGTTTTTCCTCGCTTAACACATTGATAATGCCAGTATCATATTGCCCGTATCGTGGGAATGATTTAATAGGAGAACGCCGCCGGCCCGGCCCGGCCCGCTGCAAGGTTGGTTTGAAGAACGAAGGTTCTACAAAATAGAGAGCAAAGAATACGTACATATTCATATGTACATAGATATATCTATATAAGTGGATCGAATATCTTGTTTGACTGAAAAGTTTTACGAATCTTTCTCTCTCTTCTCGGAAGATTGAAGTTCTGAATAATTTCCCGTGGCAGGGGTGGGGTGTGATCATCGGATGTTTCCGTAAGCAGTAAACAGCAAATCTTTATCCAAGACCATGTATTGGATAAAGCTGATAGTGCACGTGATCGGGGCCGAAGGCCTGATTCGTTTGGTAGATTTGGTCAAGGTTGTTGCGTACCCCGGAGCGATCCGTAAGTGGTGTACGGAAGTTCCTACGATCGAGTGTTCCTAGCCCCTGTGAACATTTTGGTGAATGTCTTAAAGAGGGCCTCTCTAACCGGTAAGGTGGGTGTCCACTTACTTCGGCCATTCCTGGCTTGTCTTCGATAACGCCTATCCCGGGAGAAGTCGGGACAAGGGCACTTGAGGGATCCTCGGCGGGACCCAGGAGAACATGTAGCGCTGGGTTGGGGTTTAGTGAACCAACTAAGGTCGCTCCTTTAGTTGAAGTATTGGGCTTCTTCGCACCCTCCCGTTGTCCTTGCTGGGTTACACTCTCTCTCGGGACCCTCCTCCAAGTATATTTCTTTCGCTCTACTTCTTCTAATCTTAACTTTACGCCGAGGACTCTTTCCGCCGCCATGGAATGAGACCAGGAGAATCTCTATCCCAACCAGTGAGATGTCGCACATCGGAAATTAAGGCATAGCTCGTCGCCATCGCTGCCTATATCGGTAGTTGGCCAGTCGTACCCAAACAATAATATTCCGGAGGAGAATGCACCTGAAATAGAATATTTTAGGCCGGCTTCCATGAAAAATTCAGAGTCTCTCTTCAAGGCTGCGATCACATGAAAACATGAACTTTAAGGCTCGATAGCTAAATACATGGCAATTGAATCGCAGGCCAAGACCATGAAAGGCATACTGCGAGTGGAAGGTAAAGTTAATACAATGGATTCAGAAGCATTCAACCTCTCCCGTTTAAAATAATCCAAACACGTAACAATAGTACTAGCCGTACTTAATAGTGGCAATATTTCGCGAAAATATGTCGAATTGTCTTTCATACCATTATTATATGGTAGATTAGCAAACGTTATGGGTGCGCCAGCGGCGACCGGTACGATGGTTATTAGAAACCGATGGGGTAGGTCTTCCCTCTCTGGTCAGAACCACACGTGCAAGTTTCCCCGCATGTGGCTCGTTTGTGATGACTTCTGCTGGAGATTTACGGGAACAAGCGAACCTTTCAAATCGAACACTGGTTTATGTGTTCAGAGTACGTGGCTTAGTTGCCTGAATTCAAGTTCTATTTACTATGTCTAGACGCGAGTTCGCTTCAAAATTACCAACCGACCTTGCTTGTGTCCTTCATTCAGCAAAAGTTTCACCCACGCCCTTCACTCTACGAAAGAAGGCCGAAGGTCCGTATTTTGAACCAAAGATTCCCGGACGATTATTTGACTACGGAAGTCCCGCTGGCTCCATTTGGCTTTCAGCGAGTTCGGGTCTCTGGAAGGCTAGCCGTGTTGCTTTACCATACCGCACTACTCTAGGACTTATAGTGAGGCTCGTCAGGGGGGAATCCAGTCGCAATGCATCTTGCTCAGCGAGTCAAGCGTAGCTATCCACTTCTTTCTTGCTTGTTGGGGGAAGTATAGAATGTCTATTGTTGTGTGTCCAGGGCTTACGTTTAGGACAATCCTGGCTTGGCTTGGCTTGGCTTGGCTTGGCTTGGCTGGAGAAGTTTTGTTTGCGAGCGGCTCGACTTGCTAGTCTGACTACAAGAGTGACCTACTTACCACCACTGTATAGGTCGGAGAGCAAGTTCCGGAGCGTATATTCTCTATGACTCACAGGAGTAGGTATCTCCATTTCGCCCATTCCATTTGCTAAGGTTCCATCGTCCGCCGGTTCCTCGGCTGTAGAAGTAGCCAGCCCCAAAGCAGCAAGCAGCTTACTCCAGTTGTCTCATATGAGATTCGGTCGGGAAATTTCCCAGTCTGTCAACTGCATTCTCCTAATTCGCTTATCCCACCACGTACGATTTCTTTCTTTTTCGCTAGGTGTAGTACACCTGTCGGGGACGCTTCTGCGTGTCCGTTTACAGAATATCACACTATCATCTACCTCCCTTTCCTCGGAGCTCTTCATGGGGGCATTGTCGCATGCTCGACTTGGGTTGCCTGGTGTAATTTCCGGAGTACATTACGACAGGATCTTTCACCCGTACGGGCCAGCAAAGCCTCGATCTTTAAGGATTGGGCGGCTATGCTCTACTTATATTGAAGTCAATCTTTATAGAGTCCATTCGGGTGATCCCTAGGTTGCGCGTCTGGTAGTTGACTCGCCGTTTGGTACTGCGTACACAGAACCTGCTTATTACAGTTACTCTCGGAGGGTTGGTCGCACATGAATAATAGCGTTCGGACTCAAGTGCCTCCCGGAACATTCTACAAACTGGGGGAGTTACCTTGCTCCTGTTGCGTACGACTAGCCCTGCGGCGAGCGGATAGTCCCCATGCTATGGTTTTTGGCAGCAGTCCGATCCCTGCCAGTTAGGGAGTCCATCCGAGCGATGGCTTTCAACCCCCGCATCCCAGAACGTGCCTTCCTAGGCACATAACACTAGGTAAACCGAGCCAACCCACGTTACATACTAGCAGTAGATAATCATATTATTTGAAAGTACTAAACAAAACTCCATGAATGGGCAAAATAATAGTTGCGTTAACAGGAAAGATCTCTAGAAGAAGCGCGAAAGAATCATGCTCAAATATTCCTTTCAACGACTTCTAAGTCTGTTCGGTTTTTTCCCTTTTTCTCTCTCCTCCATATGCATGGGAGTTAAAGGTTGGTTCTTCAACAAGTCGCAGCAATGCAATGCAATGCAATGCAATGAAGGCCTTCGCTTTGTCTCGTCGACCGCAAACAAAGCGGCGATGGGCTGGCTTTCCGCGTTTCCGTAAAGAAAATCGAAAGAACTCTGATTGATTCTTATTCGTAGTTGGGATGCAGGGATAGATTTATTTCTTCCTCGAAGAACCGTACGAACGATTAGGCCGCTGCGATTTCCACACGCAGACACGCGGATTCAGCATGAAGGGCGGGCGATTTATTCCCCGATCGAACGAATGAATGAATGAATGAATAGGGTGTCGTTCGCAATGACAAGGAACGTTAGCTGGAAACGCGGTCAACTAACGGGCACAAGTGCAATATTTTCATTTTGGTGTGACTCTTGGTTGGAGAAGGCCACACCACAGTTGGTCTCTTCTCCA
>ERZ1034427.169-NODE-169-length-13688-cov-52.476784_pt1 | contig 13688 bp, 12 predicted proteins | sample MGYA00520607_ERZ1034427 | MGnify/ENA primary metagenome ERZ1034427 (study PRJEB33736, sample SAMEA104288489) | Azolla caroliniana | place: Brazil | collected 1987 | study: EMG produced TPA metagenomics assembly of the PRJEB19522 data set (Is there foul play in... | reverse complement strand
TCTTTCATCAGCTTCTTTTAACGTGAAAGCTACACCGAAATTGCATTATACTCCTTTTTACTCTTAACTTTTGTTTAAGTCCCTCTAACTGTTTACCTCACAAAAAAACTCTTTCAGCAAACCCTAATTACCAATAAATTCATAATGCAATCAGATTTACAAACCTCACTACATTTAAATGAAATTGCTTTTTCTCATGTTCCTGTTCTCAGTCAACAGGTTATTGCAGGTTTAGTGGTAAGTCCCCGTGGAAATTATTTAGATTTAACTGTTGGTGGTGGTGGCCACAGTCGTTTAATACTAGAAACTGCTGAAGATGTGAAAGTCACAGCAGTTGACCAAGATGAGGATGCTTTAAAAGCTGCGAAAGCTAATTTAGCTGAGTTTGGTGATAGGATAAATTTTATCCATAGCAATTTTGCTAATTACGATTTTCCCCCCAATACATATCATGGCATTTTAGCAGATTTAGGTGTAAGTTCCTATCATTTGGATAACCCAGAAAGAGGTTTTAGTTTTAGAAATACTGCAAATTTAGATATGCGTATGAACCAGCAACAATCTTTAACGGCTGGTGATATTATTAATAACTGGGATGAAGGAGAATTGGCGGATGTTTTCTTTAAATATGGTGAAGAGAGACTGTCACGTCGTATTGCTAGACGAATTGTAGAAAAACGTCCATTTCACACTACTACAGAATTAGCCGATGTGATTGCCTATTCTGTTCCTCCTAAATACCGTTATGGGAGAGTTCACCCCGCTACCCGTGTTTTCCAAGCTTTACGAATCGTGGTCAATGATGAGTTGAAAGTTTTAGAAACTTTGATAGATAAAGCGCCTCATTCGTTAGTGCCTGGTGGTAGAATTGCTATTATCAGCTTTCACAGTTTAGAAGATAGGCTGGTCAAACACGGTTTAAGAAATTTATCTCTGTTGCGGGTATTGACAAAGAAGCCAATTTTTGGTACAGAGTCCGAAATTACCGAAAATCTACGATCGCGCTCTGCTAAATTGAGAATAGCAGAAAAGAAAAATCCTGATGAGTAGTTTTATCAGCATTGAGCTATCAGCATCTCACAGCTAACTCGTACAATAGAAGATAGATTGTTGACAATTGTATAGTTAGGGATTATAGCTGTTATGGTTGCCGCCGTTTTAATTGAAAATCTACAAAAACGCTACGGTACTGTGGAAGCCGTCAAGAACGTTTCCTTTCAGGTACAGCCGGGGGAAATCTTTGGTTTACTCGGTCCTAACGGTGCTGGGAAAACCACTACTCTGAGGGCTTTGTGTACCTTGACTATTCCCGATGCTGGGAAAATTGAAGTTTCGGGAATTTCGGTTTTAGATCATCCTAAATTAGCACGGCAAAAATTGGGTTATGTAGCCCAGGAAGTGGCTTTGGATAAAATGCTCACAGGTAAGGAATTATTAGAGTTGCAAGCAGCACTTTATCATCTTCCGGGTGGAGTGATCAAACAGCGAATTAACACGATATTGGACTTACTTGGTTTACAAGAATACGCAGATAAAAAAACAGGAACTTATTCCGGCGGTTTACGCAAACGTCTAGATTTAGCTGCGGGTTTACTTCATTCTCCAGATATGTTGGTATTAGATGAACCAACGGTAGGATTGGATATTGAAAGCCGATTTGTAGTTTGGGACTTCTTGCGAAAATTACGTGCTGCCGGGACTACAGTTGTCATTACCAGCCATTATTTGGAAGAAATTGATGCTTTAGCTGATAGAGTGGCAATTATAGATCGAGGAACAGTAATTGCTACGGGTACACCTTCCCAATTGAAAGATCAAGTAGGAGGTGATCGCATTACTTTACGTATTCGGGAATTTTCACCAAGCGATGAAGCCGACAAAGCCAAAAACCTACTTCAAGAGCTACCTTTTGTGCAGGAAATTATTATTAATAATGCTCAAGGTAATTCTTTAAATTTAGTTATCAAACCTCAAAATGATGCATTAATTACAATTCAACGGGCTTTAAATAATGCAGGTTTACCTATTTTCGGTATCGCCCAGTCTCGTCCTAGTTTAGATGATGTTTATCTTGCAGCTACAGGAAGGACTTTATTAGATGCAGAATTAGCTGGTGTGGCAAATCGTGAGCCCAAAGCCGAGAAAAAGCAAAATATGAGATAGGAGTCAGGAGTCGGGACTCGGGACTCGGGACTCGGGAGTCAGGAGTCCAGAAGAAAAAGATATTTGCCCTATCCCTCCCCAGCCACCCCTGCTTCCCCAGTTTCGCCAGCCACCCCTGCACTCCTGCGTCTAATCAGAATAGTCCCCATCTCTACGTCCTAGTTGATAAATACCTGCACCCATACAGGCAAGTATACCCGTGCTGATTCCCCAGCTATCACTTAAACTGATTTTTATCACCCAGTTAAATAAAGTACCAGCTATGATAAAAGGCACAATGCTAAAAAGTGACGCGTAAAAGGCGTTTTGTGATTCTCTGGCTTTGCGTGTTTTTTCAAACTCTGTTTGACTAGTATACAGCGATCGGTCGGCAAAATTAAACCACCGATTTAGTTGTTCTGTGACCCATTCACCGACTGGAGAGAAAGCAAGATATAGCGCCAAAGACCACAAACACGAGCCTGCTATCAGGATTTTATCCAACTCAAATCGAAAGGGCAATATCTCCAGCATGGTATCCGGGTAATTTGGCAACATTTAATCTTACCTTTATTTTGGTGATAAATAGTGCTATTAGGATACATTAGCTCAAGATTCTCAGGATTTGCTTCAAAATATCAGATGTTATTATTAATAAATAAACCGTAGGATTGACTTATTTTCAGTCTTTGTTGGAAATAAACTTACAAGCCAAATTCAGGTTTTCCAATTAACATCATGAATGTATTACTTATATATCCGTTGTTTCCAAAAAGTTTTTGGTCTTTTGAAAAAACACTAGCTTTGCTAGACAGGAAAGCGATGTTACCACCATTGGGCTTGGTGACAGTAGCCGCAATTTTACCCCAACAATGGAATTTTAAGCTAGTAGACAGGAATATTCGCCAAATTAGCGAAGTAGAATGGGCTTGGGCTGATTTGGTGATTTTATCAGCGATGATTGTCCAAAAAGAGGATTTACTCACACAGATTCAGGAAGCAAAGCGTCGTGGTAAGCTTGTGGCTGTGGGTGGACCATACCCGACAGCATTACCTAACGAAGTCACAGATGTGGGAGCAGATTATTTGATTTTAGATGAAGGGGAAATTACGCTACCTTTATTTATAGATGCGATCGGACGCGGTGAGTCTTCAGGAATCTTTCGTTCTGGTGGTGAAAAACCAGATGTGACAAACACTCCCATTCCTCGTTTTGACCTACTGGAATTTGATGCCTATGCGGAAATGTCAGTGCAATTTTCCCGTGGCTGTCCCTTCCAGTGTGAGTTCTGCGATATTATCGTCCTCTACGGTCGCAAACCCCGCACCAAAACACCAGCCCAACTCCTCGCAGAACTTGATTATCTCTATGAATTAGGTTGGCGACGCAGTATTTTTATGGTGGATGATAACTTCATCGGCAATAAGCGTAACGTTAAATTATTCTTGAAAGAACTACAACCTTGGATGGTTGCACATAATTATCCCTTCTCCTTTGCTACAGAGGCTTCCGTTGACTTAGCCCAAGATCAAGAATTGATGGATGCAATGGTAAGGTGTAATTTTGGGGCTGTGTTCTTGGGAATTGAAACCCCCGATGAAGAAAGCCTTACTTTTACTCAAAAATTCCAAAATACTCGAGATTCCCTCACGGAAGGAGTAAATAAAATTACACGCTCAGGGTTACGAGTCATGGCAGGTTTTATTATTGGCTTTGATGGCGAAAAGTCGGGTGCTGGGGCGAGAATTGTTAAATTTGTGGAACAGACAGCCATTCCCACCGCTTTATTTAGTATGCTCCAAGCCCTGCCTGATACAGCACTGTGGCATAGATTGGAAAAGGAAAACCGACTCCGCAGTAAATCTGCCAACATTAATCAAACCACATTGATGAATTTTTTTCCTACAAGACCTTTAGCAGAAATAGCCAGCGAATATGTAGAAGCGTTTTGGGAACTATACGAACCATCAAGATTTTTAGATCGTGCTTACCGTCACTACCGCATTTTGGGTCAAGCGACCTATCCCCAAAAGGGCAAAGGTGCTAAAAAACCATTGAATTGGAAGGTACTGCGGGCATTGTTGACTATTTGCTGGCAACAAGGTGTGTTACGTAATACTCGTTGGCAATTCTGGCGCAATCTCTGGAGTATGTACAAGCATAATCCTGGTGGTATCAGTAGTTATTTAGCCGTTTGCGCTCAAATTGAGCATTTCTTGGAATATCGTCAGATTGTGCGGGATCAAATTGAGGTTCAAGTGGCTGAGTTTTTGGCAGCAGAAGCTCAAGTTAAGCTTGAGGAAGAAAAAGCTCAAGTTTTAGTTTAGAGGCTAGTACAGTACGGCGTAAATAAACCAACCATTCTAAATGTCTGAAAAGCTCACGCCGTATTCATTTTGAATTGTGTTCGCGTAGGGTCTCCGAAGGCGATATTTTGTTAGGGTAGCTCTTCTGAAAGAAGCATTTTGAATTCACAGCGGTACTAGGACTTACGCAAAAACTCTCCCAAACTCCTACTTCTCTGTTTCCTCTGCGGTTACTTATTCCGTGACTCGTGCGTAAGTCCTAATCTTTCCTATTGATAGGATATCTATACTAATACTTTAAATCATTCCTAATGACCACTAAGATGAAAATAGCTTTACACTTCTTAACTTTTAGGGAAATATGGCGCGAGATTTACGGGGATTTATCAAAATTCTAGAACAAAGAGGACAATTAAAGCGAATTTCAGCTTTAGTTGACCCAAATATGGAAATTGCCGAAATTTCCAACCGGATGCTACAAAAAGGTGGGACAGGATTAATCTTTGAAAATGTCAAAGGTGCATCTTTCCCCGTTGCTGTCAATTTAATGGGGACAGTGGAAAGGATATGCTGGGCGATGAACATGGAAAAACCAGAGGAATTGGAAACCTTGGGAAAGAAACTGAGTATGCTTCAGCAACCCAAACCACCTAAAAAGATTTCCCAAGCGATAGACTTTGGGAAAGTGCTGTTTGATGTGGTGAAAGCGAAACCAGGAAGGGATTTTTTTCCTGCTTGTCAACAGGTGGTAGTGGAAGGGGATAATATAGATTTAAATAAGTTGCCGTTGATACGTCCTTATCAGGGAGATGCCGGAAAAATTATTACGCTAGGATTGATAATTACCAAGGATTATGAGACAGGAACGCCCAATGTTGGTGTGTATCGGCTACAACTGCAATCTAAGAACACCATGACAGTACACTGGTTATCAGTGCGGGGTGGTGCGAGACATTTACGCAAAGCAGCCGAATGTGGTAAAAAATTAGAAATTGCGATCGCACTTGGTGTTGATCCTTTAATTATTATGGCAGCAGCCACACCCATTCCTGTAGACTTATCAGAATGGTTATTTGCAGGGCTTTATGGTGGTTCAGGGGTACAATTAGGCAAGTGTAAAACAGTAGATTTAGAAGTTCCCGCAGATTCAGAATTTGTCTTAGAAGGAACAATTACACCAGGGGAAGTTTTACCCGATGGACCCTTTGGCGATCACATGGGATATTATGGTGGCGTGGAAGATTCGCCATTGGTACGCTTCCAGTGTATGACTCACCGCAAAGATCCAATTTATCTGACCACATTTAGCGGTCGTCCACCCAAAGAAGAAGCTATGATGGCGATTGCACTCAATCGCATCTATACCCCTATATTACGGCAACAAGTATCAGAAATAGTCGATTTCTTCCTACCCATGGAAGCTTTAAGTTACAAAGCTGCAATTATTTCTATAGATAAAGCTTACCCTGGACAAGCAAGAAGAGCAGCCTTAGCTTTTTGGAGTGCATTACCCCAATTCACATACACTAAATTTGTGATTGTTGTTGATAAACATATCAACATTCGTGATCCACGTCAGGTTGTCTGGGCAATTAGTTCTAAAGTAGACCCTTCACGGGATGTATTCATATTACCAAATACACCCTTTGACACCTTAGACTTTGCTAGTGAAAAACTCGGTTTAGGGGGCAGAATGGGCATAGATGCAACTACCAAAATTCCCCCAGAAACCGAACATGAATGGGGTGAACCATTAGAATCAGATCCTGATATTGCTGCAATGGTAGAAAGACGCTGGGCAGAATATGGTTTAGCAGATTTAAAACTAGGAGAAGTAGACCCCAATTTGTTTGGTTATGATATGAAGTAATACACGTATTACCACTCCTCTCCTTGGGGGAGTGTTATTTTAAAATTGAAAACCTGGAGAACACAAACGAATATAAATCTCTCTTGTTTCATCCGTAAAAGCCCTTCTACCATGCATAATTCTTGTATTATCAATCATTAGAATATCCCCTTGATTCCAGCAAATACTGGTACTAATTTTATCCGCAATTCCATTCAATTCTTCCATAAGTTCATCAGTAATTTGTGAATCATCATCAAATTTTAGAACATCAGGATTCAATTGTATTGATGGTAAAAGGCTATTAATAAAAACCTTATGATTTCCACATATGCTAGGAATAACTACTGGACAAATATAATATTCCAATAAAATTGATTCATCTTCATATATGGTTAGATGCGTATCGTGACTTTTACACATCTCTTTTAGCTGATTAACATCATCAATTTTATATTTTGTCAGCCATTGCTCTTTATTCATTCTCACAGTAAACTTGAGCTTTTTTCGGCTGAATAATTCTTTAGTTGAATTACTGAGTTCTGCAAAGAAATGCCTACCATCACACACCTTTGTTTCACCATGTTGTGAAGTGGGGTTAGCACAGAAAAACCACAACATCAGGGGAATATTCTTCTGATAGTACATTTCTCCATGTAACTTAATCTCTGTCTGGAAATCGTTAACACTTAAAATAGTCTGATCATTATCAATGACCCTTCTCTTCAAAGGACCACCAGCATAATCTAAAAAATCAGTCCTGAATAAATTGCTAAAGTCTCTAAATATTTCCGTATCAGCATTAAATCCTCTAAACAATAAAACTCCATATTGTTTCAACAGATTAATAATTTTTTCTCTGTCTCTTTCCAAAATACTCTTATCGTCTTGGTTGATGATTTGCTGTCCGATTATTTCCGAAATTGGCTGTGTGATAATATTTATGTTAAGAGGCTATTGATAAAGTAAATGTAAAGGGGAGTAGAAAAGGAATGTTGGAAGGATAGGATACGTAAATGTAGTGTATTCACATAGCTACTGATGGAACGAAAGTCTTACCCCACAGACTTATGTTGAAACTTGTTGTTAGTGAAGCCAATGCCCCAGAACGAATACTTGCTGCCTATGCACTAATGGAACTGCTAGAGGAACCCACAGAATTATTGGAAAAAGTCCAACTTTTATGGGTTGATTCCGGTTATGACGGTGATAAATTTGCACTTGCAGTTTGGTTCATGATTCAAGCTCATGTTGAAGTCATAGGACCTACTGAGCAAGAATTTAAAGTTTTACCACAACCCTGGGTAGTAGAAAGAACATTTGGGTAGTTTAACCAATATCATCGTCTAAGCAAGGATTATGAGCCTTTAACAGAAATGAGGGAAGGGGCTATATATGCTCTTATGACTATAATTATGCTACTTCCTCTTCTCTCCTCAACATTTACTTTATAAATCATCTCTAATTAACAAACCTTGAGCACAAATGAAACTCCTTTCTAGCTACAACTATAGCATTCGTAACCCTTTTGTGAATATCTACTAAGAAACACAGGTGATAGGGAATAGGGAACAGTGAACAGCTATAACTGATAACTGACCCTAGACCCTAATCCCTACATCCTTTTTTGTATCATCCTTGCATCCCAGGTATAGAAACCGATTTGGTTAGGAACTCTAGAGAATCTACCTGTGCGATGACCTCTAGATAATTCATTGAGAACTTTGTTTTTCACCTCTCTAATTTCCTGATCATTAAGTTCTCCATAAATACCATTGACCACTTCATTCACACTAAAAACTCGTTGTCGATGTTGTTCTAAAAAAGAGGTGATAGCGTCAATCAGAAATTGACCCTCAAATTCTTCCAGCATCGGAACAACTTTAGCTTGCGGTGAAAGAAAAGGCCTTTTCTTTCTACTTTTAGCATCTGACGAAGCACCATTATGATGATTTGGGGCTAACAGACTTAACACCAGAGTATAACAACCAGGTTCATTAGGAATAGCAGACCAATAACCCCTTTCTCTACCTTGGGTAAGAGAAGATTGAACCCTACCTTTGACAATTTTGAAAATAGTTGACTCCAAATCTCCGTAAAGCGATCGCACAATAAAATCTATATGGCATACCGTACCAGCATATTCATGCAGCAGCATTTTCAGAGCTTCCATGCGAGTCAGAGATTGATATTGGAGCAACATAGGAATTTCTGCCCCCTTCGTAAAAGGCTCATGACTCTCTGAAAAGGTATTGATCAGATCAGAACCTTCTAACTCTGTAGCAACAGTAGCAGAACTTGAACTGTCTATTTCCCATTTATCCAAATTAGCAGGTTCTGATTCTAGAGACTCCAACAACTCTAAATCCGACCTATCATCAGATGACAAAGACAAACGTGAATCGTTTTCATCAGCAGCTTCCAGTTGAGAAAGTGATTCATGTTCATCATAAGACCAAGGAGACAACAAAGCCTCCACATGATCCAGTTGCGAGCGCGCTTCTATAAATAGCCGTTGGTACTCTTGTGTTAGACCAGCATAATAGTCTCGTAATTCCAACAACGGTGTAATAAATACCTCTGAAGGAGGTTGCAATTGTTCTTTAGGATTCATATTACTTCAATCAGTCTAAATCAACATCACTCTTGTAAGTCATCGACCGAGGTTTAATTTTTCTAGATTCCGACAATGAGCTTTTACGTACTTGAAGAGGACGGCAACTTTCACAATATAAAGGTCTAGGTCCGAAAGTTTCCCGTTTTGTAGCCTGATTACATTCTTTACAAACAAAATTAAAAACACGAGTGTGAATCAGCCTTTTATGCGCTCTGACAGTATATTCTCTAACATCAATGGTTTTGGTAGCCATAATTAAGAATTGCCCATTTCTATACTCTTAATATAGCTATTCAACCAAATGAAACTACATCAGTGTTTGTTTTAGTGTAAGTTGTATTCAAATCCTTAAAATAAAACCAAGCATAGGATGTGAATTTTATTTGTCAACAATAAACCGTGAAGTAATCTCCTAATCATTGTGATTGTTCCTCTGTTTATGCTTTCCTCGCAATGACCATTCATATTTATTTAATGAAGTCTTTTTACTCTTTCATCCCTACCTAGTGAGAATCTTGATAACTTTGGTTTTTAAAGCATCCTCCTCACGGATGAAATAGAAGGATGAAACTCTTCATCCTTCCTAATTTAGGATTCATGCTTTTTGCTATTTATTTTCTACAAAGTCAGCATCAATCACATCTTCACTCCGACTACTTCCATCAGAATTTCCTGCTTGTGCATAAACCGTACTACCAACCTGCATCAACACTTGCTGTAATTGACTGCTCAGAGACTTAATCCGATCGAAATGATCTTGATTGATAGCTTCCGCCAAATCCTTGACCAAATCTTCAACTCGGCCTCTATCAACAGCACTCACCTTATCACCCAAGTCTCTGAGTTGTTTCTCAGCTTGATAAACTAAAGAATCACCCAAATTTTTAGTATCAATTTGTTCACGTCGTCTTCTATCTTCCTCCGCATGAGATTCTGCATCCCGCACCATCTTTTCTACATCCCGCTTATCGAGAGTAGAAGCACCTGTAATAGAAATGGACTGCTGTTTGCCCGTGGCTTTATCCTTAGCAGTAACAGAAAGAATACCGTTAGCATCAATGTCAAAAGTAACGTCAATTTGCGGTACACCTCTCGGTGCTGGAGGAATACCATCCAAACGGAAAGTACCTAAACTCTTATTATCTTTAGCTAATTCCCTCTCACCTTGCAAAACGTGAACTTCCACATTACTTTGACCATCAGCAGCCGTAGAAAAGACTTCTGATTTCTTCACTGGGATAGTTGTATTGCGGCTAATAATCTTAGTCATCACACCGCCAATAGTTTCCACACCCAAAGACAACGGCGTAACATCAAGCAGTAAAATATCTTTGACTTCACCGGATAAAACACCTGCTTGAATAGCCGCACCCACCGCTACAACTTCATCAGGATTTACACCTTGACAAGGTTCTTTACCCGTCATCCGTCGCACCAGTTCTTGCACAGCCGGAATGCGAGTCGAACCACCAACTAAAACAATTTCATCAAGTTGAGCATTACTAAGTTTTGCATCTTGCAATGCTTGTTGGACTGGTTTACGACAACGGTCGAGAAGGTCGGCTGTCATCTCCTCAAATTTACCCCGTGTCAGCATCATATCCAAGTGTTTTGGACCCGCCTGAGTAGCAGTAATAAAGGGCAAATTGATATTAGTTTGAGTTGCACTAGAAAGCTCAATCTTTGCCTTCTCCGCAGCTTCAGTCAATCTTTGCAAAGCTTGTTTATCCTTACGTAGGTCAATGCCTTCGTTAATCTGAAACTGATTTGCTAACCAATCAACAATCTTTTTATCGAAGTCATCACCACCTAAATGAGTATCCCCACTAGTAGATTTAACTTCAAACACACCATCCCCAACCTCCAAAATAGAAACATCAAAAGTACCGCCACCAAGGTCAAATACTAAGATAGTTTCATTTTCCTTTTTATCCAAACCATAAGCCAAAGCTGCTGCTGTTGGTTCATTGATAATGCGGAGAACATCTAACCCAGCAATTTTACCTGCATCTTTAGTAGCTTGCCGTTGAGAATCGTTAAAATAAGCAGGAACTGTAATCACCGCTTGAGTAACTTTTTCTCCTAAATATTTACTAGCATCATCAACTAACTTTCTTAGCACTTGGGCAGAAATTTCTTCTGGTGCAAATTGTTGACCTGCAGCGGGACAATTGAGCTTTACATTGGCATTACTATCCCGCAGAGTTATATAAGAAACTTCCGTGGCTTCATGGGTAATTTCTTCATATTTACGCCCAATGAAACGTTTCACAGAATAAAAAGTATTTTCTGGGTTCATTACCGCTTGTCGTCTAGCAATTTGACCAACTAAGCGTTCACCAGTTTTTGTGTAAGCTACAACCGAAGGAGTAATACGTTGCCCCTCAGAATTAGCAATTACTAAAGGTTGCCCTCCTTCCATGACAGCAACACAAGAGTTTGTAGTTCCTAAATCAATTCCTACTACTTTTGCCATATCTTCCCCCTGGGCTTCAGTAGAACTTTACTTTTTCAGCAAGCATTCAGCTATATCTCATTCCCATACTCTATATGGGAATGAGAAAAAACAAGAATCTAGGTTTTCACAAATCAGAACTTGCTGATAAATTAACCAAGATTAACTTTGAAAGCTTTTTGTTTTTGAGGTTCTGCTTTGGGCAAGTTCAACCGCAAAATCCCATCTTTATATTCAGCCTGTGCTTGTTCATGTTGCACAGTAGAAGGCAATGGTATTACCCGTTGGAATTTACCATAACGGAATTCGGAACGAGTATAACCTTCTCTTTCTGTGGTAGTTTCAGATTTCCTTTCACCAGTAATAGAAATAGCTTCAGGAGTTACTTCCACATTCACATCTTTCGCTTCTAAACCAGGTATTTCTAGTTTTAATTTAAAGGCATTATCAGTTTCCTCAAGTTCAGCAGCAGGGATAAAGGTTAATCCTGTTCTTTCACCCCCATCACCCGGTATCATTCTTTCAAACAACCGATTCATCCGTCGTTGGAGGCTATCAATTTCGCGGAAAGGGTCCCAGCGTTCAAGTTCACGAAATGGTTCTAAGCGTTCAATATCCCGGATTGGATCCCAACGAACTAGTGCCATATCTATCTCCTGTACAATGGTGTATTTGGACTGTGGAGGCTTAAATTCAAGCTTCACAAATGGCAAAAAATACTACTATTTTCTTGAATCTTTTCGATGCCTGAAGCTTAATGTTTTGCTTCCTAGTTAAACAATAACACCAACCTTCAAATTCAGTTGGTTCGGTTTTATAGGTATGGGAATCGCAATAGCCGTACCTGCTGGATTGGTTCACAATTTGTTACAAACTTAGTTATAAAAATGAGTTTACTTCTTAGATTAGTCAGTAATTTTGTTATTCATGAATTATTTGGAACTGCTATATCAAAAATTAGTTAACTATAACTCTACCCAAGGTGTAAAAGTTATTTTTAATAGAAATAAGTAGGTGGGCGGAAAAATTTATGTATAACTATGTTATGGCGAATGTAGCAAGGGGGAATCAAGCAATCCCAAGGCTTTCAGGTAATTTACATTTTCTTACATAGTTATATTTATTTGTGTCTACCTACTTACTTTTACTGTAACTATTGAGATTTACTTTTCAGTAAAACATTTTGATTTGATGTTATGAAGAAATGATTACCCTGAAACTTATGTAAAGTAGACCTCTTGCAAAGTTCTTTCTGTGGTATGATATAGAGTTTAAGATTTTATGTATTCTTGGTGTTCTTTCCGATCGCTAATTCAAACATAACCCTGTAACTCTAACTTTTAGCTAAAACAAGGACATCACCCCATTATAACATGAAATTAATTCTGCAAGAGGTCTAGTAAAAGCCGCAGTTTTATGTTCTTGCCATGCTTCTAGCTCATAATCACTAAATGTGGGATCTTGCAAACCACCAAAAACACTAATAGGACAATCGAAAGTTCTTTGATGACTGTAACTGTAGGTATCTAAAACTGTAAAATCAGCCTGGAGAATTGGCAGAAAAAGTTTGACAATGTCTTCATTTTCTATGACATCATCAGAAGTACCATTAAAATTGCGAATTTCTTGCCAAAACTCTGCATATGGTAAGTTGTAAATTGGTAAGGATTGAGGTGGTGGGGTATTGACAAGTATGATAGGTGAGGCAGAATATAGCAGTTATGGAAAAGAAGCTGCCACCAAAACTAGACAGAGAGATATTGAAGCAGTTGGCAACAGAGCAACTGGTAGAAATCATTATTGACCAGGGGAAAAGTATAGAGAACCTAAGAAATAGAGTAGTAGAACTGGAAAAGGAAATAGAGAAACTCACAGTCAGTAGAGATTTAGAGACCATAACATGATCCAAACCACCTTCGGGAGACATCCTCAAAAAAAGCGATAACAAACAACAAGAGAAACAAGAAGAGAACCAGATACGAAAACGGAAACCAGGAGGACAACCAGGGCATAGGGGAAAAAGGAGAAAGGGGTTTGGTGGAGTAGATAGAATAGATTTGAGATAGTGGGACGGCAAGTCTGTGGATGGTGAGGTGAGGGGCAATTCTTTGGCGAACCAATAAAAGTGGAAACACAACAACTAGGGGAGTTAGTGGACAGGCCAATGGAAGTGGACTTGCAGTGTGTGTGGGGAAAGACAAAGGGCACACTGGTCACCAGAGATAGTACCGCGACAAGATATAGGAATCACACTACAATCTTTTTTGGGATGGAGCAATAACTAGGGCCATTGACCCTATGAGAAACAACACTTGTTG
>ERZ1034427.168-NODE-168-length-13766-cov-2.995478_pt1 | contig 13766 bp, 12 predicted proteins | sample MGYA00520607_ERZ1034427 | MGnify/ENA primary metagenome ERZ1034427 (study PRJEB33736, sample SAMEA104288489) | Azolla caroliniana | place: Brazil | collected 1987 | study: EMG produced TPA metagenomics assembly of the PRJEB19522 data set (Is there foul play in the... | reverse complement strand
CGCAGATGTCGCAGACTCCGCAGCGGGCGACGCCCTCCTCGCCGAAATAGCGCCGCACGGCCGCCGCACGGCAGGTGACGCCTTCCAGCATGGCGTAGAACTGGCGGAGTTTCCGCGACTGGACCTGCTTGACCTCGTCGGGCGCCTCGCGCGTCTCGATGCGGCGCGCGGCCCAGGCCATGTCGGCCGAGCCGTAGAGGGTGATGCCCTCGGCCGGCTGGCGGTCGCGGCCGGCGCGGCCGACCTCCTGCCAATAGGCCTCGATGGCGGCCGGCGGATCGGCGTGGATCACGAAGCGCACGTCGGGCTTGTCGACGCCCATGCCGAACGCGATCGTCGCCACCATCACCGCCGCGTCGGCCTCCAGGAAGTCCTCCAGTCTGCGGGCGCGGACGCCCTTGTCGAGGCCGGCGTGGTAGGCCAGGGCCGGCACGCCCTCGGCGTTCAGCTTCTCGGCCAGCTTTTCGGTGGCGTCGCGCGAACCGGCGTAGACGACGCCCGAGCGGCCGCGCCGCTCCAGGACGAGTTCGACCACCCGGTCATGGCCCTTGCCGCGCTTGCGCTCGGCGCTCAGCGCCAGTTCCGGGCGGGCGAAGCTGTCGACGAACTCGGCCGCGCCGTCCAGGCGCAGCTCGGCGCGGATGTCGTCGCGGGTGCGGGCGTCGGCGGTGGCGGTGACCGCCAGGCGCGGCACGTCGGGGAACAGCTCCGCGAGCCGTCCCAGCATCCGGTATTCGGGCCTAAAATCATGGCCCCACTGGCTGACACAGTGGGCCTCGTCGACGGCGACCAGCGCGAGCGGCGTGCGCGACAGGCGCTCCAGCATCCACGGCTGCATCAGGCCTTCGGGCGAGAGGTACAGCAGATCCACCTCGCCGGCGTCGATGCGCCGCCAGATGTCCGAGCGCTCGTCCAGCGAGATGTTGCTGTCCAGCCGCTCGGCCGCCACGCCGGCTTGGCGCAGGCCCTGGACCTGGTCGGCCATCAGAGCGATCAGCGGCGAGACCACGAGGCCAAGGCCCGGCCGGATCAGCGACGGGATCTGGTAGCAAAGGCTCTTGCCGCCGCCCGTGGGCAGCACGGCCATGGCGCTGCGCCCAGCCAGGATCTCATTGACCACGCCGGCCTGCATGCCGCGGAAATCGGCGTGGCCGAAGGTGCGGCGCAGGACGTCGCGCGCCTGATCGAGCTCTGGGGATTCGGGAGGAACGTACACGGGCGTGGTTATGGCGGTCCGCCCGCGTCGCGCCAAGGCAGGATCTCGGGCGCCGGCGTTTCTCTGGCGACGGCTTCCGCGGAAGGCCTGAAAACCGCCGCGTTCATATCTCGTCAATCTTGTCGCGCGTTCTGTGGGGTTCGGCTAAACGGAACGCGCTCAAAGCCCCCCGGCGCGCAGGATCGATACCAACATGGCGAACGGACCCTTCGGCGGAAACAAGCCGGCGAAGACGCAACGCACCCCACTCCAGGCCCTGGTCTACTGGGGAACCGTGCTGGGCGTCTGGGGCCTGATCTTCGTGGTGGCCTTCTTCGCGGTGTTCGCCCGCGACCTGCCCGACACCTCGACGCTGTACGACGTCAAGCGCCAGCCCTCGATCAACTATCTGGACCGCTCGGGCGCCCTCCTGGCCGTGCGCGGCAGCCAGTACGCGCCGCCGGTCGACATCGACGCCCTGCCCGAATACGTGCCGGCCGCCTTCGTGGCGATCGAGGACCGCCAGTTCTACCACCACTTCGGCTTCAACCCCTGGGGCATCATCCGCTCGGCGGTGTGGAACGCCACCCACGACGGTCCCCAGCGCGGCGGCTCGACCATCACCCAGCAGCTGGCCCGCAACCTGTTCCTGAGCCCGGCCCAGAACTATCGCCGCAAGGCCCAGGAGCTGATCCTGGCCGTCTGGCTGGAGATGAAGTTCTCCAAGAAGCAGATCCTGGCCCTCTATATGAACCGGGTCTATTTCGGCGCCGGCGCCTACGGCATCGAGGCCGCCTCGCAGCGCTATTTCAACAAGCCCGCCAGGGACCTGTCGGTCGGCGAGGCCGCCCTGCTGGCCGGCATGATGAAGGGGCCCGCCCGCTATTCGCCGGTCTCGGCCAAGGAGCGCGCCGCCCGCCGCGCCACCATCGTCCTGGACGAGATGGTGCGCATCAAGGCCATCACCCCCGAGCAGCGCGACCAGGCCTTCAGCACCCCGGTGCAGGTCTCGGCCACCCTGGCCAACCAGCGCGCCCAGTACTTCACCGACTATATCGACGCCCAGGTCCGCTCGCTGGTCGGCGAGCCGACCGAGGACCTGGTGGTCGAGACCACCCTGGACCTGCCGATCCAGGTCGCCGCCGAGCGCGCCGTGAAGCAGGGCGTCGGGGCTTACGAGAAGCAGGGCGTCCAGCAGTCGGCCCTGGTCGCGATCGACGGCGAGGGCCGCATCCGCGCCTATGTCGGCGGCGCCGACTACACCGACAGCCAGTTCGACCGCGCCACCACCGCCCGCCGCCAGGCCGGCTCGGCCTTCAAGCCGTTCGTCTATCTGACCGCCATGGAGCAGGGCCGCACGCCCGACATGATGGTGGTCGACGAGCCGGTGAAGATCGGCAACTGGGAGCCGCGCAACTACACCGGCAAGTACCTGGGCCAGATCACGATGCAGACGGCCCTGGCCCAGTCGATCAACACGGTCGCCGCGCGCCTGGCCAGCGAGGTCGGCACCAGCAATGTCGCCAACACGGCCCGGCGCTTAGGGATCACCAGCAAGATCCAGCTGGATCCGTCGATGGCCCTGGGCGCGGTCGAGGTCTCGCCGATGGAGATGGCCCAGGCCTACGCCCCGTTCTCGAACGGCGGCTTCCTGGCCAAGGGCTACGGCATCGAGCGCATCCGCACCGCCAAGGGCAAGGTCCTGTACGACCACAATGTCGACAAGCAGGCCCGCGCGGCCGTGATCGGCTCGCCGGGTCTGCAGTACATGAACCAGATGATGCGCGAGGTCGTGACCTCGGGCACGGGGACGCGCGCCAACGTCCCGGGCTACGACATCGCTGGCAAGACCGGCACGACCAGCGACTACCGCGACGCTTGGTTCGTCGGCTACACGGGCGGCTTCGTGACCGCCGTCTGGACCGGCAAGGACGACAACACCACCATGCGCCGCGTGACCGGCGGCGGCGCGCCGGCCGAGATCTGGCGCAACTTCATGACCGCCGCCCTGCCGCGCCTGAAGGCCACCCCGATCCCCGGGGGCGTCGCCCCGCCGCCCGAAGCGCCCGACCCGATCGGCGACCTGATCAACCCCACGCCGGACAGCCCGCCCTCCCAGACTCCGGCGGGAACCGCGCCGCCGCCCGGGCAGCTGCCTTACTAGGAGAAATCCTCCCCCAAGGGGTGGGGGAGGATTTTCATTTCACGCCCCGATCGCGTGCAGCTCCGCCGCGTGCGCCCTCAGCCAGGCGCGGTGCGGGGCGGGGTCGCCCGCCAGCTCCCGGCAAAGCGCCCAGAACCTGGGCCCATGATTGGCCTCGATCAGGTGCGCGCACTCGTGGGCCGCGACGTAGTCGGCCACCGCCGCCGGGGCCAGGATCAGCCGCCAGCTGTAGCGGATCGCCGCCGGCGCGCGCGGCGTGGCGGGCCGGCACGAGCCCCAGCGCGCCTTCGGATCGGCCACGGCCACGGATGGCATCGGCCGCCCCAACGCCGCGGCGTGGACGGCGGTGCGCTCGGTCAGGACCGTCAGCGCCTCGCGCTTGGCCAGGCGGATGACCTTGAGGCCCCAGTTGGGATCGTCGGGCGCGACGATACGGCCCTCCTCCAGCCGGGCGCGGCCAGGGCCGGCTTCCAGGCGATAGGGCTTGTCGTTGAGCCGAAGCACGCCGCCCGGCGCCAGGCTCATGCGCCGAGGCAAGGCCTCCAGCTGCTTGGCGATCCAGCCGGACTTCTCCTGGGCGAAGGCGACGGCCTCGTTCAGGCGGCGCGCACTAGGGGCCAGGGCGACGACCTCGGATTTGGCCCGATCGACCCTGAGCGATACCCGCCGCGCCCGGCCGTCGACGCGCAGCCGCACCGGCCAGCCGCCGATCTCCAGCCGATCGCCGTCGACGAAGCGGGTAGAAGCGCCTTTCGATGTGAAGAAATTCATCGCCCTCTAGATCGCCCCCCGATCCGGCCGGCGCAAGGGCCTAGACGGCGGGAAACAGCGGTCGTCCCAAAGCTTCAGCCACGACGATCACTTCAATCGCCAGCGCCGCGAAGCCGTATAACGCGGCGACCAGGGGCCGAGCGCGAGCCCGCTCGACGAGACCGCGAACGGCCGCGCTCAGCGGCGGCCTGGGCCGCAATGAAAGCCAATGGAGACCGAGCGCCGCGAGCCAGCTCAAAGGCAAGGCTGAAGCGAACCAGATCTGGACCGCCGCCTCGCCCGCACCCGCTTCGGAAACGCCAAACATGGCGATCACATAGACCACAGCCACGGCGAAAAGCTTCGCCCGGAAGCTTAGGCCCGCGAGCCGGTCGATCAGCGAAATCGCTTCAGTAGACATGACCGGACTTGGCCGCATACCGATGTGAAGCTCAAGCTTCTTCCGCGAAGTTCGGATCGCACTTCCTGATGAACGCCCGCACGCGCGGATAGATCTCTTCCCGGAACCGGCGGCCGTTGAACACACCGTAGTGGCCGACGCTGGGCTGGACGTAGTCCAGCTTCATGTCCTCGGGGATGTTCGAGCACAGGCCGTGCGCGGCCTGGGTCTGGCCGATGCCGGAGATGTCGTCGTTCTCGCCCTCGACCGTCATCAGCCCGATGTCGGTGATCGCCTCGGGTCGCACGAGCGTTCCGCGGTGCGTCAGCTCGCCCTTGGGCAGCAGGTACTGCTGGAAGACGATATCGATGGTCTGGAGATAGAACTCCTCGGTCAGATCCAGGACCGACAGGTACTCGTCGTAGAACTCTAGGTGCTTGTCTGCGCTGTCGCCGTCGCCGCTGACCAGGTGGTTGAAATAGCGGCGGTGGGCTTCCTGGTGGCGATCGGCGTTCATGCTCATGAAGCTGGCCAGCTGGACGAAGCCCGGATAGACGCGCCGCCCCGCGCCCGCGTAGGGCGGCGGCACGGTGTAGATCATGTTCGACTGGAACCAGGTGAACGGCTTTTCCTCGGCCAGCTGGTTGGTGACGGTCGGCGACAGGCGCGCGTCGATCGGCGAGCCCATGAAGGTCATGCTGGCCGGACGCGAGGGGTGGTTCTGCTCGGCCATCAGGGCGGCGGCGGCCAGGACCGGCGGACCAGGCTGGCAGACGGCGACCACGTTCGGGCGCGGCCCCAGCACTTCCAGCATCTGGATGACGTGGTCGATATAGTCGTGGAAGTCGAAACGGCCTTCCAGGACCGAGACCTCGCGGGCGTTGATCCAGTCGACGATGAAGACGGCGTGGTCGGGCAGGAAGGCCTCGACGGTGCCCCGCAGCAAGGTCGCGTAGTGACCTGAAAGGGGCGCGACGATCAGCACCGCCGGATCCAGCGAGAACTTCCCGGCCCGGCGCATGTCGGCCATGTCGCGGTCGAACTGAATGAGACGCGCCCAGGGGCTTTCCCAGACCACGGTCGGCCGCACGCGAACGTCGACCTGACCGACCTTGATCTTGTCGATGTTCCACTTGGGCTTGCCGTAGCGCCGCGTGACGTTGGCGAACAGATCCGCGCCGGCGTGCATGCGCCGGCCCAGAGCCGTGTCGGCGGCCGGATTCAGCGGCGATCCCCAGAAGTCTCGGGCCGCCAGCGCCATTTGGCGCATGGGAGTCGAGGCGTAATAAGCCGCCTCATGAAGGGCGTAGAGCATGTCGCACCCGCGATGTTGCATCGCAACATAGCATACGGAAGCCTAACAGAGTCTAGTCTCGCGGTGCGGCATGGCATCGCTTCGTGACCGCTACCCCGCGCGACGGAGGCTGCTAAGGTCGCCGGGAGCGACGGGCGGGAGACCCCGATGACCAAGCACAGGCTCTACGCCACCAGCTTCGCCAGTGTTTACCCCCTCTACGTCGCCAAGGCCGAGCGGAAGGGTCGGACCAAGGCGGAGGTCGACGAGATCATTCTCTGGCTGACCGGCTTCAGCCCGGCGGCGTTCGAGGATCACCTGGCGCGGCGGACGGACTTCGAGACCTTCTTCGCCCAGGCGCCGGCGTTGAACCCGGCGCGCTTGGCCATCACGGGCTCTGTCTGCGGCGTGCGTGTCGAGACGGTCGAAGATCCGCTGATGCGCGAGATCCGCTATCTCGACAAGCTGGTCGACGAGCTGGCCAAGGGCAAGGCGATGAGCAAGATCCTCCGCGCCTGACTCTCAGCGAGGAAGCTTAGCTGGATCGACATTTCGGCGGCTCATGGCGCCCCGGCCCCACCACCTTCCGTCATTCCCGCCCGTGTGGCGGGAACCCCTGGTTCAGCTGACACGTGAGAGGCAAGCGGACCGCCCGCGGTCCGCCCCTCCCGCACTTGCGGCGGATAGAGGGGTTCCCGCCACAAGGGCGGGAATGACGGCCAGGATGGGGAGCGATAAGCGTCGCTCAGACCCTAGTTCATCGCCGCCTTGATCCGCGCGGCGATGTCGGCCGGCGGCTGGTTGTAGGGGATCACCGTCGTGAAGCGGCCCTTGGGGTCCATCAGGTAGATCGCCGTCGAGTGGTCCATGGTGTAGCCGGGGCCCGTGCCGACCTTGGCGTAGTAGACCTTGTAGGCCTTGGCGGCGGCGTCGACCTGGCCTTGAGTCCCGGTCAGACCGATCGTCGACTTGGGCACATAGTCGGCCGACAGATAAGCCTTCATCTGGGCCGGCGTGTCACGCTCGGGGTCGATCGAGATGAAGACGATCTGGAGATCCTTGGCCCGCGGCCCCAGCAGCTCGGTGGCGGCCGCCAGACCCTGCAGCGTGCCCGGGCAGACGTCGGGGCAGTAGGTGAAGCCGAAGAACACCGCGCTCCACTTGCCCTTGAGCACCTTCTCGGTGGTCGGGGCGCCGTTCTGATCGACCAGCTGGAAGGGACCACCGACCGCGGCGGCGGGCTCGTTCCTCAAGGCGCTGGCGCGCCAGGCCAGACCGCCGACGACCAGCAGACCCAGCAAACAGACCACGATCAGGACCAGACGTTGGCGAAGCATCGGCGGCGCATCCTTTTGTCTCAGCCCATCCTTTTGCGCTCGCAAAGCGCGCAATTCTGGACAATCTTGCGGCCATGGCTGACGTCTCGTTCGCTGGAATGCCCGAGGATCCACGCCGCAACGGGCTCGATAGGCCGGGCGAGGAACCGGCGCAAGACGACGCCTGGAGCTGGACGGCGCCCGGCCTGCGCCGCAGTCGTCTCCGCGTTCGCACCCTGCTGGCCCAGAGATGGGCCTACGTGGTCGGCCAGACGGCGGCCCTGCTGGTCTCGGGCCTGGCGCTGAAGATGCACGTCCCCTGGGCCTTGTGCTTCACGCTGGTGGCGCTGTCGGCCTGGTTCAACGTCCTGCTGGGCCTGGCCTCCAATGGCCAGAGGATGGCCCGCGACGGCGAGGCCACGGCCCAGATCGCCTTCGACATCCTGCAGCTGTCGGCCCTGTTCTACCTGACCGGCGGCGCGCACAATCCCTTCGCCCTGCTGCTGATCGCGCCGGTGACCCTGGCGGCGGCGACCCTGCCCGCGCGCTACGCGATCGCCCTGGGCGGGCTGGCCATCGTCGCCACGATCCTGCTGGCCTTCTTCCACATGCCGCTGCCCACCGTGAACGGGGCGCCCATGAGCTTCAATCCCAGCCCGACCATGATGGCGATGATCGTCGCGGCGCGGATCGCCGGCATCATCCTGACCGCCGCCTACGCCTGGCAGGCGGCCAGCGAGTCCGCCCGCATGGAGCTGGCCCTCAACGTCACCGAGACGGTGCTGGCCCGCGAGCAGCGGCTCTCGGCCCTGGGCGCCCTGGCCGCGGCGGCGGCGCACGAACTGGGCACCCCGCTGGCCACGATCTCGGTCGTCTCGCGCGAGATGGCCCGCAACGCCATCAGCGAGGAAGTGCGCGAGGACGCCGAGCTGCTGATCGGCCAGGCCGCCCGCTGCCGCGAGATCCTCCAGCGCCTGACCGAGATGCCCGAGGCCCAGGACGCCGTCCACGAGCGCATGAGCCTGGTGCAGCTGGTGCAGGACGTCATCGAGCCGCACATGGTCCACGGCATCCGGGTGGAGGCCGTGGTCAACGGCCCCTCCGGCGAGACCGCGCCCGACATCTGGCGCCGCCCCGAGATCATCCACGCCATGACCTCGATCGTGGAGAACGCCGTCGACTTCGCGCGGAGCGAGGTGATCGTCATCGCTCGCTTCGACCCGCGACATATTGTCATCGAGGCCCGCGACGACGGCCCAGGTTTCTCGCCCGAGGTCCTGGCCAAGCTGGGCGAGCCATACGTGACCACGCGTCCGGGCGCGGAAGGCTCGCGTACCGGCCATATCGGCATGGGTTTGGGCTTCTTCATCGCCAAGACCCTGCTGGAACGGACCGGCGCGACGGTGGATTTCCGCAATGGCCGTCGCGGCGGCGCCGTGGTGTCCGCCCGCTGGCCGCGCGCCGCGCTCGAAGCTCCAGGCTATACAGGGGCTTGAGTTCCGGCGCGGATGCGCGGAAGGATAGAATATTATTTGGCCTGCTGAGTATTGGCGCGGGGAGGCGCTGACTTCATGGCGGATATCGGAGAGCTGGTTTCGGCGCTGCCGGACAAGACGCTGCTTCTGTTGGACGACGACGGCCCGCTGCGGACCCGGCTCGGACGGGCTCTGGAACAGCGCGGGTTCGAGGTGACGCTGGCCGCTTCCGTGGCCGAGGCCCTGACCATCCTGCGCGCCCAGGCGCCGGCCCACGCCGTGCTGGACATGCGCCTGGAGGACGGCTCGGGCCTGAAGGTCGTCGAGGCGGTGCGCGACGCGCGGCCCGACGCCAAGGTCATCATGCTGACGGGCTACGGCAACATCGCCACGGCGGTGGCGGCGGTGAAGGCCGGGGTGGTCGACTACCTCTCCAAGCCGGCCGACGCCGACGACGTGGCCCGCGCGCTGCTGGCCGCCAAGGACGCCGCGCCGACGCCGCCGGAAAACCCGATGAGCGCCGACCGCGTCCGCTGGGAGCACATCCAGCGCGTCTACGAGATGTGCGGCCACAACGTCTCGGAAACCGCGCGCCGCCTGAACATGCACCGCCGGACCCTGCAGCGGATCCTGGCGAAGAGGGCGCCGCGGTAAGTTCGATTGTCATCCCGGACGGCCCAAAGGCCGATCCGGGACCGCCGAAAACGCCGGCGCTCGCTACGGTCCCAGCTCGACGCGCTGGCGCGCTTGGCCGGGATGACAGCTTTTACGGTCACATCGCCGAAATGCCGCCGTCGACCTTGATCTCGGCGCCGGTGACGAACTTGCTCTCGTCGCTGGCCAGGTAGAGCACGGCGTTGGCGATGTCGTTCGGTTCGCCGATATGACCCACCGGGATCTGCCGGCCCAGCTTGGCCTGCGCCTCTTCCTTGCCCAGCCGCTGGTTCAGTGGATCCAGAATCGGCGTGTCGATGAAGGTCGGGTGGATCGAGTTCGAGCGGATGTCGAGGCCCTGCTTGGCGCAGTAGAGGGCGATGTTCTTGCTCAGCATCCACACCGCCGCCTTCGACGCATTGTAGGCGGGCGAGTTGTGGTTGGCGATCAGGCCGGCGATCGAGCTGATGTTGACGATCGAGCCCGGCTGGTGCGCGCGCATGTGGGTGAGGGCGTGCTTGGCCCCCAGGAAGACACTGTCGACATTGATCGACATGATCTTCTTCCAGAGGTCGAACTCCATGGCCTCCAGCGGCTTGTCGCCCGCCACGCCGGCGTTGTTCAGCAGCACCGAGATGCCGCCCATCAGGGCGTTGGCCTTCTCCAGCGCCTCGATCCACTGATCTTCCTGGGTGACGTCAAGATGCAAGGCGAAGGCCGTGCCGGCGCCGTGCTTGGCGTTGATCTCGGCGGCGACGGCTTCCGCGCCGGCTAGGTTGATGTCGGCCAGCGTGACCTTGGCGCCTTCTTCGGCGAGGCGACGCCCGGCCGCCGCGCCCAGGCCCTGGGCCCCGCCGGTGATGAAGGCCTTCTTGCCGGCGACCCGGCCCGTGCTCTGCGCCATGCGGCGTCCTCCCGATTATAATTCAAACGCGAGTTTGAATTCTTCAGGCGGCGCTGTCCATGAACTTCGCGAGCGTCACGTCCAGCTCGGTCACCCCGTCGGCGTCATGCGTGGTCAGCAGCACCTCGACGCGGTTGTAGACATTGAACCACTCGGGGTGGTGGTCGAGCTTGTCGGCCATCAGGGCCACGCGGGTCATGAAGCCGAACGCCGCGTTGAAGTCGGCGAAGCGGAAGGTCTTGGCGATGGCGTCCGCGTGGCCCTCCGCGACGGTCCAGCCGTCGAGCTGGGCGATCGCGGCGGCGGCGCCGATCCTGGGACGGGACATTTTTCCTCCGAGAGAGACCAGGCCCTTCAGAACGCCAATCCGGTCGCTTCGGCAAGGTCCGCCAGCAGTTGGTCCTCGCTGGAGACCTTGATGGCGGTCATCCCCAGCTCCGCCGCCGGCTTGCAGTTGATCCCCAGGTCGTCGAGGTAGACGCAAGCCTCCGGCGCGACGCCCAGCAGTTCGCACATCATCTGGTAGATGCGCGGATCGGGCTTCCGGACGCCGGCCTTGGAGCTTTCGATCACCGCGTCGAACAGGCCCATGATCTCGCCGACCGCCAGGGCTTTCTCCGCGCTCTGGGCCATGCCGGGCCCGTGTCCGGTCGGCACGTTGTTGGTGATGCAGCCGACCTTGAAGCGCGCCTTGCAGACCTTCAGCGCGTCCATCACCCGCGGGCGCAGGTCGCCATAGAGCAGCGGCAGCACCTCGGCCCCGCGCACGGCGTGACCCAGCCGCGTCGCCTCCTCTAGGAAGAGGCCGTCGAAGGCCGCCGCGTCGATCTCCGCCCGCTCGAAACGGGCCCAGGCGTTGGCGTCCGGATCGGTGGCGTTGACCGTTCGGATGAAGTCCTTGGGCAAGCCGCGCTCGACTTCGTAGCGACGGAAGGCCTCGAACGGCGAGGTCGTGAAGACGCCGCCAAAGTCCCAGATCACCGCCTCGATCGCCATATCCCACCCTCAAACAATTGTTTGAGGCGAGGCTAGCCGCCTGTCGCGACCAGGGGAAGCCCTTCGCCCGGGAACACGATCACCCGCCTCGCGCGTTAGGAGGGATCAACCGGAGCCACGCCGCTGTCGACCGCCGACGCCACCCTCCCCCCGAAGCCGCCGCGCCGTCCGTGGCGCGGCCTGTCGCGGCGCGCCCTGATCGGCATCGGATCGGCCCTGACGCTGGTCGCGGCGATCATCGCCTTCCTCGTGATCTTCGACTGGAACTGGCTGCGCGGCCCGCTCGGCCGCTACGCCTCGGCCCAGATGGGGCGCGAGGTGGCGATCACCGGCGACCTGCGTGTCCATCCCTGGTCGTTCTCCCCCAAGGCCGAGGCCTATGGGGTGCGCATCGGCCAGCCGGCCTGGGCTCGAAAGGTCGACTCCAAGGCCGGCCAGATGGTCCAGCTCCAGCGCATCGCCGTGCAGGTCAAGGTCCTGCCCCTGCTGCGCGGCGACGTCATCCTGCCCTACCTGGCGCTGGACAAGCCGGACGTCCGCCTGCTGCGCGACAAGGACGGCAAGGCCAACTGGACCTTCGGGACCGGCAAGAGCGACAAGCCGCTGAAGCTGCCGGCCATCCAGCGCTTCGTGATCAACGACGGGACCTTGCGCTTCGACGACCGACAGCGCGGGACCCTGTTCGTCGGCACGGTCAACGCCCAGGAACGGGCCGGCGCGCGCGGCGGCCGCTTCGTGCTGGAGGGGAACGGGACCCTCAACCAGTCCGCCTTCACAGCCGAGATCAGCGGCGGGCCGCTGCTGAACATCTCGCCCAGCCGCCCCTATCCGTTCGACGCCCAGGTGCGGGCCGGATCGACGCGGATCGTCGCCCACGGCCAGGTCACCAAGCCCTTCGACCTGGGCCGCTTCGAGACGGACCTGACCGTATCCGGCGCCGACCTGAACCGCTTGCATGACCTGACGGGCCTGACCCTGCCCAACACGCCGCCCTATCAGGTCTCGGGCCACATGGTCCGCAAGGGCCCGCGTTACGATTTCCAGAAGCTGACCGGCCGCATCGGCGACAGCGATATCGCCGGCGATCTCTTCGTCCTGACCGGGCGCGAGCGGCCCTATCTGGAAGCCGAGCTGCGCTCCAAGCGCCTCGACTTCGACGACCTCGGCAGCCTGGTGGGGGCCGCGCCGGCCACGGGTCGCGGCGAGACCGCCTCGGCCGGCCAGAAGGTCGAGGCCGCCCAGCGCGACGCCACCCAGCGCCTGTTGCCCGACGCCACGCTGCAGGTCGAACGCGTCCGCGCCATGGACGCCAAGGTCAGCTATCGCGCCGAAGCCGTGAACGCCCCCAACCTGCCGCTGCGCAAGGTCAGCGTCGACGCACTGCTCGAAGACGGCGTGCTGACCCTGGACCCGCTGGCCTTCACCTTTTCGCGCGGCGACCTGCGAGGGAAGGTCCGCCTGGACGCGCGCCCGGCCGTCCCCCGCACCGATCTCGACGTACGCCTGACCAACGGCCGGATAGAGGAGTTCATTCCCATCCAGAGCGACGGCAAGCCGGCGATCTCGGGATCGGTGATGGCCCGCGCCAAGCTGACCGGCGTCGGCAACAGCGTCCATCGCGCCGCCTCGACCGCCAATGGCGAGGTGACGCTCGTCGCGCCGCGCGGCCAGATGCGCCAGGCCTTCGCCGAGCTCCTGGGCGTCAACGCCTCCAAGGGCCTGATCCTGTTGCTGTCCAAGAGCGACAAGGAGACGCCCGTGCGCTGCGCCGTCGCCGACTTCTCGGTCAAGGACGGGGTCATGACCACCAACCACCTTGTCGCCGACACCGGCGTGGTGCTGGCGCGCGGGCGCGGCACGATCAACCTGGCGACCGAGCGGATGGACTTCCGCATCGAGGGTGACAGCAAGAAGCCGCGCCTGGTGCGCCTGTTCATTCCGATCACGATCAAGGGCCCGTTCCTGGCGCCGAAGATCGGCCTCGATCCCAGCAAGGCGGTCGGTCAAGGCGGCGTCGCCGCTGCCTTGGCCTCGCTGGTCAATCCCGCGGCCCTGCTGCTGCCCTTCCTCACCGCCGGCGAGGCCAAGGACGCCGACTGCGCCAGCCTGGTCAACGACGCCCGCCAGCAGGGGGCGCCGGTGAAGGTGTCCCAGACCACGCCGGCGAAGCCGAAGAAGTAGGGCGCTTGAGCTCCGGCGCCGGTTACGTCATGCTCGGCCCCGTCCGAAACCCAGTGTGGTTCATGTCCGAGATTGTGCGCGAGGTCCGGGCCTAGCAGGCTCCGAACCTAGGTTCGAAAGTCGTTAGGCCCGCACCGCCCGCGTGTTCCCGCTGGTGGACGCGCGATCGTATGCCTCGATCTCTCGGACAATCCCTTGAACATCTCAAAACCGCAGCAAAGGACGCTGCACGCGCTGGCCCAGGGCGGCCGGATCGAACTCGAACGCGACGAAAACGGCAAGATCGTCGCGGCGCCTTGCATTACCCGCGACGGCTGGGCCCTGACCGACTGCACGGTCGGCGTCTTCCAGTCGCTGAGGCGCAAACGGCTGATCGCCAGCCAGGACGGCGGGCCCTACCGCATCACGCGCCAGGGCCTTTCCAATCTCCGCGCCCA
>ERZ1034427.165-NODE-165-length-13863-cov-33.114426_pt1 | contig 13863 bp, 14 predicted proteins | sample MGYA00520607_ERZ1034427 | MGnify/ENA primary metagenome ERZ1034427 (study PRJEB33736, sample SAMEA104288489) | Azolla caroliniana | place: Brazil | collected 1987 | study: EMG produced TPA metagenomics assembly of the PRJEB19522 data set (Is there foul play in... | reverse complement strand
TACCTTCGGTTCTAAGCTTCTCACTTAGTTCAAACCTTTGCTCAAAGGAGAGTGCCGTTTTCCCCTCTATTCCCCCTGTCTTTTTCTCAGCATTTAGCTGTGTTACTTGACGGATGCCCAGTAATCTTGCAGAGGTAGATTTCAGAATCAGCTTTCGTAGTGACTGCCCTTTCCGCTTGTAGCCAACTTGAATAGCTTTATATACGAGTCTTTGTAGGCGGAACAGGTTCCGGCGGAATTTCTTCCCAGGTAACCTTTTCCAGGATTCACTAGAGTTGTCTCTGTCTCTAAATCATGCTCTGCTCCAATTTGTGTATTCTCAACACCTCAAACCAATTTACAGTTTGTCCTACCAGAATTGAAGGGGTTCCGCTGCTCGTCCAGCCTACATAGGGTTTGACCTCCCTTTGACCTTCAACCCGTCTTTATTCGTTCCCCCGGTTAGATAAGTTGTTCCGTTAGGTGTAGCCAATTCAACCATTGGAGTCCCTGGACTCTCGCCGCTATTATTTATACAGACATGCAGCGGGATTTAGCTCCAATAAAGTCAGGTTTTGATATTATATCCTGCTCATAAGTTGGTTGCTTTTTGAGGCTCTGTTTCACCGTAGGAATTCCCCGTTAGCACCAGAGTCACCCCACAACGGATCCCTGATTATGCCCTGTTCCCAGCTTCACCCTCTAGATACCGAGTCTAGTCAGTGTGGGCAGATAGGGAGTGATACCTGAGTCTGGTAGATGGGACTTTCTTTCACCCATATCAGACCGAGAGTTCAGCCTTTTCTATTGCTAGATTGGGCTGGTTAGCTTATGTACGGACTGATTACCATGATTCAACTAACAATAAATCGCAGCTGTAGTCTTGTTATTAATAAGACACCAACAAGAAACATTATTCCGGTATAAATTTATTCAACACACTTCAAGAGATCAAATTTTTATGTCTTCTACCTCACCAGATATTCAGAAAGTTGTAAAAATCATTCAGGCAATTTTAAATAGATTCAGAAACTCTGAATCTCAAATCTATAGATCGGAACAATTACAGTCAGATATATCCATTGACAACTACTTGAAACTCTTAATTAGACATATAGAAGGAATACTATATCTTGGTAGCAAAGATATTTTTTTGCTACCACCAGCACTATCTCTTGCAAGGACAGTAATTGAAACTTGCGCTAATACACTGTAGCTACTTAATCCAGAAGATCCCTGGGAAAGAGAAATCCATCTAATCTCCTTGCTAAAGGAAGAAATGAAAGGTGATAAAGAGTATATAATAAAAAATCCCCATAACTACAAAGAAGATATATCAATGTCAGGGAAGGACTCAATCCTCATACAAGAATATATAAACAATATCAAGGGTAATATTCCACCTCATTATGAAGAAATACAATATCTAAACTTCCGTGGTTTACTCAGTTCTCTTAAGTTATATAAGATATATCCCACTTATCGTATTCCTTCCAAATCCACTCAGGGTACATATTCAGCTACCTGTTTGTACAAACGCGCTCTGCATGAAGATATAGTATTCCGAGAACCTATAGAAATAAAAAATGCTACACTCCCTTATATATTTGTTGGTACGCAATTAATAAGGGTGGCTGCCAATTCTTAGAGAGATATGGAGGTGATATTGAAGAATTTTGACCTGATGCCCTCCGACTAGGAATTCAGGAAGCTATTGAAACAATAAAATATTAGATTACATCTGAAAACCCTTCCTCAAAACACACCGACCTTATCCACCTTTTCCCAAGGCAATTCTATATCACTCCTACCTACATGACCATAAGCCGCAAGCTTGCGATAAAAACCACCTTTAGTTAATGAAGGTAAAAACCTTAAATTAAATTTCTTGATAATCCCCGCTAACCGAAAATCAAAATGTCTCTCTAAAATCGCTGTTATTTCTTCATCAGAAATCTTCCCAGTACCAAAAGTTTCCACCTGCACACTCACAGGTCGAGAAAGCCCAATAGAATAACTTAATTGTACTTCGCATTCATCAGCTAATTTAGCAGCAACGACATTTTTAGCTGCATAACGGGCAGCATAAGCCCCAATTCTATCTATTCTAATTGGGTCTTTACCACTTAAAGCTGAACCGCTGTGTTTAGAATATTCACCATAGGTATCAATAGCGTTTTTTCTACCTGTTAAGCCTGCATGAGTAGTCGGTCCACCAATAATCAACTGTCCATGAGGATTTATAAATATTCTAGTTTTGGCATCAGGTTTGATTTTTTCATTAGCAAACACAGGATAAATCACAGTTTCTCGAATATCATCTTGTAATTGCTGTAAATCAGGTTTGGCACGTTGATTTTGACTAGCAATAACTGTAATACTGTGAATTCTATAAGGTTGACGATTTTTATATTCAACACCTACCTGGGTTTTACCATCTGGGGTAAGATAAGGTAAGGTTTTTTGCTTTCTGACTTCACTAATTCGTCTCGCTAACTTATGTGCTAACCAAATTGGTAAAGGCATTAAAGTATAAGTTTGATTGCAGGCAAACCCAAAAACAGTAGCTTGACTAGTGACAGTAATTTGGTCTATTTCTGTATCCGATAAATCTTTTTCATCAAATAAATGATGTTCTTCAGGAGGTAGTTCTGTTAAACTAGTTAAAATACTACAATTTTTACCATTAAATTCCTTTTCTTGATAACCAGCCTGTTCAATTACCTGCCTAGCTATGTTGGTAACATCTACATTAGCATTTGGTTCAAATCTGGCAGCAATAAAAACAATACCTGTAGAAACTGCACATTCTGTAATGATTCTCCCATAAGGATCTTGTTGTAAAAATCGGTCTACGATCGCATCGCTAATTTGATCACAAAGTTTATCAGGATGGGCTTCTGTTACAGATTCCGATGTAAACATAAAATCTTTTTTCATAATGATTCACCTCACCGAGCCTACTCAAGTTGAATCCTTTCCTGTAATTTGAATATTTTTAGTTCCTTCATTCACCAAGAGCGGTAATAAAGCACCACTAGTAATTACAGCAATATCGACTATATTCAATGGGGTGATCTTCAATAAACGTCGCAAATGTGGCACGGTTAAAGTTAACAACTGAATACCAAAAGAACCTAAAATAGCAGTATTTAAATAAGGATTAGGTGGTAATTTTTCTTTGCTAAAAATACTATGTTTTTCAGAACGACTGCTAATAGTATGTAGTAATTGTCCTGATGTTAAAGTCATAAATGCTAAAGCCCTGGCTTTAGGACTAATACCATATTTAAAAATACCGTAACCATAGGCAGCTAAGGTACTAATTGATATAGCAGCAGACTCAAATACAATTCTACCAAAGTCGGTATTTTTAATAATTGGTTCATTGGGATCACGTGGTGGTTGATTTAATACGTCTGGTTCTGGTGCCTCCATAGCTAAAGAAAGTCCAGGGAAAATATCAGTTACTAAGTTTAACCATAAAAGTTGAATTGCATTTAAAGGTTCACCAATACCGACTGCGGTAGCGGTTATCATCACCATGATTTCGCTGAGATTTGTAGCTAGGAGGAAATGGACCGATTTTCTGATGTTGTTGTAAATTGTTCTACCTCGGCTGACAGCAATCATCATTGTTTCTAATCTGTCATCTTCTAAGATAATATCTGCCACTTCACGGGCAACATCAGTCCCTTCTTTACCCATTGCCACACCGATTTGGGCAGCTTTTAATGCTGGTGCGTCGTTAATGCCATCACCGGTCATGGAGACGACTTTACCGGATGTCTGCAATGCTTGAACTATTTGTAATTTATTACTGGGACTGATACGGGCAAAAACGTCTACTTTGTCGCTGAGTGCTGCTAATGCTTCGGGGGTGAGATTATTGAGGTTGTTGGAGTCGAGAATTTCTAATTGGGTATGTCTATTTAATTCTAACTGTTTAGCGATCGCATAAGCTGTAGGACTTTGATCTCCAGTAATCATTACCGTATCTATTCCCGCTTGGTGGAAGTCTGCAATTAATTTTTTTGCACCTGTTCTCAGAGGATCTGCCATCCCTACCAAACCCAACCAAATTAAATCTGATTCATGATGATTATTGCTGCTGTCACCTTCCTCAATATAACCATAAGCTATCCCTAAAACTCGCAAGGCTTTTCCTGCCATGCGATCATTTTCCATGTCCATTTTCTGCCGATCTTCTGCGGTTAAAGGTACTATTTGCCCGCTTTTCATCCATCTGTGGCAGATTTGCAAGACTTCCGCAGGATTTCCTTTAACAGCAACCATCTGGTGACAATTATGTGTTGCGTGAATTGTACTCATCAGGTTGCGATTTTCCGAACGCAAATTAGTTTGTAATAAGGGATATTTTCCTTTCAATGTAATAACATCTACACCAGCGCTAATTGCAGTGTAAATCAAAGCATTTTCTGTTGGTGAACCTGTAACTACATACTCGTCATTTTGTTTCCTGACTTCACTTCCATTACAAAGAACTGAAACATGAATTAATTTTAATAATTCATTGTAGGTATAAAGATTAATGGTTTCTTCACCATCAATAAAGTTACCATTACTTACTTGAATATGTTTACTGTCAGTGATAATTTCTACTACCGACATTCTATTTTCTGTGAGTGTCCCGGTTTTATCTAAACAAATAGTCTGTACCGAACCTAACGCTTCTACTGCATTTAAACTGCGGACAAGAACGTGATTCTTTCGCATATCACGAATGCCTAACGCTAGGGTAGTGATGGCAATTGTCGGTAAACCTTCGGGAACTGCTGCAACTGCTAAAGATATAGAAGATTGTAACATTGGTAATAAACCATATCCTCGTAACATTCCCAAACTAAAGACTAAACCACATAATCCCATGCCAATAAAAACTATTTGACTACCTACTTGATCTAACTGTTTAGCAAGGGGAGTTTGGATTGTTGTTGCTTCACCAACTAATTGCTGAATTTCGCCCATTTCGGTAAAGTCGCCTGTAGCAACTACCACCGCTAATCCCTTTCCATTGATAACTAATGTGCCTTTGTAAATCATATTTAAACGATCTGCTAAAGCTACATTTTCACCATTTAAAGATGTACTTATTTTAGTTATAGGCAGACTTTCTCCAGTTAAGGCAGATTCATCAACATTTAAGTTATCTGTTGTAATGATGCGGGCATCTGCGGCAATATAACTACCAGGTTTCAGAACTAAAATGTCTCCTAGAACTACATTTTCTGTGGGTATTTCTGTTTGATAGCTATCTCTAATTACCAGAGTTGATTGTTCAGCCCTATTCTTTAGAGAGTTAATAATGCGTTCTGACTGACTTTCTGTGGTGTAACCAATTGCAGCATTTAAACCAACTACACCCAAAATTACTACAGCATCAATCATTCCCCCAGTAGCAATAGAAATGCCAGATGCAATAACTAGTAAGGCAACTGGTAATGATTTAAACTGATCCAGCAACATAGATAGTTGAGAACGTTTCACTGTTGTTGACAACACATTCTTTCCATATTTTTTGAGGTTATTAGTAGCTGTTTCATTGGATAGTCCTGAGATATTTGAGGTATTTAATGATGTTAAAACCTGTTCTACTGCCATCAAATGCCAGTTTTTGGTTTTTTGCTTGTGCTTGACAGCAAGTTGTCGATCTATTTTGGCTTTGGCAGTTCTTACTAATTTTTTATTATGATGGTTAAAACCAGACTCATCTTGGTAATCAAGTAAGACCTTTCGAATTAAAAATTCTATTTCTTTAGAGCTAATATCCTGATCAAAGATAACCAAGATATTGCTAGTTAATATATTAGCAGAAATATATCTTATTTCCGCGAAATTTACAATTGATCGCTCTAAATAATTTTTCAAAGATGGTGAACGATAAAGTTCCTTAATTTTAAATCTAGTTCTCCCTTTGATACTCGCGTGTATTGGTTGAATCACTACTCTGTTGCTCCTGAAATTCCATTGGAATAGTATTAATTGATAAGTTCGTTAATTGCTCTTTATCCTCATAATTGAGTCTTGTAAAAATATCAAAAGCATACCAAGCTAGTATATACCAAGGCATTTGATCCAGTTCAAGTCCTTTTGTGAACAGTTGTCTAACGGAAAGTAAAGCAATTCCTAGAGGTAATATCACCCGGAGATCAGCAACACCACTTGTCATTCTCCCCACATCAGTATTTATATCAGATATTAGATTGATAAAATCTTGAGCTACTTCTGACTTAGTATTTATGTCATGATTTGGGTAAGTTATAGACCTAAAACCATTTGGTTTTTCTTTTCTAGCATCAGCTGTTGCTTTTTCAAATACTTCCCCTATTTCTGCAACTGCATCCTTAAACCTTTCAGACAAAATAATACTATCTTTAATAGTATTTTCAACTATAGGTTGTTTCACTGCTGACGCAATAGGTAAAATTAGTGGTGAAAAAACTATTGCTGTCAAACCTTCAAAAATTGTGTCTAATGTAGATGCCATTCTTAATCTCCATCCATTATCATCACATGTACTCCCTTTCTTTATAAATATAATTAAAAATAACCTTTTTCCCTCAGCCTCAAGTTACAGAGTTATTGAGTCACCAATACCCAAAATGAATCCTATGGGTATACAAATATTTCTTTGTTTATATACCATCCAGGTGATTTTTTGAGGAATTATACCTTTAGATTCATGTAATACTAATCTAAAAATATTCATATTAAATTAAAAAAGATAGTTAATAACCAGTAAATCTGGTTTTGCTCCTCAACCCTTATTTATTTACTTTAAATAGTTCCATGACAAACTCAAAAGACCGTAACCAACAAATTGATCAGTTACGTACACTGATTAGAGACATTGAATATGCAATGTTAACCACAGTCGATGATGATGGTAGTTTGCATAGTCGTCCCATGTCTATCTTTAGTAATATTGATGCTGATGGTACACTTTGGTTTTTTACCTCTGCTGATTCCCATAAAGTATTTGAAATTGAACGTCGTCAACAGGTGAATATAAGCCTATCTTCACCTGATAAACAGCGATACATTTCTATGTTAGGTACAGCAGAACTGGTAAGAGATAGAAATGAATTACAAGAAAAATGGCAACCAAAATTACAAACTTGGTTTCCTCAAGGACTAGATGAACCTAATCTGGCTTTGCTGAAAGTGAATATCAGTAAAGCAGATTATTGGGATAGTCCATCTAGTTCTAGATCACAAATCATTAATTTGTTAGAAGTCGCACACCGTTAATTTAAATTCCAAATATCTCCGAAGGAGACGCTACGTGAACAAGATTTAAAATAAATCATTTGGATTTGTCATTGGATTTTTGAGGATTTGTATGGGGAAATTACTCGAAAATTGAACCATGAAAAAATAACCAATGGTCATGGCAGTTCTGTTAACACCCAGCATATTTACCATTACTTCTGGACACAGAATTGCTTTATCTCAGCCAAATTTAATACACATTCAATTGACTCAAAATAATGTGAGGTAAAGAGAACAACAATTGATAACTAAAGTTGCTCAGGGGAATTTAGCTGAGATTAAATTAGGACGATTAGGGGAACAAAAGGCTGAAAGTAATAAAGTGAAAGAATTTGGACAACTTATGGTGATGTAATTATACGCGATTAAATCAAGAACTTCAAGACTTGGCTAACCAAAAAGGTGCTACTTTTGCCTCAGATATTGGTAAAGAAAATAAAAGAATAAAAACGAATTTAGAAAAGTTATCTGGTGCTGATTTTGATAGAGTATACATCCCGCAGATGGTAACAGATCATAACGGAGATATTGCTTTATATCGTCGTCAATCTCAACAAAGTGATGATAAAGATTTGAAAAATTGGGCAGCAGAAGATTTGCCTCTTTTACAAGAACATTTACGTTTAGCTCGTTCTATTCAAGAGAATCTTACAGGAAGTGGTAGAAAATGAGGAAGACAGAAGCAGTAATTTCTGTAGTTTGTAGTTAGTACGAAAGCACTGACTACAAACTTTTATTTTTTATTCTTTCTTATTTGGTATTACTTGCCGTTCACTTTGGGGATCAGCTTTTTCGATGTGCTGAGTTAAGCTTACTCCCATTTCTATAGAGGCAATAATTAATTGCTGTTCCATATTTCCATACCCTCCTGCATTACTAAGTTGGGGGTAAATATGGGGATTAGATAGCATTGCAGCCAGCAATTGAGATGCAGTTCTTTTCAATTCATCAGTTTGTGTATTCATGCACCTATTCCTGCCAATTTAAGGGCTGTTCAGTCAGAGTTTCTGAGGATTTACCAGCACGTACACCAGGTTTGTCAATTATTTTTACGGTGCTTGCTTGGGGTCCTTCTTCACCTTGTTCTAGAGAAAAATTCATACCAGTCCCAATTTCTAAACGATTACAGTCATTATGTAAAATGCTATTGTTTGTGGTGGAAGTATATTTCTCGACCATCTAAAGTTTTTAATAAACCATAGCCATCTTCTCGAAATAACTTAGTTACAAAAGCTGTAGTTTCTTGCGCTTCTGGATATCTGTTAGCTTGCTTTGCTCAGTAGCACATTGAAGTTGAGTGATTTTAGCCAACTGATGACGCATGGCATCAAAGGTTTCTCTAATTACCACTTCTAGTGGCTGATGTTGAATACCTTCACCGGGATTTTTTTCTGCTGCCAGTTTATCACCAGGGGGAACTGTGAGATCAATTCTGACTCGATAAGGAGAACTAGCCGGAGGTCAGTCATGTATTTCTTTAAAAGTAAAATGACAGCTATTGATGTAATTACAAATATGCTCTAATTTGGCTATTTTTCCATGCACTAAATAATCAGTTGCTTCTGATTTTTCTAGATTACGATAGGTCATTTCTGGAGGAATTTTCATGCTTTTGTCATCCAAATATAGATGGGCAATATGATTTAAATAGTGAGATTTAGTATAATAAGTACTGTAGAGCCATAAATTTCCGCTGTTCTTATCATTACCTAATTTTAGCTAAATAAAAAATTCCTAATATCTAAGTAAAGTCAAGATATTTTTTAATCTATGTATATACCATTATAAAAATTATATTTACTTTATACTAAAAACAATTATCATAATTGATTTTAAGTTTCAATTGTTAAGTAAGTAGGTGGGCGGAAAAATTCATAACTATGTCATAGCGAATGCAGCAAAGCGGAATCAAGCAATCCCAAGGGTTTCAAGTAATTTATATCTTGTTACATAGTTATGTTTATTGGTGTCTACCTACTTAGTCGTGCAAAATAAACTGCATATTTAGGAGAGGGAACAGAAAAAAATACAGAGATTTCTGGTTTTAAAAAAATGTGCAATTAATTTTGCTCAGGTACTTATCTATAAATTCTCAGTTTATGAAGTGCTAACTTGTTACAGTGATTCCGGACTTACGCAACTGGCATATCACTACAGTGCATCAGATGCCGAAAATCTTCTGTTGATATTAAGCATCTGTTGATATTAAGCAATTTATTAGGTCTGACGCACCCTACAAGAGAGTTCATTGTGACACTTGCGTAGTCCTATGATTAAGTCTTCAATTTCAGCCAAGCCCTCACTGAACCGCCCCCTAACCCCCAATTCTGGGAGGAGAGGAAAAGAATTTTCAAAGTCCCCCATAATTGGGGGATTTAGGCGGCGAAATAGGCTCAAACGAAGATAGATAGGACTTGTGTGTACACGGTAGCTGTAAATAGGGGGTGAGGGGATTAAATCTTCTTAAGCCGCAAGAATCTGAGTTTGGTTTTGATATTGTTCTGCTGCTTGCATCATCAGCCGCAGATAAAGCTGAGATAGTCGAGAACCCACACTATTCCAGCTAAAAGCAATTTCTACCCGTTCGCGTCCAGCTACACCTAACTCGTCACGCCAAGATGGATCAGCAAGTATGCGGTCAATAGCTGCTGCAAAAGCTACGTCGTTTTTGGGAGGGGCGAGTAAACCTGTAACTTCTGGTACAACTGTAAATTGCAACCCACCGACATCACTAGCAACAACGGGAGTCTGACTAGCCATTGCTTCAATAGCCACTAAACCAAAGGGTTCGTAGTGACTAGGAACAACGCAGACATCAGCAGCACTGTAATAGTAAGGGAGGACGCTATGATCTAGGCGACCGGGAAAGATGGTTATATCTTCCAGTCCTAGTTCTGCAACAATGGTGGTAATACGATCGCGTTCCATTCCATCAATGTAACCAGGACAACTACCACCACCAATTACTAGTTTCAGCTTTCCCTCATCTCTAAACGTGGACTGGGCAACAGCTTTTACCAGAGTTTCAATTCCTTTACGCTGATCAAAACGCCCAACATAAAAAACCATTTTGGCATCAGGGGTAATTCCTAGCTTTTCCCTAGCCTCTAACCTGGGAAGTCCACCAAATTTCTGAAGATCAGTACCACAGGGAATCATTTCTGTCCGTCCCTTGTGAGAAACTAGTATTCGCAGATGCTTCTGTTCCTGGGGACTGGTAGCAACCACACAGTCTACTGTTTCCAAACAAGCTTGTTCCACTGCTAACCTTTGGATAGCAATCACGGGAATATGACCCACACTTCTGTATTTAACTGCCCCTAGAGAGTGGTAAGTATGCACTTGAATCAGTGGTTGACGTTTTTTCAGTTCCATACCCACCCAAGCAGATAACCAGTAGTTGGTATGGACTATGGGATAATATAATCCTTGCTGCTGTTGGAATTTTTGAAATTCCGCTACAAATTCTGGTAGATAGTCAAACAAATGATCTCGCCCAATAAACTCTGCAGGCCCAGTGTTTAACCGAATGGTGCGACAGTTGGGATGATGGGGTACTATTGTTGTCTGTCTCGGACAACTGCGACGAGTGAACATATCCACTTGCCAACCCTGTTCTGCCAAAGCCATACCTACTTGATGCACATAAACATTCTGACCCCCAGCTTCCTCTTGACCAATTTTTGCAGATGGATCACCATCAACGGAAATAAGCGCAACCCGATTTTGTGTAGTCTGGAACATAGTTGAGTTTCTCCTCAAGGCAACTAATCCTGCCGCAGACGCTAGAATTGAAGGTATAATTATTATTTCCTCAAAGGTCGAGGGCAGGTAAAACGAAGCGCAAAGTTACCAGCCAAGGATACTGACGAGAACAGGACATTACTTGATAATAATGTTGCTCGTTCAGTCTCCTCTCAATGCCGACGAAGTTAGCTGACGGGCTAGAACTGAGAGATGTTCTTCTTGTCTGGATTTCGGAATTTGAAATCCAAAATCTATAAAGATTAGCCCCAAATATGGTTCCTCCGCTTCCAGTTACCCTAATACATAGTTTAGGGATTGGCATTAGGCAGACTGATTAATTGTCCTTGACAATATAACAGGTCATTTCCAAGGAGTTAAAGGGTGTATGGAAAAAAAAATATGTCATTGATTATACATCCTATTAACCTAAAAACAACTTATAGGCGGTATTTTGGCTTTCATCCCAATAGTGATAACCCAAGGAATCAAGAAATATTTGCCATTCTTCCATTTCATGGGGTGGTACTTGCATTCCGACTACAATCCGCCCATAGTCTGCGCCGTTGTTGCGATAGTGAAATAAGCTAATATTCCAGTCGGGAGACATAGAACCGACAAATTTCATTAATGCACCAGGACGTTCAACAAATTCAAACCGATATAATAATTCATTTTGAGCAAGGGTAGAATGTCCACCGACCATGTGCCGCAGGTGCAATTTTGTTAATTCATCATCGGTTAAATCAATTGTTTTTAAACCACTAGCTTCAAATTTACCAACTATTTTAGCTGCGTCGGCGCGGTTTTCAATTTGCACTCCGACAAATATATGGGCTTCTTTATTGTCAGCAATGCGATAGTTAAATTCTGTTAGATTACGCTCGCCTAAACATTCACAAAACTGGCGCAAACTGCCTAGTTTTTCGGGAATATTCACAGCAAAAATGGCTTCTCGACGTTCCCCAAATTCTGCCCGTTCTGCCACGAAACGCAAGCGCTCAAAGTTCATGTTAGCACCGCAAGCCACGCCGATCAGGGTTTGTTCTTGGATTTGTTCTCGTTCCGCGTAGGCTTTAGCAGCTGCGATCGCTAATGCTCCAGCAGGTTCTAAAATAGAACGGGTATCTTCAAACACATCTTTTATCGCTGCACAGGTAGCATCCGTATCCACCAAAATAATTTCATCCACATATTGCTGACACAACCGGAAGGTTTCTTCCCCCACTTCCCGCACCGCTACCCCATCAGCAAATAAACCCACCTGAGACAACCGCACCCGATGACCGGCTTGAATAGATTGAGACATAGCATCAGCATCGACAGGTTCGACACCGATAATTTTGATTTCGGGACGCAACCGTTTCACATAAGCCGCAATCCCGGAAATTAAACCTCCACCTCCAATAGCCACAAATATTGCATGGATAGGTTGCTGATATTGTCGCAGTATTTCCATGCCGATTGTTCCCTGGCCAGCAATAACGTCAGGATCATCAAATGGATGTATAAAGGTTAACCCTTTTTCTGCTTCCAATTGCCGGGCGTGGGCGTAAGCATCATCATAGTTATAGCCATGTAGTACAACTTCTCCTCCCCGTGTTTTGACTGCATTGATTTTTACCTGGGGCGTAATCATCGGCATAACGATGATTGCTTTTGTTCCCAAACGACCGGCAGCCAAGGCCACACCTTGGGCATGATTTCCAGCAGAAGCAGCAATCACACCTTGTTTCAGTAAATCTGGTGGTAAGTTGACCATTTTGTTATATGCACCCCGCAGCTTGAAGGAGAAGACAGACTGCATATCTTCCCGCTTCAGCAGCAGTTTGTTATTGATGCGGTTCGAGAGGTTGGGGGCATATTCCAGTGGTGTTTCCTGGGCTACATCATAGACGCGGGCAGTGAGGATTTGTACCAGGTAGTCGCAATACATGGGCTATAGATGCAATTTGGGGTTGGATGTTAATTTTACTCTAGTTGGGTAATTGGGGGGTGGGTTTTTGGGATGGGATGATGGCACTTGTATTAGCCCATATGTTAAAAGTATAATTAGCATCGTTTCAAAGCTATACTTACGTTTATATGATGAGCAATTTGTCCTACACACCCTATTCAGTTACTCAAATTATACTTTACGAATAAATCACTCATAAATATCTATAATGATAAGTGTAAATCTAGTCTAAATAAAGGCATGGACGGACTGAGTGGAGTACAATTTAGCAAACAAGCCAAGTTTCAGTTAAAAGTAATTAATAAAAAGTGTTTAAAATGAGAATATATATTCTCGCCCTATCTAGAACTACTCCAATCTAAAGGAAGAGGTAAAGAAGCAAGATTCTTAGCTATTCCAACTGTGCGTGAGCGAATTGTTTTGTATGCACTCAAGGAAATTTTATCTCGAATATTTCCAGAATGCATTCCTCAGAAATTAGCTAATACTTGTATATACGAAATCAGGAGATTTGTTAGATTCCTTAGTGAGGAATGTGCATCTGATACTGGTATACTTAGTGCGAGAGTTGAAAATTTTTATGGTTCTATTAAGAGAGAAATTTCATTAAAAAAACTAAAATTGAAGAGAAAATCCCGTAAACTTATTATAGCCCTTATTTAACAAGCTACAGATACACAAATAGTGACTAAAAACGTATCGGTGCAATAAGTAGGGGTAAGAGAAAAAAAGGGAAATTTGAGGCTGGGATACAGGGGGTTATAAAATATGAGACATGAGGCAAAAAATTTTAGCGAAAGACTTATCACAAACAGAGTTGCTGCAAAGCATTGACCGAAAAGGAATTGCAGAGGGATCCATGGGTCAGAAAGTAGAGATATGACTGAATC
>ERZ1034427.164-NODE-164-length-13887-cov-31.898207_pt1 | contig 13887 bp, 14 predicted proteins | sample MGYA00520607_ERZ1034427 | MGnify/ENA primary metagenome ERZ1034427 (study PRJEB33736, sample SAMEA104288489) | Azolla caroliniana | place: Brazil | collected 1987 | study: EMG produced TPA metagenomics assembly of the PRJEB19522 data set (Is there foul play in... | reverse complement strand
TCCTTCCAACATTCCTTTTCTACTCCCCTTTACATTTACTTTATCAATAGCCTCTGATGTAGAAATCTACAAATATATCAGTACTATAAATTCCCTTCCCTATGTGAACCTCCGTTGCATATCTTTTTGGGAAATTGGTACAACTTAAAAGAGATTCAAGACGTTGTTTCTTTTTGACTTGCTCTCCCAAGTTGATGTATCCATGCCCTGCGAAAGTTCCTTCTAAAGTTTTTTAGAAAATTTTTCCAGATTTATTGGCCTGTCCCCCTTGAGTCATAGTCATACTCAAATCCTCTGCGAAAAGTCCTATTTATTCTAAAATTCTACAAAAGCAGTTGTAAAGGGGAATAGGAATTCAAAATTAAGAAAGTCAGATAAAATTTGAGTATTTGGATAAAAATAATAAATATGATAAGTTTGTACTTGAGAACAGATATACTTATTAAAGTCTAAATTTTAAAATCTGAAAAAATATAAAATATCTATTCCCTAACTTCTTCTCTAATTCTCCCTTTACTTGGGGAGAAATAGAGGAGATATTTGTTTTGTAGGAACAGGTGTATGAGGTGGTGAGGTATTTAGATAAATTTAGCAATTTCACCTTAGCTTCAGCAGGTTTTAACTTCAGCATGACCATTGCGGATAGCCCATGCGAGTTCTAGCATTTGAGTCCAGCGTTTTTGTAGTTGTTTAGGGGTACATTGGACAGCTTTAGCGATCACTTGATCATTCTCCATTACAGTTTTTAGCTGAAAGATTTGCTGTTGCTGTTCTGTGAGTTGATTCCAAAAAGCATCCCACTGCTGAGAAGATAAACCCAACTTATGTTCTAAACCAGCACCCAGCCATTGATGTACTAGTTGCCAGTGGTGTTGTTTAGCAAACTTCTCAACGTGATACTTAAAGCGTTGTTGCAAATAATCGCGCTGACGGCTAGTTAATCCTAAAATTTGGTCAATTTCCGGTGCTGAGAGATCCTGAAGTTTAAGAGACAGGTAATCCATGCAATCAGCTTGACCTTGAGATTCCAGATATTTCATCAACTCTGTAATCACGCGATCGCGTTCCGACTCCTCAGATGGATCAAAATTAGGTTTAGCAACCATCTGTGACCTAATTTGTTGCACCGCCAAATTACGTTGATAAGATTCTGCCTCTTCAGTCTTAGCCGAATCCACAGCCATTTCAATATCTACAGTCGTTTCTTGGGGTTGACGACGAGCAAAACCTTGAGCGCGTAACACAATCAACTGTTGATTAGCACCACCAGGTAAATTAATCCGCCGTTTAGCATACTGCTCCGTAAACGCCATATACTCAGCTAATTGTAGTTGAGTACGTGGTGTGTAATCTTCAGCTAATTCATTTTCTCTGCGAAAAGCTTTAATCGCTTCAATATAAAAAGCTTGCAGAAAATCTTCAATCAGATTGTAACGAGCTTCAAAACCTAATTCTGAGCCAGCAACAGTAACATGGCGATAAACAATAGCACCTAAACTACTATGTAATTCTACACGCCCTTGTTTTGAGCCTAATTGATAGTAACGCAGGCACTTTTGTAAACGGTGTCTTGCTAAAGTAATCTGCCAAGACCTAACTTGCCCTGAAGTTTGGATGCGGGAACTTTTATCACATATCCGTTCTACTTCTTTAGCTATGCGTTTAGTTACAGCTTGCACACATCCAGTTGAAGCTTTTACCTGACTCTGCATTTCCTGACAAAGCAGTTGCAATAAAGTCTCAGAGTTAATATCTGATAAGTCTTCGGTTGAAATATCACCATCAAAAGCAGGTGTGGAATTTGGCAGATTGACAAGGTTAGCTTTCATGACTTTTCCTGAAATTGGTATTGCACCTTAACTAAAACGCAGACACAGTATTTAAGCACAGTCATAACTGGATAATTTTGTTGGTATTGATTCATCAAAACTTACCTTTTATGAGGTTTACTGATAACACTGTAATAAATTTCACAAGTTAAGGGCTTATCAAGTGTGTCGCTTTTTTTATCAGCAACTAGATCAAAGGTGAGACATCGGCTTTGAGTAGGCGCTACAATTAGTCCAAACCCTAGGAATGCAAAGATTTGCTGCCATCCCTTTTCCCGTGATCCCAGCATCTTTTTGTATGACAATTTCAAAATTGGAGTATGTTTATCACAATTTGCGAAACAGAGGGTTGCATCTGTAAGACTTAATTATTATACCCAAGTTGCTGCTGCTTCCCAACCTAACCCCCTCCGTGTAATGACTGGTTCTTCATCCGTTAGGTCTAAAATGGTAGAAACATGATACGTAGGTTCTTCACCTGTATCTATAATAATGTCCACCAAGTTATCCCAACGGTCAAATAGCTCTACCCGCGACATAATATTTTCTGAATCTAATTCAGCTATTTCATAGTCTATGTCCTTGGGTGGTAAATGTGCCGAAGTGGAAATAATCGGATTTCCTAAGGCTTCCAGCAATGCCAAACATACAGTATGGTCTGGCACTCTAATTCCTGTGGTTTTTCGCTTGGGATTTTGCACCAGTCGCGGCACTAACTTGGTTGCAGGTAGCAAAAAAGTGTAGGAACCTGGTATCAAACGCTTCATAATCCGATAGGCTATATCACTTACGAAGGCATAAGTTGCCACATTAGAAAGGGAAGGACATAAAAATGTCAATGGTTTATCATTCCCTAACTGCTTAATTTGCCGCACTCTTTCCACTGCCGACTTGGCATTCAAATCACAACCAATTGCATAGACTGTATCAGTAGGGTAGAGCATGATAGCGCCACTAGAAAGCGCCAACTTTATATCCTCTATACGACGGTTTTGAGGATTATCAGGATGAATTGTAAAAGTTTTGGCCATAACCTGATTGGGAACTGGGGACTGGGGAAATTAACCTTTTACTTTTTGCCTTTTGCCTTTTCCCACTGACAACTAACAACTGACAACTGACAACTGACCAATTTATGAATAAAATTGCTTATCTTCAATGTCCAACGGGAATTTCCGGTGATATGTGCCTGGGTTCGTTGGTAAGTCTGGGTGTTCCCGTAGAGTATTTAGTAGAAAAACTTAATGCTTTGGGAATTGAGCAGGAATACCAATTACGAGCAGAACTTGTTCATCGGCAGACTCAGCAAGCTACTAAAATCCATGTCCATTTAGTACACCACCACCATTATCACCATCACCATCATGGCCGCCATCTACCAGAAATAGAGAAGATGATTCTCAAAGCTAAATTGCCATCACAGGCAGAAGCTTGGAGTTTAGCTGTATTCCGCCAGTTAGCAGTGGCAGAGGGAGCGGTACATGGTATTGAACCGGAAAAAGTTAATTTTCATGAGGTGGGTGCTGTAGACGCGATTGTAGATATTGTTGGTACTTGCTTGGGGTTGGATTGGTTAGGTATCGACAGCAATCAGGAAGGATTACCTTTGATATACTGCTCACCGTTTCCGACTGGTGGGGGAACTGTTCGCGCTGCACATGGTCAAATGCCAGTACCAGTACCAGCAGTATTGAAGTTGTGGGAAATGCGGAGTTGTCCAGTGTATAGTAATGGTATTGACAAAGAACTAGTAACACCGACAGGGGCAGCGATCGCAACTACCTTAGCTAGAAGTTTTAGTTCACCACCTCCAATTATCCTCAAACAAGTGGGACTAGGAGCAGGTTCTCTCGATTTACTCATACCCAATATACTACGACTCTGGATCGGTGAAAGTGTAAATGAAAAGACAAATATTCCTGATTTTGCCAATACTAGTCCTAATTTAGAAATCATCTCTGTCCTAGAAACTCAAATTGATGACTTAAATCCCCAAGCTGTTGGCTATGTCTTTGATGCTTTATTTGCCGCTGGGGCCGTGGATGTCTTTACTCAAGGTATAGGAATGAAAAAATCCCGTCCAGGGCTTTTGTTGACTGTAATTTGTTATCCAGAACATTTAGCCAGTTGTGAAGAGATTTTATTCCGCGAAACCACTACTTTAGGAATTCGTCGGACTACTGAACAACGCACTATTTTACAACGGGAAATACAACAAGTAGAAACGCCTTATGGTAATGTGCGTGTGAAAGTGGCCTGGAAAGGACAAGCAACAGAGAAAAGTATTACTAACGTGCAGCCAGAATATGAAGATTGTGCAGACTTAGCACGAAAACATAATATTCCCTGGCGTGAAATTCAACGTTTGGCGTTACATAATTGGTACTGTCAAACTTAACTCTGAAAAAACACAGATTTAGGGGATAAAAACTAGACTTAATTGAAGAAATTGAATAGAAAAATGGTGGGCAATATCTACCTGACCAACATCAAATTAATTTCAATCAGCTTCTCTTAAAGTTCTGTTGACTGCTTCTCCTGCATCTTCAGTTCTGCGTTGAATATTTTTACCAACATCTTCAGTTCCACGCTGTACATTTTTGGTTAAACCTTTGGCAGCATTTTCAACATTTTCCTGAAGATTTTCTACTCCTCTTTTAGTCCCTTTAGTTACTCCTTCTCTCACTTCTTTGGCTGAACTTCCCACATCTTCACCTAAATTTTTTACTCTCTCACCAAAAGGCGTTCCTTCCCGATAGTTACGGACATATTGATCGGTAGTATCAATTCCTTTGCGTTCAATGTTTCTCTGAGCATTTTCTATTAATGCATCTGCTCTATCTCTGGCTGATTTTTGTGCTTCTCTTGATCTAGGATCAACATCACTAAAATTGTTCATTCCCCCTTGATATGGAGAAATAGGATAATCTTTTGTGGGGTCGTATCTTTGCACATTTGGCGGTTGTCCCGCAGGTTGAGGTGGTTGTCCGGCTATAGTGGGACGATTACAAGCTTGGACTAGAAACAGAAAAGTTGCTGCCAAAAATACCGTTATAATTTTCAGTGGGCGTAGATTCTGTACCCAAGTAATTAATTTCTTCACCTTCTTCTCCTTGTATTTTATTACCTTGTATTTTATTATCTGATTTAAAAATCAAAGTTCTATTTGCCTACAACTGGATGTTTTTGTAATTCAGGTTTAGCACTGGCTTCATCTCCGTTCTCTTTTAAAAATCCTGAAGCTTTTTCAACTGACTATGTGACAGTTTCCATTCGCTCTTGAATGCGAGTTTTTATATCTGGTTCACGCTGAATTAATCCACCTGGTTCAGAATGTTTGAATTCTTCTTGTGTGATAATTGGTAGTTCTGCTTCTTTCCTAACCGTACCTGAAGATTTTTCTGCACCAGGGTAAAGAATTTCTGCTTCTTTATTCACCGCTAGTAATAATTGTGATGTTAAAGGTAAACTAGCTTGATCATCCTCTGAATTACCATTTTCAGCAGTTACTTTTGGGTCAGTGGATATTCGCAAATTTGTATATTTGTCACTACCACTCTGATAAGGATTATTTGCTCCACCAGCTTGCACATGAGTATTTTTGGGTACACCTTGAGCATTTACTCCACTACAAGCGGTGTTAACTATCAACAATATTCCAGCTACAAAGATAGTTATAATTTGGCGTATTTGCAATTTCTTACAGAAATTTATCAAGTATTTCACTTTTTCCTCCTTATGCAGGATTAAACTTCAATGAGTTGTCAGATTATTAATTTACACAGCCAATACTTACACATATTTGGTAGAGGCTTAAGTTATTAACATCAACAACATTTACCAACTTAAAAAAAAAAAACCCTATCAACCTCTGGCGTAGGTCACATTTTACTTCTGAAAAAATTACAATTCTATCTAACTATGGAGAGATATTATTTAATATAATAATTTTGGCAATTTAACGGTTAAATTCTACTAATGAAAAAAGTTTTACGCTGGTTCATTTTGGGGGTAACACTGTTTTTTTTAGGAAAAGCCTTAAAGGATAATTGGTCAGAAGTGAGTTCTATGCGTATTGATGCAGCAGGATGGGCAAGTTTGGCAGTTGCAACAGGTGTAACTTTACTTGCACATACGTGGGCTGGTTGGATATGGACTTGGGTGTTGCAAGAGTTAAATCAATCTGTATCATCACCTCAGTTTATCCAAGTTTACCTAAAGACGAATATAGCTAAGTATTTACCTGGTAATGTTTGGCATTACTATGGACGAATTTTAGCGGCTAAGAATGCTAATGTTTCTGCGGGTGCAGCAACTCTAAGTGTTTTACTAGAACCTTTACTTATGGCTACTGCGGCTTTGATTATTGTTGTTTTATTTGGTAGTCAATTAGTAGTAGATAATAGTAATTTTGTGATCCAAATTCTGCAAATTGTAAGTTTATTTGTGGTGCTTGGTGCTGTTCATCCTTGGCTTTTAAACCTATTGATTCGCTTTTTATATAGGTTAAAGAATAAAAAATCTGACCCTGAGAATCAGTCTATTAGTAGTTTAAGTATTGAATGTTATCCTCTACGTCCTTTGTTGGGAGAACTAGTTTTTTTAGGATTGCGTGGAACTGGATTTATATTAACTATGTATGCTCTGGGTTCGTTAAACTTGAGCCAAATTCCTTTATTACTGGGTGCTTTTAGTTTTGCTTGGGTGCTAGGATTAGTTGTTCCTGGCGCACCTGGTGGTTTGGGAGTTTTTGAAGCAACGACTATAGGAATTTTACAGCATCGTTTCCCTGCTGCTTTGGTAATAAGTGCGATCGCACTCTATCGTCTCATTAGTATTTTCGCAGAAATCGCTGGCGCTGTTTTAGCTTCCCTCGATGAACGCGTTGCTAGTTAATAAGAAAAAATGGGTAAACAGTTTTCACTACCATTTACCCATCCTCTCATTTTGAATTTTTTTAATGGGGGTGGGGGGACTTGAACCCCCACGACTTTTTACAGTCAACGGATTTTCATTCTCTCGCAGCTTTCACTACTGCCTTGTTGCTTCAGCAACTTCAGGCTTTGAGAATTGGACTCTCCCTTTACCCTCGGCTTTACGTTAGGGTAGCTCCCGTCGAGTCTCTGCACCTTCCCGGAATTTTGAATTTGGGATTTTAAATTTTGAGTTTAACTCCAAAATCAAATCTCAAGTCTAAATTTTCTGGGCTTGGCTCAGGATTGCCATATCTGTAAACAGATTTAGGTTTCCCTGAATTTGAGAGCTTCCACTTAAAAGATTTCTCTATCAAGGCTCAGTTTTCTAAGTCCGTAGCGTCTACCATTCCGCCACACCCCCAAAGGGTTTCCGATGTCTGGAGGTCAAAACCTCTTTGTCTATTCTACCATTAGTTGCATCTTTTGTGCAAGTAGTTTGAAAAATTCTGTTCTTAAACAGGATTTTTTCTTATCTAGCAACTAATCGCTTTTTATGGCAAAATCCCATTGATTATATCATAATTCTAGCTGGAATTTGCGATTATGACAAGAAGTAGTTGAAAAATCTATTTGCTTTTCCAGCAAAAACTATCAGTGATACTTCCCTGAGTCTGACAGTTCATCATATCATGGGGAGTAGATGCACCAAATAGTCTTCTCAAATCCGACAAAGAATTATGGTTGTAGCACTACTGTATCTGATTTTGGCTGGAGCTTATCTTCTGGTAGTACCAATGGCTGTGATGCTTTACCTAAAGCTGCAGTGGTATACGGCTAGTTCTATAGAGCGTGGGTTTATGTACTTTTTAGTGTTCTTCTTCTTTCCGGGTCTGTTGCTGCTCTCACCAATTGCAAATTTTCGACCCCGGCGCAGACAGATTGTTTAATTTAGATTTGTTAGGTCATTACTCTCATGCGACGCATTGACGCAATCGGAATTACTTTTGGCATTTTTGTGGCTGGTGGCTTGGCTTATGCAATCTTGCAGCTGGTCGGTTTAGATGGTCAAAGTGCTGGTATTTGGAGCCAAGCTTTACTGGTTGTGGGTTTGATTAGTTGGTTAGCCACCTATCTTTTCCGTGCAGGGAGTAAAAAAATGACCTACCATCAACAACGGGAAGAGTATGAAAAGGCGTTCCTACAAAAGCAACTGGATGAACTCACTCCTGAAGAATTAGCGAAAATCCAAGCTGAAATAGAATTGGGTGACAAGTGAATGGGGGCTGGGGACTGGGGGCTGGGATTGGGAATCTAACCAACTACTACTCACTACTGAGTAACGACTAATGACTACTACAATTTCTCGTTGTTTTGAAACTCTCAGACGGAATCACGAGTGCGCTCTGATTCCGTTTATTACTGCTGGTGATCCTGATTTAGAAACTACTGGTAAGGCTTTGCAAGTTCTAGATCGTTCTGGTGCGGATATTATTGAGTTGGGTGTTCCCTATTCTGATCCTTTGGCAGATGGTCCTGTGATTCAAGCGGCTGCTACCCGTGCTTTGGAGAGGGGTACTACTTTGGATCAGGTGTTGGCAATGCTGCACGCAACTACTCCTGGTTTACAAGCGCCAATTGTTTTATTTACTTACTACAACCCGATATTGCATCGAGGAATTGAGAAGTTTCTGGAACAAATTAAGGCTGCTGGTGTAGCGGGTTTGGTTGTTCCTGATTTACCTCTGGAAGAGGCGGCAGGGTTGTTAGAACCAGCTTCTGAGGTGGGGATTGATTTAACTCTCTTAGTCGCTCCTACAAGTTCTGCCCAGAGGATAAAAGCGATCGCTCGTGCTTCCCAAGGATTTATCTATTTGGTGAGTGTAACTGGTGTGACGGGAATGCGAAACCAAATGGAAAGCCGAGTTTCTGATTTACTCACACAAATTCGCTCTGTCACAGATAAACCTATTGGTGTGGGCTTTGGTATTTGGGAAACAGAACAAGCACGTCAAGTCCGGGAATGGGGTGCAGATGCAGCGATTGTCGGGAGTGCTATTGTCAAGCGGTTGGCAGAAGGAACACCGGAAGCAGGACTTGATGCGATCGCAGAATTCTGCCACAATCTGAAGTCAGGTATCAAAACTACCTCTTGATGATTTGGGAAAAGTAGATTAAAAAAGGTAACAGCGTAGTTTTTTTATCATCTATGTAGTGGACAATTTGACTGAATGTGGTTTTGAATGTTAACAGCACATACCAAGCTGAAAAAAAACTACCTGATAAATTTGCTTATAGTTTGAGTTTTATGTGAATTGAAACAAGCAAGACATTATGAGTGTGAGAGCGAGTCAGTTAAAATCAAGTTATGCTACCGTCGGAGTTGAGGGGTAAAAACGATGAGTGAAAGTATGGCATTTATCGGCGGAGTTGCTGTAGCTGGTCTGGCGGCTCTCCTACTGTTGAAAGGAACAAACACCCCAATACAATCTAACTTCGCTGCTGCTCCACAAATGCCAGCCACATTTGTAGCACCCCAGGTTATGCAGCAGCCCATACAGTATCCACCTTACGGACAACCAGTATATACAAATCAACAACCCGTAGCGCCCAATTCTAGCCAGAGTCCGGAAGTGGAAAAGTTGAATACGCAGTTAGAAAAGCTGAAAGCTGACAACGAACAAATACGGTTACAAAATATCCAATTACAGGGTCAATTACAAAATTTCACCCAACAGCAGTGGCAGTTAGCCCAACAGCAAAATCAACCAAGAGTAGCTGCACTACCTCCTGAACAAAATCGCTGGTGGTCTTCACCCATCATTTGGGCTGTGGGAGGAGCTACACTCACTATTGGTGGTGGTGTTGTTGTGGCTGGGGTCTTATCTTTATTTTCTCCCAAGCAACGTCCTACTCGCACTGTGCAGGTGATTCACCCCTACAATGGACCGACACCACCTTTGGCTACTGTCCGACGGGCTGAATTGTTACCATCCTCACGCCCAGAAGCTAGACGAGTGGTGGAGAATGCGGAATACGACGAACTACGCTAACGGGTTGGTAATTGGTAATGGGTAATTAATTGTTAATTGGAAAAATATCATTTCCATTACCATGCAGTTAAAAGGTGCTTTCAGGCTTGTCTGTATCACTAGGGGCTTTTGTAGTCGTTGTTGTCTTTTCATAAATTTTATTATCTTCCTTGGGAAGAACTTGTTTAGCAGCATTTTGCGCTGCTTGTTTAAACATTGGGTCTAATTTATCTTGCCAGTATTTAATATTGGGTAACTTTTCTGGATGATCTCGATAAGCTAGGACTTTATCCCATTGGCCGTTATCAATGGCTCGGTTAATTTCATTAGCAAGTGCTTCGGCTTTTTCCCAATCTTTATGCCATTGATTCATAATTTCAACAGTTTCTTTGATTCCTGAAGCAGCATTAGCTGGAACGGATTTGAGAATTGTGATCGCACCATTTACATCACCTGACTCAAACTTCTGTCTGGCACGTCCTACTATTTTCTGTTTGTCCTCATTAGCTGGCTTTCTCTCAGTTTCAGAAGTTGATTGATCAGATATTTCCGCTTTGGAAGTAATGGAAGTAAATACAGTAATTGGTTTTGCTTGTGGTGTAGGAGTTGATCGAGATGCTATTAAAGGCTGATCATCTACGGTTTGAATGGAAATTCCTTGATCCCTTAAACAAGAAATCCATTGATCATTATTAGAAATCACATCTGAATGCGCCCAAGCCAAACGTCCAGATTTTAGTTTCAGTTCTATCCAACCACGTTTTGTGCGCTTACCAGTAATATCAAATTCACTAGCATCACCAACTATTTTTAAAATATTATCAGAATTGATAGCACTCGGTTCAGAACGGATATTAGAATTAGCTGTGACTACAGCCAAGCAGTTTTTCGTGCTACTTTTTGCTGTCCAATTAGCAGCTATATTTTTCACATTGGGATATAAATTTGTGACCAAAGCCGCTGCACTACCTGCTAATAAGATGGCAATGATTAAAGGTAATGGATCAGGTTTACTAGATTCTGTAAGAGGTTTATTAACTGCATTGTTAATTACAGGATTAGTAGGGGCCACAGCGACAGTGTGCTCTGAAACAACTTGAGATGGGGGTGGGAAAGATGGAGATTTGTGGGCTTTGTAGCTAAGTTGTTTCGGAGCTTCTGAAGATAAGGAATATCCAGAGGTAAGATTTAGAAAATCTCTACACGCTTGCAGTGCTTCTGTAGCTGTTTGGTAGCGGTCTTTGAAGTGATAACGCACCATCTTACTTAAGATTTCTGCCAAGTGGTAGTTAACAGGAAGAAAATGCTGCCAGAGGATTTCACCGGTATTAGAATCTTCTTGTAATTCCTTGGCTGGTACTCCGGTTAAGGTTTGAATACCAATAATCCCCAGGGAATAAATATCACTATTAGGACGGGGTTTACCTTGTCCCTGTTCTGTAGGCATATAGCTAGGTGTACCAATAGGTACAGTAGCAGTACTCCGTGCGGCAACTGTGACTAAAGGCGATCTCAATTGTTTGACTGCTCCAAAGTCTAGCAACACCAATCTATAATCACAAGACCGACGAATGATATTGTCTGGTTTAATATCCCGGTGAATTACACCTTGTTGATGGACAAATTCTAAAATACCCAGAACTTCTAGCAACATTTGGATGACTTGGCTTTCACTCCAAGGTTGGCCGGGGATTAGTTCTTCACTTAGGGTATGTCCATCAATGTATTCTTGGACTAAGAAAAATTCTTCATTTTCGTCAAAATAAGCGAGTAGCCTGGGTATTTGGTCATGATTACCTAGCTTTTCTAAAGTTTCCGCTTCGTTATTGAATAGACGTTTAGCAGTTTCAAAAATTTTGGGATCTGTGCTAGCTGATTTGAGGTGTTTGACGACGCAAATGGGATTACCAGGTCGTTTAGTATCGTGGGCAATATAAGTTTGACCAAATCCTCCCGTTGCCAAAATGCGTATGACTTGGTACCGATGGTCTAGTAGTTTGCCTATCATATTCCCTCCCCAGTTTTAACACCTAATTTTCCAGTTGGTAGTCAATATCTCCAGATTTTCTGCTAAGAAATCCGCTATCTTGAGAAAAGATTTAGAGTAAAAACGCAGTTTTTGAATAAAACTAACAAGTTCTTTCTTTTCTTTTAGCATCTCTGTTAACTAGCAATGCCACCTAAGATAACAAATTCCACTGTATGGCAGCAATCCGAACTGCTGATGCAGCCTGCTTTTATTCGGGTTGTCGATAATATTCGTAAGCACCTTGATATATCCTCGTGGAAAGGAACTTATCATGATGTACTGATTTGGCCTCCTGGTTCAACTGATGAAACAAAAGTCGTAGTGACACACTGGTTGCAAGATATGGAAAATGCCACACCGCAACAGGTGGAAGATATTAGGAAAAGTCTTGCCACTTTACCTATGCCCCATCCAGGATACCATTTGCGCTTGCAACGTCAAGAGCAGCAAGTCAATGTGGATTTGTGGGATCTGTGTTATCAAGTGTGTTTTTTAAATTACGATGCTGAGAATATCTCAGTGGATATTGATACTAGTTTATTCGATGACTTAGGAGAAGTGGATTGGCAACATCTGGAAAATAAGACGAAGATGCTGGTCAACCAGCTATTTGAGAGTTTACCAGAGGCTTGATGTCTGGGGGGTGTGGTATGGGAATATACACCCCTCTCATATACTTGATCAAAAAGAATTCAGAGGTTGTTTTAAACGTCTTTCTTCACCTGCCAATATCACTAAATAAAAACTTATTAGAGAAACAAGAAAAGATATTCTCAGTTATATAGAATGATCATTCCATTCACGATTTGGGAAACCCTTTTTAAGGGCTTCAATTTGCTCTTTAGTAAAAGTGGCGGCTATTTCTGGTGAGATTTGAGCAAAAAAGTTTTCGCGCAGAGGATTAATATCCTGTTTTTTTTATTTTGTACTATTGTCATATTTTCGTTGCAGAGATATTTTAAGATTAAGCGTATTACATCTATTAGTGAATAAATAACACATTTTTTTATAAAGTTTACTGTAATTACACCAAAAAAATTTTCGTTTTTTTACCAAAAATAACTTATTTCGGACTATATTTTGTTATTTGTGTTCATGATGATTTTACGAATAAGCAGTCAATTAGACAACACGGAAATTTACTGAAGCGCATCCCAAAATTTGTTGCTTAAAGGGGAAAGGGAAAGAAGAACCTTTACCCTGTAACCTTTTTCTAAACTAATTTACCACTTCCCGGTTCAAAATTTAGTCAAAATTTAGTGTTGTATTCAGATGGACTGTACCGTATGCACATCTTCGGGGGTAACTTGAGCGATCACACTCAAATACTTTTCAATATAATGATATTCTCCAGCAATAACTTGGTTATACGCCAAGTGACTAGCTTGACTCGTGATATCTTGATTATTCAAAATAAAACCAGCTTAGAGTTGTATTGTCGCTCGGTTTAATTCTTCATGACCACACGCTTTTCACTAGTTAGTTGCTCTGAGTCTATTAAAGCATTTTTCATGCGATCACTTTCCAGAGTCAACAGTGCTTCTAACTTATCTCACTGCACTGTACCAAAATAAGCCGTTTCATCAAAATAAGCCGTTTCATCAAAAGTAGTAAAAGCATTAAACTGACTACCCAAATTGCACCGGACGGTCAGTAGTACCCTTAAACATTAAATGTTCAAGTTGGTGAGAAATCCCATTTTCTCCTTTTCCCTCATTGCGGGAACCAACCTTATACCAAACCTGCACACTTAGGTGCAGTATGTACTTCTTTGGTGAATACAGTTAAGCCATTTTCCAACACCGTTTTTTGCACCCCTTGGGTAAAACAGAGTGCAGAAAGAGATGTAACTACTGGTGTGACAGCAGTGGTAAAATTGCCAGAAAACGGCATGAACACTCAGAATCAGACTGAGACACAAAGGTAAGACCATATAAAAACCTAGCTTCATAAGCCATTCACGAAAAAAAGTTACAGTTGTAGAATAGAGTCTGAGAGGATAGACGAACTAGGTTTTTCTATTTACATTTAATACCAAGTCTAAATGAGTGTACATAGAACTGTAGAATAAAGAAGATGGAAGA
>ERZ1034427.162-NODE-162-length-13967-cov-327.533424_pt1 | contig 13967 bp, 10 predicted proteins | sample MGYA00520607_ERZ1034427 | MGnify/ENA primary metagenome ERZ1034427 (study PRJEB33736, sample SAMEA104288489) | Azolla caroliniana | place: Brazil | collected 1987 | study: EMG produced TPA metagenomics assembly of the PRJEB19522 data set (Is there foul play in... | reverse complement strand
ATTTTCGGGGGAATTTGGCACATACTAACAAAACCTTTTGCCTGGGCTCGTCGTGCTTTTGTTTGGTCTGGAGAGGCTTACTTATCTTATAGTCTAGCAGCTCTTGCTATTTTTGGTTTCACAGCTTGCTGCTTTGTCTGGTTCAATAACACAGCATATCCTAGCGAATTTTACGGTCCCACTGGACCAGAAGCCTCTCAGGCTCAAGCTTTTACCTTTCTTGTCAGGGATCAACGCCTCGGTGCCAACATAGGCTCGGCTCAGGGACCGACCGGTTTGGGTAAATACCTTATGCGTTCTCCAACGGGAGAAATCATTTTTGGGGGGGAAACTATGCGTTTCTGGGACCTTCGGGCTCCCTGGCTAGAACCTCTAAGAGGGCCTAACGGTTTGGATCTTAGTAAGTTAAAGAGGGATATACAACCTTGGCAAGAGCGGCGATCTGCGGAGTACATGACTCATGCACCTCTGGGCTCTTTAAATTCCGTGGGTGGAGTAGCTACTGAGATCAACGCCGTCAACTACGTATCTCCCCGAAGTTGGTTAGCAACATCTCACTTCGTTCTAGGATTCTTCTTCTTCGTGGGTCACCTATGGCACGCGGGAAGGGCTCGTGCAGCTGCAGCCGGGTTTGAGAAAGGAATTGATCGTGATACCGAACCCGTCCTTTCAATGACTCCCCTTAATTAAAGAACAAAACGCGGGAAAATAAGAAAGTTCAAATTCTCGGAAAAAGGAAAGGATTCTCCCTCTACTGCTACTGGTAGTAAGTCCATATGCGCTTGATGAATGTACATTTCTGTCGGCGGATTCGTTACCTATTCCATTAAATCCAAGTAGATTTATATTGTCTATCCATCTATTCGGATGGGTAGACACCAACAACTTCGGAGTCTAGCTAGCTCAACGATATGGGCAACCTCAAAATGATAAATACTTTAAGTTTTTATGCAGTAATGAATGTATATGTGTCAGAAACGACGATTTCTTAGGAGCTACTTTTAGGTAGACTGTCAGAGCGGAGGCGGTTGGTTGCTATAACTCTATAACTGGAAATCTAAATTTCCGTCGAAGCGGGAGACTAGCGTCAACCCGATTTATTTGTACTTGGATTGGTTTTTCGACGCATCATAGGCAACAAATCCCCTCGTCAACTACTTTTTTTTCTAAAAGTCATTTTTTTTTTTTTAGAGACCACCCACATACCATATAATGCTGACGTCTCTCAATATTATTATTATGGCTTAATCTTCGATATTGAACTGTAGGAGAGAGAGGGATTCGAACCCTCGATGGTGTTTCGGCACCATGCCAGTTTTCAAGACTGGAGCCATAAACCACTCGGCCATCTCTCCTAGATACATAGAATCCTTGTCTAACAATCAGAAGTATCAATGATCTACCTTCTTGGTAGATAGATTATCTCAACGTCAATATATATGTATTGTATCGAAACTTACCTATAGTATGGAAGATATGAAACGGATTTTCTTGTAAGATTGATGGTAGAATTCTGTGGATCACTGTTGCTAATTGCGGAATTTTTCCACCTCCATTCAATGAGTCATCGATAGATTGAGTAACATCAAAATATAGAGTACCAGAAGGTTTTTAGCTCCCGCTTAATATCTTACCTTCTGTTGGTACAACGAGAATCTTGCCGAATGAGGATTGGATGGTACAAACAACCCATTTTTGATACCCAGGGAATTAGAATTACGACTATAGCTTTTCAATTGGCTTTATTTGCACTAATCACCATATCATTCTTACTAGTTGTTGGTGTACCTGTTGCGCTCGCGTCTCCTGATGGTTGGTCCAGCAATAAAAATTTTGTATTTTCGGGGGCTTCGTTATGGATCGGATTAGTTTTCTTAGTAGGTATACCCAATTCCTTTATTTCCCAATGATTAATAATCCCAGTACTCCGGAACTTACTATCGCGGGTAGAGACGCAATAAATATCGTTAAGATATAATCTACTCTAAAAAGGAGTTACGGAGTAGCTTTTTCGCCTCAATCTATCTCGGGGGAGAGGGCGGGTGGGTCCCCTCGCCCGCAACCCGATCGAGTCAAGCAGCTAATCAAGAAGCCGAATGACTTGCAGAGGTTACTATATACTAAGCCTGCGATGGAGTGTACAATAAAAGTGATAGGAAAATCTGCGGATATAGTTGAATGGTAAAATATCTCCTTGCCAAGGAGATGACGCGGGTTCGATTCCCGCTATCCGCCCATAAAATCACTCAGGAGCATGCTCCGTACGTGGAGGAAAGAGTGCATCAAAAGTTTAATTGCAAGAATCACTAAATGATTTTTTTGCTTGCTCAGCAAAAAAAAAAAAAAACCATTAAGTAATCGCTATTTTTGGGGTGACTCGGAAGAGTGCGGGAATCAGCCACTTGCTAAAGCTCCCACCGAGTAGTATACTTATTAGTTAGTAGACTACTAGTTATAAGGCCTTCCGTATCGATATAAGCTTAGCCTTCGACCAGATCAAGATCAACTATCGGTGGTTCGGTAAGGGGGGCGATATAGTCAAGTGGTAAGACAGAGGATTGCAAATCCTTGATTCCCCAGTTCGAGTCTGGGTGTCGCCTACTAAAAGTCTCAGTGGTATTCGTCAAGTCAAGTAGAGTTTTTTAAGAAAGGAGTAGAGAAGGGGCTATAAAGATAAGGAGAAGTAAGAAGAGCAAAAAAGATAGATAGATTAACCTTTTTATTCTATTTCTTTGACAATTATCAGGGATTGTTTGCCGCGCCGAAACCAGATACAAACCGAGATGCTCTACGGTCTATCATAGCCTATCACTTTGAATGTATCTGGGTGTATCACGCGTAAGCAACCCCAATATTAGTATAACATCAGTTGCTGTATCAGATGTCTGAATCAGCAAAAATCTCAAATGAATGTTTGGTCACATTAAAAAAAAGGTATATACGCCGTCACTATCCTTCGCTATTAGGGTATCCTAGTAAGTAGGAATCAAATCCTCACGCGTTGCGTATGTGGGATATCCATGCGTAGACTCGTAGATAATCGATCAAAAGTAATTTTTGGGATAGTCGGAAAGATAGGAATCACAATCACGGATCCAGTTAGTATAGCTTGGGCTGCTTCGACGGCGACATCTACGTTCTCTTTATCACTTGTAGTTTGGGGAAGAAGCGGATCGTAAAAAAAAGTGGTTGACTCTTCCTCTTGTAGATTGATCTGATTAATGCTCATCGTTGCGGAGGAGGTACAAGACAAGCAACCCCCCTCTACCTTTTTTGCGGAGAGGGGGGTCCAATCTCTACTCGAAAAGAACGACGGCGTTTCGCTACCGGAACTGTGCTGCGTATAACCGCCCGCCGTGCCTCAAAAAACTGGTCTGTTCTTCCCTATCCCACAACGAATACTTATTCTAAGTTTCTTTGCTCATTTACAAACGCTGCCTTATGCCAACCAACATCAGTTGTTTTGAGCGGCCGTTTGAATATAGAGAATCAGTAAAAAAGCTGTTGGGATTAGGATGAAAAGTGCGGTGGCTACGAACGCAAGAATGTTAACTTCCGTATTAGTAGTTCAAATCGATTAAAGAGTAATATGAGTTGTCCCGTCGGGCTAAAACTCTTGGACTCTGTTATGAACCATCTATTTGTTTCGTTGCTGGTTTAGTCGGGTCGACCGAATCAAATGTATCCAATCCAATCATTCGGGGGCGATAAACTTTTTTGGTTGAACCCCCAATATCGATTACATAGTATATCACGAAATAGTTTTTTGAGAATACCTGTTCCTCCTATCTTCCGTACAGGGGTAACCAAGCTTTCGTCAGTCATCGACCAATCAGCTATCGCTGTTTGATGAGGGGATATTCTAAAAAAAATTAAAGCAATTTTCTGAACTGGAGGTATAAAAAATTTTCTTGGGTTTTCTAGTTACTTTTAGAACTTTTTAAGAAAAAATATTAGATTGATTGACTTTTGGTGGGGAACACTCTATAATCCTAGGAGGTAATCTGGCCCCCATCGTCTAGAGGCCTAGGACAACTCTCTTTCACGGAGGCGGCGGGGATTCGAATTCCCCTGGGGGTAGCACTCATTCGGCAAGAACCTCACGAATCTTATCGGAGATATTTCTATAGAATAATCCCATTCCTTTGGCTCGTGCCTAAAAAGTGATGAGTTATAAGATTCAACTTGTCGGGACGCTATGATTACCATAGAACTCCAATTCCGAAACGAAAACGTTTTGTGACTTTTTTTTTAAGTGCGGGTCGATGCTCGAGTGGTTAATGGGGACGGACTGTAAATCCGCTGGCGACGCCTACGCTGGTTCGAATCCAGCTCGACCCAAGAGACGGATACACTTTTGTGTATCTTGTTGATCTTTTTTAGAGATGTCATCACTGAATAAATACGGTGGAATCAGTCCAGTTCGGTAAAACAACGATCGGGATTGACGGGTCTCGAACCCGCAACTTCCGCCTTGACAGGGCGGTGCTCTAACCAATTGAACTACAATCCCAGGAAGTATTTAGAGTTTATGTAGTAGATAGTTCAAAGTCAACGACCTTGTTGGATTGGATTCTTACTCGACGAATAATTTTGTAAAAGACAGAGTAGATCTGTATAGTTGGATTTCGAAGCAAAAGTTAGGATAGGATCAAACCGAACTTATGGGGCTGGTGTTGGGTAGTGGTTCGGAATCATGTCAAGGAAGTCAAAACGAAAAGGTGATTTTTAAGTTTTGTTCAATCCAGAAACTCGACGAGCAGAAAAAAAGATATATATATCTTTTTTTTTATCCCTACTGGTTGGTTTGGTGGTTTTTTGCATGTAGTAAAGACAACTACTGCGTAGTTCTATGAGTATGAACAGAAGATCTCCGTGGGTCGGTTACTTCTTATGTTATGACTTATTGCATTACACTGAAGTCGTTTCGATGGTCACTACATGTACAACTACCCACCTAGTATAAGTAACTAGAATTATAATAATCATTTTTATGATAAAGTTTTCTGCTTCCCTAGCAATTGAATCTACTGATATAATAAACTTGCTTAGTTTTAGTCTGTTCGCCGCGAGTCGTTGTATTCTTACGAATGATCAAAAAATCTGTTTTTTCTTTTTTAGAATAAAAAGATTTCTTAACTTAAAATACCGTTTCGTACTGCCAAAAATCCGTCGGTGGATTTTGTTTACCCTCTATCTTCTATACTATCCCCCAATCTGTTTGTTTCTCCTTCCCTTGGTTTTTTTTTATTCCAAAATAAAAACGAATATTTCCGCTTATTTTGACACAAAAGGTATCCTGGTTGAAGGAAGAATAAGAACAAACGAAAGAAAAAGAAAGATATATTGAAATGGTGGAGTTTTATCCGAGATTTAGTCTCGACGTAACAAGTATTAGGAGGAGATAGAGATACGCCTGTACTACCAGAACTTGCACAAATTCAAATTGAAGGATTTAACCGTTTTGTTCACGAAAAATCACTTGAAGAGCTTAAGGGTTTTCCAAAGATTGAAGATACAGATAAGGAAGTTGAATCTTGATCTGTTGGTGAACAGTACCAAATGGCGGAACCTTCGGCGGAAGAGAGGGATGTTGCGTATCAATGTGCCACATATTCATCTGACTTGTACGTACCAGCTTAATTAACTCGAAACAAAGACGGATTAGTGCAAAAGGAGGCTGTACGTCTTGGATCTATCCCCTGGATGGATTCACAAGGAACATTCATTATTAATGGAATAGCTAGAGTTCTAGTCAATCAAATATTGAGGAGTCCCGGTATCTACCTTAATCGCGAATTGGATCAGAGGGGAGTCTCAGCGTGTACTAGCACTGTAATTTCGGACTGGGGAGGAAGATTCAAATCAGAGATGGATAAGAGAGATAGAATCTGGGTTCGCATCAGCAAGAAACGGAAGATATCTGTTCTGATCTTACTAATAGCTATGGGATTAAGCAAAAAAGACATTTTAGAAAACGTTCGTTACCCAAAAATATTTTCGAGTATGTTGAAAAAACAAAAAAGTGCTATTGAATCGTCAGAGGATGCTACAGTGGAACTCTACAAACGCCTATATTCTGCCACAGATGTAGATATAGTATTTTCAGAATCTATATTTAAGGAATTGTAGAAGAGATTTTTTCAGCATGTATGTGAATTAGGACGGATCGGTCGACGAAATTTGAACGTTAAATTAGCTCTTGATGTACCCGAAACAGAACAATTTTCATTACCACAAGACGTATTGGCAGCCGCGGATCGTCTAATAGAGATAAGCTATGGAATAGGTAGTCTCGATGACATAGATCATTTGAAGAATCGACGTGTTCGATCTGTAGCGGATCTGCTACAAGAACGATTAAAGCTAGCCCTAAACCGCTTGGAGAATTCGATTCGACAAAATCTTCGTAGATCCGTCAGACGTAAACGTAAATTAACTCCCGGGGGTTTAGTAACGTCCATCCCAATAATAGCAACATTTAAGGAGTTTTTTGGTTCACATCCCTTATCGCAATTTCTAGACCAAACCAATCCACTATCAGAACTAGTTCATAGAAGGAGATTAAGTTCTCTAGGTCCCGGCGGGTTGACGAGACGAACTGCTAGTTTTCAAGCTCGAGACATTCATTTCAGTCATTACGGGCGTATATGCCCGATCGAGACATCCGAAGGGATGAACGCTGGGCTAATCTCGTCATTAGCGATCCGCGCAAAGATTAGCAAATCTGGATCCTTACAGAGTCCTTACCTTAAAATGTTCGAATCGTCTGTGGAAGAACAACCAGTTGATTTATCTCCCGCCGAGGATGATTTTTACCGAGTAGCCACCGGAAACCTATTAGTATCAGAGTGGAGAACTAAAGAAAAAGAAGTTATACCAGTTCGCTATCGCCAAGAATCTTTAAGTGTTCTATGGGAACAAGTAGATTTACGAAGCATTGATCCCCTACAGCATTTCTCTATCGGAGCTTCTCTGATTCCATTCATTGAGCATAACGACGCAAACCGTGCGTTGATGGGTTCTACCATGCAACGTCAAGCGGTTCCACTCTTTAAACCTGAAAGATGCATTGTAGGGACTGGGTTAGAAGGTTAAGTAGCCCTAGACTCGGGAAGTGTAGCTGTATCCGAACAAGAAGGATGCATTCAATACATTGATGGTAATAGAATCACATTATCTACGATCAATAGGGACAGCTATAATAGGGAAAGTTCGAACACCACAAATACCAGATTGAGAACATATGAACGTTCTAATAACAATACCTGTATAAACCAAAACTCCACGGTTATACCAGGAGAACTCTTGAGAAGTGGAGAACTTTTAGCGGATGGAGCAGCAACCGCCGGAGGAGAGTCAGCTTCGGGTAGAAACATCTTGGTAGCTTACATGCCGTGGGAGGGGTATAACTTTGAGGATGCAGTATTGATCAGCGAACGTTCGATATACGAAGATATTTCTACATCCTTCCACATCGAGAGACACGAGATTGAGGTTCGTGCGACAAACCAAGGTCCTGAAAGGGTTACTAAAGAAATACCTCAGTTGGATAGTTATGCACCTCGACATCTAGATAATAATGGGGTTGTAAAATCAGGATCCTGGGTAGAGACGGGGGATATTTTGGTAGGTAAATTGACACCTCAGGGGGGAGCAGATTCGCCACGCGCTCCAGAAGGAAGGTTATTACAAGCCATTTCTGGTATCCAACCGGTTAACGCAAGAGAAAGTTGCTTGAAAGTTCCTATTGGTGGAAGAGGTCGAATTATTGACGTTAGGTGGGTCTATCCCGAAGATGACGCTACGAATGATTCAGAGGTTATTCATATATATATTTTATAAAAACGTAAGATACAAGTAGGTGATAAGATAGCTGGTAGGCACGGAAACAAAGGCATTGTGTCAAAGACCTTATCAAGACAGGATATGCCTCATTTACAGGATGGTACACCAGTTGACATGATCTTAAGTCCCTTAGGAGTACCTTCATGAATGAATGTAGGATAGATTTTTGAGTGTTTGCTTGGGCTAGCCGGAGAGTTCCTCAAAACTCATTATCGGATAGTGCCTTTTGATGAGAGATATGAGCGGGAGGCTTCTAGAAAACCGGTCTTTTCGGAACTTTGCGGGGCGAGTACAGAGACACAGAATCCTTGGTTGTTTGAACCTGAACATCCCGGAAAGAGTCGATTGTTTGACGGACGAACGGGCGATCCTTTCGAGCAACCAGTTACGATTGGAAAGGCTTATACAATGAAATTGATCCATCAAGTTGATGATAAAATTCATGCACGATCGAGTGGACCTTATGCGCTTGTCACGCAACAGCCTCTCAAGGGTAGATCTAGGCGGGGGGGACAACGAGTTGGAGAAATGGAAGTTCGGGCTTTGGAGGGTTTCGGTGTTTCTTACACGTTACAAGAGATGCTTACGATCAAATCGGATCATATTCAGGCTCGTTATAAGGTACCTAGTGCCATCGTGACTGGAAAGCCAGTCCATAAACCGAATACTGTTCCAGAATCTTTCCGATTGCTAGTCCGAGAATTACGATGCATGGGCCTGAATTTGGAACACGAGTTTGTGTTTGAAGAAGATTCAGGTAGGGGAAGTGAAGATATTTGATACTCCATAGAAGTAAAAAAAAACCAATTGAAACTTTTTATCTTACGATTCATGACACTAATTATCAAAAACTTCGTATTGGGCTAGCTTCCCCCGAACAGATTCGTAGCTGGGCCGAAAGAAGGTTACCTAACGGAGAGACCGTTGGTCAAGTTGATTAACCTTATACGTTGCATCATAAGACCCATAAGCCAGAGCGAGATGGTTTATTCTGTGAGAGAATTTTTGGGCCAATAAAAAGTGGAGTTTGTGCCTGCGGAAACTATCGATCTGTCGAGAATGAGGAGGAGTCTTCCAATTTTTGTAAGCATTGCGGGGTTGAATTCACCGACTCTCGGGTTCGAAGATACCGAATGGGATATATCAAATTAGCATGCCCGGTAACTCACGTATGGTTCCCAAAGCGAGTCCCCAGTTACATAGCAAATCTACTTGCTAAGCCTCTCAAGGAATCAGAAAGCCCAGTGTATTGCGATGCGTGACTCGATCGTATATTTCGATCACCACAGACTAAACCCAGCCTGTCATCTCATACGACGATGGGATGCCTCCACTTCCGACATATTTCTCACAATCGAGGAGAATTTTGTAACTCGGGATTAAAAGTACTATGTACATACTGAGGGTTCTCTTCCAGGATTAATCAATTAATCCTTCAATCAGGCTTCGTAAAGACGAGTCTAATCTGACAATCTCGATTGGGTGATCAAAGACCGATTCAAATCCTTTCTTTTTTTTTTTGAGGTTTCTTTTTATTAAAGCTCCTTTAAAGAATAGATATGGTTATAGAAATCCAATCATCGCAGAGGTTTCTCAAACGAATTGGTAACCATCGAGGTGGAGTGGAAATCCAAAGAAGAGTAATAATCGTATTAGGGACAAGAAAAATCTCTCCAATCCATGATCGAACCGAAGAGAGTGAGGGGAACCAACCTCCCTTCGGGGGTGTAGATGGCACGTGCAAAGGGATTCAAGACTACTCAAGAAAGGCCTGTTGAAGCTTGAGTAACGAATAGCTATTTCTGCATGCATAGATGAATTGATGGGGTGGGAGCGCTATGTCGTCCCAAGAACCCATCACACTGTCAAACAAAAATTTAAAATACCCTCAAACGAATTTTTGCGTTTAGATAAAGCTATTCGAGCCGGATGAGGGGAAACACTCATGTCCGATTCCGAGGGGGGGACCTTTTTTTACCTATCCCAATCTTTTTCTTGCTAGGCCTGTGGCTGAGAGACCGACCTCATCAAGATTGCGAGGCTTGTTCAATTATGAGGATCGATCCTGGAAGAACGTTCTTCCTACTTATTTCTCCACTCGGAATTTCGAGATCCTTCAAAGAAATGAAATAGCTACTGGGGGGGATGCTATCAAAAAAAGGTTAGCTAGTTTAGATATGAGAAGTGTTATGGATCGTGCGTATTCGGAGTGGCAAGCATCGGCGAGGCGAGGATCTGTAGGACGTGAGTGGGAAGACCGAACGGTTCAACGAAGAAAGGACCTTTTGGTCAGACGGATGAAACTAGCTAAAGATTTTCTTCAGACGAACTCGAAGCCAGAATGGATGGTTCTGGATCTATTACCAGTACTTCCGCCTGGGTTAAGACCAATAGTTGAACTATATGAAGGCGAGTCGATTACCTCGGATCTTAATGAGCTTCACAGAAAGATAATTCATCGAAATAATACTCTTATAGATTTTCTATCGGGCAGTGAATTTACACCAGAAGGATTGATTGTTTGTCAAAAAAGGCTCGTTCAAGAAGCCGTGGATGCCCTTATAGATAATGGTATACGTGGACAACCAATGAGGGATATCAACAATAGGCCTTACAAGTCTTTTTCGGAGGTTATTGAGGGTAAAGAAGGACGATTCCGTGAGAATCTACTGGGAAAGCGGGTTGATTATTCAGGTCGTTTAGTTATCGTGGTAGGTCCGTCTCTCTCGTTACATCAATGCGGATTACCCCGAGATTTGGCGATCGAGCTTTTCCAAGCCTTCGTTATTCGTAATCTGATTGGACGACATCTTGCTCGTAATCTACGGGCTGCCAGGAGTATGATTAGAAAGCGGGATCCTTTTATATGGAAAGTTCTTCGAGAAGTTATGCAAGGTCATCCTGTACCGTTGAATCGAGCACCCACACCACACAGATTAGGTATACAGGCATTTCAGCCCATTCTGATAGAAGGACGCGCCATTCGTTTGCATCCATCGGTTCGTGGGGGGTTTAACGCAGATCTTGACGGAGATCAAATGGCTGTTCATGTGCCGTTATCTTTAGAGGCTCAAACTGAAGCTCGTTTTCTGACGTTCTCACACACAAATCTATTATCTCCTGCTACAGGAGATCCCGCATGTGTGCCAAGTCAAGACATGCTTCTCGGTCTTTATATACTGACGATTGAAAATAAACAAGGTATTTACGGAGATAGATATCCTATCTCCAGAAAGGGAAGTAACCTTTCTTTCCCCAAAATATCTTACTTCACCAATTATTATGATGTACTTAGGGCCAAAGATTTAAAACAGATTGATTTATATAGTTATTTGTGGCTTCGATGGCGGATTGATTTGCAAACGATCGGTTCAAAAATGCGTGATTTACCTGTTGAATCGCAATATGAAGCCTCAGGAACCTCTTTGCATTCCTACGATAATCATCAAATAAGAAAATCTAGAGAAGGGTATATCCTTGGTATGTATATACTAACAACAGCTGGTCGTATCTCATTCAATCAGCAATTAAGAGAAGCTATGCAGGGTATATCAAAAGTAGTTTCTTTTCCCCATCATACTTTGTCTGCACCAGATAGAATAACATAGAACAGAACGTTTTTTTTTGTAGTAACGAAGGGTAAGGAAGCCCTTACCCTTCTTATTTTCAATCACTGAATGATTCGATTCTCAGTTTGTTGGTTGATAATCAGTAAGGAGTAGGAGAAGAAGAAAATAAAGTCGAGGTTTTTATCATGGCAGATCAAGCTGAATTACCCTTCTACAACAAGACGATGGATAAGGCCGTCATGAGGCAACTCATTAGCAAGTTAGTTATTTGTTTCGGAATTGCATCTACAACAAACATTCTAGATCAAGTTAAAGTTTTAGGCTTTCAACAAGCCACAAAAGCATCTGTATCATCAGGCATTGACGATCTTTCAACAGTACCCTCCAAAGGATGGCTCGTTTAAGACGCGGAGAGACAGGGTTACGTCTCGGAGCAGTATTATCGTTATGGGAGTCTGCATGCCGTAGAAAAGCTGCGTCAATCAGTTGAAGCCTGGTATGCCACAAGTGAATGTTCGAAACGAGAAATGAATCCAAGTTTCAAGATGATCGATCCTTTGAATCCAGTTCATATGATGTCTTTTTCAGGTGCCCGTGGAAGCGTATCTCAGGTTCACCAATTGCTTGGCATGAGAGGACTCATGTCAGACCCAAGAGGTCAAGTGATCGATTTACCTATCCGGAGGAACTTGCGCGAAGGCTTATCCCTGACAGAATATATTATTTCTTGTTATGGTGCTCGCAAAGGAGTTGTGGATACCGCGGTACGAACATCGGATGCTGGATATTTGACACGTAGGCTCGTTGAAGTTGTTCAACACATCGTTGTGCGTGAGAAAGATTGTGAAACTATCAGAAGCATTGCTTTTAATCTCACTGAGGAAAGAAGAGGATCTATTTGAACGATATCTTATCAAAAATCGATTGGACGTGTGCCGGCGGATAACGTCTATTCGGGTGTGAGGTGTATTGCTACACGTAATCAAGATATTGGTGATGGACTTGCCAATAACCTCATAACATCAACGCAACCCATACATATAAGATCTCCTTTGACATGCAAAAGCACTTTCCGGATTCGTCAGTTGTGTTACGGTCGGAGTCTCGCCCATCACGATTTAGTAGAACTAGGAGAAGCTGTAGGCATCATTGCGGGTCAATCGATTGGAGAACCAGGAACTCAACTAACGTTAAGAACTTTTCATACCGGTGGAGTCTTTGCCGGCGATATTGCAGAATATGTACGAATTCCGTTCAACGGAATCATACAGTTCGATGAGAAGTTGGTGTATCCCACGCGTACGCGACATGGGCATCCTGCTCGGATGTGTCGAAGTGAACTACTCATCCTCATTAAGAGTCGTAGTAATCTACAAAGCTTCACCATTCCCGCACAAAGTCTACTTACGATTAGGAACGGTCAGTACGTCGAATCACAACAAATAATTGCGGAAGTCCGAACCAAGGAATTTCCTCTGAAAGAACGTATTCAAAAAGCCATCTATCCAAATATAGAAGGAGAGACTCATCGGAGTAGATTTGTATGGCATCTACGTGATTCTATAGACAGCTCTATTCATGTTGTACGCGATACGGGTCACGTACGGATTCTTTCGGGAGTTTTCAACGATTCTGATAAAAATTACTCGTTTCACGAGGATCAGGATAGAATCGGCGTACAACTCCTCCCTATCAAGAAAGGTATAAACGAATCTCGCTTTCTCGGAAGAGTCAGTGGGGGTATCGGTGGTACTAATTCCGAGGGTTCTCAGGAAGAGATACAAGAATTTGGAATCAACCAACATCTTTTTTCAAATTGGCTGATACCTCCGGTATCTACCTCAATTCTTTCTAATATTGTGGTGAAACGAGGGAAGGAGAAACAAATAGTGCCTTCACTACTAAAACAACAAATAAAAAAAGATGAGGTGGGTTTTACAAACATTAAGGTTCAGCTAAGTAATTTCTTGGATCAGAATGATATTCTTGCTATTTATGAAAATTACAAATATAAAACTTCCCTTTCGGGAATAATAAAATATGGTACTGTAAGGGTTGAAGCCAGTAGCAGAAACATAAACGGTGGGAAAGAAAGAAAGAATGGTTCCTGGTACAAAGTAACCGAAGGGGGCAACTTCTTCTTGGTTCCCGAAGAAGTTTACACCATCCAGGAACCCTCTTCATCCATTTCAGTAACAAACAATACTATTACTGAAGAAGGTACCCAAATAACCTCTAGTATTCTTAGTAAAACAAGTGGACCCATCCGAATTGAAAGGAGCCGAAATAGTACTGAAATAAGAATCCTCCCTGGATATTTTTATACTCCAGAAGGACTAACCAGTATGTCCAAACAGGGTGATATTCTGATTCCACCAGGTAATATTCTTTTTAATCAATATAAAAATGAAAATTGGGTTTATCCACGATCAGTTACACTCTATGGGAAAGGAGGAACTTCTGTCCTAATAGGACCAGTCATAGAATATAGCGTATTCAACAATTCTTTTGTAGGAATAGTCTCCCATGCAGAAAAGCCAAACACACAAA
>ERZ1034427.161-NODE-161-length-14236-cov-2.815810_pt1 | contig 14236 bp, 15 predicted proteins | sample MGYA00520607_ERZ1034427 | MGnify/ENA primary metagenome ERZ1034427 (study PRJEB33736, sample SAMEA104288489) | Azolla caroliniana | place: Brazil | collected 1987 | study: EMG produced TPA metagenomics assembly of the PRJEB19522 data set (Is there foul play in the... | reverse complement strand
CCGAGGGCAAGGTCATCCTGTTCATCGACGAGATGCACACGCTGGTCGGCGCCGGCAAATCCGATGGCGCGATGGATGCCTCGAACCTGCTGAAGCCGGCCCTGGCCTCGGGCAGCCTGCGCTGCATGGGCTCGACCACCTACAAGGAGTTCCGCCAGCACTTCGAGAAGGACCGGGCCCTGGTCCGTCGCTTCCAGAAGATCGACGTGAACGAGCCGACGGTGGAAGACACCATCAAGATCCTCAAGGGCCTGAAGACCTACTACGAGGACTTCCACAAGCTGAAGTACACGAACGACGCCCTGAAGGTCGCCGTCGAACTGTCGGCCAAGTACATCACCGACCGCAAGCTGCCGGACAAGGCGATCGACGTGATCGACGAGGCCGGCGCCTCGCAGATGCTGGTGCCCGAGAACCGCCGCAAGAAGACGCTCGGCGTGAAGGAGATCGAGGCCGTGGTGGCCAAGATCGCCCGCATCCCGCCGAAGTCGGTCAGCAAGTCGGACACCGAGGCCCTCAAGGAACTCGAGACCGACCTGAAGCGCGCCGTGTTCGGCCAGGAAGAAGCCCTGACCCAGCTGTCGGCCGCCATGAAGCTGGCCCGCGCCGGTCTGCGCGAACCGAACAAGCCGATCGGCTCGTACCTGTTCAGCGGCCCGACCGGCGTCGGCAAGACCGAAGCCGCCAAGCAGCTGGCCCAGACCCTAGGCATCGAGATGCTGCGTTTCGACATGTCGGAGTACATGGAACGGCACACCGTGAGCCGCCTGATCGGCGCCCCTCCCGGCTATGTCGGCTTCGACCAGGGCGGTCAGCTGACCGACGCGGTCGACCAGCACCCGCACGCCGTCGTCCTGCTCGACGAAATCGAGAAGGCCCATGGGGATGTCTACAACATCCTGCTGCAGGTGATGGACAACGGCACCCTGACCGACAGCAACGGCAAGAAGGTCGACTTCCGCAACGTGGTCCTGATCATGACCACCAACGCGGGAGCCTCGGACGCCCAGCGCAATTCGATCGGCTTCGGCCGCTCGAAGGTCGAAGGCGAGGAAGAGGCCGCCCTCAAGCGCCTGTTCACGCCGGAGTTCCGCAACCGCCTGGACGCCGTCGTGGCCTTCAAGCCGCTGACGCCGGAGATCATCCGCCAGGTCGTGCAGAAGTTCGTCATGCAGCTGGAAGCACAACTCGCCGACCGCAACATCACGATCGAACTGTCCGACGACGCGGCCGACTGGCTGGCCAAGAACGGCTTCGACGAGCTCTACGGCGCCCGTCCGCTGGCACGGGTCATCCAGGAGCACATCAAGAAGCCACTGGCCGACGACATCCTGTTCGGTCGCCTGGTCCGCGGCGGCCACGTCAAGGTCGTGCTGGTGAACGGCAAGATCGAGTTCGAGATCGACAGCAACGCCGACCCCAAGGCCGGCAAGACCGACGAGACCGAACCGGCGATGGCCGAATAGGCCTTAGCTCCAGACTGAAAATGGAAAGGCCCGGAGCGATCCGGGCCTTTTCTTTGTTTGGCTAGAGCGCCGCCGCGATCTTGGCCGCCAAGGCCTTCAGCTCGTCGGTGTTGGCCATGCCGCCCTCCCCGTGCCGCCCTAGGGCCTCGCCCTCGTAGCGGGGGATGACATGGAAATGCAGATGAAAGATCGTCTGGCCCGCCGGCGCGCCGTTGAACTGCGTGACGACAACGCCGTCAGGCTTCAGCGCGGCAGCCACCGCCCTGGTCAGCTTTTGCGTCGCGGCGGCGAGGTCCGCCAGCACCTCTGGCTCGGCCTCAAGCAGATTGCGGGCCTGGCTGACCTTGGAGATCACCAGGGCATGGCCGCGCGACTGCGGGAAGACGTCCATGAAGGCCAGGACGCGGTCGTCCTCGAACACCTTCACGCTGGGGATCTCGCCCCGGATGATCTTGGCGAAGATGTTGCCCGTGTCGTAGCGTCCGTCGAGGCTCATGACCGTCTCCCTTTGACGGGACGGTCGTAGCAAACCGGCGGAGGGGCGCAACCATGGACAGCAAACCCCAGGGCCTGACCGAACAGCAGCTGAAGTGGTTCGCCTCGCTGCGCGCCAATCTCGAGCGCGAGACCGGCAAGACGCTGGAACAATGGGTCGAGATCGTCCGTCGCGAATGCACGGAAACCAGACCCAAGGCCCGCGCCGAGTGGCTGAAGGCGACCTATGGCCTGGGCCAGAACCGCGCCGCCAGCATCTTCGCCGTGGCCTATCCGCAGAGCGGCGGCTGGGACGACGCGGCGGGACTGCGCGCCGCGCTCTGGACCGACCCAGGCTCGACCACGATCCTCGAGGCGGTCGAGGGGGCGCTGGCGGACTTTCCCGAGCTCGTGACAGGCCAGCGCAAAGGCTACACCGCCTGGTCCCGTAAGGCGCAGTTCGCGGCCCTGAAGCCGGTCAAGGGCGGCCAGGCGCTGCTTGGTCTCGCGGTGACGCCGGACGCCTCCCCAAGCCTGGCCAATCCGAAGAAAGAAGGCTGGTCCGAGCGCCTGAAGGCCAAGCGCCTCCTCGCCTCGCCGGCCGAGGTCGATAAAGAGCTCGTCGCCCTGCTCAAGGCGGCGTGGGGGCGGTCGTGAACGCGCGAAGCTTCACCCTGGGAACGCGCCCCCTCCGGCGCCGTTCGTCTCCCAAGCAGAGGAGACGACAATGTCCAAGGAAGCCGATCTGGCCGAGAAGTTCTGGAAGGCCCTGAAATCCGACCGTACGGTGATGCTGGGTCTCGTCGATCATGAGAACGGCCGCGCTCAGCCCATGACCGCCGTGTTCGAGGGCGATCATTCCGGGCCGATGTGGATCTTCAGCGCTGTCGACGTGGATCTCGTTCAGGCCGTCGCGGACGGCGAGCACGACGCGCTGATGCACTTCGTGTCCAAGGGTCACGACCTCTTCGCGACGATTGAAGGCCGCATGCGGATCGACAACGACCGTGAGACGATCGAGCGGCTTTGGAACCCCTTCATCGCCGCCTGGTACGAGGGCAAGGATGATCCCAAGCTGCGCCTGCTGCGCTTCGAGCCGGGCGACGCGCAGATCTGGCTGAACGAGAACAGCCTTTTCGCCGGCGTGAAGATGATGCTCGGGGCCGATCCCAAGAAGGAATACAAGGACAAGGTCGGCGAAGTCCGCCTGCAGTAGCGCCATCGCGACGGGAGGAGCGCTATCGCTCCTCCCGGAATGGCGAGAATTCCTCGGTCAGCATCTCGATATCCGAGGCCACGGCCTCGCGTTCGCGTTCCAGATACCGCGCCACGGGCTCGCGTAGAGCCGGATCCGCGATCCAATGCGCCGAGTACACGGGGCTGGGTAGATAGCCGCGGGCGATCTTGTGCTGGCCCTGCGCGCCGGCTTCGACGCGCGGCAGACCCAGCCGGATCGCGTGTTCTATGGCCTGGTAGTAGCAAAGCTCGAAATGCAGGAACGGCACGTCCTCGACGCAGCCCCAATGGCGCCCATAAAGGCAGTCGCGGCCGAGCAGGTTCAACGCCCCGGCGATGAAAGGACCGCCAGGCCGCCGCGCCATGATCAGCAACACCTTATCGGCCATCCGCTCGTTCAGCAGCGAGAAGAACCGGCGGTTCAGGTACGGCCGACCCCACTTGCGGCTTCCCGTATCCATGTAGAAAGCGAAGAACGCGTCCCAGTGGTCCTCGGTGAGGTCCGCGCCGGTCAGGGCCACGATCTCCAGCCCCTCCTGGGCGTCGCGCCGCTCGCGCCGGATCGTCTTGCGCCGATTGGCCGACAGCGCCGCCAGGAAATCATCGAACGTCGCGTAGCCGCGGTTCTCCCAATGGTACTGCTGGTCCTGCCGAAGCAGCATCCCGCGCTCGCCCATCCACGCCCACTCGGCTTCGATGGGAAACGTCACGTGGACCGATGAGGCCCCCATCCGCTCGCAGAGCGTCAGGGCCCCACCCAGCAGCGCCAAGCGTCCCTCGTCCGCATCGACGTCCGGCCGCGTGATCAGGCGCGAGCCCGTCACCGGCGAGAAAGGCGAGGAGCACTGAAGCTTAGGATAGTATCGCCCGCCAGCCCGCTCGTAGGCGTCGGCCCAGGCGTGGTCGAAGACATATTCGCCCTGGCTGTGGGACTTCAGATAGAGCGGCATCACGCACGCCACGGCGCCGTCCTCGTCCTCGACCGAAAGATGTTGCGGCGCCCACCCGGTGCGGGCCGAGACGCAGCCGCTTTCCTCCAGGATCGACAGGAAGTCGTAGGACACGAACGGATCGCCCGTTGGCGCGGCGCAAGCGTCCCAGGCGTCCTTGCCGATCTCGGCGACCGCGCGATGAACGCGAACCTGCGGACGGACCCCAGTGGGACCCGACTTCACGCGTGGAAGCCCTCGAAGATCAGGTTGTCGCAATGGTCCCGCACGCCTTCCCACTGGTCGGAGCTTCGGACCGTCCACGCGATCACCGGCATACCCTTGGCGCGATATAGGTCGGCGCGCGGGCTGGGCAACATGTCGAGGCCCAGGGAGAGGAAATCGGGCCGCGCCAGCTCGACCTGCTCCAGCGCGGCCAGCGACTTGCGCATCTCCGGGGCCAGCTTGCGGGCGCTGTCGTCGTTCCAGCCGTAGGAGTTCAGGCCGCGCAGGATCTGCGGATGATGGTCGGCGAACCAGGCGTGGGAATAGGGATTGAAGCCGATCACGGCGGTCGGGCCGTTGTGGTCGACCAGCACCTCGGAGACCCGCTTCTCCAGCGGCCCGACCTCGCCGAAGGGGGTCTTCAGCTCGATGAGCACCATGGCGCGGTGACCGATCATGGTCAGGGCATCGGCCAGGGTCGGGATCGTCTCGTCCGTCCCCTTGAGGGTCGTGGCCGAGAGGTCGGCGGCGGTATGGTCGCGCAAGCGCCCCTCCCGTCCCGTCATCCGTTCCAGGCGCTCGTCATGGAAGACCACCGCCTCGCCGTCGGCGGTCAGTTGCACGTCCAGCTCGATGGCGTAGCCATGCGCGCAGGCGGCCTGAAAGGCGGCCAGCGAGTTCTCCGGCGCGCCATCGGGAGTCCAGAGACCGCGATGGGCCGCCGGCGGATCGAACAGGCGCTCCCACGCCTCGCCGAAGGTCTCGGTCGAGGGGCGTTCGCGCGAGCGCATCAGGCGATCTCCACCACCGCGTCGACCTCGACGGCGAAGCCGAGAGGCAGCTTGTAGACGCCGACCGCCGAGCGGGCGTGACGGCCCGCGTCGCCAAGCGCTTCGACCATCAGATCCGAGCAGCCGTTGACGACCTTGGGAATGTCGATGAAGTCCGGGCCAGCCTGGACGAAACCGCCCAGCTTCACCACGCGCACGACGCGATCGAGGTCGCCGTCGCAGGCGGCCTTCATCTGGGCCAGCAGGTTGATCCCGCAGATGCGCGCGGCCTTCTGGGCCGTCTCCAGGTCGACATCGACGCCGACCGTGCCCTTGATGCCGCCCGAGGCGTCCAGCGAAATCTGGCCGGAGATGTGGACGAGATTGCCCGAGCGGACGAAGGGCACGTAGTTGGCCACGGGCGCCACCGGCTGGGGCAGCTCCACGCCAATCGCCTTCAAACGCTCTTCGACCTTCGACATACGCACGCTCCCACGAGTTTTCACGGCATCCTTAACGCGCGCGGCGCGGGCGCAAAAGAAAAAAGCCCGGACCTTTCGGCCCGGGCTCTTCTGATCTGGTTCGCGTCGGCGGGACGCGAAGGCCGGCTCTTAGCGAGCGGCTTGGAACTTCTCGACCGCGGCGCTCATGCGCTCGTTCAGCGGCTTGACCGAGTCCTTGATCGAGGCCGAGACGATCTCCGAAGCCTTGCTGACCTGGGCGATGTAAGCCTCGAGGGCCGACTTGGCCCAGGCGGTCTGCAGCTCGACGGCTTCCTGCACGCTCTTGGCGGCGGCCAGCGACTTGGCGGCGGCGACTTGGTCCTCGGCCAGCTTCTTGCCGTAGGCGAAGGTCTCGGCGCCGAGCGCTTCGGCGCCCTTGGTGGCGGCCGTCACCGAGGCGACGACGGCTTCAAGGTTCTTCTTCGAATGGGTGTTGGCTTCGGCCAGGGCGGCCAGCGACTTCTCGACACCGTCCTTGAAGGCTTGGTTCGAGGCGGTGGTGAACTGTTCGACGGTGTTCTTGACGGTTTCGGCGGCGGCCATGGGGATCTCTCCTGGGGAGGAAGGCGGCGGGGCCGATGGCGCGAGCTGCAACTCGTCCACCTGCGCTTGGGACAACGGCGGTTTGCCATGTTGCAGTGCAGCAGTCAAGGATTTTGTGCGCCGCACCATAACGTAAGGGCATGCGTCCATGCGCCCACCCAAGCTGCAGCATGGGAACCACGCGCCTAATTTTTTCGCCCCCGCGGCAAGTTCGCTCACCACTTGTTTACTTTAGCGAAAGGGGCCAGCCATCATGCTAAGCACACGCGTGTGGCGGTGCGGAACCGCTCAGTTCAAATGACGGACGTCCCTCATGTTCGCCAAGCTTACCCCCGCTCGTTCCGTTCTAGCCGCCGTCGGCCTGGCGCTGGCGACGCTGTTCAGCGCCCTCGCGCCGGCTCCCGCCTCCGCGGCCATACCCTATCTCCAGCTGAACGCTTCCGAGCCGAAGTACGCGGCGATCGTGATCGACGCCAATTCGGGCGAGGTCCTTTACGACAAAAGGGCCGACAGCCCGCGCTATCCGGCCTCGGTCACCAAGGTCATGACGCTGTACCTCACGTTCGAGGCGCTCGGCGAAGGCCGCCTGAAGCTGACGGATCGGGTCGTCATGTCGCCCCGCGCCGCCGCCCAGGCCCCCACCAAGATCGGCCTGCGCCCCGGCGACAGCATGAGCGTCGACGAGGCCATCAAGGCCATGACCGTGAAATCCGCCAATGACGTCGCCGTCGCCATGGCCGAGCGCCTGGCCGGCAGCGAGTCGCGATTCGCCGCCCTGATGACCCTGCGCGGTCAGGAACTGGGCATGCGCAACAGCCGCTTCGTAAACGCCTCGGGCCTTCCCGACAGCCGTCAGATCTCGACCGCTCGGGATCTCGCCATCCTGTCGCGGGCCATCATGCGGGACTTCCCGCAGTACTACAGCTACTTCTCGGTGCGCGGCTTCACGTTCCGCGGCAACTACATCAAGGGCCACAACCGCCTGCTGGACAGCATGGATGGGTTCGACGGCCTGAAGACCGGCTACACCAACGCCTCGGGCTTCAACCTGGCCGGTTCGGCCGTCCGCGACGGCCGCCGCCTGATCGGCGTGGTCCTGGGCGGTCCCTCGACCGCCTGGCGCGACAACAACATGGAAGACCTGCTGCTGACCGGCTTCGACGTGATGAAGCGTCGCTCCAAGGGCGAGCGCACCACCATCGCGGCCAACATCTACGAGGACGATCCCTCGGGTCCGATCCAGCGCCCCTCGATCGAACAGGGCGATGGCGACCAAGCCGGCCTGAAGATCGTGCTGACCGAGAACCCGCATAATCCGGGCCCGATGAAGGTCTCCCCCACCCTGCGCGCCGCTCAGGCCAAGCCGGCCAAGAAGCCGCAAGGCGAGTGGAGCGTTCAGGTCGGCGCCTTCAAGTCCAAGTCGCTGGCCAACGAACAGCTGAAGCTGGTCCGCGGTCGCTTCGCCAAGGTCGTCGCCGACGCCGAGGCCGCCGTGGAAGGCGCGGGCGGCACGTTCCGGGCCCAGTTCCAAGGCTTGACGGCCGACGCCGCCCGCAACGCCTGCTCGGCCCTGAAGGCCAAGCGCGTGCCGTGCATGGTGCTGTCGCCGCGCTAAGGCCCAGCCGCCCCCAAAGAAAAACCCCGGAAGGCCAACCTTCCGGGGTTTTTGCTGTCTAGGCCTTAGCCATCACCCGCCCGATCAGCCGGGCCAGGCGCTGAACGCCCTCCTGGATCTGGTCGTCGGTCGGCAGGGAGTAGCTCAGGCGGATCGCGTTCGCCCTGGAGACCTCGGCGAAGAACGGCGCGCCCGGCACGAAGGCCACACGCTCCTCGGCGATGGCTCGGGCCAGCAACTCGGCGCCGTCGATCCCTTCCGGCAGGTCAATCCAGACGAACATGCCGCCTTCCGGATGTGACCAGGTCACGCCCTTGGGCATGGTCTTGTCGAGCGCTCCCAGCATCACCCGCGCCTTGTGGCCATAGGCGCCGCGCAGGCGGTGCAGGTGCTGGTCGTAGCCTTCCGAGACGGCGCGGTGAGCGACCATCTGGTTGATCGTCGAGACGTGCAGGTCGGCGCCCTGCTTGAGCAGCACGAGCTTCTCGATCACCGCCTTGGGCCCGCAGACCCAGCCGATGCGCAAGGCCGGCGACAGGGTCTTGGACAGGGTGCCCAGGAACATGGTGCGGGCGTTGTCGATACCGCCCGAGCGGGCGATGTCCAGCGACAGCAAGGTCGGGGTCGACTCGCCGACGAAGCGCAACTCGCGATAGGCCGCGTCCTCGACCAAGGTCATGTCCAGACGGTCGGCCAGGGCCAACAGCGTCTCGCGCTCGGCCAGGGTCAGGCTGACCCCCGTCGGATTGGCGAAGTCGGGCACGAAATAGCCAAGCGCGCCCTGGGGCAGATCGACGTCCGCCGGCGTGGCCAGAGCGCCGTCCGGCAGGTCGCGATAGGCTGGCTCGTAACCATTGAACGCCTGCAGGGCGCCCAGATAGGTCGGCCGGGCCACCACGACGGGCTCGCCCGGACTGATGAACAGCTTGCCGATCAGGTCCAGCGCCTGCTGCGAGCCGGCGGTCAGCACGATGTTGTGCGGCTCGCACGGCATGCCGTCGCGGGTCATGCGCTCGGCGATCCACTGGCGCAGCGGCAGATAGCCCTCGCTGACCGAATATTGGAGCGCCTGGCGCGACAGGATCGGATCGGCCAGCACGGCCTGATAGCCCTTCTGGATCTCCTCGGCCGGGAACAGGCCAGGATCGGGGATGCCGCCGGCGAAGGACAGGATGTCGGGCTGATCCAGAAGCTTGAGAAGCTCGCGGATCTCGCTGGCGCGAACGCGGGCCATGCGATCGCTGAAGCGCGCGGCCCAGTCGTGGGATTGGTCGGTCATGGGGTGATCAAAAGTCCGAACGGGAAAGACACTGTGAAGAGCCGCGCGAAACGGCTCGCCTGAATTCGAGGATTCAGGACGTCATACCGAGCAGGTCGGACCCGAGGAGCGGCGGCGCCAGAAGCGTTCGCGATTGATCATGGCGCATGTCCTAGCTCAGCCGCGCCGCTGGATCAAACGATCCCGCGCCGCGTTCAGCTGGGCGGCGAGCCCCTCGGTGCCGCCGACATCGGGATGGGCCATCCGGATCAGGCGCGAATAGGCGGCCTTGACCTCCTCCAGCGTGGCGTCGGGCGCGACGCCCAGGATGGCTCGGGCCTCGGCGAGACTGAGCTCGCTGGATGGATGGACGACCTGATGGCGGATGACCGGCCGGCGGCGCGCCTCAGTGACCGTCCACAGGCCCAACACGCCCAGCACGATCCCCGTGCCCCACGAGCCCCGGATCGTGGCGTAGGCGGCGAAGGCGAAGGCGACGATCGCCGCCACGCCCGCGCCCACCCGCCAGCCGTCGCCCTTCAACAGGTTGCGACGGCGCGGCCAGAGCAGGAAGGCCAGGATCGCCGCGCCCAGCAGCAGATAGATCATCACGACTCCAGACACGACAACGGGCGGCGAGGTCTCCCCGGCCGCCCGCTCGCCAAGACATGTAGCCCCAAGGACTACTGCGCCGCCAGCAGCGTCTCGCCCGAATAGGCCGACAGCCCCAGGCTATGCATCAGGGCGCGCAGTTCCTGACGCGCGGCCAGGTGCTGCAGCGAGACCGGCACCGGGCGCACCTGCGGCGACAGGTCGGCGATGGTCAGGCCGAAAGGGAACAGCTCGCGATAGATGACGCGGTCACGCAGGCCCGGGCCGATGCGGAAACCGACCCGCTTGGCCAAGGCCGTCAGGCGGTCTTCCAGACGCTTGCGGTTCCGCGCCTCGGTGGTCGCCAAACGATTGCGCAGCACGACCCAATCAAGCGCCTGACGTTGGCCCGACAGCGCCCTCTGCTTGCGCGCTTCCCAGACGGTCAGCGAATAGAGGCTGGGCTTGGTCAGCTCCATGCTCACCGGGTCGACGTGGCCCAGCATGTCGAAGTCAACGAAGCTGTCATTCATCGGCGTCACGATCAGGTCGGCGCGGCCGTGGGCCAAGCGCGAGACGGCGGTGTCGCCCCCGGGGGTGTCAATCAGCACGAAGTCGCATTCGGCGAGGCCCTTGGCGAAGGCCGCCTCGAAGCCCGCGATCTGCTCTTCTTCCGGCTTCTCGGCCAGGGCGATGTCGTTGTCCGACAGGCGCAGCGACAGGGGCTCGGGCAGTTCGAGCTTCTTGCTTTCCAGCCAAGTACGCCGGTTCTCGAAGAACCGCGCCGAGGTGCTCTGGCGCAGGTCCAGGTCGATGACCGCGACCTTGGCGCCGCCGTACAGCAGCGCGGTGACGAGATGGACGGCGATGGTCGACTTGCCCGCCCCGCCCTTCTCGTTGCCGACGACGATGACACGCGTTTCGGCCATGAGTTCGATCCTTGATGCGTCGCGACTCGCGCGACCTTGGACGGAGGTTAACACGATGTTACCAGCGCCTCATGGGGTCAACGGCTTCAATCCACAGACCTAATTGTCGCGGAGTTGTAGAAGCACGGTTTCCCCAGCGTCGCGGTGGACCTTCGGCCCCGAGGGGGCGATAAGCCGCGCCTGTCCGCGTGGAGGCCGTCATGACCCAACCGACCATCGTCCGCACCGTCGACCAGATGCGCGAGCATGTCCGCGCCTGGAAGGCCGCCGGCCAGCGCGTCGCCCTAGTCCCGACCATGGGCGCCCTGCACGAGGGTCACCTGTCGCTGATCCGCCTGGCGCAACAGAACGCCGACCGCGTGATCGCCAGCGTCTTCGTCAATCCCAAGCAGTTCGCGCCGCACGAGGACTTCGACGCCTATCCGCGGGGCGAGGCCGCCGACGCCGAGAAGCTGGCGTCGGTCGGCTGTGACCTGCTGTTCGCGCCGAACGCGGCGGAGATGTACGCGCCGGGCTTCTCGACCCTGATCACGGTGTCGGGCGTCTCCGAGCCGTTGGAGGGCGCGGCGCGGCCCCAGTTCTTCGGCGGCGTGGCGACGGTCGTGGCCAAGCTGTTCATCCAGTCGCAAGCCGACGTCGCCGTGTTCGGCGAAAAGGACTATCAGCAGCTGCAGGTGGTCAAGCGCATGGCTCGCGATCTCGACATTCCGATCGAGATCATCGGCGCGCCGACGGCGCGGGCCAAGGACGGCCTCGCCCTCTCCTCGCGCAACGCCTACCTGTCGGCCGAAGAGCGCGCCGCGGCCGTCGCCCTGCCCAACGCCATGAAGGCCGCCGCGCGCGCGGTGGCCGACGGCGGCCGGATCGACGAGGCCGAAGCCGCCGCCGTCGAGGCGCTGAAGACGGCGGGCTTCCGCCAGGTCGATTACGTGGAGATCCGCGAAGCCAGCGATCTGTCGCGGCTGGGCCCCGGCGCGATCGGCGTGGCCGAGGGCCGGATTCTGGTGGCGGCGTGGCTGGGCGGCACGCGGTTGATCGACAACATGGCGGTCGGCGCGGCCTGAGCCAGACCGTTCAGAGTGTTGGGTTCAACGCCATGAAGACGCCGATGGCGAAACCCACCAACAGCATGCCCGCGCCCAAGACGGCGTAACCGGCTTTCATAGCTCCCTCCATTTCCTTTCGGAGAGGGAACACCCGCCATGGTTGCTATTAGACTAACAACGCCCGCGTGAGTTACCAGGCGCCCAGTTCGCGCAACTGGCGGGCCAGCTCCGGCGGCAGATCAGCGGCCTCGCTTTCGGTAAGGTCGGGCGGCGCGTCCTCGGGCGAGAGGTAACGCCAGCCCTGGAACGCCCGTCGCGGCTGCGGCGCCACGCGCACGATGGTGGGATCGACCGTGACCTCGCACCGCGAGGCCGGCCCCGAACCGACCGTGTCGATGGCCAGGATCCTTTGGCGACACAGGATCTGGCCTTTGAACACTCGATACAGCGAGCCGCCATCCAGCACCTCGTCGATCCGCTTGGGCGTCATGCGCGTGTGCATGACCCAAGGGTGGCCCTCCTTGTGCCAGGCCAGGAGGTCCTCGATCGTGTCGCAGCCGACGACCAGCTTGATGATGTGCAGCGCCATGGCCGCGTAGATAGCGCGCCAGGGCCACAAGGCAATCGCCTGAACGACGTCATTGCTCGCGTCCAAGGTGAAAGCCCTCGCGCCCTCGCATCACGACGTTATGGTTTGAGCATCGCGCTTCACCAGGGCGCGTAGACTAGGCGGGTTATCCCGCTCGGCGCCGCCGCTTTGGACGTTGTCGCATGCGTCCAAGGCGGCGGTTCTCTTCTGGGCTACAAGCCGGTCTGGTTTCGCGACGCCTCTCTCACCAAATAAGGCCCCTGGCGCCCTAGTCGCCTCGTCGCGCGTTACTCGACGCGGCGCGACCGACGCCCGCCCCCGCCCCACAAAAGGAGATGGCCCGTGAAGATCCTGATGGTTCTCACCTCGCACGATGAACTCGGCGACACCGGCAAGAAGACCGGCTTCTGGCTCGAGGAATTCGCCGCGCCCTACTACGTCTTCAAGGACGCCGGCGCCGAGATCGTGCTGGCCTCGCCGGCCGGCGGCCAGCCGCCGCTGGATCCCAAGAGTGACGAGCCCGAGTCCCAGACCGAGCTGACGCATCGCTTCAAGGCCGATCCCGACGCCCAGCGCGCGCTGGCCAACACGGTAAAGCTTGAGACCGTCAACGCCGCCGATTTCGACACGGTCTTCTATCCCGGCGGTCACGGCCCGTTGTGGGATCTGGCCGAACTCCCCGCCTCAATCCAGTTGATCGAGAGCTTCGAGCGCGCCGGCAAGCCCATCGCCCTCGTCTGCCACGCACCTGGAGCCCTGCGCCACGTGAAGGCGGCCGACGGCTCGCCGCTGGTGAAGGGCCGCAAGGTCACCGGCTTCACCAACTCCGAAGAGACCGCCGTCGGACTGACCGACGTCGTGCCGTTTCTGATCGAGGATGAATTTCAGAAGCTCGGCGCGACCTACGAGAAAGGCGCCGATTGGGGTTCCTTCGTCGTGGTGGATGGGAAGCTGGTCACCGGCCAGAACCCGGCCAGCTCCGAAGAGGCGGCTAAGGCGCTGCTCGAACAGCTTCGTTGAGCCAGAAGGGCCAGGTCGATCTCGACTTGGCCCTTTCTCTTTCCGCTCAGGCCCCTTCCAGCCGGGCAAGCACCACGCCCTCGCTGACCTGTCCGCCAGCCGAGGCCGAGAGCTCCGCCACCACGCCGTCGAACGGCGCGACCAGGGCGTGCTCCATCTTCATCGCCTCCAGGGTCAGCAGGGTCTGACCCTTGCTGACGGTCTGGCCGGCCGACACGGCGACCGAGACGATCTTGCCCGGCATCGGCGAGAGGATCGCGCCGTCCGAGGCCGCGCCCTCACCCGCTCCGCCCACGTGCGCCTCGAAGTCGAACGCCTGGACGTCGCCGCCCTCGAACACGTGGATCGGGCCCTTGCCGTAGGTCGTCGGCAGCCGCGCGACTTCGTCAAAAGTCCGGCCGTCGGCGTGGCGGATGTCCCAGGACCAGTCCTCGGTACCGCCGCCCAGCAGGGCCACGCGCAACGGAGTCGGCTTGCCGTCCACCGCCATCGGCAGGGTCATGGCCGCGCGGTCGGCGTTCATGCGGAAGCCCAGCAGCTTGGACGGCGCGCTTTCCCAGGGATCGGGCCGGGCCTCGGCCTCCAGGAAGCTGTCCAGCCGCCAGCCGATCGCGGCCATGGCGGGTTCGTCGCTGAACGTCCGCTTGGTCAGCTCTTCCAGCCGCGCCTCGATGAAGCCGGTGTCCACCGCGCCATCGACGAAGTCGGGGTGGCTGGCGCACTTGGCCAGGAAGGCGGCGTTGGTCTTGACCGGCCAGACCTCGACCAGGCCGCAGGCGTCGGCCAGCCGCTGGGCGGCGTCCTCGCGATCGACGCCATGGGCGATCAGCTTGGCGATCATCGGGTCGTAGAAGGGCGTGACCTCGCCGCCCTCCTCCACCGCGCTGTCGACGCGCACGTCGCCCTCGGGCAGGCGGAAGTGCCTCAGCTTGCCGGTCGAAGGCAGGAAGCCCGTCGCCGGGTTCTCGGCGTAGAGGCGCGCCTCCATGGCCCAGCCGTCCAGGGCGATCTCGTCCTGCTCCAGCGGCAGGCGCTCGCCGGC
>ERZ1034427.160-NODE-160-length-14434-cov-3.247027_pt1 | contig 14434 bp, 13 predicted proteins | sample MGYA00520607_ERZ1034427 | MGnify/ENA primary metagenome ERZ1034427 (study PRJEB33736, sample SAMEA104288489) | Azolla caroliniana | place: Brazil | collected 1987 | study: EMG produced TPA metagenomics assembly of the PRJEB19522 data set (Is there foul play in the... | reverse complement strand
TCGGCGGCGGCGGCCAACTCCTGGCGATAGATCTCGCCTGCCGCCTTATGGAGCTGGAAGAAGGTTCGCCCCTCCTGACTGCGCCAGGTCCCCTCACGATCGCGCGTCGCGTTGAGAATGACGCTGTGCGTGTGAAGCTGCGGATCTTGGGCGCGGCTGGTCTCATGGCGGAAGGTCGCCGCCGCAAGGTTTCCGGTCTTCACGTGGGCGACCTCCGCGCCATCGCGCACCCGGGTCGCAGCGCCATGACGCTCGACATAGGCCAAGGCTCGGCGCGAGGCCTCGTCATGGGCGGCGATCAAGCGCGTATCGCCCGCGACCAGAGCCATGACCGAGACCGACTTCGGCGCGCTGAAGGTCAGATCCCAGCCGGGCCGATGCTCGCGCTCCCCGCCCCGATGCGTGCCCAGGACCTGGCCCGTGGGCAGGACGCCATCCAGCAGCGCCTTGAAGGCGTCGCGATCGACCTCGCCAGACAGCCCAAGCGCCTTGGCGGCGTCGCCGCGCCATTCGCTCGGGGCAAGGCCGCCCTCCGCATAGTAGTCGTCCGCCTCGTAGTAGCTGGCCGCCTGAGCTGAACTCGAAAGTCCGCTGATGGTGGCGACCATCACACAGGCCCGCCGTCCGGAACCACGGGCTCGCTACGGCCACGGCTCGGCAGCCGCCCCCAAAAGGTCGCTCCCACATCTCCAGGCACGAAGGCCGGATGGCGCGCGGGTCCTCGAGTAGCGATGTGGCGATTGTTGAGCACGATCCGCGCGGCCGGACGCCCGTCGGCCAACTGCAAGACGCCATGGAAGCGCGGCAGCTTGAACTCGCTGTCGATCAGCGCAGGCCGAATCTGGCGATGGGCGGCGAGCGAGGTTCGGCCCTTGCCGACTTCAAAGGCCAGGGACTCGGTCGCGCCCCGCACCTCGACCTCGACGTCGCCGATCGTCTGGCTCGCCCATCGGCGGCTGTCGCTGTCGGTCATCTGAAGAAAGAGCTTGGTGTTGCAGCAGCCCAGCAGGGCCTCGGCGGCGTCCTTGCCGTAGCGGTCCCGCATCTGCCCGATGGCCTGGAAGGTGATGACGACAGCCGCGCCGAACTTGCGCCCCTGGGGCAGGAGGCGCGTTAGCTGATCGACAGCCGGCATGTCCGGAAGCTCGTCGAGCATCATCCAGACGCGGCGATCGGATTTCGGCTCAAGGCCGAGGATCGCGCCGCAAGCGCACTCCAGCCAGCAGGCCAGCAGCGGCCGCATGGCTTCGAAATAGTCTTCCTTGCGTGGCACAAAGACCCAGGGCTTGGCGCCCTGTTGGGCGTCCAGACCTTTGATGAAGGCCTGGAAGCTGAAGTGTTGCCCTTCGCCAGGCTCCGCCTTCAGGTACTGCAGCAGGTTCACGACCTCGGCCAACATGAAGAGCACCGAGGCGGTGGCCCGATCGGCATCTTCCTCAAAGGTCCGCGCCGATGAGGTGTTGGCGAGCCAGTGACGCAACTCCTCCTTGCTGGCGAGGCAGAGCATCTCGATCAGAGCGGCGGGCTCGCCCCGCCCCTCGCGCCAGAGCTGACGCATGACGTTGGCGACCAGGGCGCGCGCGGCCTGTGTCCAGACGTCGTCGGCCGCATCACCCCTGGCGGTGACGAGCTGGGCGGCGATGCGGTCGGCGTCGGCCGGATGGGAGATCTCGTCGAACGGGTTCCAATAGGCGCCGCGCGCGTCGAAAGGATTGAGGATCACATCGCCGCGTTCTGGCCGGAAGTAGTGAGCCACGAACTCGCCGGAGGTGTCATAGACGAGCGCGGGCTCTCCCCGCCCCTCCAGGCCGTCGAGCCACTGACGCAAAGCCGTGGTCTTGCCGCTGCCAGGCGAGCCGACGAACGCCGCATGGCGGGTCTCAAGATCCGTAGGGATCGCGACCTCACCAAGACGGAGCGCCTTCTCGCCCGCCGACGGCTCGGTCATTCTGGCCAAGGCCCGGGCGCTCAACACGTCCGCGCCCCGGATGACCCGATCCCGAGCGGCGCGACGGCCCCAGCGATCCATCACCGCCGACCAGGCGAGACTGGCCAAGGCGCCCAACACCGCGCCAAGGCCAAGCCCTCGAAGGCTCGCGCGGACCAGTGATGACCAGGCGCGCGCGGCGGCCGGCGTCGCGATGATCTCGCGGGCCGGGACATCGAAGACGCCGCGATGGCCGGAGATCTTCACCGTCGGTTCGACCGGCTGGCCGTCGGCAAGCCAGAGCTTAAGGCGCGCCTCAACGTAGGTTGTTCCCAGCATCCGCTGAGGGCCGCTCGTCTCGCGCGCGATCAGCGCCGCCATAGACAGCGCCACGATAACAAGCGTGATCTTGGCATAGCCGGCCCAGCGTTGAAGCGCGGCGCCAAGTCCATGGGCGACGAGCCCCTGGCCCGTCTTGATGGGCGCGCTCATGACCCGCCTCGCGCAAGGTCGCGCTGCCGTCGGTAGGCCTCGCCGGCGGCTTCGGTGACCGCCTCGTCCAGGGCCTTGGCGTCACGCGCGCCGGCTAGGGTGGCCTGGCGCGCGTAGGCGTAAGCTGCCGCCGCGCTGTAGAGTGCTCGATCGGCAAAGCGCTCCAGCCGCTCGATCCTGGCCAAAAGTTCGCCGATCAGGGCCGCGATCGGCTCCTCCGCCGCTCCCGGTTCCGAAGCGCCGGCTAGCGCCGCTAGGCCGGCTTCCATGGCTCGGGTGCTGGCCTGGTAGAGGCTGACGCCATGGACCTCGGCGTGCCGGCGGAGGAACGCGATCTGCTGGCGCGTGAGGCGAAGCGAAACAGGCGTCCGGCTCATCTCCGCCGCTCCCTGCGCATGCGGAGCGCTTTCTGGTCAAGCAACTGATTTGGCTGATGATGCTGCCACCGCAAAAATCTAGCGCATTCGGAACGCAAGCGCGCTATCCCCCGCGTGCCTTGAGGGCCCTGGGGCGAAGGGTCTGGATCAATACCCACCGCTGAAGAGCGCAAGATCGGGCATATGGACATAGAGGGGCTCACGGCATAACCCCCGGCTTCTGGCCCACCAAGTAGCCGGCAGCGGCCGCCTGCTGGAGCTTTGCGATCAAGGCGGCGGGAACGCCGTCCGGCTCTGCGAGGGTCGGATACTTGTAGGCATGGCGTCCTGCCGAAGCCATAATGAGCCTAAATCGGATTGCTGGTATCGGCGTCGCAGCATCGGCGCACCACCAGACGATCCGCCAAGGCGGCGTCCGGTGCAGGACGTGGAGGTGAAGGTAGTGGGCAACCAGGTCGGCGTAGTCAGGTAACCGGATCAGCGACCCGGAGACCGGCCATAACGCAACGTGCCAGCGGCCGTCTGCCTCAACCGCCACCGCGCGAACAGGCCCGGCGATGTCGGCCGATAGGAGCAGGCCAAGCTTTAGAACACCGCCTGGCTCTTGCATGATCTTTATGGCGCGGCTCGGCACGGTGGGGATGACGCACCAGCTCAGCCACCAGGCAAGCTTACAGGCAAAGGGATAGCGCGCCTCGCCGCCTATTGGGCGCGGGGGATCGGTCGGACACGACATGTCGGTCCTCTCCTCGTGTTGGGTACTAAGTTGCAGTGCTGGCTAGGCGCCGGTCAGGTGTAGAGGCTGCGAAACCAGCGCTCCGCCTCTTCGGTCGCAACAAGCGTCTTCGTCCCGACCTTCAAGGTTCGGATCTGGTTGTCCCTAACCAGCAAGTAGAACTTTGACCTGCCAAGCCCATAGGCGCGGCAAAACTGATCGACCGTGATGGCTCGCGGTTGCTCGAAACTGTACACTGATGTGTGCTCCTGTTCGTCTGGAACCACACGGATGAAAGATCAGCACTCGTGAGTGCGCACTGGGACGCAGCAAGCTGCGTCCTACAAAACTTCGCTGGACGCGTTTGCCCTAAGCTGACGGACGTACCCCGCAACCGTGTCCAGTTCTAAAGAGGCGCCCGTCTCCTTCAAAAACTGGCGTGCAATGTCGCGGTTCGTCTTTCCTGGCCCATTGGTAACGAACGGCATCAAATTCGCGAGGCGCGCGTCGCGTTCTGCTTTATACTTGCGACCAGTTGCGCGACCGCCGCTCTTCTGTGCCGTCTCCTGCTTCGCAATCGCCGCGCTATGAGCCAGAACGTTGCTGTCTTCAACTATTGAGGCAAAGAGGGATAGCGCTGAGAAAAATCCATAAGAGAATGCCGGAAAGCGAACTCCATTTTGGTCGATCTTCTCGATTTCCTCTAAAACGATCTCGGTTGCACCCGCTATCCTAAGAAATTTACCGCATTCTGATTTGCTCAGATTTTCACTATTTTCGATACGGGAGACTTCAATCTCTCCGAGGTTCTGAACATCATACTTTTTGATAATTTCAAGTGCTCTCGAGTTGACCAGATTTCGCGAGAACGAGAACGCGTCACCGAAATCGCCAGTCGAGTGAGCTTCTTGGATAGCTGCCGCAAGCTTTTCGAGGATCGCGTCGACCTCCGGCTGCCCTCCGCGCCTGATTTTGGTTGATTTCGACATGATGTCCCTCCGCTCAAATGTTGGTCGCCGCCATCCACGATGACATAAGCGCTCGCCTCTTTTCGATAAGATCGCCACGGCGATAGGCCGCCTCAACCTTATTGTTGATGGTATGGGCAAGCGCCATTTCAACAACTTCACTCGGGAAATCGGTTGCTTCGGCAGCCCAGTCTCTGAATGTGCTGCGAAACCCATGGACGGTTAAATCGCCGCGTCCCATGCGCTTGAGCAGAGCCAAGAGCGCCATATTGCTCAACGCAGCCCCCGCCTTCTGTCCTGGAAAAACCGGAGCAACTCGTGAACTGGTTTCGGACCGGCGCAAGCTTGCGTCTTCCGCTCGCCTGCGCGTCAACATCAGCTCCAAGATCTCCAGTGCCCTCGGCGAGAGCGGGACGCGATGTACCTTAGCCGCCTTCATGCGACCCGCTGGAACCGTCCAGATTTGTTGCTCAAGGTCGATCTCCGCCCAGGTCGCGCCGATCACTTCGCCGGTTCTGGCGGCCGTCAGGATGGCGAACTCAAGCGCCAACGGCGCTGTCCCAGACTGCGCCCGAAGCGTCGCCATGAACTCGGGCATTTGGCGGAACGGCAAGGCCTTATGATGCTGAACGGCGCGAACCTTGGTCTTCGCCGGCAGAAGCTTTTGAAGGTGCCCGCGCCAACGGGCGGGATTTTCGCCCTCACGGTAACCCCGCACCTTCGCCCAATCCAGGATGGCTTCAATGCGCCCACGGACGCGACTGGCGGTCTCCGGCTTGGACTTCCAGATCGGCTCAATCGCTTTGTGCACCAGCCCGGTGTCGATGTCAGCAACCGAGATACGTCCCATGACCGGGGCCACATAGGTGGCGATGGTCACGCTCCACTGCTCGGCGTGCTTGCTGTTCTTCCACCCTGCGCGGTTGGCCTCAATATAAGACTGGGCGGCATGGGCGAATGTGACAGCCTTCGCTCGCTCAACACGCCGTTCGCGCCTCCGCTCCTGGCGCGCGTCAATCGGATCAATGCCCCGGGCCTTCATGCTCCTAGCCTCGGTCGCAAGCTCTCGCGCCTCGGCGAGGCTTATCGCATTGATGCCTCCGAGCCCCATTTGCCTGTGCCGACCATCAAGGCAGTATTTGAACACCCAAGACTTGCTTCCGCCCTTGGCGATTTGCAGGTAGAGACCCGCTCCGTCGCAATAGAAGCCCGGGCGCGTCATTCGCTTAACCCCAAGCGCGCTCAACCTGGAAATCGAACCCATGAGCTCGAAAATCCTCTTTAATATATCTATCTCAAAGCACCGCATTGAGACGGATTGTTAAGAACGGCTGCGGCTGAAGACAGACTACTAGTGCTTTGTAATTGCGCAATATTTCGGACGCCAATGGACAGGGGTGGACGAGTATGGATATTAGAAAAATTGGACACCCTGTCCGCCACCGCTCTTCGTGGCCAAAAACCCTTTCAGGACAAGCATGTCGGCGAACCGCACCGCGCTCTATGGTCAGGCCGATCACGATCTGGCCCCCTCCGCGCCGGACGCGATCCAGCTGTCGCCCCTCATGATCGGCTCCAGCGACATCGCCGCGATCGAGAGCGAATCTCTTAACGCGGTCACCGTCCGCGCGCCGGCCGGAGCGATCGAACGGCGGTTTGTCCTCGCCCAAGCCCTGCGGACCTTGGCGGCCGGCGCTCGCTTGACCGCCTTCGCCCCGAAGGACCGCGGCGGCCTGCGCCTGAAGAAGGAGCTCGAGGCCTTCGGCTGCGAGGTTGGCGAAAGCGCCCGACGCCACAACCGCATCTGCATGGTCGTTCGCCCCGCGACGCCGAAAGGCCTGGACGAGGCCATCGCCGCCGGCGCGCCACGCCAGATCGCCGAGAACGGTCTCTGGACCCAGCCTGGCGTCTTCAGCTGGGATCGCCTCGACGCCGGCACGAACGCCCTGCTCCAAGTGCTGCCCGAATTCGCTGGAGCCGGCGCGGACTTCGGCGCGGGCATTGGTCTGCTGGCGCTCAATGTGCTGGCCTCCAAGAAGGTGACCAAGCTGACCCTCGTCGAGCTGGATCGCCGCGCGGTCGAGGTCTCCAAGCGCAATGTCGCCGATCCGCGCGCGGCCTTTGTCTGGGGCGATGTTCGTGGCGACGCGGGTCTGAAAGACCTCGATTTCGTCGTCAGCAATCCGCCCTTCCATGACGGTGGCGGCGAGGACAAGGCGCTGGGCCAAGCCTTCATCCGCGCGGCGGCCGACGCCCTGCGCAAGGGCGGCGTTCTGTGGATGGTCGCCAACCGCCACCTGCCTTACGAGGCGATCCTGGCCGAGAGCTTCGCCAAGGTTCGACTGGTCGCGGAAGGCGACGGCTACAAGGTCTTCGAGGCGCGCAAATGAGCAAGGCGCTGATGGCCCGCCTGGACCGGCTGCTGGCCAATCTCGGCTATGGCAGCCGCAAGGAGGTCCAGGCCCTGGTCGCCACCGGCAAGGTCGTGCTGGACGGCAAGGCGCTGAAGGACGCCGGCGTCCGGATCGCCGTGGACGCGAGCCTGCCCGAGCGCATGACGATCCGGGGCGTTCCCGTCGATCCGCCCGCGCCGCTGGTGCTGATGATGCACAAGCCCCTGGGCGTCGTGTGCTCGCACAAGGAAGACGGCGAGAAGATCTATGATCTGCTGCCGCGGCGTTGGCGACTGCGCGATCCGGCCTTGTCGACGGTCGGAAGGCTCGACAAGGACACCAGCGGCCTGATCCTGATCACCGACGACGGCGACTTCCTGCACCGGGTCATCTCGCCCAAGCGCCATGTCCCGAAGACCTATCTGGCCAAGCTCGATCGGCCGCTGAACGGCGCCGAGGGCGAGGCCTTCGCCGCGGGGACGCTGATGCTGGAAGGCGAGGAGAAACCGCTCCTGCCTGCTCGACTGGACGTCGTTGACGAGCGGTCTGCCCGGCTGACGATCACCGAAGGCCGCTACCATCAGGTCCGACGCATGTTAGCCGCCGTCGGCAATCACGTCGTGGACCTGCACCGCGAGCGGATCGGCGGGATCGCGCTGCCTCAGGACCTCGAGCCGGGCCAGCATCGGATACTGTCCGCCGCCGAAGCCGAGACGGTGTTCACGGATGCCTAGTTCAGTTGGGACCGGGCAGATTCTCGTCGACGCCAGGGGCCATCACTGCCCCGTGCCGACCCTGAAGTTGCGCAAGGCCCACGAGGCCGCCGCGCCCGGCGCGGAGCTGGTTCTGCTGGCCACGGACCCGATGGCCCGGATCGATGTCCCTCACTTCGCCGGCCAGGTCGGCGCGACGGTTCTGGAGATCACCGACCAGGACGGCGGCGTGATCAGGTTTCGTATTCTGAAGGCGGCTTGAGCGGGATCGCCCTAGGCCCTTCCAGCAAAGCCCGAGGCCGCTCGTCCAGCGCGATCTCGACCTCGGTCGCCAGCGCGCCGCCGAAGAAGATGGCGTTGACGCTCCAGGACACCCAGATCAGGAAGATGATCACGGCCGAGATCGAGCCGTAGGTCGCGCCCAGGTGAACGACCTTCTCGACGTAGAAGGCGCTGGCCCACGACATGAAGACGCAAAGCGCCGCGGCGGCGACGCCGCCGGAGGTCGAGGCGCGCCAACCGACTGGCTCGCGCGACATGGCGTAGCGATAGACCAGCGTCATGCCGAACACGATGCCGAAGCTGGCCCAGGTCCATTCGCTCTGGATCCACGACACGCCCGCCAGCGGCCTCAGGTTCAGCGCCGAACCCAGCAGTCTAAGGGTCAGGAAGATGCCGGACATGAAGAACAGCAGACCGAAGGCGGCGATCAGCACCAGCAGCGCCATCAGGTTGAAGCCGAGGAAACCGCGCTGGTTCTCCTCGTCGTGAATAAAGGAGAGGCCCGCCAGCAGCGCCTTGAAACCACGATGGGCGGCGTAGGCGCCGACGATCAGGACGACGCCGCTCTGCAGCGAGACCGCGCCGCCGGGGGCGTGGGCCAGGCGCCCGAACTCGTCCTGGAACATGCCGCGCGCCCCGGACGGAATCAGCTCGGCCAGCTTGGTGGCTTGGCGGGCGGCGGTGTCCGGCGTCAGGAACAGGCTGTAGAGACCAAGCAGAATCGCCAGGCCCGGAAACACGGCCAGCAGCGCGAAGAACGAGACCCCGCCGACGTAGAGCATGACGTCTCGCCCCCAGAGCCTGGAGAGCGCCAGACCCAGCACGCGCAGGATTTCACGGGCCCAGTGGATCGGATCGAGATCGAGGTCGCGCCAGCGGATCTGGTGGAGCGGGTCTTTCATCCGGCGGACCATGGCGGCGCCGCCCCCGGAAGTCAAAGACGCGCCGTCGGGGGGGACGACGCGTCTTTCAAGGCTTGGCCTGGAACCGGTCGCCGCATCGAGGGACGGATGGCGCGGAGACCGATCGACCTTCGAACGCTAGGACCCGCCGCCTGAACCGGACCTGAACGGGTCTAGAGCGCCCCCGACGCCTTCAGGCCCGCGATCGCGTCGGCGGAGAAGCCCCAATCGGCCAACGCCGCGTCATTGTGGCCGCCGATCTTCGGGGGCGGTCCCTGGATCGCGCCGGGCGTCGCCGAAAAACGCGGCGCCGGCGCCGGCTGGGTCACCCCCTCGACCTCGACGAAGGTCTGGCGGGCGGCGTTGTGGGCGTGGCTGGGCGCTTCGTCCATGGTCAGGACCGGCGCGAAGCAGACATCCGTGGCGTCCATGATCGCGCACCACTCGTCCCGCGCCTTGGTCTTGATGACGGCCGCCAGCTTCTCGCGCAGCTCCGGCCACTCCTCGCGGCTCATCTGGTGCTGGAACTGAGGATCGGAGATCCCCGTCTTTTCCAGGAGAAGCAGGTAGAACTGCGGCTCGATCGAGCCGATCGAGATCCACTTGCCGTCGGCGCACTGATAGGTGTCGTAGAAGTGGGCGCCGCCGTCGAGCAGATTGGTCCGCCGCCCCTCGTTCCACATGCCGCCGGCCTTGAAGCCGTAGAACATGGCCATCAGCGAGGCGGCCCCATCGCTCATGGCGCAGTCGATCACCTGCCCCTGACCGGTTTCCCGAGCGTGGATCACGCCCGCCAGCAGACCGAAGGCCAGATAAAGCGCCCCGCCGCCGAAGTCGCCGACCAGATTCAGCGGCGGCACGGGCTTGTCCCGCGTCCCGATCGCGTGCAGCGCCCCGGTGATGGCGATGTAGTTCATGTCGTGACCGGCGGCCTTGGCGTAGGGCCCCGTCTGGCCCCAGCCGGTCATTCGTCCGTAGACAAGCTTGGGATTGCGGGCCAGGGCGACATCGGGGCCAAGGCCCAACCGCTCCATCACGCCCGGCCGGAAACCCTCGATCAGCCCATCGGCCTTTTCCAGGAGTTTCAGGCAGGTTTCGATCGACTCGGGATGCTTGAGGTCCAGCGCCACCGAGCGGCGGCCGCGCGCGGTCACATCGGCCGGCGATCCCCGCCCCTGCCCCTTACGGTCGATCCGGACGACGTCGGCGCCCAGGTCCGACAGCAGCATGCCGCAGAACGGCCCCGGTCCGATGCCCGCGAATTCCACGATCTTGACGCCCGAAAGCGGCCCCTGGCCCATGACGTCGTCTCCCTTCCGGCTATCGCCAAGCGGCCGGTTCGCCATACTAGAGCGGGCCTGACGTTCGGTCAGGCAAGCCCTCGCGCGCCTTCTCCCGGCGATCTTCGATTCGCCCCCAGCCCGCGGCGTCGCGCGGCTTTGACCGCGCCCTTGGTCTGCTATGTTGCGGCGACGAATCTCGACGCTCGCCGCCCGGTCGGCAAGGCGAGCGTTCGGGCGGAGGTTGGTTTGGCGGCAGACGCCCGGATCCTGATCGTGGCGCGCGACGACGTTCGCGCCGGCCCCTTGGCCGAAGGGCTGGACCGGCTGGGCTGGCGCACGATCACCGCGCGGGGGCCTTACGCCGCCGTCGCGGCGCTTGGCGACCTGCCGATCGAGGCGGTGATCGTCGATCTCGCCACCGCCGGTCCGGACGTCCAGACCCTGTCGCGCCGGCTGAAAGCCGCCGTCGCGCCGCGCCGCCTGCCGGTCATCGCCATCGGCGAGCCCGAGGCCGACTATCGCGACCAGACGTTCGACCTGACCCTGTCGCCGCCGCTCCATCCGTCGCAGGCGGCCCTGCGTCTGGAGACCCTGGTCCGCACCGCCATCGCCGAGGAGGAGTTCGAGCTGCGTCTCGAGACCTTCGGCGACCGCGGGCGCCGCCTGGATCTGCCCGAGCAATCCGAGGTCCCCTTCCGCGTCCTGGCCGTTGGCGAGCCGGCCCCGCAATTCCTGGCCCTTTCCAACGCCTTGCAGCGCAGCGGCGCCGAAGTGGTCGGCGCGTTCACGGCTTACACGGCCTTCGACTATCTGCACGAGCGCCCGTTCGACGCGGTCGTGCTGTGGGCTGGCGACAGCCAGCAGGAAGCCCTGTCGATCGCGGCGGGCATGCGCCGCAACACACGCCTTTATCACATTCCGGCCCTGCTCTATCTGAAGGCCGAGAGCTATGTGACCATGTCCGACGCCTTCCACCGGGGCGTGTCGGACGTGGCCTCGCCCGAGACGCCCGAGACCGAAACCGCTCTGCGCGTCATGGAGCTGGCCCGCAATTTCCGGCGCGGCGAAGCGATCCGGGGCGCCTTGGAGAAGGCCCGCAGCTCGGGCCTGATGGACGCGGCCACCGGCCTTTTCACGCGCGACCTGTTCGCCGCCCACCTGGCGCGTCTGTCGACGGCCGCCCGCGAACGGGCTCGGCCGCTGTCGATCTGCGTGCTGAGGGTCGCCGACAAGCCCGACACCACCTGGGCGCGGCAGAACGGCTGGCTGGATCGCGCCATTCCGCAGATCGGCTCGATGATCGGCCGCCTGGTCCGGGTCGAGGACACCCCGGCTCGCCTGTCGACCGAGGTCTTCGCCCTGGCCTTGCCGGCGACCAACCAGAACGCCGCCCGCGCCGCCGCCGAACGGATCGCCGCCGTGATCGGCTGCACCGCCTTCGACGCCGGCGAGGACCGCCCGCCCTTCGTCTGCGAATTCGACATCGGCGTGGCCGAGGTCCAGCCGGGCGAAGGGGCGGTAAAGGCCCTGGAACGCGCGGCCGCCGCGGCGCTCAAGCGCCAGGTTTCCTGACCAGCCGCGCTTGGGCGCCCGCCGACGCGTGGCTATATGAGCATCGTCCCGTCGCGGACAGAGTTTCCCGAGGAGGACGCCTTGGCCCAGTCCCAGCCCATGATCATCGACGTCGTCGCGGACGTCGTCTGCCCCTGGTGCTATCTGGGCTGGCGGCGGCTGAAGTCGGCCCTGGCGCTGCGCCCAGGTCTCGAGGCTCAATTGATCTGGCGCCCCTATCAGTTGGATCCGTCGCTTCCCGAGGAAGGCGTCGACCGCAAGGCCTACATGGCCCAGAAGTTCAAGGACCCCGAGCGTCTCAAGGCCGTCCACGCCGCCCTGGTCGAGGGCGGCGCGGAGGAAGGCATCACGTTCGACTTCGACGCCATCGCGCTTTCGCCCAATACCAACGCCGCCCATCGCCTGATCCGCTGGGCCCTGACGGCGGGGGCGCAGGACCAGGTCGTCGAGGCGCTGTTCAAGGCCTATTTCGAGCAGGGCCTGGATATCGGCGATCCCGTCGTGCTGGGCGATATCGCCGAGGCCGCGGGCATGGAGCGTCTGGTGGTGCTGCAATTGCTCTCCGAAGGGGCCGACAAGGAGGCCGTGGCGCGAGAGCACGCGATGGCCGTGCAGGGCGGCGTGACCGGCGTGCCGTTCGCCATCTTCGCCGGCAAGGTCGCGGTGGTCGGCGCCGAGACGCCCGAGCGGATCGCCGAGGCGATCGACCAAGCCCTGGCGGCCTAGAAATCCTCCCCTAACCGGGGAGGTGTCGGCGCAGCCGACGGAATCTCGGCTTCACGCGGCTGACCGCTGAAGGTGCTGGGGAGGCGACGGAGCGGCCGGGCGAACCCGGAGACCGTAGGGTTTGATTTGCGTTTCGGCTCGAACGACCGCTCCGCCAGGCTGTTCTTGCCCGTGAGGATGGGAGGCGTGAGCTTGTTTCAGCTCGGGTTCCCACTAGCCCCCGGACGGGCGCGGACCAACTGGTGCGGCTACATCCGTCTCCAGCCCGACGATCCACGATAGGCGGCTTGTACGATCACCGCCCTGTCGCTCCGCGCTCGCCTGTCCACGGCCTCTTCCGAGATCCCGGATCTATCCAACGAACAGACCCCGGTCGAAACCGCTTCGAGACCACGCGGCCCCGCTCAGCCTATCCCCGCCGCCGTATTGGGCCGGATCCATACGCCCTCCCCCGCGACGGGGACGGCTTTGATTGTGCGCGCGGATTCAACGCCGATGATCCAGCGGCGTGTAAAAGTGAGAAGGGGTTGAAATCGCTGGGTTCGATTCCGGATACGCCGAGCATTCAGCCACGCCAATTCCCTCTCTCATTGAGAGAGGGAGGGGCCCACGCGCAGCGTGGGAGGGTGAGTGGGTAAGCCCTATCCGGACAAGGCGGTGCTTGTAAGCGGCGGAGTGACAGAGGTTTCGACGGTCGCCCTCGTAACCTCTCACCCTCCCACCGCTTCGCGGCGGGCCCCGCCCTCTCTCCAAGAGAGATGGATTCTAGTCCCCCTACCCCTTCGCCAGCTTGGCCAACTGAGTCAAAATCTTCTCCGCCGCGTCGAGACGCTGGGCCGGGGTTTCCCATTCGCCCTTCACGACCACCTTCTGGTCGGGTCGCACCTTCCAGATCAGGCTGTTCTTGGCCACGAACTGCATGAGGTCCAGCGGGTTGGCGAACTCGTCGTTGCGGAAGCTGGCGACAGCGCCCTTGGGGCCGACGTCGATCTTGGCGACATTGGCCTCGCGGCACAGACCCTTGATGGCCACGACCTTGAGCAAGGAGTCGGTCTCGGGCGGCAGCGGGCCGAAGCGGTCGATCATCTCGGCGGCCAGGGCCTCGCGGTCGGCGGCCTTCTCGGCCTCGGACAGGCGGCGATAGAGCGATAGGCGCACATTGAGGTCCGGAACGTAGTCGTCGGGAATCATCACGGCCGCGCCGGTGTTGATCTGCGGCGACCAGCCCCGATCCTCCAGCAGGGCCTCCTGGCCCTGCCGCTGCTTGAGCTCGGCGACGGCGTCCTCCAGCATCTGCTGGTAGAGTTCGACGCCAATCTCCTTGATGTGGCCGCTCTGCTCGTCGCCGAGCAGGTTGCCGCCGCCGCGCTGGTCCAGGTCGTGGCTGGCCAGCTGGAAGCCAGCGCCCAGGCTGTCCAGCGACTGCAGCACCTGCAGGCGCTTCTCGGCCGACAGGGTCAGCGACTTCTCGACCGGCGTGGTCAGATAGGCGTAGGCGCGGGCCTTCGATCGGCCGACGCGACCCCGGATCTGATAGAGCTGGGCCAGGCCGAACATGTCGGCGCGGTGGACGATCAGGGTGTTGGCCGACGGAATGTCGAGCCCACTCTCCACGATCGTGGTCGCCAAGAGCACGTCGTACTGCCCCTCGTAGAAGGCCGTCATCACGTCTTCCAGCTGGGTGGCCGACATCTGGCCGTGTCCGACGACGTACTTCACTTCCGGGACCTGGGTGCGGAGGAACTTCTCGATGTCCTCCAGGTCCTTGATGCGCGGCACGACGTAGTAGGACTGTCCGCCGCGATATTTCTCGCGCAGCAGGGCCTCGCGCAGGGTCACCGGATCGAACGGGCTGATGTAGGTGCGCACGGCCAGGCGATCGACCGGCGGGGTGGCGATGATCGACATTTCCCGAATGCCGCTAAGCGCCATCTGCAGCGTGCGCGGAATCGGCGTGGCGGTCAGGGTCAGCATGTGCACGTCGGCGCGAAGCTCTTTCAGCTTCTCCTTGTGCTTGACCCCGAAGTGTTGCTCCTCGTCGATGATCAGCAGTCCGAGATTGGCAAACTTGATCGAGCTTCCAA
>ERZ1034427.159-NODE-159-length-14471-cov-4.019007_pt1 | contig 14471 bp, 15 predicted proteins | sample MGYA00520607_ERZ1034427 | MGnify/ENA primary metagenome ERZ1034427 (study PRJEB33736, sample SAMEA104288489) | Azolla caroliniana | place: Brazil | collected 1987 | study: EMG produced TPA metagenomics assembly of the PRJEB19522 data set (Is there foul play in the... | reverse complement strand
CAATCGTACATCAACACTAGATACAAGAATGGGCCTTGGCCTTTAGAAACAATTTCATGTGCTTACACAAAAGTTTATTCGGACAGACATTGCAGAAAACGCAGAGATAGTCGCAATACACAATGTAACCAAAGTCGATGTACTAGCAAAATGTGGCATGTGCTTATAAAATGCAAAACAACTTATAAAGTTTATATCAATCGTACATCAACACTAGATACAAGAATGGGCCTTGGCCTTTAGAAACAATTTCATGTGCTTACACAAAAGTTTATTCGGACAGACATTGCAGAAAACGCAGAGATAGTCGCAATACACAATGTAACCAAAGTCGATGTACTAGCAAAATGTGGCATGTGCTTATAAAATGCAAAACAACTTATAAAGTTTATATCAATCGTACATCAACACTAGATACAAGAATGGGCCTTGGCCTTTAGAAACAATTTGCATGAGCTTACACAAAAGTTTATTCTAATATATATGGATAGGAAAGTGTGGGATATCTAAAGTATCAACGTCATTAAATACAAGCTAACCTCCATTGATTTTTTGCAAGGGTGAACTTCAGCACATGTGCTCTAAGGAGTGTGTGTTCACTCACAAAGTGTGTGGTTGAGCTTGATATCTTAATAATGGATGTATGTGGATATATAGGAAAGTGATTGTACATGTGGGTGGATTACGATATTTATCTTGTAAATGGACCTTTCTTTCTTTCAAATTATTTATGTAGGTCTGAGAAGAGCACCAATTGGGGAAGGAGGATTAGTGGGGCTCTTACAAGCACTCTGGTGGGTCTTTTCCTTAGCAACATTGGGGTTATTGCTTCAGATGCCCCTGCTTACACCATAGTCAACCAATATCTTCTTCCGCTCTCTGTGCCTCTGCTTCTCTTCTCCGCAGATCTCAATGTTGTTATTGCCTCAACAGGTCGTCTCCTTCTCGCTTTTTGCTTGGGATCAGGTATCTTTCTAACTATGGCCTCACTCATTCTAAACTTTAATTTTGATTTGAGCTTCTTGTACGTAATGCGTTTCTTTTCTTGCATTAACAAATATGTAAAATGATGAAAGAATGGAGGGGGTTTCCCAATTTCTTCCCTTTGTGAACAATGACAAAAGGGAATGATTAAAAAAGAAGTGAGTGAAGATTATGCAACTCCTGTTGTATACAATGCGAAGGAATAAATGGAAGAAGGAAAAAAGAACTTAAGGAATTTTCAACTACTTCTATTGGTGCATAATGAAAAGAATGATATAGTGAATGATGAAAGAAAGCATTTAGGAGAATTCCCTAAATTCTCCTCTTTTGTAAACAATGAGAAGAAAGATATGGTCTGATCTCTTCACTGTAGACAGTGAGAAGAAGATTTTTCTAACTAACTTCTTCTCTTGGTGCATAATGAGAAGAATGATATATTGAGTGATAAAAGAAAGCATTTAGGAGAATTGCCCAAATTCTCCTCTTTTGTAAACAATGAGAAGAAAGATATGGTTCAAGAGTATAACTAGATAAAAATTATATGCGGAAAATAGTTATTTCTTGTGTTGGTAAATATAGGTCTTGAAACAAATGACTTACAATGATTTAGTCTTCTGAATCATGAAGATTATTGTGCGCATCGTGTCGGCAACTATCATCTTTGTTGTTGCTAGTGATTCTTCCTTTGATTGTATAGACAACATTTGATATTATTTGGAAGTTGTTTGTATGCACACTCTCCTATCTTGGACACAGTTTCAAAGATACATAAAAGTTACTCTCCAGAAATTTTATTAGAGATGGGTGTATGCTTGTGTCTGCACAAAGAGTCCTGGCATTTCCATAACAATGGGTTTCTAATATATACTGCAAATTATTGTGGTAAAGAAAAGTAAAAGTAAAACTTCAAATATACAAGCGATTCGATTACAAGATGAGAGGAAGAAGGTGACATTATAATCTTATTGTCAAGATTATGAACCTTCCAAATGGGTTTTCATATTAAGCTGACCACTGATGAGGCTCTACAAGATCAATGTTCCTAATCCCTAGAAAGCACAGTTAGATACCCAATCCATGAGTACAATTAGAAGCTTCTTCAATTGTCTCGCTCAAACCTGTAACGACGTTCTCCAGAGTCCTCTTAGAAGCTTCTTCAATGGTCTCGCTCCGTGATCAGTCGTTCTTTCTCTTCTCTGGCTTCAATTTGGAGTTTCTTCATTGCCGTCTTCTGGAAAGCTTCGGCACACTCCTTTAATTCGGCTCTTGCTTCCGTGAGCTTTTTCCGTTGCTGATCGAGATCAGCTCTCAACTCCTTATGTTCCTTGTGCAGTTTATCACAATCGGCCTGTTTTTCTTTTAATTTTCTTGCCTGCTGAGCCCTTAGCCGATCATCTCTTTCGGTCTGTTGCCTCAGCTCCTCTCTGACTGATTGATCTCCTCATTGGCAACCTTCCTTGATTTCCCTTTCAGCTTCATAGTTCCTCCTTGAGCTGTCTGCTCTCTTCAATTAGCCGCTCGTTTTCCTCCTTAAGCTGCGGGTTTTCTACATTGAGGTGATCGTTCTAATCCTTCAGCTGCCGATTTTCCTCAATTAGCCGATCGTGTGCTTCTATCAGCCGAGTAAATCCATCATTTAGCCACTCCTTTTCCCTCTTCAGCTGATGAATTTTGTCTACGGCCGCTTCTCTCGATTACTTTTCTTTTTCTGTAATGGCTGTTTGTACTGCCAGCTCGTCTATCGATTTTGCAATCTGTCTCCAAGCCGGTTCGGCACTCCCAGCTAACGCTGTCTCTGTCAGTGTGTGTTTGGCTGGTGCTGATTTTTCTGAAGCATTTTCCGCTGGTTCCTTCACTGCTTCTGCACAACCGGCTTGCTTCATATCCTCGTACTCAGATCGTCCTGGCTTCTTTGCATTTAGCTTTGGCCATAATGTTTTCGTAACTAGCTCTCTATCGGTATATTCTGCTGCTAGCGGGGAAGCTGCCATCGTATTCTGAAATACAAGCCACTCCACAAGCTCATAGCTTGTGCCGAATCGCAAAATTGCCGCAAATTCATGTGCTGCTGCCGGTATATCGAGGTATTAGAGCCGGTTTGAGCCGGTTTGGCGAGGCTCAAGCCAAGCCGAGCCAAGCTCAAACCGTTAAGGCAGGCTCAAGCCTAAGCCAAGCCGCTAAGCCACTTTAGCCAAACGGTTTAGGCTTGAGCCGAGCCGTTGCCGATCCCTACCACTAATGTTTGCAGGGTTCATTCGGTGTCGGCAAGGTCAGTTGTGTCGCTCTCGCCTTCGTTGTTGTTGTGTGAGTGAAACGCTTGTTCGGCCACCCGCCGAATGCTTCGGAAAAATGATCTATCCCGCCAGCTTTCCTCGATCGCTCTTTGGTACTCCTCCTGTTTACGTGTCCTCTTCTCTCGGTCAGTTAGTGCGTCGTTGATCTATCTAGATGACATCCATCCTCCGTTGTTCGCTGCCTCTTACAAACAAATCGTGGTCACCAAATTTGTGTTCCTAATCCCTAGAAAGCACAGTTAGATACGCAAGCCCTGAGTATCCCTTATCCAAAGGTTCGTGGTAGGAGTGATGGATTAAATCAGAGATGGATTCGGCTACAGCCGAATCAGCTAGCTAACACACAGATTACAGTCCGAATTGGCTTAACCACCAATCGGCTCCTAATTAACACAACACTTAACACTTTAATCAGAATTCAATACAGATCTATAATAAGCACAATGGCACTGTATACACAAAAAATCTTCTATATTTAACTCTCAATATACAGCCGTTTATGTACAAGGTTCCTGCCCCTTTTATAGGTAAGCATGTAATGTTACAAAGCCTAATCGGATCGGCACATCCTTTCAGATCATATCTCCAACATCAAGGGTTATAACTATTCGGGTCTAAATCTACTCTATCGCTTCATATCTAATATTAATTCGGCTACATCAATACTTATACTAGTAATATTTTAGCTATTAATAATCTCTGGCTTCACATTGCTAGCCATCTGTCTGAATCAGCATTCGGCTTCGGCTTTCATACTATAACCGGCTAGCCGTTTTCGTTTTCACTCCTTTGTCAACTCTTTAACTCATAGGGTCAACTCTTTAACTCCTAGGGCAACAATCAAGCTGAGCTTGAATTGGGGATGTTTAAACCTTACCTGCACACAAGATAGGGTTTTGTACCTCTGATCTCCATATTGTTGACAACGCTGTTCTTCGTCATTCAGGGGTATCAATAACTAGGGCATCTTGGCTGAGATTTGTACACATTTCCCAGGTTATGCAGTTATTTGTCAGGTTCTCGCAGACTTTGGACTGATTACTTGTGGATTGTGGGAACGATATTAGAGTATCGTATGACAGGCAACCTGGGAATAGTGGTTTGATCTCTTTTATTGAAGCAAGTGTTAACCTAGAAATCACAAGTGATGCCATCTTATATAGGTAAGGATAATTGCCTATTTAGAAAAGATATAATGTCATGCAGTTGGTATTTCATACACAAGATTATCCATATATTAGAAAATTGTTGTTCAGTTAATTATAAGTTTATTGTGACATTATTCAAATGTTAACAAGATTTTATTGAATTGAATGGAACAAGTCCAGTTTCAAGGCTTGTCAGAGTTCTTATGGTAGATTATCTAATCCACCTATTGTGTAAACAGTGTAAGGGATGATGGAAAAGTAAAAATGCTTTTTAATCATTAAAATCTAATTCTTGTTAAAAACATGCTTGGATATTTTGTGAAGTCTATGGTTTTCTATGCAGATAGAAATAAAGTTGCGTTGACAAACATGCATATATAAAAGGAATGAGGACACATGATATGCTAGATGAATGTCCTATGCTAAACAACGAGATTGAGTGTCAGCCTCTTATTTGGAATCCTGTATATTACAGATTGTCAGGGCCGCCAGTAAGGAGAGCGTGCTTATATTGAATGGTTGGTTGGTATGCTGGACCTATGATTTCTTTCTCATGCAATGATCTTTACATGCTCTCAGAATGAAGGTTTCAATTGGTCAGCATTATGGTAATGGTCGTGTGACAGGCTCAACATGGTGGGGCTTAATATTTTGTTTCTCAAACCATTTTTGGAATTGTCGGAAAATCTGCTCATGCAGGATTACTGGTGTGCAACTGAGCAGCCAAAACTGGGCCATGATCCCCACTGATATCAGTATACTTCAAATAAATTTACTCCCTCTTATGCTCCGAAAAAGATATAGGCACTGTGCAAGCCAGCAAGCAATATTGGTAGATTAAAATCACAACACATTATGAGAAAGAGGAAGTGTATTGGATACTTTAGAATCAGGAGGATACCACTAGATGGTTCTTTTGAATCACTCAGGATATGTTGCCTTTTGAGGACATATGATTATTTCATGCCCAGCTTGTTGTATATACTGCTTATGCATAACCATCAGAATTAAGCAACTTGGATTTCTGGTTGTTTTTTCAAACGGTTGATGTAAAGCCTGTTTTTGCTATAGAAAAAAATCCATGCAAGAAAATGTGAGACAATCCTTCATGCAAGTCTGCAACCAGTTCTCCATGCTTTGGGAATATGACATTGTTTAGTAGTTTGTTATATGATACATCTGCAAAATTCAAATGCTAGCTGAGGACTGCAAACTAGAAATGTGGGCAGAGGCTGTTTAAGCTTACTTTTTCATTTTACATTCTGAATATGGAACCAAAGTGTTTTCCACAAGAAATAATTCATGATCAATCTGAGATGTGGTCATTTTTCGAAGGATTCATTCTCAAAAACTAGTTTAGATCTGTTCCCGAATGATTTCTAAAAGACATACATCATCTCTAGTTTATGGGCTTGCAATATCTATCTTTTCTGGTATGTTTTCTATGTTCTGTAATTTACCTATTACACCTTGATAGCAGTAGTGACCTCAAAGATTTGAAAAGGAAAGAAACAACATTTAAAAACCCACATTTCTTTTATAATTTATTGTACTCTAAACAAAGGCCTTGCATAAATAAAATGGAGAATGATCTTGTATGAAATATTTTTACTAGTTTGGTTAATTGTCCCTGATGTGGAATAATACTGGAAGATGAAGTGAACTGATTGAGATGCTATTTTCGAAATGTGAAATGTGTTATAATAGATCCATGGATTGAACACAACTGATTGGTTGTCTTCGTTTGAGCATGCAGTTGCTACAGTTATTGGTACCCTTGCAGCATGGAAGATAGTGCCATTGCAATCTCTTGGAAATGATGGTTGGAAAATTGCTGCAGCATTAATGAGTCGGCATATTGGAGGGGGTAAAAGTTCTTTTATCCTCCCGTGATCATGTTTTAATGTGAATTCTAGAGAGCTAAGGCAAAGATTATATTGCTCCAGCATTAATGAGTCCACATATTCGAGGGGGTAAAAGTTCTTATTATCCTTCCATGATCTTCTTTTAGTGCGAATTCTAGTGAACTATGGAAAACATTTATGATAGCTATTTATACTATTTTTTATGATCTCCTTCCAGCTATTTGTTTGCCACGTGGATACTAGTATGTATGTAAAGCAATTTCTCGTACAGCCTTAGGGTGTTGTCTTAATTCTGATGTAGTATCTTTCCAGGAAAAAGAATACTAGAATACTGGCATGGAGGCATATGAGTACATCACCTGGAAAAACTGTGTTTTCTCAAAATGGATTTCCACACATTTCTGTTTTTTTGTTCTTTTCAGGCAAAAACCTGGATTTCTGTTATATATATTTTCTTAGATATCTGATACATCCTTATGAGAGTTTTCAATCGCTTTAATAAGATGGTAATTAGGGTTTCAACAACATTGCAAGGGTTAATTTATCTACATCCTGCTGCCTTGTAATCTCTTTATGTTTTCATCAAATCGAATCAATAGCAGACCTGCATCATCTTGATAACGTGGTTTTGGACAGAATCTCATTCTTCAATGTATTTTCAATTCAGCCATCAATTATGTGGCAGTTTCAGAGGCATTTGGAGTTTCTTCTTCAGCTGTGGCAGCAGGATTAGCAGCAGATAATCTTATTTGTGCAGTGTATTTCACCACGTTGTTTGCTCTTGCTTCCAAAATACCAAAAGAGTCTTTTACACAGGATGAAGAAGGTACATTTTGACTCTTTTGGATGAAGTATATCCAAGTTTTCATGGTTGTCTATCATAGTTGTCAAGTATGTTTAGAGTTTTAGTAGGATACAAAAGAAACTGTTAAAACAGAAACTTGAAATATAGTTATAGATCAACATTTCAAACATCCTTCCTATGAGGTTCGAGGTGTTTATTGTAAGTTTCTACTTTCCATGCAGAATTTGCATTTGGTGATTCTGATTGTCTTTGGCGACATAAATATAACCCCTGTTATTTTCAAAAACCGTGGTATAGAGTAGAGTTTCCACAGATAACATTTTTTATGTGTGATGCATTTCTTCAACATGCTATTCTGATTAATTAAATCTGTAACATGAAAAATATAGAAGGTTTCAAACTTACATTTTTCATAAGCTTCACAGAGACAGAAAGAAATTGTTAAAACAGAAACTTGAAGTAGTTATAGACCACCATTTCAAACATACTTCATATGTGGTCAAGGGTGTTTATTGTAAATTTCTACTTTCCATGCAAAATATGCATTTGGTGATTCTGATTGTCTTTGGCAACATTAATATAACCCCTGCTATTTTCAAACACCGTGTTATAGAGTAGAGTTTGTACTGACAATTTTTTCGTGCGCCATACATTTCTTCAACATGCTATTCTGATTAATCAAATCTGAAAAGTGAAAAATATAGGTCTCAATGCCTTGAACCCGAATTTCTCTATCTCATATTCTCTTTTAGCCAGCATTATACCTAGCTTAGGGTTTTTTTCCATTTTAGGGTTAGACCACTGATGTATGGTAACCATGTCAGCGCCACCTATGTATAATCCTAGGTTGTAAGTATTCAGAGATATTGCTATCCATCTACAATGAAATTCAAGAAGGTAAGAGTTTGTATGGATTTCAAATTTTCTACATCATGCTCTGCTGGATAGCTGGCGCTGGATTTTGCTTGTTTTGGTTCCTCTATATATATTTCTCTGATGTAATGGATAGCTGACAACCTGTTATGATAGTTTTCGCCTGTATCAGTTTGTGGGTTCATTTTCTCATTCTCTATTCTACTGAGCATTTGATTATAAACATAATGTTTGTGTGCACAGGTTGCAGGGAAACTGTTTGTTAATGTCTTTCTGCATCATTTCAAGGTTTTTACTAGCTTCAGTATGGCCCCTAGCTTTCAACTATCATATTTTTGAGCCTGTATTTTGCTACTTGCATTTTCAGAATACCACTTTCATGGTTGGTAAAGTCAAAGGGAGGGTACATGGAAACAATTATAAGGAAAAGGTGGTACTCTGACTGTATTATAAATAGAGGGTAGTGAATTACATTTGTTATGGAAACATTTAGAAGCATTTAGCATAGCTTGTTTTTGGCCTCTCCCTTCATGCTCTCTCGAATCCCTTCAAAATCATTGAGACCTCAAAGATTTTTTAAGAAATCATGTACTTACTGCTCTCTTGATTATGTGTCACCTGTGTCTTTTGAGCCTGTAACTATAGAAAAACAGTTAGTCTTCCCATTTCTCCAGTTTGGAAATAGTTGCAACCATGACCTTTGTTGAATTTCTTAAAGATTAGAAATTTGTTTTCATGCTTGTATGCTAGTTTTCTTTTGATAAGTTCCATTTTCTTTCTTTTTCTTTTTCTCTTAATTTGATGGTTCTATATCTTAATGTATCATTCTTTCATATTCATGAAGTATCCAAGTACTTCATTCATCATATTATCTGGCTACAAATCATCTCACGGATGAAAATTCCTCAGTAAAATCATAAATTTTTGCTAACATTACGAGATTTAGGAAGAAAATGCACATGACTTGTAGGAGGATATTTTTCTTTCAGGTAATGGACTACAGAAGGTGGATTCCCGCAGTGAAGGTGGGCCACGTGCATATCTCTTACAGAATGCCTCTGCATTAGCTTTATCATCTGCCATATGTACGGCAGGGGTTTATCTTGCTAAGACCCTTGGCTTTCAGGGAGGGAATATTCCCTGCATTACGGTTTTGGTGGTCCTGTTGGCGACGTTATGTCCAGCATTGGTGGGTCCTCTTGCCCCTGCTGGAGAAACACTTGCCATCTTGTTGATACAGGTAATACATATGTATTTTATTTCTTCTCCATTGTCATAAAGGTAGATATATCTCAATATACCTCTCGTTGTTTATCTGGTATTTATATTTATCATTGAACTTTAATTGCGATTCAATATTGCATGGTTTGTGCATAAAGGAACTTGAGATTGATTTAGACCTCTTCTGGAATTCAGGTGTTTTTTGTCGTCGTCGGTGCAAATGCAAGCATTTCCAGTGTTATGGAGACTGCACCATATCTATTTGTATTTTGTTTTGTTCAAATCGCAATTCATCTTTTGCTCATTCTGGGTGTTGGTAAATTTCTTGGCTTTGAAGAGAAGCAGTTGTTAATGGCATCCAATGCAAATGTGGGAGGCCCAACCACAGCTGCCGGGTTGGCAACTGCCAAGGGTTGGAAATCTTTGGTTGTACCTGGAATCCTCGTCGGCATATTCGGTGTTGCAGTTGCAACATTCATCTCTATTTTCTTGGGAATCACTGTTTTAAAGCATATGTGAGCTTTATGTTTCAATTCAAGTGTTTGTAATATGCAAGAAAGCAAGAGAAACAGGTTCAAGCCTAAGGAATATGATTGCATAATGTTACAGATCTGTCTCGGTTTTTTTGTCTCTTGGGAAATACTGGGAACTCTATTTTGTCAGCTCAGTGTGGTGTGTGGGGAAAAGGCTTCCATCTCCCAAACTTTCTCTGGAATGGAGTTTGTTTTTTCATTATTGAGGGTTTTGGTGTAAAATGTGTAATATAACTTGAATTGTTCATACTTGAATTCATTGATATATTTAAGGTTTCAAATAACTTTCTTTCATTTCCAGGAAATACGATCACACTTAAGATTACAATACTCTGGAATTATGCATAAATATCCTCACGGTCATGAGAATCACATAGGGTAGGTAGCTTTTACTCTATAGACCATTCATTATAGAGAGGAACCATGAGTCGATGAGACGAATAGCCTCTCAAATAGAGAATCAAAAAAACAAAATGTCAAAAGTCTGATTGTAATAAATCTGTAGTGGTAAGTGAATGCTTTAATGATAGTGGCAATGTTTTGACATGAGCATCATCACCCCAAACTGAAGAAATGATCACTCCAGGTCACCATATTAGAAATGTCATATTTGTGCGAGTAGGTCTTTTGATTTAAAATCATCACTACACCTTGACCTCTCTATTAGTCTTTTGAATATTTATATGGAACTCTTTAAATGCATGAGAATACTCTTCAAAACGTTATATCTAGTAAAGCAACCCAATCCACTAGATGTTTTGTATGAAGCTTACAAATACTTGGGGATCAATATGTGACACCTATATGCTTCTAGTCTCACATGTATGGTTGAATTGCATCATGTCCCTAGGGTCTCTTACATAACAAACTATAGGTTGAATTTTCAGAACAATGTTGAAATCTATGATCTAATAAGGCATTTCGCTTGGTGAATATTTAGTTAACTTGAAATACTTCATTTTCTTTGAGCATCTTGAGTTGATACAAACTACTATTCCATTTCCTTCTAGACATTGTATCGAAAGTCCAATCATCACACTTTTAAGTACCTTATTTGAGATATGCATACTACCATTTTCTCCACATGATTCGTGGTTTTTGAATACCACCTATGTTTTGAACACCATGCAAAACAAGCCATCACATGAAGTACATGATTCACATATGAATCCATTCGAAAAGCATACCTTGCCCTTGCAATATTTCTATCCATGAATGCTAAATGCATTAATGGACAAGGCATAATGTTGACACATTATCTATATATGAGTTGATGTAAGAGAGCTTTGGAAGAGGGTAAAATAATTTAGCTTGAAGAAAGTTTAGAAACTAAGCCTCCTATTTAAAACCTTACATTGCTTTTGTTTTCTCCTCTACTCAAATATTACACCATGCCAAAGACAAGCATTGCTTTCCAAAATATTTCCTTCACTTCGTATATGATTTGCCTCAAGTATACAAGAGGTTGTTCAATATGCCTAATCAAGTGTCATTAACATATTGAAGGTTACTTTGTTTAGGCTTGTAAACAAGATTTAAAACTTGAATGTTGCTTTCAAATTAATTTAACGTCGTGCAATATGTGTAGTTAATGAGCACGGTAAAAGTAGTATTTTTTGTGGCTGGACATATCTTCATTACCCATTTCCCACAAGCACGTATGCAACTAGTTAAACTCAAAAATTTACTAATGTACATACATTGGGTGTCTTGAAGGTCAAGGTTGTTACTTGAAACCAATATATATGTCAATAACTCCCAATGCTTCCCCTTAGGATAAAACCATTTTTTGAAGTACATATAATGTCCATTCATACTATGATTGTATCAAGTCAATAAAACCTATCATAGTTGCTATACCCTCAAGTATTTCCCAAATGATTGATAAGAAGATAAATCACTACTATATTCTATAGAATTGTATTTGACATTCACACATAAATATGGTACATAGATACACACAAACATAGAACATAGACATAAGATAGCCATGAGTGTGTTAATAATCACAATCTAATACTTCAATCTCAGAAATACAAAGAAAAGCATATGAAGTTCTCATAAACACAAATGTATAAATATTCATCACCATTAGTTTCTAATATCTATAATATATAATACACTTTTAACACATTAAAATGATTTGAATGCTAAGTAGATTCTTGAGAAGAGACATTGAAAAGTAAAATAAAAAGAATGGAACTTTGTTGTGACGATATTTAAGTTGTCGCATGCCATATATAATGAAAAACACCAATGTATCCTTGAACTTTTACTATATATGGATATCTCTTGGTTAATGATAAATGTGAGTTTATCCATCTATTTAAGTATATTTTCTTGCATACTCAGGACAACTAATCTAGAAATGATGCCCTTCTTCCAAGTCTAAGAAGTTCCTCTCCCTTGTTTTTATTTGTGAATGGTATAACAACAATCCTTGTCATTCTCAACACAACGAAAAAGGTTATTAGAAACAACTAATAGTGCTAAAAGAATTGGGGATGTCTGATGATGGTCAGGAATGATGTGAAATAAGGAATGGCCAATGGGTTTTTTAGAGACTGGAGCATATATACAGAGATCAATGATAGGATATTAATAAATCATGAACATGATCCACAAGTTAGCGACAATTGATGGGATGTCCCAATTGGGTCAAAATGCGTTGTTACAAGGACACTTTGACCATGAACTACTTTATGGTCGAGTCTTGAGACTCACAAGATAGAAAAACATATTGAAGGCAGAAGAACACATGAAATAGACACTCCATGGTATCAAAAAGAGCCAATGGCCCAATTGATCCATTTGGAACGTATGACAATTTTCTTGTGGTTGTTGGTTGTTGCAGGAATTCTGAGTTCATGTCGGTGGCTCTGCTCTGCGTTGTTATGTTCATGTCTTAGTATTTCATTCCTTCCTTAGTTGGTTGGTTGGTTGGTTGGGTGTGTCGCGTCCTGCATTTGCGCCCTCCCGACAGGCTAGGCTACTTACTACTGTAACAATTGTCTATGTTGCTGTTGGCAAGAGTTGTGTGTTATCCAATGTTTGTCAAATGCACTACAACGTTCTGTTCTACCTATTATTAGTATTAATTTCAATGTGCTCTTTCTTATTTATAGAGAGCTTATACCTACATTTCAAGATCTATCTATTGGACTCTTGGCGGGCTTTTATGGACACGGTTATATGATCATGGGTATAGTTACTTAGGTTAGGCTACGGGGGTTTTACTATCTGGTTTTACTGCGCGATCCCATAATATAATATTGTGGTGTGCATGTGTTCCATTGCCACCCTTTTAGCACACCCTTTTTAGGATGCATGTACCTAAGCCGCACTCGCTCTTACCACACCCTTTTTAGCTAAGCCAACCCAAATGGGTACCTTTGTATGAACTATAAATTGAGTAAGAAGTAAGAAGCTAAGTAGGCTGGTTTTGATCTCTTATGTGTATTTCACAATATATCAATACTTTTATAATTGTAAAGAATCATGGTATGATTCTTGTGCAGCGGAATAGGTTAGAGATGTGTGTTATGTGTGTGTGTGTGAGAGAGAGAGAGAGAGGAGAGGAGAGAAACAGAAGATAGATAGAATAGACAATAGAAAACACTCAAGAAGATGTATATTACTATTGAGAGACAAGCTCAACATTGTGTGCATAAACGGGTGCGTAGCCTAGTGCGTAGACTGGGTACGTAAAACTGTACACACGTTATTCCTCCTAAGGAATAATTTTGGGAGTAAGTGTTGGATGCTCATTTATGAGCAGTCAAGTACTGCAAGTACTTGTGTCAGCCCAATAGTCAGGGCTTGTATAAAAGGTGCTCACTTAGCACAAATTGTATATAGAGAGAACACACAGAGAATTATTTTTTAAATATAGTCATGTTTTCTGCTCTCTCTCTCTCTCTCTCTCTTTCTTTGTGATTTCTGTGTTTTACCGAACTGTCGTACTTCCGAACCGTGTACTCTGTGTCCTTAGCATATGCTTCCGCACACGTATTCTTTTACATGGTATCAAAGTGAGAGGGTTGAGACTCCTTTGTAGCCAATAGAAAAGCTTGCGATAAAGTCAAAGTTAAGTTATTGTTTTCGGAAAGGATAAGACAACAATATGGACAGAGGAATGGGAAGCTCGCTACCGACCTAAAAGCTGTACAGGAGCAACTACGCATCTTGGTTGTACAAGATGCACCAGTACCTGCTTGGTCATGGTTACTAGAGTTATGTCAAAGGAGCTAATGATACAACACCCGAATTGACACACAAAGATTTTTTGGCTTGGGAACAAGCGGCAAGCAGAGTTCTTTACTGCTTCGTGCCTTGTGTGAGTGACCAACTCTTGAACTACATTCGGGATGCTAAGATGCCAAAGGACTCGTGGGCGAATCTCAAGGGGATTTTCACCGTTAGCACAACGGCCAGGAAGTTGTAGCTCAGGTAGGAGCTCAACAATGTCCGACAAAAAGATTTGTCTGTGGCTGATTACACGGCCTGAATCAAGGAGATCTGCGTCTCTCTCACCTCCGTCAACGTGAACGTTGAGGAGGAAGAAATGGTGCAGGTTTGTCTTGGAGGGTTAGCATCAAAGTTCAGAGCATTCCGAACGGCAATTTGCACAAGGGAGAATACGCCTTCGTTTTTTGAGCTTCACTCGATGTTGCTTGTGGAGGAAAATCACGCAGGTGCGTCAACGAGTACGCACGCCGACAACAAGATGTTGTACACGGAGGAAGATA
>ERZ1034427.158-NODE-158-length-14502-cov-2.728940_pt1 | contig 14502 bp, 15 predicted proteins | sample MGYA00520607_ERZ1034427 | MGnify/ENA primary metagenome ERZ1034427 (study PRJEB33736, sample SAMEA104288489) | Azolla caroliniana | place: Brazil | collected 1987 | study: EMG produced TPA metagenomics assembly of the PRJEB19522 data set (Is there foul play in the... | reverse complement strand
CCGTAGCCGCCGATCAGCAGGTTCTCCTCGACGGTCAGCGACGGAAATAGCCGCCGCCCTTCCGGCACCATGGCAATCCCGCGGGCCAGGACATCGGGCGCCGGCAGGGCGCCGATGGCTTCGCCGCGATAGAGAACACTCTCCGCCGCGTTGCGCAATACGCCCGACAGCGAGCGCAACAGCGTGGTCTTGCCGGCGCCATTGGCCCCGATAATGGCGATCGTCTCGCCTTCGTCGAGGCGTATATCGATGCCAAAAAGAGCCTGGAAATCGCCATAGAAGGCGGTCAGCGCGCGGCTTTCGATCAGTGTCATCAGATCTCGATCCCCAGGTAGATTTCCCGCACGTCCTTGGACGCCATGATCACATCCGGTTTTCCGATGCCGAGGACGCGGCCGAAATGCAGCACGAGCAGGTCTTCCACCACAGCGTTGAGGGCGTGCAGCACATGCTCGATCCAGATAATGGCCATGCCCTTGGCGTGCAGGCCGCGAATGGTCGCCACCAGAGCCCGGCATTCGCCCTCGGTCAGGCCGCCGGCGATCTCGTCGAGCAGGAGCAGTTTCGGATCCGTGGCCATGGCGCGTGCCAGCTCCAGCCGCTTGCGCTCCAAAAGCGACAGGGATCCGGCAAGCACGTTCGCCCTTGAAATCAGTCCCGTGTCCACGAGGATTTCGGCACAGCGCTCGGTGACTTCGACTTCATGCTTACGCGACCCGAAGGCGCCGGCGACAAGCAGATTCTCGAACACGGTCAGCTTTTCGAACGGCTGCGGGATCTGGAACGTGCGGCCCATGCCCATGAAACAACGCTGCATGGGCGGCGTGTGCGTCACATCCTCGCCGAGGAACCGAATGACGCCGCTGTCGGGGGCGATATTGCCGGTGATCAGGTTGAACAGCGTCGACTTGCCGGCGCCATTGGGCCCGATAATGCCCAAGGCCGCGCCCGGTTCGACCGCAAAGCCGATCCCTTCGGCGACCGTCTTGCCTTCTTCGCGGGCCAGCAGCCGGCCGATGTCGGCGCTGCGGGCGATGATGGTCGAGCCGACCTTGTCCAAGAGGTCCGAGCGGACTTCCGGCGAGGCTTCCGACCAGCTCGGGAACGCCTTCTTGGCCGCGTCGACGGCGGCGTCGACCTCGGCCTGGCCGCCCATCGGCACCTTGGCGACGACGTCGTTGGTGTTGGACGGGTTCAGGCTTTCGGCCGGGGCGTCGGCGGCGACGCGTTCGCCGCCGATGTAGTGGCGCAGGGTGTCGGTCATCGCGCTGTCTTTCGGATTAGAGGAGGCCGCGGCCGGCCAGGTTGCGGATCAGGGCCGAGATGCCGAACGTCCACGGCTTGGCCTTGTCGCAGGTGGTGACCTCGTTCTCGAGCACGCCCAGCTTGGGGGTCGAGACGCGGACGCGGTCGCCGACCTTGTGGGTGAAGCCTTGGCCGGGGGTGTCGCGGTCCTGGATCGGCGCGAACATCGTGCCCAGGAACAGGGCGAAACCGTCCGGATACTGGTGCTGCTTGCCGTAGGCCTGACCGGCCAGCACGGCGGGGTCGCGGCTGATCAGGCTCATGTTCGACTTACCGTCGAGCACGAAGTTGTCGCGGCCGGTGATCTTCAGCTCGACCTCGGCCGAGCGGACGTCGTCCAGGGCGAAGGTCTCGTCGAACAGGCGGAAGAACGGACCGATCGCGCACGAGGCGTTGTTGTCCTTGGCCTTGCTGAGGAGCAAGGCGCTGCGGCCCTCGAAGTCACGCAGGTTGACGTCGTTGCCCAGCGACGCGCCGCGGATCTGGCCCTGGCCGTCGCACAGCAGCACGACTTCCGGCTCGGGGTTGTTCCAGTGGCTGTCGTAGCGGACGCCGACATGGTCGCCCCAGCCCATCGACGAAAGCGTCGGGCCCTTGGTGAAGATCTCGGCGTCGGGGCCGATGGCGACTTCCAGGTACTGCGACCAGAGACCGTCCTTGATCAGGGTCTGCTTCAGGCGCTCGGCGCCCTCCGAGCCCGGATTCACGCTACGCAGGTCGCCGCCCATGCTGGCCGACAGTTGCTCGCGGATCTTCAGGGCCGCGGCCGCGTCGCCGCGCGCGCGCTCCTCGATCACCCGCTCAAGGGTCGAGACGGCGAAGGTCACGCCGGCGGCCTTCAGGCATTGCAGGTCGACGGGAGCCAGCAGCTTGACCGGCGCGGCGCCGTCGGGGTCTTCCCAGACCGGGCGGATGTCGAGGGTTTCCAGCGGGCCCTTGTCCTCGCCGCGCGGGATCGCCGCGCCGGGACCGAAGGCGTTCATCAGGTCGGCGACGGTCGGCGCGACCTTGGACATGTCCTCGACGCGGCCGCCGCGCACCAGCACGGGCGTCGGGCCTTCGCCGAAGTCGATGCGGCCCAGCAGGGTCGCGTTTTTCCAGTCATCCGGAAGGAATTCGCTTACGCCCACGGCGTCTTCTCCCCATTGCCGAGCGTCTGAAGGCGCCGAAACCGTCGGCGGCGCTCGTTGGTCGAAAGATTGGTAGCGCTAACATGTAACGGCTGCAAGCGCGTTGTCTGACCAATGTGGGCAGAGGTTGGAAATCCCTCTCTCTTAGAGAGAGGGAGGGGCCCGCCGCGTAGCGGTGGGAGGGTGAGTGGTTACGCCCTCACCGTCCTAATCACGAAGCCCACGTGAAGCCTGAACCGCCTTATCCCCTCACCCTCCCACGCTTCGCGTGGGCCCCGCCCTCTCCCGGCGGGAGAGGGTGATCATTCAGCCACCGGCCCGCTGGAGTCCCGCACGATCAGCGTATGCGGATGCATCAGCTGCCTGGGCTCGCCGCCGCCGTCGCGGTGGCGGCGGATTTCCTCCAGCACCAGGTCCACGGCCGCGCGGGCCATGGCGGCGATTGGCTGGTGGACCGTGGTCAGGGGCGGCCAGATATTGTCGGCGATCGAGGTGTCGTCGAAACCGACGATCGAGACGTCGCCCGGCACGTCCAGGCCCAGGCGATGGGCCACGCCCGCTGCGGCGGCGGCCATGTCGTCGTTGGCCGCGAAGATCGCCGTGGGCCGAGGTTCGACCGCTAGCAGCCGCTCGGCCGCCTCCAGGCCCGAGCGATAGGTGAAGTAGCCCTGCTCGACGCGGATGTCCTCTTGCGGAATCCCGGCCGCCTTCAGCGCCGCCATGAAACCGTCCAGGCGCTGCTGGCTGACGGTCTGGTTCGGGTGGCCCTTGATGAAGCCAAAGCGCTTGTGGCCCAGGGCCAGCAGGTGCTGGGTCAGCTCCAGGGCGGCGGCCTCGTTGTCGATGCGGATGGTGGCCATGTCGGTGCTGGCCATGCCCGGCGCGACGGCCACGGCGGCGGCGCCGGCGGCCTTGACCTCGGCCAGGACCTGCGGGGACTCGCACAGCGGCGGCGGCAGGATCAGGCCGTCCACGCCAGTCTTCAGAAGGCGGGCCAGGGTGGCGCCGGCCATGCCGGCCCCCGCGATGATCACGTCTGCATCATGAGCGCGCATGACGCGGATATGGGCGCTGTCTCCCGCGCCTGTCCAGACGCGCGGCTACTTCTTTTCCGCGTAAGGGGGCTTTTCCGCATAGGGGTTCTGGGCATCGCCGCGGATCAGGCCGCGCGTGGCGTCACCGACCCCCATCATTACGAACTGCACCGCCAGGGCGCAGAGGATGAGGCCCAGCACCCGCACCACGATGCTCATGCCGATGCGGCCCAGCACCCGGCTGATCAGCGGCGCGGCCCAGAAGGCGGCCACGACCACGGCCGAGACGGCGGCGATCACCGCCACCCCGATCCCGGCGCCGGCCAGGCCCAGCGGCTTGGCCTCGGCGGCGTAGATGATCACGGTCGAGATCGCGCCGGGGCCGATCAGCAGCGGCATGGCGAACGGCACGATCAGCCGCTCGAACCGCTGGCGGGCGTAGGCGCGCGGCGACTGGTCCTCCACGCCCTCGGCGGCGTCGGCGAACATGGTGGTGAAGTCGTCGCGCACCATGTCCAGGCCCAGAATGAACAGGATGATGCCGCCGGCGATCCGAAAGGCCGGCATCGAGATGCCGAAGAAGGCCAGGAGGCCCACGCCCGTGAAGAAGAAGAAGATCAGGAACGCGGTCATGAACAGGCCGATATAGACGGCCACCATCCGCCGACCCGCCGCGGCCGCGCCCAGGGTGGCGGCGGCGAACAGCGGCACGTTGCCGATCGGGTCGATCAGGGCGAACAGCGCGACGAAGAAGTTGACGGCGAGTTTGGCCTCGGTCATTCGACGTCCTTACCTTTCAGATCGCGCCCAAGCTTGCCCTTCCTAGGGCTGCTGATCGCGCGCGCCAACCCCCCGGGGACCCAACATGACCGCCGACCCGCGCTTGATCGTGCCGCTCGACCTGCCCACCGTCGAGGAGGCCCGCGATATGGTCGAGCGCCTGGGCGACGCGGTCGGGTTCTACAAGATCGGCCTGGAGCTGCTGGCCAGCGACGGCATGACCCTGGCCCGCGAGCTCAAGGCGTCGGGCAAACAGATCTTCCTCGACTGGAAGCTCCACGACATCGGCGCCACGGTCGAGCGCTCGGCCCGGGTGCTGGCGGGGAGCGGTTGCGACCTGCTGACGGTCCATGCCGAGCCGCAGGTGATGAAGGCCGCTGTGCAGGCGCGCGGCGACTCGTCGCTGAAGATCCTGGCCGTGACCGTGCTGACCAGCCTGACCGACGCCGACCTCGTCGAGATGGGCTATGCGTTCGGCGCTCGCGAGCTGGTCGAGCGCCGCGTGCGCCAGGCGATCGAGTGCGGCGTCGACGGCATCGTCTCCTCACCGCACGAGGCCGGCCTGGCCCGCGAGATCGCCAAGGCCGCCGGGAAGCCCGACTTCCTGATCGTCACCCCGGGCGTGCGCCCCTTCTGGTCGGCCAAGAACGACCAGGCCCGCGCCGCCACCCCCGAAGCCGCCATCCGCGCCGGCGCCAGCCACCTGGTCTGCGGCCGCCCGATCACGGCGGCGAACGACCCGCGCGAGGCGGCGCTGAAGGTGATCGCGGAGATCGCGGGGGTTTGAGCCGAGAACGGCGGCCCACCGCCCGAACCAGTCCAAACCAGCCGCCGCCGACCATCGCCAGCGCCAGGGCCCCGGCCAGTAGGCCCGGAGACGATGGCGTGACCTTGAAGATGGCGGCCAGGGCCGGGACGGCGAAGATCAAGGCCAGGGCGCTGGACGCCGCCGCGGTGATGCTCCAGTAGATTCGGCGATGGGGCGAAAACAACCGGCCGCCCGAAGACGAGGCGTCGGCGAGGGCCAGGGTCAGATTGCCCGCCACCAGGGTCAGGAAGGCCGCGCCGCGCGCCTGGCTTTCTGGATGGTGGCCCAGCGCCCAGACATAGATCCCCAGCACCACCGCCAGAACGCCGGCCCCTTGCAGCAGGGCCAAGCCTACCTGGCGAGGTCCGAACAGCGGCTCGTCCCGACGCCGTGGCGGATGCCGCATGGCGTGCGCGCCGCCCGGCTCGGCCTCGAAAACCATGGCGCAGACAGGATCGATCAACAGCTCCAGAAACACCACGTGCATGGGGTAGAGCAGCGGCGGCAGGCCCATGACGATCGGAATAAGGGCGACACCCGCGATCGGGACGTGGATGGCCGTGACATAGACCAGCGCCTTGCGCAGGTTGGAGAAGATACGCCGCCCCAGCCGCACCCCGCCCACGATCGAGGCGAAACTGTCATCCAGGATGACGAGGTCGGCGGCCTCGCGCGCGACGTCGGTTCCCTTCTGGCCCATCGCGATGCCGATATGGGCCGCCTCCAGGGCCGGCGCGTCATTGACCCCATCCCCGGTCATGGCCACGACCTGGCCATCGGCCTTCAGGGCCTGGACGATCCGCAGCTTCTGGTCCGGCGTGATGCGGGCGAAGAGGCGCGTCTCGCGCAGCCGCTCGGCCAGGGCCGCGTCGTCGAGCGCGGCGATCTCCACGCCGATCAGCACCCCGCCCGAGGCGTCCAAGCCCGCGGTCTCGGCGACCGCCAGGGCGGTGGCGGGGTGGTCGCCCGTGATCATGACCACAGAGATGCCTGCCCCTTGAGCCTCTTTCAGGGCCGCCGGAACGTCCGCGCGGACGGGGTCCAGGAAGCCGATCAACCCCTCGAACGTGAAGCACGCATCCTCGGGAGCGTCGGACAGCGCGCCCTGGGCCACGCGAGACGCCACACCCAGCACGCGCAGCCCTTGGCGGGCGAACCGCTCCACGACGGGGACCAGGTCGGCGATCTGGTCCTCCGACAATCGGCACAGCCGGAAGATCGCCTCGGGCGCGCCCTTGGCGGCGATGCGCCAATGATCCTCGGTCCCGCGCCAGGCCTGGATCATCGCCATGCGCTCGGGCCGAAGAGGCCAGGTGCGTTCCGGCGCATCGGGCGTCTCGGGCTCTGGACCGCCCAGCAGCGCCAGGACGGCCTTGTCCATCGGATCGACGGGACGGACGGCGCAGGCCAGTCCGGCCACGCGCAGGAGATCACGCGCCCGGCCGAGCGGAGGGGCGTCGGCGCCGCCCGCCCAATCCTCGCCCGACGTCCAGATCCGCGCCACGCGCATCCGATTCTCGGTCAGGGTTCCGGTCTTGTCGACGCAGAGGAATGTCGCGCCCCCTAGCGCCTCGATCACCGCGCCGCGGCGCACCAGCACCTTGCGCCGCGCCAGGCGTCCGGCGCCCAGCGCCAGGAAGACGGCCAGCACCATCGGGAATTCCTCGGGTATCAGCGCGATGGCGACGGTCACGCCGGCCAGGACGCCCCCGACCCAGTCTCCGCGCAGCAGGCCATAGGCGATGGCCACGACCGCGCAGAACGCGATGGCCATCGCGCCCAGCAGCGTCACCAGGCGTCCGGCCGTCTTCTGCAGCGGTGTGGGCTGCTGGACGATCGCGGCTAGGGAGACCCCGATGCGGCCCAGCGCCGTGCCCGCGCCGGTCTTGCCGACCCTGGCCACCGCCTGACCGCGCACCACCAAGGCGCCCGAGAAGAGATAGGGTCCGGTCTCCGCGCCGGGCTGGGCGTCGGCGTCGATCGCCTCGCCTTCGGTCACGGGGCGCTTGGAGACCGGGGCGGATTCGCCGGTCAGAGCCGACTCGTCAACGCTCAGGACGTCGCCGCCGATCAGCACGCCGTCGGCCGGCAGCCGCTCGCCCTCGCCGATCAAGATGATGTCGCCCGGAACCAGGTCCCGCGCCACCAGCCGGACCTCGACCCCCTCGCGCACTACCCGCGCATAGGGCTGGGAGAGATCGCGCAGGGCCGACAGCGCCCGCTCGCTGCGCGCTTCCTGCAGCACCACCAGTCCGATGGTCGCCACCGCGCCCGCCATCAGGAACAGGCCCTCGCCCAGGTCCCCCAGCACCAGATAGAGGCCGGCGGCCCCGATCAGCAGCAGGAACATCGGCTCGCGCAGGGTGTCGAGGAGGATCCGGGCCAGGCCCCGCCCCGCGGTTTGCGGCAAGGCGTTGGGACCAAATTCGCCGAGCCGTCGGGCCGCCTCGGCCTTCGTCAATCCGGTGAAGCCATCGCGCGCCATGACGTTGTCCAATCCGCCGTCCCGGCCGACTCTGGCTTTCAGAACAAGACAGGATCAATCGCCGCGATCCGGACCTGGAGTGTCGCGCGGCGGCGCCGACCCCGTCCAGCGGCTTCTCGTCCGAGACGGAAGTTAGTCAGAAGTCGACCGCGACGCCCTTCTTCTCCCAGTCGCCGAAGCGGGTCGGCTCGGGGCCCTCGCGGCCGCCCTTCTCGGGCGGGAGCGAGAGAGCGTCCTCGGCCGCGCGGCGCGCGGCGACCTCCTCCAGCGCGCGGCGGGCGGCGGGGCTCAAGGCCTTGCCGGGCGCGGCGCCGGGGACTTCGGGGACGTCGGTCGAGTCTACGGGAAGATCAGACATGACAAAGGTTTAACATCATCGCTGTTGAAGCCGCCAGTCACATGCTGTTCAAACCCGGCTCCAATATAACAACGTTCGAAGACCGGGATAATTTGAGATGAACCGCAGTCGCTGGCCGCACGCCTTCTTCGCGTCGGCCGCCTTCTACGCCATGGTCGGGGTCAGCTGGGGCCTTGCCATGGGGATAACCCACAACCACGCCACCTATTCGGCGCACGCGCACCTCAATTTGCTGGGCTGGCTCAGCCTGGCGACGATGGGAACCTTCTACGCCACCCTTGGCCAGGACGTGTCGAACAAGGTCAAGGCGGCGAACTTCGTCATCTCGAACCTGGGCGTCTTGCTGATGATCCCGGGCGTGGGAATGTACCTCGGCCAGATGACGCCGCCGGCCATCTACGGCCCGATGATCGCCGCCGGCTCGTTGCTGGTCGTGCTCGGCTTCTTCGTGTTCGGCGTCACGGCCATTCGAGGCCTGTTCCGCACCGTGGCGAACGCCGCCTAGGCCAGGCCCGCGTCGAATCCGCTTGCGCTCGCGCCCGCCTCTTGGCACGGCGGGGCGGTGACTCAAGAACTGAACGACGGCCTCCCCGCCCGGGAAGCCGCCCTGACCCTGATCGACGCGGCCCTGTCGCGGCGCGGCGGCCTCGACGAAGCCGCCTCGGCCAACGGTTTCCGCTTCCTGGAACCGCGCGAGCGGGCCTTCGCCCGCGCCCTGGCCATGGCCGTGCTGCGCCACCTTGGCCCCATCGACCGCGCCCTGGCCGCGCGCTTGCAAAAGGCGCCCCCGGATCGGGTCATGAATCTGCTGCGTCTCGGCGCGGCCCAGGCCTTCCACCTGGAGGTCCCGGCCTTCGCCGCCGTGGCGACCTCGGTCGAGCTGGCCGGCGCCAACAAGACCAGCCGCCCGTTCAAGGGCCTGGTCAATGCCGTCCTGCGCGGCCTGCTGCGCGATGAACCGCCCAGCAACGACCCGACCCTCCTGGCCCCGCCCTGGCTCTATTCGCGCTGGGTCGCCGCGTTCGGCGAGACCACCGCGCGCGAGATCGCCGGCCAGATCGCGCTGGAGCCCGCCACCGACCTCTCCCTCAAGCCCGGCGCCGACGCCGCGGCCCTGGCCGAGGCGCTGGAGGGCGAGATCCTGCCCGGCGGCTCTCTACGCCTGCGCCGCAAGGGCGACGTCGCCGCTTGGCCCGGCTTCGAGGACGGGACCTGGTGGGTGCAGGACGCCGCCGCCGCCGTCCCCGCCCGCCTGCTGGACGTGAAGGCCGGCGAGGCCGTGCTCGACCTCTGCGCCGCGCCCGGCGGCAAGACCCTGCAGCTGGCCGCAGCCGGCGCGGACGTCGTCGCCCTCGACCGCTCGGCCGCGCGCCTCAAGCGCCTGGAGGAGAACCTGGTTCGCACCAGCCTCTCCGCCGAGGTCGTCGCCGCCGACGGCGCGGCCTGGGAGGATGCGCGGACCTTCGACGCCATCCTGCTGGACGCGCCATGCAGCGCCACCGGCACGTTCCGCCGCCATCCGGACGTGCTGTGGGCCGCGCGCCCGGGCGATGTCGCCAGCCTCGCCAATGTCCAGGCCCGCATCCTCGACAGCGCCGCGGGCCGCCTGAAGCCCGGCGGGCGTCTGGTCTACTGCGTCTGCTCGCTGGAGCCCGAAGAGGGCGAGGCCCAGGTCGAGGCCTTCCTGGCCCGCCGCCCCGACATGGCGCTGGACCCGATCCAGCCGGGAGAGGCCGGCGCGCCCGAGGCCAGCCTGACCGCGCGCGGAACCCTGCGCCTGCTGCCGCACCAGCTGGACGGTGGCCAGGACGGCTTCTTCGCCGCCCGATTCCGCAAGGCGCGCTGAGCCGCCGCCCAAGCTTGGGTATTTCTACGCTTAACGAGTCCCGCCCGGGATGACAGAGCGAGTCAGGCCCGCTATCCCAGGGTCATGACCGCGCCGCTCATCGCCCCGTCGATCCTCGCCTCCGACTTCGCCCGCCTGGGCGAGGAGGTCGCCGCCATCGAGGCGGCCGGCGCCGACTGGGTGCATGTCGACGTGATGGATGGCCACTTCGTGCCCAACATCACGCTGGGTCCCGACATCGTCAAAGCCATCCGGCCGCACGCCAAGATCCCCTTCGACGTGCACCTGATGATCAGCCCGGCCGATCCGTACCTGGAGGCTTTCCGCGCCGCCGGGGCCGACATCATCAGCATCCACCCGGAAGCCGGCCCGCACCTGCACCGTTCCCTGAAGCGGATCCGCGAGCTGGGCGCCAAGGCGGGCGTCGTCTTCAACCCGTCCACCAGCATCGACCACGTCGAGTGGATCCTCGAGGACGTCGACCTGCTGCTGGTCATGTCGGTTAACCCGGGCTTCGGCGGCCAGAGCTTCATCCCCGGACAGCTTCGCAAGGTCGAGGCGCTGCGGAAGATGATCGAGAAGGCCGGCCTCGACATCATCCTGGAGGTCGACGGCGGCGTCACCCCGGTCACCGCCCCGCAATGCGTGGCCGCCGGGGCCACCGCCCTCGTCGCCGGCTCGGCGGTGTTCAAGGGCGGCCGCGAGGCCTACGCCGCCAACATCCGCGCGCTGAAGGGCGGCTGACCCGTTGGCCCCAGCCGTCAAGCGTTCCGCCCACGGCTATCGTCCTCCCGCCAGGAAGCGGGCCCGGGTCCTTTGGCGGGCCCTGAGGGCCGAGCTTTCCACCCACATCGAGCGCGAGTGGTTCGGCTCGGGCCCGCATCGCCTGCTGCTCTCCGGTCGCAAGGTCGAGGCCCTGGCCGCCCATCCGCGCGACCCCCGTCCCGTCAACCCTGGCCAAGGCCGCCGCATCCTGGCCGGGACCCTGGCGCTGGACGGCGGCTCTCTTCGCATCGGCGAGACGGGCGACCCGTTCGACACCGCCAGCCCCACGCGCCGCTTCGCCGTCAGCCTGCACCGCTTCGACTGGCTGCCCGACCTGGTCGCGGCCGGCCCCGACGGCGCCCGCCGGGCCCTTCGTCTGCTCGACGACTGGCGGCGGGTGTTCGGCAAGTGGAACGCGTTTTCCTGGGGAGCCGACTGCCTGGAGCGGCGGGTCTTCCACCTGGCCTGCGCCGCCCGCACCCTGGCCGCCGAGGCCAGCGACGCCGAGGCCGCCGACCTGCGCCGCGATCTGGCCCGCCAGGCCCGCCACCTGGCCGAGATCCAGAAGATCCCCGCACGCGCCCTGGAGCGCGCCGTCGCGGTCACGATCGCCGGCTGCGTCCTGGCCGGCAAGCCGGGCGAGGCCCTGATCGACAAGGGCCTCAAAGCCCTCGCCCGCCACATCGATCGCATCGTCCTGCCCGACGGCGGCCACGCCACCCGCTCTCCAGAGGCCGGGGTCGAGCTGCTGTTCGACCTCCTGACCCTCGACGACGCCCTGCGCCAGCGCGGCCGGCCGACGCCCGAGGCCGCCGCCCGCGCCATCGACCGCCTGTCGACCGCGACCCGCTTCTTCACCCTGGGCGACGGAGGCCTGGCGGCCTTCCACGGCGGCGAGACGGTGGGCCAGGCGCGCATCGCCGCGGCCCTGGCCCATGACGACACCGGCCCGCGCCCGCTGAACAGCGCCCCGCATAGCGGCTATGAGAAGATGGTCGGCGGCTCGCTCGAACTGATCGCCGACTGCGGCCCGCCCGCCGCCGGCTTCCTATCGATCGCCGCCTGCGCCCAGCCGGCCGCCATCGAGATCCTGTGCGCCAAGGACCGGCTGATCACCAGCTGCGGCTGGAGCCCCGAGGCCGCCGGCGCCCACGCCTTCCGCCTGTCGGACGCGGCCTCGACCGTCTCGGTCGGCGACGGCTCGGCCGGCCGCCCCCTCTCCGGCTTCCGCGCCAAGGCGCTGGGGCCCTGGCTGGTCGACGGCGCGACCAAGGTCTCGGCCGAGCGCCACGATGACGTCGGCGGCGTGTGGCTGGACATCGTCCACGACGGCTGGCGCCATGTGGGCCTGACCCACACCCGGCGCCTCTTCCTCGACGCTGTCGCCGACGAGCTACGCGGCGAGGACAGCCTGACCCCCGTGGCCGCCGATCCCGGCGCCGCGGAAGGCCCGCGCCGCTACCTGCCGTTCGCCGTGCGCTTCCACCTGCACCCCGAGGCCCGCGCCTCGATCGCCCGCGACGGCAAGAGCGTGCTGATCCGGGGGCCGAACAACATCGGCTGGTGGCTGAGGAACGACGCGGTGGACGTCGAGATCGCGCCGAGCGCCCACTTCGATCACGGCCTGGCCCGCAAGGCCGGCCAGGTGGTGCTCAAGAGCCAGGTCCGCCCGGAGGTGGGGGCGAAGATCCGCTGGAAGCTGACGCGGGCGGAGGGCTAGCGCCGTGGGTTTCACCCGTCGCCCGCCGATCGACCCCGGCCGCGCGCGCCAGGCGCCGGAATATACCGACGCGGAAATCGCCGAGGTCATCGCCGCCCTGAGGGCGGACGCGCCGGACCTGCTGGATGTGATGACGCGCGAGGCGAAGACGCCGGGCGGCGTGCCGGCGGCGGACTATGACGATGTCTACGACCAGATGCTGACGTACCTGTTCGAGCACGGGTACGTGCACACGCATATCGAGATGGCGATGGTGTTTCGGGGGGTGCGAGAGCGGCTCGAGACAGCCGGGTCGAGCCCGGAGAGGGCTTAACCCCTCACAGCAGCCGCCACGCCGTGACCAGGCCGGCGACGAAGGCCGCGGCGCTGATCAGGGCGAAGGTGAGCAGCAGGCGACGGCGGCCGGGGGTCAGGCCCAGGGTCGCGTGACGGTCGACCAGGCGCATCAGGGCCACGAAGCCGGCCGAAGCGGCGGCGAACGAGGCGATCACCGGCGCCAGCAGTTTCCATTGCCCGTCGCGATACAGCAGCACCGCCACCACCACGATCGCGCCCATCCCCGCCGCGTAAAGGACGACCAGGGCCCGGCGCATCCGGGAAACGGCGTGGACGGTCATGGCGATCACCGCGAGGGGTACACTGACGTTAAGGTAACGACGTTCGCTTGAGTCGCAAAGGCGGGGGCTGGAGGGCTAGACGGCCAGCGCCGCGGGCCCCCACCTGACCACGCTTCGCGTGGTCGTCCGCCCCCTAAGGGGGGCAGAAGGCGCGCGTCTCCTTCTTCCCCCTCCGGGGGAGGAGCGCGCCAGCGCGGAGGGGGCAAGTACGGGGATTGGAGCGCCTCTATCCCCGGCGTATCCGGAATCGACCCCAACGAAATCAACCGCTTCCCACTTTTACACGCCGCTGCGTCCCCGGCGTTGAAACCGCCCTTATCCTCTAACCACCTCGTCGCGAGGAAAGGGCGCATGGCCAGCGACCATTTGCGGCGGCGGGGGGTGGTCGAGCGGGCGCGCTCGTCGGTGTGGGGGAAACTCCGCGACCGTATCCATCCGGTACGGGCCGATGGCGCAAAGGGGAGCGTAATGGCTTCTTATCCGGGACCGGGCTCGCTGCTCGGCCCGCCCGTCTGGGGCGTGAGCCTGGGGAGGCGCGAACACCGCCAAACCAGGGCGCTCTCGAACAACGATCGCGCGGAGCGCCTGGCTTCGTCGAAACGGTATTTACTACTCATCCTCCGGACGGACGTCCGGCGCTCCGCGTCCCTTTCCATCCCTTCAGCGGCCCGCCGCGTGAAGTGGTCGCGGCGTGGCTAACGTCGCGGCGGGGCTCCCCAAGCGCTTCGGCCCCTCTATAAAAGCGCCAACCCTTCAGGAGACCCCGATGGCCGACTACCAGACCCTGATCGTCGAGGCGCCCGACAGCGCCCCCGGCGTGGCCCTGATCCGCCTGAACCGCCCCGAGGCGCTGAACGCCTTGAACACCCAGTTGCTGGGCGAGCTGGCCCAGGCGCTTGGGGCGGCCGAGGCCGACGACGCGGTGGGCTGCATCGTGCTGACCGGCTCGACCAAGGCCTTCGCGGCTGGCGCCGACATCAAGGAGATGTCGGACAAGACCTACGCCCAGATGTTCAAACAGGACTTCTTCACCGCCGGCGCGCGCGCCATCGAGCAGTGCCGCAAGCCGATCGTCGCCGCGGTGTCCGGCTACGCCCTGGGCGGCGGCTGCGAGCTGGCGATGATGTGCGACTTCATCATCTGCTCCGACACCGCCAAGTTCGGCCAGCCCGAGATCACGCTCGGCACAATCCCCGGCATCGGCGGCACCCAGCGCCTGACACGCGCCATCGGCAAGGCCAAGGCGATGGACCTCTGCCTCACCGGCCGCATGATGGATGCGGCGGAAGCCGAGCGCGCCGGCCTCGTCAGCCGCATCGTGCCGGTCGACAGGCTGATGGACGAGGTGATGGCCGCAGCCGAGAAGATCGCCGCGATGTCGCGCCCTGCAGCCGCGATGGCCAAGGAAGCCGTCAACCGCGCCTTCGAGACTCCGCTCTCCGAAGGCATGAACGTCGAGCGCAACCTCTTCCACGCCACCTTCGCCCTCGAAGACCGCGCCGAAGGCATGGCGGCCTTCATCGAGAAGCGCAAGCCGGTGAACAAGAACCGGTGAGATTGGCAGCGCACTCAGTTCGGCTGAGCGCTCTTCGTCATGAGGGGCCGACCTGTCGCAGCAACGACGGTCGGCTCCCTCTCCCCGTTCTTACGGGGA
>ERZ1034427.156-NODE-156-length-14588-cov-2.829973_pt1 | contig 14588 bp, 6 predicted proteins | sample MGYA00520607_ERZ1034427 | MGnify/ENA primary metagenome ERZ1034427 (study PRJEB33736, sample SAMEA104288489) | Azolla caroliniana | place: Brazil | collected 1987 | study: EMG produced TPA metagenomics assembly of the PRJEB19522 data set (Is there foul play in the... | reverse complement strand
GGCCTGGATGTAGGGGATCTTGCTGACCGGCGCAATGCCGGACACGGGGTCGGGAGCGCCGATGGCCTTGACGTCCAGGCGGTACTCGCCGCCGACGGCCACCGCGACGCCGCGCTCCGCCCAGGGGCTTTTCAGGCCATAATCGCCAAGATCTCCGGAGAGACTGGCGGTGACATCGGTTTGGGCGTGATCGTCGTACCAGACGTAGTTCCGATAGGCGTATCGATAGAAGGCGGGGTCGATGGCCCCCTCGCGAAAGACATTGGCCGGAACACAGTCCGGATCGACGCCGCTCAGGGCCGCCGCGCAGACCGGAGTCCCCTTATCCAGAACGACATTAAGCGCGTTGTTGAGCTTTTCCGGATCGACTTGGTTGTCGTCCGATAGAGAACTCGAGACCCGCGAGGTCAGCGCGTTCAGGTCATAGCGCCATGCGCCACCCAGCACGCCGGTCAGGCCCACGCTGATCCGGTAGTCCTCGTTCACCGCCTCGGCTCGCAGCGGAAGGCTTCCCGGTCCGCTCATGATGGCGGTATATTCGGTCGAGATCAGCGCATGGGTTCCCGCCGCTGAACCGCAGAGACCCGCGGCCTGGCTGGCGGAGAGAAACGGGTTGTCACAGTTGATCTGGAAACCACCCGGCCGCGAACCCGTCAGATTGATATAGGGATAGAACTGGCTGCTGCTGACGTCCTTCATATAGAGGGCGGCGGCATGCAGTTCGGCCGCCTCGCTGAACGCGAAACGCGCGAAGACCCCGGCCGAGCGGCGCTCGTCCGACCGCATGAAGTTGAAGCTCTCGCGGGTGTTGGCGCCGTAGTCGGCGCTCTGGGACGCTGGAGCGAACGCCTCGCCGCCATGGCGATCGACATACAGCGCCTGACCGGCGGATGGCCCGCTCAGCGGCTCGAAACGGCTATAGTGGGTGTAGATGGTGTTGATCGCGCAGGTGGCGCCGGCGCGATCGTCGGTCGGGATCACCCGGCAAGCCGAGTAGTCGCGGTCCGCCCATCGCACCGGATGCTGGACGCGATAGCCGCCGAACAGGCTGATGTTTCCGCGTCCGTCGGCGAAGGTCCTTCCCGCGGTCAGGGTGGCGTCCTTGCGCACGCCGTCGGTCACATGGGCCGAAGGCGTTACGACATTGGGAAAATTGGCGATTAGGCCGCGAACGGCCATGTCGTCGTTGTCGTGCTGGTAGACGCTGTAGCTGGCGTCGAGCCGCAGGCCGTCGAAGGTCTTGTCGAGGATGAAGTTGACGACACCGGCCACCGCGTCCGAGCCGTAGGTCGTCGAGGCGCCGCCAGTCAGCACCTCGACCCGTCGGACCAGCGAGGCTGGAATGATATTGAGGTCCGTCGCCTGTACCGGCAGCACCCGCTGCCCATCCATCAGGATCAGGGTCCGCTGGTCGCCGAGATTTCGCAGGTTGATCTTCGCGCGGCCATTGGCGTCCGAGCCGTTGGTGAATTGCGTGGAGTCGGCGCGAACCTGGGGCAGCCGGTTGATCGCCTCCTCTAGGTTGAGGACGCCCTGAAAGCGGAGGTCGGCCGCCGACACCGTGGTGACTGGCGCCGCGGAGACGCTGTTCGTCCCTCGGATCAAGGCGCCAGTGACCACCAGCTCTCCGACCACGGCGGGGCTGGACGTCGCGATCACCGGCTCGACGGGACGCGCGACGCGCTCCGGCGGTGCTTCCTCCACCGCCACCACGGCGTAGATTCTCGGCGCGATCGGACGCGCGCGCAGCCCCGTGTTCTTCAGCAGAAGCTCCAGGCCGGTGGAGACGTCGAAGGCGCCGTGCAGGGCGTTTGTCCGCTTGCCGCCCGCGGCGGCGGCGGTCAGCAGCAGTTGGATGTCGGCCTGTCGCGCGAAGTCCGCCACGCCCGTCGCCGCGCCTTGCGACCGAACATCGAACCGCCGGGTCGCGGTCTCGGCCAGAACCGCGACGGGCGCCGCCAACAGCGCGAAACCGATCAGGGTGACAAGCGCGCGCGTCCAGATCGGGACCCGTCGGCGCCTCGACCGCTGGAGCGCATCCGACGAATCCTGGCGCGCGGCTTCCGATGCGGGCGGCTGCAACGTTACGACGCCCGCTCCCGGCCGATCACGATCCGGCTGCTCCCCACCTCGACGCCGACGCCCAGGCTGACCTGGACAGCGGCGGCGAACGCGGCGGGATCGTCCATGTAGAAAATCCCGTAGAGGCGCTCATCGGCGAGCCGGGGATCGGCGATCACCAGCTTGCGGGCGTTGTAGCGGTTGAAGTCGGCGACCGCGTCGCCCAGGGTCTCGCCCGCCAGGTCGATCTTGCCGAACCGCCATTCCAGCTTGCGATCGATCTCCGACGAGGCCGCGCTGGCCTTCCGGATGGCGGCGTTCTCGTCGAGAAAAGCCTTGTCGCCGGCCTCCAGGCGAATGTGCGCTCGCGGACGCCCTTCCGCCCAGGCCTCGACGACGCCCTCCGTCACTAGAACATCGACGCCGGTGGACCGTCGCCGCACGGAGAAAGCCGTTCCAACGGCGCGCACGCGGATCGATCCGGCCTCGACCACGAACGGACGGCGCGCGTCGCTAGCGACCTGGAACCAGGCCTCGCCCTCGGCCAGCCGCACGGTGCGCTGGGTGGCGCGTAACGAGACCTCGAGGCTTGAGGCGGTGTTGATCGACGCCACCGAACCGTCCTTCAGCGGGACGCGGCGGACCTCTCCGACGCCGGTTTGATAGCGATCCGCCCGCCAGAGGAAAACCCCCGCCCCCACCGTGGACGCCGCCAGGGCGCAGCCGCCGAACAGGAGCGCGCGACGGACGGTGGACGGTGGCCGGCGGCGCGACGCCAACGGAATGGGCAAGGGGTGGCCGCGGGTCTGGTCCAACAGCGTCCAGACCGCCTCGGCCTTCAGGAAGGCGCCCCTGCGACGGGGATCGCCCGCCAGCCAGGCCTCGAGGTCGGCGTCGAATTTCGGAGATCGGCCTTCGCGGTCCAGCCGCCACATCCATCGGGTGGCGGCGGCCTCGATCGCCTCAGCTGTTTCGCGATCGGTCATGTCGTGTTCCCGCCCGGTCGCCTCGCACATCCGCGCCCTGTTCCTGAAGCGCCCGGATGATCAGACGCATTCCCTTTACCGCCTCGTTCTCGACGGCGCTCTCGCTGATGCCCAGTCGCCGCGCGATCTCGCGTTGCGACACGCCTTCCACTTTCCGCAGCTCGAAGACCCTGCGGCAGCGGTCTGGCAAGTTCATGATCAAGGCCTGAACCCTGGCCAGTTCGCGCCGCGACGCCGCGGCGCTTTCGGGCGTGGGCTCGTCGGAGCACACCCCCAGCGTCTCGATTTCCATGACCGTCTCGATCCTGACGATCTTGGCCCGCCGGATCTTGTCGGCGAGCAGGTTGCGAACGGTCTGGAAGAAATAGCCGTCCGGGCTTTCGATCTGATCAACGCATTCCAGTCCGACCAGCTTGCAATAGGCCTCCTGGATCAGGTCGTCGATCTCCTCGGAAGCGACCCGCGACCGCCGCAGCCAGGCCCGAACGCTCGCCTCGTGAGGCATGATCTCGCTGGCGACCCACCGGACGATCGGACGTCATGACGGCTGGCGCCGTCCCCGCGGGCTGGCGGTGGTCGGTCCTGTCGTCGTCCCGGGCGAGGCGATCTGAGTCACATCGGGGTCCGTGGCGGATGACGGCCAGGACAAAGCTCGCCCCGGCCGTCGACTTGGTTAGACAAGAATCCGGCCGCGCCAACATGTGACGCGGCCGGGTGTTTCATCAGAAGTTATACTGCAGGCTGACGTTGATGGCGCGGCCCAAAGGATCATAGAGGCCCGTATAGGTGTTCGGATTGTTCGTCGTGCCATCGACGAAGGTCGCCGGAACCACGGGTGGCGAACGATCGAGCAGATTGTTGATCGCGATCCGGCCCGTCAGATTCTTGGCCACCAGCACCGAGCCCGACAGGTCGAAGTAGTCGTAGGCCTTCATCTTGGTCAGGATCGTGTAGCCCTGCGGACCGGCGCCGCCATTCAAGGCGTTGTCGGTGCTATTGGCGCTCAGGCGCGTCGAGCCAATATGCCGCCAGGCCAGCGACACGACGCCCTGGCGCCACGGCGTGGTCCAGGTGGCGCGGGCGTTGGACGCCCACTTCGGCGCCGGGGCGTAGCAGCTGGGCTGGCCATAGTAGCCCGCGCAGTCCTGCACCGGCACCGTCGGCGAGTCCTGGCCCTTGCTGTCGCGCATCAACGTGCCGACCAGGTTCAGATTCATGCGGCCGAACTTGCCGATGCCGAAGGCGTAGTCGACCTGGATGTCCTCGGCCTTGTAGCCGAGGATGTTGGTGTTCTCGGTGCCGCCCGAGATGAAGCCGGCGGTGGTCGAGGAGCCGTCGAGGCGGCCAGTGGTCGGGTCACGCTTGACGAAACGGCAGTAGTACTGAAGGCCGGTGGTCAGGCAGTTCGACAGGGCGACATTGGCGTCGATATAGCCGATGAAGTCCTTGATCTTGATGTCGACGCGGTCGACCGAGATCAGCAGGCCCGGCACCTGATGCGGGGTGTAGACGAAGCCCAGAGTCTGGGTGATCGCCTTCTCCGGCAGCAGGTTGATGTTGCCGCCGCCAGCATAGCGACGGCAGCCGTTCGGACCGCAATCCTGGATCGACTTGGCCGCGTACTGGGCGGCGGTGACGCCGGTGTTGGCGCACTGCGCGGCGGTCGCCGCGCCCGGCTGGCTCAGCGAGGTCGCCGAGCACGGGTCGGTACCGTTGTAGCTGAAGTTGCGCGGCGAATAGAGCTCCGAGATGTTCGGCGCGCGCGCGGCCGAATTGTAGCTGGACCGCAGCAGCAGGTCCTCGAACGGCCGGTACAGAGCTTCGACCTTGGAGGTGTAGAGCTCCTTCTTCTGCGTGTCGTACTTCGAGGCCCGGATACCCGTGTTGATCACCAAGCTCTTGATGAACGGAAGGTCGTTGGCGATCGGCAGCTGGGCTTCGCCATAGGCCTCCTTGACGGAGTAATGGCCGCCGACGGTGCTGAACCAGCCCTCGTAGTCGATAGTCGCCTGGTCGGCCTTCACCTTCAGACTCTCGCGACGGTACTCGCCGCCGACGGCGATCGCGACGCCTTCGTTGGCCCAGGGGCTCTTGAGGCCATACTGGCCAAGGTCACCCGTCAGGTTGAGCGTCAGGTCACGCTGCTCGACCACGTTGGTCCAGCGATAGTGGTCGTAGACGTAGTCGTAGACCTTGGGGTCGATCTTGTTGGCCTGGAAGATATTGGCCGCGACGCAGTTGGTGTCGGTCTTGTCGACCACCGAACGGCAGGTCGGAACGCCACCCACATTGACCGTGTCCACCGCGCGAGCGAAACGGTCCAGATTGACCTCGTTGCGGTCGGACAGCGAATTTTCGACGCGCGAGGCCACGACGTTCACGTCGTAGTGCCAGCCGTCGAACACGTCACCCCGCACGCCGCCGCTGAAGCGGTAGTCCGCGTTGATGATGCGGTTCTGGACCGGGATGCTGCCCGGCCCTTGCTGCAGCAGGTAGTAGTCGGCCCTGACCGTCGAGGCCGAGCCCGCGCCCGAGCCGCAGAGGCTGGACGCCTGAGCCGCGGACATGAAGGGGTTGTTGCAGCTGATGGTCACCGGCGCGGTGAAGGCGCCCGACTGCTGCTCGATCGAGACGTCGCGCATGACCAGCAGGTTGCCGTAGACCTCGGCGGCGTCGTTGAAGCGATAGTTGGCGAATAGGCCACCGGTATAGCGCTTGTCCGCGCGGATGAAGTTCCAGTCCTTGCGGGTGTTGCTGCCGTAGTCGGCGCTATTGGCCGTCGAGACGAAGCTCTGCGTGCCGTCCTTGTTGATGAAATAGCCGCTTCCCGCGTTTGGGCCGCTGGAGATGTCGAGGCGGCCTGACGGCGTGTACGACGTGTTGACGCTGCACGACAGCGCCGATGTGGTGTTGCCCACCCGGCAGGCCGAGTAGTCGCGCGCGCCCCACTTGACCGGCTTCTGGTCCCGATAGCCGGCGAAGATGCTGACGTTGCCGTCGCCGTCGTGGAAGTTCTTGCCCGCGGCGAAATTGACGTCGTAGCGACCGCCGTCGGTCACGTGCTTGGAGGGAACCGGGAAGTTCGGATAGTTGCTCAGCAGCGACCGCATGGCGATGTTGTCGTTGGTGTGCTGATAGAAGCTGTAAGAGCTGTTGATCTGCACGCCGTCGTACTTCTTGTTCAGCACGAAGTTGACGACGCCGGCCACGGCGTCCGAGCCGTAGGTCGAGGACGCGCCGCCCGACAGCACGTCCACCCGCGAGATCAGGGCGACCGGGACGATGTTCAGGTCGATGGCCTGGACCGGGAGCAGCCGCTCGCCGTCCAGCAGGACCAGCGTGCGCTGGTTGCCGAGGCGGCGAAGGTTGACCTTGGCCTGGCCGCCGTTGTCGAAGCCGGCGCCGAACTGGTTGTTGTCGGCGCGGACCTGCGGCAGGCGATTGAGGGCGTCCTCGATGTTCATCACGCCCTGGAACTGCAGCTCCTGCTTATCCATGGTGACGATCGGCGCGGCGGATTGCGCGTTAGGCCGGCGGATGCGGGTGCCGGTCACCACCACGGTGTCGACCGTGGTGGCCTCGGGCTTGGCGGTCTGGGCCATGGCGCCCTGGGAAAGAGCCATGGTCGATACAGCGATCGACGCCATCAGCGCGGCTTTGAAGCAGCGGCTTTCCACTAACATTTTGAATTATCCCCTCACGACGCCGAGCCTTGTCCCAGCGCCCTCGGGAACAAGACGAACGCGCGCCGAACTTCCTTGCGGTCGCGTGACAAAAATATGAGGCTTTCGCGACAATCGGCGGACCCGCGAAAGCCTCCCGTTCCGGCTAGTCCTCCGGCGTGGTGATGACCCCCAGCTCGGCGAAGACGATCTCGCCCTCCCCCTTCGCGGCGCGGGTGATCTCCAGCTTCAGATAGCGGGCCTGACGAGCGGCGAAGGTGATCCGCTGCGGCGCCAGGCTGGCGGCGATATTGGAGAACTCGCCTTCCGCCGCGGGGGCCCAGGCCATCCCGTCCAGGCTGGTCATGACCCGATAGGCCGCCGGCGCGCCCGCGCCACGCGGACGGTCCCAGGCGGGCAGCAGGGTGAAGCCTCGCAAGGCGCGCGCCTGTCCCAGATCCAGGGTCACGGCGCAGGGTTTGGCGGTGTCGCCCAGCGACGCGCGCCAGGTGGAGCCCCGGCCATCGTCGATCAGGGCCTCGGCGCCTGGCGCGCTCGCCGAGGCGATCTTCCAGTCCGACTTGCGAACGTCGAACCGCCGCTCGGCCGGGCCACTAACGACGCCGCTAGTCGGATCGATCGCGACCGCGCGCACTAGCCCGCCCTCGGGCAGGTCGAACGACGTCGTGAAGCGAACAGCGCCAGCGCCGGGCGCGGATCCGTCCAAGGTGTAGCGAAGCTCGAGGCCCGGGGCGTCGCCGATGATGGAGACCCTGCCCTCGTAGTCACGCTGGATCGCGGGCGGATCGACTAGGACCGGCTGGCGGAACAAGCTGATCTCGCTGATCGCCGGCCCCGCTGGCGCGTCGAGAACCCGCAGGCGCAGCTTGCGCGTCGTCACGGGCGAGGCCAGCCGCACCAGGCGCTGGGCGCCGATGCCCTCGTGCTGGGCGATCTCGCGCCAGCCGTCGCTCCACGCGTCGAGCGCGAACCGACTGACGCGCAAACCCAGAGGCAGATGCTCGCGCAATCGCACGACGTCGAAGGTCCGCGCCTCCGGCAAGGTCAGGACGAGGTCGGCGGCTCGGGCGTCGTGCGCCCAAAAGGTGTCGCGGCGGTCGTCCAGGACGGCGCTGGCGGGATGGACCGGATGGGCGCCGCTGGCCTTGGCGGTAGCGCCCTTGGCGAGGTTCCGGGCGAACAGAGCCCGCCGCGCGTCGCCCCAGGCCTTCAGCGAGGCGACGTCCTGGTCGGGGATGCGCCCCCGGCGATCCGGCGGCAGGTTCAGCAGGAGGTTCGTCCCTCGCCCGACGGACTCGAAATAGATCTTTTGCAGGCGCCCCGGCGACTTCACCTCGGCGTCTTCGTAGGCGTGCCAGAACCAGCCCGGACGGATCGACACATCGACCTCGGCTGGCCACCAGACCGAACCGCCCCGCACGCCGCTCATGCCCTTTTCCTCGGTGAAGGGGCCGTCGTCCATGGTCGCCCAGCAAGGATCCTTGGCGTAGCCCTCCTCGTTGCCGACCCAGCGCAGGTCCGCGCCCTTGGGGTCGAAGGTCACGGCCATCGGCTGCAATTCGTGTACGAAGGCGATGATCGACGGCCAGTTGTAGTAGTTGGGCCCGATCTTCCGCACCTCGCGGGCGCCCCCGTAGTAGCCGTCGCCGCCGTTCGCGCCGTCGAACCAGACCTCGAACAAAGTACCGTACTGGGTCAGCAGCTCCCGCAGTTGGTTGCGATAGTAGGTGACATATTCAGGCCGCCCGTAGTCGGCGTGATTGCGATCCCAGGGCGACAGGTAGATGCCGAACTTCAGACCCGCGCGGGCGCAGGCGTCGGCCATTTCGCGGACAATGTCGCCCTTGCCGTCCTTGTAGGGGCTGTTCTTGATGCTGTGCTCGGTGAAGCGGCTGGGCCAGAGGCAGAAGCCATCGTGGTGCTTGGCCGTCAGGATCAGCGCCTTCAGCCCGCCCGCCTTGGCGGCGGCGGCGATCTGGTCGGCGCTGAAGTCGGTCGGATTGAACAGCGACGGGGACTCGTCGCCATAGCCCCACTCCCGATCGGTGAAGGTGTTGATCGAGAAATGGACGAAGCCGTACGTCTCCAGCTGGTGCCAGGCGAGCTGACGCGCGGAGGGCGTCGCGCCGTAGGGCTTCAGCGCGCTGGCCGCCTCCGCGGAGATGGGGAGCGCGGATGCGGCGGCGCCCGCCAACAGAAGGCGACGAGACAGAAACAGTTCAGAACGCATCAGCGGGCTCCGCTCATGGAGAGACAGGGGTCGTCATCGGATCAGGGATCAACCAGACCTCGGCCACCTGGTGGCCGCGGCCGCCGCCGCCGACGCCGCGCGGCCGGGTCCACTCCAAACGGAGTTCACCCGAGCGGGTCAGAGCCGGGGGAATGGCGAGGTCGATCGTCATCGGATTGGTCGCGCGCAAGGTCGGCGGGTGGAGCTCGACGCCATTGGCCGTCAGGCGCATGGGCAGCTGGTAGTCCTCGCCGGCGTAGGTGGCGCGCAGCCGCCAGGTCCGCTTCGGATCGAGGTCGCGATAGAGCATGGTGATCGGGCGATCATAGAGGGTCTCGGCGTAAGTCGTCCAAGCCACGCGCCAGCCGTCATCGGGGATCTTGTCGGCGCCCCCATTGATCGCGCTCTCGCGCAGATCGGGGTCGCGGGCGAAGCCCAAGCCGCGCGCCAGATGCGGCTCGCGATCAGGATCGCCGAGATCATCGTACAACGCGCCCCGCGCCATCATCGCCGGGTCGGCGATCGCCGCCAGCCGGGCCTGGCGCTGGGCCTCCTCCGGTAAGGCGCGAATTTCGGAGAACTGGCCGGTCAGCCATATCCGATCGTTCAGCGAGGCGTCCACGCGGTCGAGATTGGCGCCGCGCTCGATCGCCGACGCGCCGTACTTGCCCACACTCAGCTGAAGACCGCCGTGGGCGTATAGCCGGCCAGCCAGATCGAAGAGGCGAGCGCGCAAGGCCAGGGCCGCCGGCGCATCGGGCTGGGCCAGGGCTTCCTCGGCGCCGCGCATGGCCGCCTCGGACCCCAGCTGGGGCGCCCCCGCCAGCGCCGTCAGGGCGGCGGCTTGCCGCGCCGTCTCGGCCCGCGACCTCGCTTTCACCCAGGCGTCATAGACCGCTCGATAAAGCGCGGACTCGAACCGCCAGTCCTGGCGTTGCGCGGGCGAGGCCTGGCGTTCGAGGTCGTCGAACAGGGCCAGGGTTACGTCGATGCCGGCGTTGTCGGCGGCCTTGCCCGTCCAGTTTCGTTCCAGCGCCATCAGGCCGTCGGCGAACCGCCCGCTTGGGTGAGAACCGATCCGCGCCCCCAGGAACACCCGCGCGTAGTCGTCTATCACCGCCCGAGGCGAGACGTCCGGCGACCAGCCCAGCTGGAACCAGAGCGACATGTTGACGTCGTCGTTGACGCCTTCCGAATAGGTCACCGCGCCCGTGTTCAGCGGCGCGAAATGGCGGAAGATCGTCGTCTGGGCCAAAGGCTGGGGATTAGTCGGCTCGCGCCCCTCGGTAATCGCGAACGCAAGGTCAAACTCGGGAACCGGGAACTGCGAGTGCAGCGTGTGGCCGATGTCGGGATAGAACTGGATCGGGTAGCGTTCGGGGATCCGCTTGCGCTGCGCGGCCATCGGATCGCGGGTCTGCGGCCCGAAGAACACGCCGGTCAGCCAGTCGGGATTGCGTTGGGTCTGGACGTAGAACACCTCGCTTTCATCCTGATCGAAGCCTTGCGCCGACACCCAGACCGTCGCCCTGGGATGCGCGGCTCGCAAGATCCGCGCTTCTTTCTCCACCAGCGGAAACAGCTTGTCGGGATGGGTATGCCCAGGATCGCCGCCAGGCACATAGAGCGCGTCGATCTTCGGCAGGCGGCGGATCAGCGTCTCGAAGGTCTTCAGCTCGGCCGCGACCGTTGCGGGGTCACCATAGTCCTTGGCCAGCTGCGGGTAGTAGAGCGCGAAGTTCAGGCCGTAGCGCTGGGCCAGAGCCGACAAGCCGATGATGGTCTCCAGCGGCGGCGCGGGAAACAGCGGGCTGTTCGCCGCGTCGTCCGACACCGGCGCGATCACCTGGATCGTATTGCCGCCGAAGATCGCGATGTCGCGCACCCTCCGCTCGAACATCGCCAGGGTCCAGGCGTCGTAGCTGTTGTTCTTGAAGCGATAGCCGATCTGCACGCCGCGCACGCCCTGGGCGGGAGCGGTGTCGATCGACAGATCATCCGGCGCCTCGACGCGCCCCGGCGTGATCTCCAGCTTGCGCAGCAGCCAGCCGACGCCGAACAGGCGCCCGCGCGACGTGTCGGCCGCGACGACCAGAGCCGTCCGCCCCCCTGCCCTTAGGCCGCGAACCGAAAACCCCTCGGGCGTCCTCGCCTCGGCTCCGCTCGGACGAGCCCGCCAGCGCGCGCGCAGAGCCGGGGGCAACAGCGCCTCGACCGCCTCGGGCTTGGCCACCACCACGAGGGGCGCGGCGGGGTCGGCGGCCCGTCCCCACGCGACGATTTCCTCGGAAAGGAAGCGCGGCGCGGAGACCGTGTCCGTCTTCGCCTCGAACTCCGCCCCGACCAGCCGCGCGCGCGTCAGGTCCTCGGCATGGGCCGCCGGTCCCGCGACCGCCGCGAGGGCCGCCAGTCCAAGAGCGAGGCGGCCTCGCACGATCAGACGAACGTCGGCTTGGACGGCGGGCGCGAGCCAGGCGCGGCGCCGAACGCCGGGTTTGGCTTGGCGCCCATGCGGAACACCAGCCGCCCCCCCTTGGCGACCTCATCGTGGCCGATCCAGCAACGGTCATGCGGCGCGCCGTTCCAGGTCACCGACTGGATATAAAAGCGGTCGGGTCCGACGCCTTCGGCCTCGATCACCAGGCGACGCCCCATGCCCACCGCGATCTCGGCGCGCGGGAACAGCGGCGAGCCAAATACATAGACGCCCAGCACGGGATCGACCGGATAAAGGCCCAGCGCGCTCATCACGTACCAGGCGCTCATCTGACCGCAGTCCTCGTTGCCCGACAGGCCGTCGGGCTTGGCCTGGTACTGGCTCTTCAGCAGCATCCGGACCTGGGCCTGGGTCTTATAGTGCGCGCCGCAGTAGGCGTAGAGATAGGCCACGTGGTGGCAGGGTTCGTTACCGTGCGCGTACTGGCCGACCAGACCGGCGATGTCGGGTGGCGAGCCGGGCGGCATTTCCGAGCTGGCCGTGAACAGGGCGTCGAGCTTGGCCTCCATGCCCTTCTCGCCCCCGAACAGGGTCATGAAGTCATAGAGATCATGCTGGGTAAGGAACGTCGCCTGCCAGGCGTTCGCCTCGGTGAAGTCGCGCCACTTTTCCGAGTGCCCCAGCGCGCGCGGATCGAACGGCGTCACCCAGGAGCCGTCGGCGTTGCGCGGCCGCATGAACTGGGTCGAGGCGTCGAACAGGTTGCGATAGTTGCGCGAACGCGCCAGCAGGGCCTTGGCGTCGTCATGGGCGCCGGCGGCGGCGGCCAGGTGCGCCATCGTCCAGTCGTCATAGGCGTATTCCAGCGTCCGGCTGGCGCCCTCCAGCACTTCGTCGACCGGGATGAAGCCCAGGCGCTTGTACCAGTCCAGGCCCAGGACATCGTCCTCGAAGGCGCGCTCGCGGAAGGCCTTCCAGGTGCGGACCGGGTCCAGGTTCCCAAGCCCCTTGGCCTGCGCCTCGGCCAGCACCACGGCCGCGTGCCAGCCGTTCATGGTGCCAGTCTCGATGCCCTGCAGCGGCCAGACGGACGGCCCCTTGGGGCTCTCCTCGGCCATGGGGACGAGCCCCGCCACGACGTCTCCGGCGCGCTCGGGATCGACCAGGGTCAGCAGAGGATGCAGGGTCCGATAGGTATCCCAAAGCGAATAGGTACTGTAGTTCCGGCGCCCCTTGGCGACCACGTGGTCCTTCTGGTCCATGCCCCGGTAGCGGCCGTCGACGTCGCTGAAAAGGGTCGGCGCCAGCAGGCTGTGATAGAGGCCGGTGTAGAAGATCCTGGCGTCGGTCTCGGACGCGCCGTCCAGCCGGATCGCCGACAGCGCCTTTTCCCAGGTCGCCCGGGCCGCGCGCCGCGCGCCGTTGAAGTCCCAGCCTGGCGCCTCGGCCTGGAGGTTGGCCAGCGCGCCTTCGATATCCACGCCGGACAGGCCGACCTTGACCATCAGCGGCGCCTCGCCGGCGTCGGGATAGCGCAGCACGACCTTGAGGTTCTCGCCCTTGGCCTCGCGCGCGTCGGCGGCCAGCGGCTGGTCGCCAGCGTACAGCTGGGCGTCCTTGAAGGGGCGCGACAGCTTCATGGCGAAATAGATCCAGCGCCCCGGCGCCCATTGGAACACCTGGCGCGCGCCGACCAGGGTGTCGTCGCCGACTAGGCGAAGGGTAGCGTTCTTGACGCGGGTCTCGGGCGCCTTCTCCCACCAGTCCTTCTGGCCATGCTGGAGATCGATCAGCAGGTGCCCCGGCTCGCCCTTGGGGAAGGTGTAGCGGTGCAGGCCCACGCGCTCGGTGACAGTCAGTTCGGCATCGATGCGGGTGTCGGTCAGGCGGACCCGGTAGTAGCCCGGCGAGGCATGCTCGGTGGCGCGGTCGTAGCGCGAGCGATATCCGTCGTCGGGGCGGCTGGGCTCTCCCGGCGTCAGCAGCACCGGTCCCGTGGCGGGCACGACCAGCACGTCCAGCAGGTCGGCGCAGCCGGTCCCGCTCAGGTGGGTATGGGAGAAGCCCATGATCGAGCCGTCCTGCTGGTGATAACCCGAGCAGGAGTCCCAGCCGTTGTTGCTGGTGTCGGGGCTCAGCTGGACCATGCCGAACGGCAGGGTGGCGCCGGGATAGGTATGGCCGTGGCCGCCCGTGCCGATGAACGGGTCCACGAAATCGCACAGCGCGCGCCCGGGCGCGGCGACGGTCGGCGAGACGGCGGCGACGAGGCCAGCCAGGCTGCCTCCGGCCAGCAGGCCGCGGCGATCGATGGAGGGCGTTTTGGTCATGCGATCGAATCCAGGGGCCGCGCCAGCAGCGCGGGCTTGCGGTCGGCGATCTCGACGATCAGCTCGCCAAACAGGGTGTTGGCCCAGGCGAACCAGTCGCGGGTGAACTTGCTGGGGTCGTCCTTGTGGAAGGCCTCGTGCATGAAGCCCGTCCCTGCGTGGGTGGTCTTGAGCGTCCGCAGGCTGGCCAGCACCGTGGCGTCGTCGCCGTCGGCCAGTGCGTTCAGACCGCGCATGATCAGAGACATCGGCCAGATCAGGTCCAGACCCGCGTGCGGACCGCCGATCCCCTCGGCCGCGCTTCCCTTGAAGAAGTACGGGTTGCGCTCGCTCCAGGCCAGGGCCGCCGTCCGGCGGAACACCGGATCGTCGTGCGGAACGCAGCCCAGATAGGCCAGGCTCATCAGGCCGGGCGCATTGGCGTCGTCCATGAACAGCGCGTTGCCGTAGCCATCGACCTCGAACGCCCAGACGGGTTGGCCATCCGGCGCGGTCGTCATGCCATGCGCCTTCAGCGCGGCCGTCACCTCGTCGGCGAAGGCCGCGCACTCGGCGGCGAAGTCCGCGTCCTTCAGGACCTCGGTCGACAGCTCGGCCAGCTGGCGCAAGGCCGCCGCCGCGAACAGGTTGGACGGGATCAGGAACGGATAGACGCAGGCGTCGTCGGACGGGCGATACATCGAGTGGATCAGCCCGACCTTACGGGTCGGCGCGCCCCTGCCCTCCAGCATCAGCGTCTCGGTGGCCAGGGTCGTCGGCCGCTGGAAAACGTAGGGTCCAGGGCCGTCCTTGCGCTGCTGCTCGCGTAGGGTCCGAACCACCACGGTCATGGCCTGGCGCCACTCGGCGTCGCGGTCGGCA